>Ga0315281_10001853_pt1 | contig 31367 bp, 26 predicted proteins | sample YL17G07_0_MG_FD_204540 | JGI IMG/M metagenome (GOLD analysis project Ga0315281, IMG submission 204540) | Sediment microbial communities from Yellowstone Lake, YNP, Wyoming, USA - YL17G07_0 | ecosystem: Environmental > Aquatic > Freshwater > Lake > Sediment | place: USA: Wyoming | collected...
GTGGTGGTAGCTCCAGTAGCTGTAGTCCGTGATGTGGTGCGCGGTCACACCCTCCGCGAGCGTGGGGTAGGGCGGCCCGGCGATGACGTGCACCTCGTGGCCCATGCGGGACAGCTCGCGCGTCAGGTAGTAGAGGTAGACCCCCTGCCCGCCGGAGTACATGTTGCCCTGGTACATGAGGAAGCAGATTTTCACGGGCGAGCTTTCAGCTAGTCAGTTGGCCGGCAGGTCAGTGGTCGGCCCGTCAGCTTCTCGGAGGCCGCCGACGCGTCACCGACACGGCGTATGGTAGCCGAACCCCGCGCGGCGTAGAACGGCGCGGTGACCGCACACCTATACTGAGACGTGCGGATAGGCATTTCGTTCGCCGCGATAGTCATCGCCGGAACTGCGCTGGGCTTGCTGACTGCGCGGCTCCCGACGCCAACGCGTCAGCTTCGCGACAGCGACCGCATTGTGCTGGTGGCGCGAGGGGATACGGAGTTGCCGGACGTGGCGCGCTCACTGGCCAGCGCGCGAATTGTTGGTTCCTTCGAAGCGCTCGACGCCGCCCTCAGCGCGTACACGAGCGTGGTGGTCGTCGATCGCAGTGTGGCCGCGGACGCGCCGGCAGGCAGCCTTCGTGGCCTGTATCTGCGTGGCATGGCGCTGATGACGATCAATGTGTCGCTCGCAGATCTGTACCGATTGACGGGACAGGACGAGGAGCTGCGGGCCGTCGATCCGCAATTCGCTGCAGAGACGATGGCGAACGCGAGCTGCGAGGGCGCATGCCAGCGATATCCGTTCTGGTCGCTCACCTGGCGATCGTGCGCGGGCGATCGTAGTGGAGGCGGCAGCGGGCCGTTCTCACCGCCGCACTCGAGCGTACGCCAATTCGACTTGCAACTCGCGCGGCAAGTTGCGCTGGGCCCGCCATGCTCGGCGAACCGCGCGCATGCCACCGATGACTGACGACCGACGACCAATCCCCTACAATTCCCCCAACGGAGGGGTGTCCGAGTGGATTAAGGAGACCGTCTTGAAAACGGTTGTGGGCTCAACACCCACCGTGGGTTCGAATCCCACCCCCTCCGCCAGTTCGTAAAGCGAAGTTTGGCTCTTGCTCTCTAAGGAGTTCCAGATATGACCACACAACAAACAACTACCAGTGAATGGACGGGGCTAAAAGGAAAACTCATGGCGTGGTTCCTTAACAGCCCCTTCCGCACAGTCATTGAAGTCTGGCTTCTTGGCCTGCCCCGGTCCGCTTTCCTAAGTGAAGTTTCTCACGACATTCGCGGGGATGAAGTTGTCCTGGATGTCGGAGCGGGTTCTGGTTACTTCAGTTTAGCCATAGCCAAGAAACTAGAGACCGGAACGGTAATTTGTCTTGATTCGTCGGAGGAAATGCTCCGGCGCCTTAAACACAAAGTTGAGCAGGAAGGTCTTGAAAATAGAGTCCGAGTAATGAAGGGCGAGGCATCTTCTTTAGAGCTCAATGACAAATCCGTGGATCTGGCTGTTTCCAACTTTGTCCTCCATGAAGTTTCAAGTCCAGAGACAGTGTTGATGGAGATCATTAGAGTGTTGAAACCGAACGGCCGGGTAGTCCTTACCGACTTCTTAGGAGGCACCTGGCTCGGGAAGATGGAAGTCGCAGCTCATAGCGCGGATGCCCATGGACCATTCAGCGTTAATGAATTAGAAACCCTTTTTGCCAAGTGCGGATTGAGAGATGTAAAGGCCAGGGGGGTGAGGAGCTGGATCATCGGAATGGGTACAAAGTGAGAAGGACTTGAAATCATCCTTTCCGCTCCCGCCTTTGTTGGCGAGGCAGCGGAACAGGGTTCGGGGGAATCGCCCCTCTCCGCCAGTCGGCCTATCTCCGGGACGCGTGTTGCTTACGGCCTCTCGGGCTGTGTTGAAATATGGATATCAAGTTCTTCGCATCGCAGTCGGCGTTCCGGGCGTGGCTTGAGAAGCATCACGACGGGCGGCGGGAGCTGCTCGTCGGCTTCTACAAGAAGGGCTCGGGCAAACCGAGCATCACGTGGCCGGAGTCGGTCGACGCGGCGCTCTGCTTCGGCTGGATCGATGGCGTCCGGAAGAGTGTCGACGAGATCAGCTACACCATCCGGTTCACCCCGCGAAAGCCGCGCAGCACCTGGAGCGACGTGAACGTCAAGCGTGCGCAGGCGCTGACGGATCAGGGGCTCATGCGGCCTGCGGGCCTCGCGGCGTTCGAGGCACGCATCGAGGCGAAGACGGCGGTCTATGCGTACGAGCAGCGCGGCGTCGCGACGCTCGATGAGGCATTTGAGCGGCGATTTCGGGCCAACAAGACGGCGTGGGCGTTCTTCACGGCCCAGGCGCCCTGGTATCGGAGGACGGCCAGCTGGTGGGTCATCAGCGCGAAGAGAGAAGAGACCCGGCTGAAGCGGCTCGGCACGCTCATCGAAGACTCGGAGCACGGGCGGCCGATCGGGCCGCTGGCGCGCCCCGCCAGGTCGAAGTGAGCCCCAGCGGCCGATGACTGCTTGAGCTTCGTGACGGCGTGCACTAATCTGCCACGGAATCTAGCTCCGCCTGAACGGAGGGCCACATGAGCCTGGATGAGCGCTGGGAAAACGTCGACGAACTGCTGACGCGCACGTCGCGCACGCAGGACGAGAAGCTGGCGAACGCGGCGCAGCAGATCGCCGAAGCGCGCTTCAAGTTCCCGACGAAGGAGCACCCGGCGTACCGCACGCACGTCAACATCCCGACGGTGACGATGACGGTGCAGGTGGGGCGCGACACGCTGGCCCCGGACATCGTCACCGTCGAGAAGCTCAGCACCGACGAGACGCGGCTGGTGATGACGGCCGCCATCGTCAACGCTGAGCAGGTGACGGAGGCGGAGGCCAAGGCGTCGTGGTCGCGCTACGCCGCGATCCCGGACCAGGCGTTCTACCTCTACGTGCCGGTGGGCTACGGCGCGCAGGCGAAGAAGATCTGCCGCGGGTTGAAGATTCGCGTCGAGGGGTTCCGCACCTACCGCACGACGCCGCGCGGCTTCGAGATCAACGACGTCTCCGAAGCGCCGAACCCGCTGTCAGCGCTGATGCCGCCGATCGTGCGGAAGCTGCTGGCGACGCCGTAGGTAGTTGTGAGTTTTCAGTAGTCAGGCGCCGCATCCGGCGCCTTTCTGTTTGCGCTCGGCTTCGCGCGCTCCCCTTCCCTCTCAGGGAAGGGGCTGGGGGTTAGGTCCGGGCGGCGCTAGCGGATCGCCAGCATGCGGTCGAGGGCGAGCTTGGCGTTTGTGGCGATCGCTTCGGGCACCACGATCTGGTTGACGACGCGGCCCTCGGCGAGAGACTCGATCACCCACGCGAGGTAGGCGGGGTGGACGCGGTACATCGTCGAGCAGGGGCAGACGACCGGGTCCAGGCAGAAGACGGTCTTGTCCGGATTCTCCTTCGCCAGCCGGCTGACGAGGTTGATCTCGGTGCCGACGGCGAACTTCGAGCCGGCGGGCGCGGCGCCGATTGTCCTGGCGATGAACTCCGTCGAGCCGTTGAGGTCAGACGCCTGCACGGTCTCGAGCCGGCACTCCGGGTGGACGATGACCGTGATGTCGGGGTACGCCGCGCGCGCTTCCTCGATCTGCAGCGGCGTGAAGCGCTGGTGCACGGAGCAGTGCCCCGCCCAGAGGATGACGCGGCTGTCCTGGAGCGCCTGCAGCGTCTGGCCGCCCATCGATCCGTACGGGCGCGCCCAACCCCAGAGCACCATCTGCTCCAGCGGGATGCCCATGGCGTGGCCGGTGTTGCGGCCCAGGTGCTGGTCCGGAAAGAAGAGCACGCGCTTCTTCTGCGCGAACGCCCACTCCAGCACCTTCTTCGCGTTGCTCGACGTGCAGACGGCGCCACCGTGCTCGCCGACGAAGGACTTGAGCGCGGCGGCGGAGTTCATGTAGGTGATCGGCATCGTGTCCTGAGCGATGCCCAACTCTTCCAGCTCGGCCCAGGCGTTGTAGACGTCGTCCGGGTCGGCCATGTCGGCCATCGAGCAGCCGGCGGCCATGTTCGGCAGCATCACCTTCTGGTGCGGCGCGCTGAGGATGTCGGCGGCCTCCGCCATGAAGTGCACGCCGCAGAAGACGATGTACTCGGCCTCCGGGCGCTCGGCCGCCCAGCGGGAGAGGTTGAAGGAATCGCCGCGGAAGTCGGCGAACTGGATGATGTCCTCACGCTGGTAGTGGTGCCCCAGCACGACCAGTCGCTCGCCGAGCCTGCGGCGCGCGGCCCGGATGCGTTCCGTGATCTCGGCTGGCGAGAGCGACCAGTACGACTGCGGGATGTCCTGCTGCCAGTAGGCGAAGGAGCGCTCCTCCGTCAGCGGGACGGTGTCGATGGAGTCGGACTCGCAGGCGATGCCGGCGGCGGGCTGCTGCTGGGTGGGGGTGAGGAGCATGGTCATGTGGCGATCCTCGGCGACTTAGTGTCGCTATGACACTAACCTACCACCGCGTGACGCCTCTTGTCAATACGGGGGAGCGGCCGTACGGCAGCGATGCTCCTCGCGAAGCATTACGTCAACTGCAACAGGCGGCGCATCGGACCGTGTAGGGGAGTTCCGCAGGGTGCTGATGGAGGGTTCAGGTCCTAAGACTCCAGCATACACTGTCGATAATAGGGCAATGGTCGTGTTGCTGAACTCGAAGCTCTTGCTGCACCTGGGCAACCTGACGACGCCGGCCGGCCTCGAGCGCGTCACGCTTAGCCTGGATGGCGTCCTCTTCGCTGTGGGGCTGGCCGCCACATTCCTCGCATGGCAGCTTCTGAGCCCGCGCATCGGCAACCGGGTCACCTTCGCGTGCGGGGGGTTGATCCTGTTGAGTCTCGTCCACTTCACGGAGACGGCGGGTGACCTGACGACGTACCTCGTCGGCGACCCCGCTGAGATCGTGCACCGCGTCCTTGTCCTCGTGGGCTTCCTATGGCTGCTGCTCGGGCTCTGGCGAGTCGCCCAGGAAATGCTGCGGCAGGCAGCAGAGAAGGATGCACTGATCGACGAGCTGCAGGCCGCGAAGTACCGGTACGCCCAGCTCGCGTCCGTCATCGAAGCCACAACCGACTTCGTGGGCACGGCCGCCATGGACGGCACGGTGCTGTACGTGAACGCAGCCGGCCGGCGGATGATAGGCGTGGCGGAAGACGAAGACCTCTCGCGCACGCGCATCTCCGCCTATCACCCGCCGTGGGCGGCGGCCCTCGTGGAGACCGAAGGGGTCTCAGCAGCGCTTCGTGACGGCGTCTGGTTGGGCGAGACCGCGCTGCTTTCGCGCGACGGGCGCGAGATCCCGGTATCGCAACTGGTCATCGCTCACAGGAACGCCCGCGGTGAGCCGGAGTTCCTGTCGACGATGGCGCGAGACATCAGCGAGCGCAAGCAGTCCGAACGCAGACTATTGGAACTCGTGTCGATCCTCGAGGCCACGCCCGACTGGGTGGTGACCACCGACGTCGAGGGGAACGTCTCATACGCCAATCGCGCCGCGCGCGCGTTCCTGGGCGTTCCCGCCGAACACGATAAAGACGAGCTGACCGGCGTGAGTGTGCTGGGCGCCATGCCGGTATGGGCCATTGACCTGCTGACCACGGACGGATTGCCGCGAGCGCTTCTCCATGGCACATGGACGGGCGAAACAGCGCTGCTCTCCGCCGATGGCCGCGAAATCCCGACGTCGTACGCGCTGATCGTTCATCGCAATCCGGACGGCACGGTGCAGTTTGTATCGGGCATCGCCCGTGACATCAGCCTGCAGAAGCAACTGGAGGCTGATCTGCGCTACCAGGCCTTCCACGACCCGCTGACCGGGCTGGCGAACCGCACGCGATTCATCGACCGGCTGGACCACGCGCTGGTGCGCGCCCGCCGGACGGGAGACACCGTGGCCCTCCTCTTCGTTGACCTGGACCAGTTCAAGTCCGTCAACGACAGCCACGGGCACGCGCTGGGAGACCAACTCCTCATCAAGGTCGGCGAACAATTTGCGTCGCTCATTCGAGAGGGCGACACCGTTGCGCGACTGGGCGGCGACGAATTCGCCATCCTCCTGGACGGCGGCACGGACGCGTCGGACGCCTCGGCCGCGGCGCAGCGGCTCATCGAGTCGTTGCGGGTGCCGTTTGGCATCGACGGGCGGGAAGTGTTCGCGCACGCCAGTGTGGGCGTGGCGCTGGCGAGTGGCCCCGAAGACGGCGCGGAGCTGCTGCGCCGCGCGGACCTGGCGATGTACACCGCGAAGGCGAACGGGAAGAATCGCTTCGAGGTCTTCGATGAGAGCGTGCAGAGCGCCATGGGTGAGCGCCTCAAGTTGTTCGACGACCTGCAGGGCGCCGTCGAGCGGCACGAGTTCGTCCTGCACTACCAGCCGACAATCTCGATCGACACCGGCGAGATACTCGGCGTCGAGGCGCTCGTCCGCTGGCAGCACCCGGCGCGAGGGCTGATCCCGCCGCTGTCATTCATCCCCATCGCCGAGGAATCGGGCGTCATCGTGCCGCTCGGGCGGTGGATCCTGGGCGAGGCGTGCCGGCAGTTGACGGCGTGGCAGCGGAGCCGCCCCGATTCCAGCATGCAGTCCGTCGCGGTCAACGTCTCGGCGCGCCAGATCCACGACCCGGGCTTCGTGCAGGATGTGGCGGCCGTGTTGGCACAGTCCGGGCTCGATCCGCAATGCCTGACGCTGGAGATCACGGAGTCGGCGACCATGCAGGACGCGAACACGACGATCGCGGTGCTGAGCGAACTGAAGAAGCTCGGCGTGCGCCTGGCGATCGACGACTTCGGCACCGGCTACTCATCCCTGAGCTATCTGCGGCAGTTCCCGTTCGACGTGCTGAAGATCGACAAGTCGTTCGTGGACGCCGTCGGCGCCGGTGACGTGAAACTGACCTCCGCGATCGTCAACATCGCCAAGTCGCTGGACCTCGAGATCGTCGCCGAGGGCGTGGAGCAGCGGCGGCAGCTGGACAGCCTGCGAAATCTCGACTGCGATATCGCGCAGGGCTACTACTTCTCGGAGCCGATCACGGCGGACCAGATCGACGCCCTGCTGAGCAAGACGAGCGCAGCGGACGCCGCATGAGCGCAGGCGTCCGCCGCCAGCCAGCCGCGCCGAACGGGCGGGCGGCGCGGCGATCGCCTGATCGTGAATCCGATATAGTGGCCGCATGGACGATATCCTCGCCCGCCTGCACGTGACGCACGAGCAGATCGCCGCGTTCTGCCAGAAGTGGCAGATCGTGCGGCTCGAGTTGTTCGGCTCCGTGCTGCGCGACGACTTCGACGACCAGAGCGACGTCGATGTGCTGGTGACGTTTGCGGCGGGTGCCAGGGTGAGCCTGTTCCGACTGGTGACGGCGGAAGAGGAACTCAAGTCGCTGGCCGGCCGGAGCATCGACCTGGTGGAGCGCCAGTCCGTCGAGGAGAGCCCGAACTGGATCCGCCGACGCAGCATCCTGGACTCGACGCGCATCATCTATGCGGCCGCCTGACGAAGCAGTCCTGCTGGACATGCTGCACTTCGCACGTCGCGTCCGCGACAGAATGGCCGGCGTCACGCCCGACGAGTTCGCCGCAGACCCGGACCTTCAGCTCGCGATCACGCACCTGATCCAGATCGTCGGAGAGGCGGCGAGTCGCTCAGGCCAGCACTACGCGACGCCTACCCGCAGTTGCCGTGGACGCAGATCATCGGCATGCGCCACCGCCTCGCGCACGATTACGGTAACGTCCGGATCGATGTCCTCTGGCAAACGGCGATCGACGACATCCCACCCCTCGTCGCGATGCTTGAAGCCATTGTCCCACAGGAACCCGACACCCCCTGACCCTCCCGCTGAGCACGGATGCGGGCGCCGGAGAGACCGGCACACCGGGGCCGGCCCCGGATCGCGAATCGGCTATAGTGCCCGCATGGACGATATCCTCGCCCGCCTGCACGTGACGCACGAGCAGATCGCCGCGTTCTGCCTCAAGTGGCAGATCGTGCGGCTCGAACTGTTCGGCTCCGTGCTCCGCGACGACTTCGATGAGGAGAGCGATATCGACGTGCTGGTAACGTTCGCGGCGGATGCGAAGTGGCGGTTCGCCGACCTGATCGACATGGAGGACGCCCTCAAGGCGATGTTCTGCCGCGACGTCGATCTCGTAGAACGGCCCCTGGTCGAACAAAGCCCCAACTGGATCCGGCGCCGCGCCATCCTCGAAAGTGCCACGCCGGTCTATGCGTCAGCCTGACAATCGCGCGCTGCTGCTCGACATGCTGCTTGCGGCGCGCGAGGCGCGGGCGCTTGCGGAGGGATTGACAAGAGACGGCCTGATGGAAGACCGCGTGCTCTTCCTCGCACTTCAGAAGCTGATCGAGAACATCGGTGAGGCAGCCAGTCGTCTCTCCGAGGGCGCGCGCTCGAAACTGCCGGCCCTTCCGTGGAAGGACATCTTCGGCATGCGCCACCGCCTCGTGCACGATTACATGCGGGTGAATCTGGACAGAGTCTGGATCGTGATAGCAACCGACCTCGATCCTCTCATCGCCGAGATCGAGCACCAGGGCATCACGCCCGAGCCGGAAAACGAATAACCCAACCACGCACTCCCGCTTCGCGATTCCAGCATCTATCCTCCCCGCATGACACTCTCACTCAGCACGATGTGGGCGCAGCAGGACCGGTTCGTCGCGGACATGCATCTGTTCGTGCGCGAGGCGCTGGCGCTGGGGTACGACGCCATCGAGGTGAGCCACTCGACGGCCACGGCGCAGTTCGACCGGCTGATGAGCTACCCCGGCGCGCCGATCTCGTCGATCCACGCGCCGGCGCCTCTGGTGCGCGACGCCGAGCACAGGGCGAACGGCGCGCTCAACCTCGCATCGACCGATGAGGCGGAGCGCCGCGAGGCGATCGAATTCACGAAGGCCAGCATCGACCTGACGAAGCGACACGGCGGGCGATACGTCGTGGTGCACCTGGGGGGCGTCGGGGCGCACATCTTCGAGCCGGAGCGCGAGATGCGGCGGCTGTACGACTCCGGCACGCACGACGGCGACCGCATGGTCGAGCTGCGCGTGCGCTGCCGCACGCTGCGCGCCGAGCAGGCGGGCCCGTGGCTCGAGGCCGCCCGGGCGACGCTGCGCGAGCTGGCGGCGCACGCCGAGGCGGCGGGCGTGGCGATCGGCATCGAGAACCGGCTGCACTACCACGAGATCCCGCAACCGGCTGAGTGCGCGATGCTGCTGGCGGACTACGCGCCGGAGCTGGTGGGCTACTGGCACGACGTCGGCCACGCCGAGGTGCAGGCACGGCTGGGGCTGGTGGACAAGCACCTCTGGCTCGACACGAACGGCGCGCGCTGCATCGGCTCGCACCTGCACGATGTCGACGGCATCGGCGACCACCGCGCGCCCGGGCACGGCGACGTGGAGTGGGACTACATCGCGAAGGGCATCCCGGCGCGCGCGCTGCGGGTGTTCGAGATCAACCAGTCGCAGCCCGCCGACGCCGTCGCGGGCGCGATCCCGTTCCTGCGCGCGCGCGGCGTCATCGCGTAGCGTGGAAGCGAGTTCCATCGACGGCGCGGTCGTGCGCGTGGCGCGAGCCGTCGCTGACGAGGTGATGCGCGAAGGGGCGCGCGCCGTCGTCCTCACCGGCAGCCACGCGCGCGGCGAGGCGCACAGCCAGTCGGACATCGATCTCGTCGTGGTGCTCGCGCGCGGACGTGCGTCCAACTACCGGCCAGCTCCGATCCAACGCCGAGCGTCGTTCCTGCTCACCATCGCCTGGGAGACCGAGCTCTCCACGCGCCGCGCGTTTCGCGATCCGCAACTCGTCGGCTCGTTCGTCCCCGGCTGGCGCGATGCCGTGGTGCTTGCCGATCCCGACGGTGTCGCCGCGAGATTGCGGCGCGCCGCCGTCCGCTGGCGGTGGGAAGGCATCGAGGCGGAGGCGGATGCGTGGGTCGCGGAGCAGATCACCGGCTTCGCGGAAGAGGTGCACAAGCTCGTCGTCGCGATGGAACGCCAGAGCATGCACACTGCCGCCGTGCAGCGTTCGTTGCTCGCGCTGCGGCTCGCGAAGATCATCTCCGTGCACCATCGCATCCTCTACGGAAGCGAGAACGCACTGTGGGATCTGGTCGCCGAGCGCATGGGCGAATCGTGGGCCACGGCGCAGGCGCGCGCGTTGGGCGAGCACGACGAGTCCTTCGAAGACACATGCACCGCCGCGCTGGAGCTCTACCGCCTCGCCGCAGCAGCGGTCGATCGCACGCTGGACCGCCGCCAGCGCGCGGTCGTGGCACACGCTTGCCGGCTACCGAGCCTATAACCTATAACCTACAACCTATCACCTATAACCTACCCTGCTGCTTCGCGCGGACGTCGGCGGCGCGCTTCCAGGCGCGGGTGACGCCCATGTACTTGAGCACGGGAACGCGCAGGCGCGGCGCCAGTTCGAACAGCAGCACGAGCGGCCGGATCGGGCCGAATGTGACGAGGAGTTCCGGCGTGCCATGCAGCGCCTTCACCACCGCCGCCGCCACCTTCTGCGGCGAGACTTCGCGGGCGAGCAGCGGCGCCTTGCCGGCACCGGCATCGGCCCACATGCCGGCGCCGCTGACGAAGGTCGGGCAGACGACGCTGGCGGTCACACCCGTACCGTCCAGTTCGGCGCGGACGGAGTCGGTGAAGCCGTTGAGCCCGTGCTTCGACGCCGCGTAGATCGACTCGTACGCAATGCCGAGCTTGCCGGCCATCGACGAGACGTTGACGACGGCGCCGCGCCGCCTCTTGATCATCGCCGGCAGCACCATCTTGGTGAGCCAGATGCAGGCGCTGAGGTTCGTGCGCAGGATGGCGTCGATCTCGTCGAAGGAGATCTCTGTGAGGGCGCCGGTCGCCTCGATGCCGGCGTTGTTGACCAGGATGTCGATCGGGCCGAGTTCGCGCTCGGCCGTGTCGACGAGGCGCTGCAGATCATCGCGCGACGTGACATCGCACGGCACGGCGATGGCGCGCACGCCGCGCCCCTCGGCCGCGCGAACGGTGTCCTGCAGGCCGGCGGCGTTGCGCGCGGCGAGCACGAGGTTCACGCCTTCGGCTGCCAGCGCTTCGGCGATGTAGACGCCGAGGCCGCGGGAGGCGCCCGTAAGGATCGCATTCGCGCCGCGCAGGCTTTTCATGCGGTTTCTCCTGTTGTACCCCCACCGCCGACGGATGCTATGAGGAGAATGATAGACCAACAACGGAGGAAAGAGCTACCGACCGGGCACTCAGGATGCCGCGCGCAGCCGATCGCGGATCTCGCGGTAGCCGGTGAGCTTGATACCGAGGCCCTCGCAGTACTGGCGCAGGTCGGGCTGCCGGAAGATCTCGTACTCCTTCGCGCGATTCCGGCAGTCGATAGGCGTCATCGCGGCCAGTTCCTCGCCGCCCTTCGCGGGGTGGACGAGGAAGTGCGTGAGGCCAGGGCGCAGGCCGTCGAACAGCTCGCGGAAGCGCCGGTCCTTGTCCTCGGGCGCGATCTCGCTGAGCGTCTGGACGATGATGCTGTCGAGCAGCGGCCAGCCGCGGGCCTCGAGCTTTGCCGTCTGCTCCGCGTACACCGCCGCACCCTCGCCGAGCGCCGCGAGCCGCCGATCGCTCGGGCGGATAAAGAAGATCGGCAGGCGAAACTCGATGGCGAGGTCGACGTAGGGCGGCATGTACTTCGGGTGCATCACGGCGCCCATGTGCGTATCGATGTGCGTGACATCGATGCCGCAGGCGAGCGCGTGCTCGATCTGCGCGCGCAGCTCGGCGCGGGCGACGTCCTGCGAGACGTGCGCGATGACGCCGGCGACGTCGCGCCACATGCCGCCATCGGGCGCGTGCAGGGACGGGTCGCCGGTGAGCGAGCGCCAGCGGTAGGTCTCGTACTCGGCGGTGAGCGTCATGTGGACGCCGATGTCGGCCTGCGGGTGCTGCTTCTGCTGCGCGGCCGTCTCCATGAACCACGGTGCCGGCACGAGCGTCGACGCGCAGGTGAGGCTCCCCTGGAGCATCGACTCGAAGGCAGCGACGTTCGAGGCGTGCGAGAAGCCGATGTCGTCGGCGTGGATGATCAGCACCCGGTCATCGGGAGCGTAGCCGAGCAGTTCGAGCGTCTTTGTCATCGGATCGAGCCCTCCAGGTGCGGGATCGGTTGTGGGAGAGTGTAGCCCCGCGCCGCGCCACCGAGAAGCATGGCAGCAGGACCGATGGCGGGCGGCCGGCGGCGTCACGTCTGTCACAAACCGATGACGGCGGCGAAGCGTCGGGTTCGCGTAGGGCCGGCGTCGGGTTCTGGGGGATGGCGGCGTTGCTATATAATCAGGAACCTTCCCGCTTCGACATGCGTATATATCTCAGGCGCCCCCGCCGCGTACCAGCCGGAGGACTCATGGAAGACTCCAAGATCATCGCCGAGCGAATCATCACCAACGTCGAGAAGGTGATCATCGGGAAGCAGGAAGAGGTGCGGCTGGCGCTGATCGCGCTGCTGTGCCGGGGGCACGTGCTGATCGAAGACGTGCCGGGGGTCGGCAAGACGATCCTGGCGCGCAGCCTGGCCACGTCGACCGGCTGCAGCTTCAAGCGTATCCAGTTCACCCCCGACCTGCTGCCCAGCGACGTCACCGGCGTCTCCATCTATAACCAGAAGACGGGCGACTTCGAGTTCCGGGAGGGACCGATCGTGGCGCAGGTGGTGCTCGCGGACGAGATCAACCGCGCGACGCCGAAGACGCAGTCAGCGCTGCTGGAGGCGATGGACGAGCGGCAGGTGACGAGCGACGGGGTGACGCACAAGCTGCCGGCACCGTTCATGGTGCTCGCAACGCAGAACTCCATCGAGTTCGAGGGCACGTTCCCGCTGCCGGAGGCGCAGCTCGACCGCTTTCTCATCCGGATCAAGCTGGGCTATCCGACGATGACGGACGAGGTGCTGATCATGGAGGGCCAGCAGCGCACGCACCCGCTCGAGGCGCTGGAGCGCGTAACCGGCGCCGACGAGATCCTGAGCATGCAGCGGGCGGTGAAGGACATCTACGTCTCCCCGCTGGTGAAGCAGTACATCGTCAGCATCGTCGACGCGACGCGGCACCACGGGTCGGTGTACCTGGGGGCGTCGCCGCGGGGGTCGCTGGCGCTGTACCGTACGTGCCAGGCGCGGGCGCTGCTGGACGGCCGCGATTTCGTGATGCCGGACGACGTGAAGGCGCTGGCGTACGCCACGCTGGGGCACCGGATCATCATCAGCCCGTCGGCGCGGGTGAAGAGCATCGGCCCGAAGGACGTCGTCGAGCAGACGCTCGACAAGATTGCGGTGCCGGGGGCGCGGGCGCGGCAGGGCGCGCCATCGTCGGCGAGCAACCCGCCGGCGCAGCGGTAGGCGCTCGCTATGCGACGGCTGACCAGGCTGTATCGCTCTCTCTTCGTCACGAACCGCACGCTGACGGTGGTCGTGCTGATGGCGCTCGTGTCGAGCGCGATCGCGATCTCGACCGGCTTCTGGCTGACGTGGCGGATCGTGTACGTGGCAATCGCCGGCGTGCCGGTCGCGTACGGCTGGTCACGGCTGAACCTGGTGGGCATCGAGGTGATCCCCGAACGCTCGACGGACCGGCTGCAGGTCGGCGCGCAGTTCGACGAACGGATCACCGTCCGCAACCGGAGTTGGCTGCCGAAGGTCTGGCTGGAAGTCGAGGATCCGAGCGAGATGCCGGGCCACGTCTCGAAGCGCGTGATCACGATCGGCGCGCGCGGCACGAGAACGTGGCGCGTGCGCTCGACGATCCAGCGGCGCGGGCTGTACAGCGTCGGACCCGTGGAGGTGACCACGGGCGACCCCTTCGGCATGTTCCGCCATACGCGCAGCTTCGGGCGCGCGCAAAACGTGCTGGTGTATCCGCGCGCGGTCGAGCTGCCCGACTTCTCGGTTCCGGCGGCGAACCTGCCGGGCGAAGGGCGGTTCCCGCGCCGCACGCACTACGTCACGCCGAACGCGTCGGGTGTGCGGCCGTACGAATACGGCGATAGCTACAACCGGATCCACTGGCGCAGCACGGCCCGCACGGGCAAACCGATGGTGAAGATCTTCGAGCTCGATCCGGCGAGCGACATCTGGGTGATCCTGGACCTGCACCGCGACGCACACGTGGGAGAGGGCGACGACTCGACCGAGGAGTACGGCGTCAGCATCGCGGCGTCGGTGGCACTCTACTTCCTGACGGCGAAGCGCACCGTCGGCTTTATCTCGTACGGGCGCGGCTTCGACAACGTGGAGGCCGACCGGGGGCTGCCGCAGTACACGCGCATCCTCGAGTCGCTGGCGATGGCGCGGGCCTGGGGCGATGTGCCGCTGGGCGATCTGCTGACGAACGAGGCGCGGCGCTTCGGCCGCCACACAACCGTCGTCGCGATCACCTCATCGACGGACGAGGCGTGGGTGGCTGGGCTGGGGGCGCTCCAGGCGCGCGGCGTCAAGGTGGCAGCGATCATCATCGAGCCGAGCACGTTCGGCGGCGACCAGAGCTCGCTCGGCGTGTTCGCATCGCTCGCGGCGACGGATGTGTACACGTACACCGTGAAGCACGCGGACGACCTGCAGACCGCGCTCGGCGCCGGCGTAGAGACGCGGTGATCCAGAAGACGGGAGGCGAGAAGCGGGAAGCGAGAACACCGGCAACAGCCAACAACCAACAGCCAGCGCGACCGACGACTGACGACTGACGACTGAGAACTGACAACTACCATGCGCGAAGCCAACTGGGACGACATCTTTCAGAAGCGCTCTGCGGACGCCGGACCGCCGGTCGAGGCGCGCCTCAACTCGTTCATCCCGTGGGAAGACTGGCTGACGTTTCTGATCACCGCACTCGTGTTCATGAGCGTCGTGGCGTCGATCGACAGCGCGCGCTGGGTGAGCGACATGCCGTCGCTCTACCCCATCGGCTTCTCGGCGCTGATCATCGGCTACGCGCTCTCGAAGGTGCGGCGGAGCGCGCTGCTGCTGCACCCGCCGGCGCTGCTGGCCGGCGCATCGCTGGTGCTGCTGCAACTCGTGGCCGTCGTGCCGGGCGAGTCGCCGGCGATCCGGATCGACCACATCGTCGACCGGATGCACGTGTGGTGGTACGCGGTGACGCAGGACGGCATCAGCACCGACACGCTGCCGTTCATCGTGCTGTTGCTCGCGCTGACCTGGCTCGGCACGTACGTCTCATCGTGGGCGATCTTCCGCTGGCGGAACCCGTGGCTGGGGCTGATCCCCGGCGGCAGCGCGCTGATGTGGAACATCAGCTTCATCCCGGGGCAGTTCAGCCCGGCGTTCATCGTCTTCGTGTTCGGCGGCGTGCTGCTGCTCATGCGGCTGCATCTCTCCCGCAAGGAGAGCGAGTGGGAGAGCGGCGGCGTTGCCTATCCGGAGTTCATCAGCCTCTCGGCACTCCACATTACGCTCTGGATCACCGTGGGACTGCTGCTCTTCGCGTGGGTGCTGCCGCTGGCCGACCGCTCCGAGACGGCGAACCAGCGCTGGCGCGACTTTACGGCGCCGTACACGCGCCGGCTGGAGCCGCTGACGCGCGGCTTCGTCTCGGTCAACGCGAAGAAGCCGATCACGATCCACAACCTGCGCGACGCGCTGGCGTTCCAGGGGAAGATCTCGCTCAGCGGCAGGGACGCCGTGCAGATCAACGCGGTGATCACGCCGGAGATGGCGGCGTTCCTGCGATCGCAATCGTTCGACGAGTACACCGCCGACGGCTGGAAGATCAACGTGCAGAGCGACGTGCCGCTCAGCGCCGGCAGTCGCACGCAACCACCCCTGGACCAGACGATCGACCCGGCGGCGCGGAAAGAGATCACGATCAACGTCAAGGTGGAGGGCGGCAACAACGGCGTGCTCTTCAGCCTGGGCCAGCCGCTGGAGTCGGACCACGACGCCCAGGCGCGGGCGGTGGGCGACTACTCCGACGTGACGAGCCTGAAGCCGGCGGACCACCTGCGCAACGGCGACGAATACAGCGTCACCGGCAGCGTCAACGTCGCCTCGATCGATCAGCTGAAGGCCTCGGGCAGGGACTACCCATCGTGGGTCACGGAGGGCCCTTACCTGCAGCTTACGGGCACGCTGCCCGACCGCGTCGCGCGCAAGGCGCGCGAGGTGACGCGGGGCGCCGGGCCGTCGCCGTACGAGCAGGCGGCGGCGATCGAGAAGTACCTGCGGACGTTCCCCATCGACTACAACGTGCCCACGACGCCGCCCGGGCGCGACACGGTGGACTACTTCCTGTTCGACGCGCAACGCGGCTACTTCGACTATCACGCCTCCGCGATGGCGGTGATGCTGCGGACGCTGGGCATCCCTGCGCGCGTGGCCACGGGCTACGCCGTCGACCCGCTGCAGCGCCAGGGCGACAGCGACACATTCAAGCTGACCGAGCAGAACGCCTTCGCCTGGCCGGAGGTGTACTTCGCCGGCATCGGCTGGGTCGAGTTCAGCCCCACGCCGTCACAGCCGCTGATCGACCGGCCGGGCACGGTGCACCCAACGCCGCGCGCCGGCGGCACCAGGGCCGCAAACGGCGAGGGCGATGCGCCGATCGACCTCGGCCTCGATAAGCCGAGCGTGCAGGCGCCGGCGCCGCCCGTCGCGCAGGCGGGCGGGTCGACCGCGTGGCCACTCTACGCAGCGATCGGTGGGCTTGCGGCGTTCGCGCTGGCGCTGGCGGGCGCCGGGCGATTCGCGTGGGAGCGCGGCCTCGCCGGCACGCCGCGACCGATGCAGGTGTGGGAGAAGACGCTACGGCTCGCGGCGCTGGGGAACGCCGGCGCGCGGCCCAGCGAAACGCCGGCCGAGTTCGCCGCGCGGCTGCAACGCGACGTGCCGGGCACCGACGCAGCGGGCTACCTGGCCGCGGCCTACGCGCGCAGCCGCTTCGGGCAGAGGCAGCTTTCCGGCGACGAGGCCGAGCGCGTCGAATCGGCGTGGGCGTCCGTGCGAGGGGTGCTGCTGCGGCGCGTCCTGCGGCTGCGGCCCCGGCAGCCGGAGTAACACCAACAGCCTGCACGGGCGGGCAGCCCGCTTCGATCCGGAGCACGCAATTGCGCCAGCTTCGCGACAGCGGTTGTCGCGGAGCGGGCGTATCATGCGCGTATGCCGGACCTCGATCAGCTCATCGACAGCATCGCCGCCGGACGCGCGGGCGACCCGCTCGCGCCCACCACGGTGCTCGTGCCGTCGCATGTCGCGGCGCTGCAGCTCCGGCGCCGCCTGGCCGAAGCCACACCATTCGCCGCCGTCCGCTTCGAGCCGCTGGCCCGCGTCGCCGAGCTGCTGGGCGCGGGCAACCTCGCCGTCGCCGGGCGCGTGCCGCTCGCCCGGCCCATCGCCGACTACGTCGCCGAACAGATCGCGCTGGAGTCTCGCGGCGCGCTCGCGGGCGTCCGCGACCTGCCGGGCTACGCGCGCGTGCTGCGGCAGTTGTTCCGCCGGCTGCGGCGCGGCGGCATCACGTCATCAGCCGATATCGCGGCCCCGCCCGCAGCGGGACACCTGCCCGAGGTGCTGCGCCTGTACGACCGCTTCCGCGAGGCCACCGCCGCGTTCTACGACGAGGATGACCTGCTCGACGCCGCGGCGGCCGCCGTACGCTCCGGCGGCGCGGGCGCGCTCGCCGATCTCGGCGCGGTCTACGCGCTGCCGGAGATCGCGCAGTCCGCATCGGGCGCGGCGCTGCTGGAAGCATTGCAGCACGCCGCATCGACGTACACGCAGATCACGGAGCCGGCGGCGCAGCCGAGCACCCGCTTCGTGCTCGCGCCCGATCCGGCGAGCGAGGCGCGCGAGGCCGCACGCGAAGCCGTCGCCGCCATCGAGGCGGGCGTGCCGCTGCACGAAATCGCGATCATTCACGGCGCCGGCTCGGGACACCGGCCGCTGCTGCGAGAGGCGCTGGCCGCCGCCGGCATCCCGGCAGCGATGCTGCCGGGCACGCCGCTCATCGAGACGCCGGCCGGGCGCGCGGTGTTCGCGCTGGCGATGCTGCCGGAGCGCGACTACTCGCGCACGGCGACGATGGACCTGTTCGCCGTCGCGCCGCTGCGGGCGGCGGTTCCCGGAACGAGCGGGCCTATCCGGTCCAGGACGACGGCGTGGGACCGCGTGTCTCGCGACGCGGGCGTGACGCACGGGCGCGATCGCTGGTCCGCGGCGCTGGCGGCGTTTATCGCGGGACGGGACGCCGACCTGGTGCGTTACGAGGACGACGAGACGCGACGGCAGCGCATCAAGCGCCAGCGGGAGGATGCCCGGGAGCTGCAAGACGTGATGGCGCGGCTGGCGGAACGGATGGAGCCGCTGCGACAGATGCAGTCGGCGGCCGCGTTCATCGCCGCGTTCAAGTCGATCGTGAACGACTACTTCGCGCCCGACGCCGCGACGCTGGACGCCGTGATGCACGAAATCGAGCAACTGGGCACCGTCGCGGCTGTCGGCGGCAGCTTCTCGCTGGCGAGCTTTGCGCGCGCGTTGCGGGCGAACCTCGAGGCGGCGGCGCCGCCCGACGGCAAGTTCGGCCGCGGCGTCTTCGTCTCCGGCTATCGCGCCGCGGCGGGGCTGCGCTTCCGGTACGTGATCCTCTGCGGCGCGCACGAGGGCGGCTTCCCGCCGGGCCCCGGCGCCGACTCGCTGATCGAGGATGCGGCTTGGGCGGAGGTGCGCCGCGAGCATCCGTACATCGAAGACGCCGCGCTGCGGATCGAGCGGTCGGCCGCCGCCGCGCAGCGGGCGATCGCGGCGGCGGGCGGTGGCGAGCTTGTCTGGTGCTCGCCGTTGTACGAGCCGGGCGGCACGCGCGAATTCTATCCGGCGCCGCTGATGGTCGACGCGGCGTCGCAGCATGATCCGGCGATCACCACCGGCTCGGCATTGCGCCGGCGAGCAGCGGCACCCGGCTGGCTGCGGCGCGGGCCGTCGCCGCTGGCGATGCAGCTCGCCGGCCCGATCGTCGACGTTGTGGAACTGCGGCTGCGCGAGGCGATCAGCCTGGTCAAGCAGAAGCGCGCGATCACACACGCCCACCGGCTGTGGCAGCCGGCGCAGATGATCGCGGCGCGCCGTGGCGAAGCATTCACGGAGTGGGATGGCAATCTCTCGACGCTCTCGGACGACGGGTGGCTGCAGCTGCAGTCGGCCGTCTCGCCGACGTCGCTGGAGAAGTACAGCGTGTGCGGGTTCCGCTACCTGTGCTCATCGCTGCTGAAGCTGGGCGTCGTCGAGGAACCGGAGGGGCGCGAGATGATGGATGCCGCCGAGCGCGGCACGCTCATCCACGGCGTGCTCGAGACGTTCTTCAAGGAAGAGCAGGCGCGCGGGCGGCCGGCTGTGGGCGAGGCTTGGACGGCCGCCGACGGCGAGCATCTGCTGGCGCTCACCGACACGGCGCTGGCGGAGGCAACGCAGCGCGGTCTGACCGGACTGGCGATCTACGCCGGCCACGAGCGGCGCACGATCCGCGCCGACCTGCTGGCCTTCCTGGAGGAGGACACGGCGTTCCGGCGCGAGACCGGCGCCGTCCCCGCCGAATTCGAGGCACCCGTGCCGGAGGTGACGATCGCCGGCGTGCGGCTGCGCGGATACGTCGACCGCATCGACCGGACGCCCGACGGCCGCTGCGCGTGGGTGATCGACTACAAGACCGGCAGCGCCTGGGACGCCGACACGATCAAGCCCGACGACCCGTTCGCCGGTGGCAAGAAGCTTCAACTTCCGACCTACCTGGGGGCCGCTGGCGACGCGACCCAGAAGCACGCGATGTACTGGTTCATGACCCAAAAGGGCGACTTCAAGCGGGTTGTCTACGACCCCACGCCCGAGACCGAGGCGGCGTTCGCGCGTACGCTCGGCGCGATCGTCACGGGCATCCGCCAGGGGGCGTTCCCGGCTGTGTCAGGCGAGCTGAACGAGCGCTTCGGCAAGTTCGATAACTGCGGCTACTGCGACTTCACGCGCATCTGCTCGCGCCGGCGCGACGATGCGTTCACGGAGAAGAGCGGCGATCCGGACATGGAGCCATGGCTGCACGTAGCGGAAGCCGCCGCGATCGAGGTGCCGGAATGACGGACGCCTTACACGATGCCCGTGCGCGCGACGAAGAGACGCGCGCGCAGATCCGCAGCCTGCTCAACCGCACGCTCTTCGTCGAGGCGGGGGCGGGCACGGGGAAGACGCGCGCGCTCGTCGACCAGATCGTGGCGCTGGTGCTCGCCGGGAAGCCGATCGAGCGCATCGTCGCCATCACGTTTACGGAGAAGGCGGCGGGCGAGCTGAAGGACCGCGTGCGCGGCGCGCTGGAGGAAGCGCGCGCCGGGCATCCGGCGGAGGCCGAGCTGATCGACGCCGGGCTGCGGTCGCTCGACCGCGCGCAGATCTCGACGATCCATGCGTTCGGACTGGCGCTGCTGCGGAACTTCGCGGCCGAGAGCGGCATCGACCCCGCGTTCAGCATGCAGGACGAGGTGCTCGCCGAACGGCGGCTGCAAGAACAGTGGCGGGGCTACCTCGAGGCGCTCGCCGACCCGAAAGCGATTGCGGCGGTCGACCGGGCGCTCGGCCTCGGGATGACGACGCAGCACCTCTGGACGCTGGCGCAGGAGCTGGCGCGGCGTCCCGGGCTCGCGGGGCAGCTGGAAGCGCAGCCTCTGCCTCGGCCCCTCGCACCCTGGCCGGATATCGGCGCCCTGCGCGCGGAGCTGCGCGACCTGCCGCTCGACCGCACCCCCGCGGACGACCGGCTGCGTGTGCGCGTCGAGGCGCTGCTGTCGCTGGTCGAGCGCGTCGCCAGGGCGGGCGACGAGCGGGAGTCGGTGCTGGCCGCTGGCATCTCCGCGCACTACAAGAGCTTCAACCTCAGCAGGCAGGACGTGTGGGGCGCTGCGACGAAGAAGCAGGTGCAGGAGACGGCGACGGCCGCGCGCGAAGCGCTGGTCACCGTGCTGGAGCGCTGCCGCGCGTCCGCGCTGGCGGACGTATTGCCGCTAGTCGTGCGCTTCGTACTCGACGACGCACAGAACCGCGCACGCGAGGGCACGCTCGTCTTCGACGACCTGATCCTCCGCCCGCGCGACCTGCTGCGCGATCATCCGGACGCCGTCCGCGTCCTGCGGGCGCGCTACGACGTGCTGTTGATCGACGAATTCCAGGACACCGACCCGCTGCAGGTCGATATCGCGCTCGCGTTCGCGACGGACCCGGCGACGGGCGAGCTGGAGCACGGGCGGCTGTTCCTGGTCGGCGACCCCAAGCAGTCGATCTACCGCTTCCGCCGCGCCGACATGGCGATCTACTCGGCGACCGGCGAGCGGGTGAAGCGGCACGGCGGCGCGTTTCCGGCGCTGGCGCTGAACCGCCGCTCGCGCTCGGTGATCGTCGATTGGGTCAACAGCGTCTTCGCGTGCATCATCGGCGAGGGCGACCGCCCGGAGACCCAGCCACCGTACCGCGCGATCGAGGCCGACCGCGCGGACGCGCTCGCCGGGCCGGGCGTGGCGCGCATCGGCGACCAGATCGCAGAACCCGCCGCGCGCGTGCGCGGGCGAGAGACGAGCGCCATCGCCGCGCAGTGCCGCGCTGCGCTCGACGAGGGGTGGCAGGTCGCCAGCGCCGATGGCAACGCGCGGCCCGCTTCGTTCCGCGACATCGCCATCCTGATCCCCACCCGCACCATCCTGATCCCCCTGGAGCGGGCGCTGGCGCGCGCCGGCATCCCGTACCGCATCGAGGGCGGCAGCCTGATCTACCAGACGCAGGAGGTGCGGGACCTGCTCAACTGCCTGACCGCGATCGACGACCCCGCCGACGAGGTGGCGATCGCCGGGGCGCTGCGGAGCGCGGCGTTCGCCTGCAGCGACGTCGACCTCGCGCGGCATCGCGCCGCCGGCGGGCGCTTCAACTACCTGAGCAGCACCCTCGCCGAGCACACGGGCCCCGTCGCCGAGGCGCTGCGCTCGCTCGCCGAATATCACGAGTCGCGGCACGAGGGATCGATCGCCGCGCTGGTCGAGCGTTTCGTCGCCAGGCAGGGGCTGGCGGAGATCGGGCTGCTGGTGGACGCGAACCGCGACAGCTTCCGCCGCATGCGTTTCGTCATCGAGCAGGCGCGCTCGTTCGAGGCTGCCGGCCCCGAGAGCCTGCGCTCGTTCGTGGGCTGGCTGGAGCGGCGCGCCGGCGGCGGCATCCTGGACAACGAGGGAGCGGGGCTGGACGACGATGAGGACGCCGTGCGCGTCCTGACGATCCACCGCTCGAAGGGGCTGGAGTTCCCGATCGTGTTCGTCGCCGGTCTCGGGTCGGCGCCATACCACCGGGCGCCGGTCTTCGCCGTCGACAGCACGGGAGGCCGCGTCGCCGTCTCCATCGGCGCGAAGACGAGCAAGACGCAGTTCGAGCTGGGTGACACCGACACGCTACAGGCGATCGAGCAGGCGCACGCCGAGGCCGAGCTGGACCGGCTGCTCTACGTGGCCGCGACGCGCGCGCGCGATCACCTGATCATCTCGATCTACCACAACGACAGAGCGCCGAAGTGCGCCGCGCGGCGGCTGCTCGATGGCGGCTTCGCCGGCGCGGTCACGCCTGCGCGGCCGGAGTTGCCGGCGAGCGTCAGCCGGCCGCAGGCGCCCTTCGCCGACATGGAGGTCGACCTACCGGGCGGCGTCACGGAAGAATCGTTCGCAGCGGCGCGCGGCGCGCTTGTCGATCGCGCGCGCACGCGGCGCTACACGAGCGCCACGGCGATCGGCGCGCAAGAGCTGCGGAAGGAAGAGCCGCAGGACGAGACGGAGCCGTGGGCGCGTGGCCGCGGCGGCACGCACGTCGGACGCGCCGTGCACGCGACGATCCAGAGCGTGGCGCTGGACGCCGGCGCGGCGCAGATCGCGGCATTCGCGCGCGCGCAGGCCGTCGCCGAGGCGATCCCGGACCGCGCCGGCGACGTCGCTGCGCTGGCGCAGGCAGCGCTCGCGTCCGATGCGGCGCAGCGCGCGCGGAGCGGTGGGCGGGCCCTGCGCGAAGTGCCCTTCGCCGTGCGCTACGACGCAACCGTGCTGGAGGGCTTCATCGACCTCGTGATCGAGGGCGCGGAGGGCGGGCTCGAGATCGTCGACTGGAAGACGGACCACATCAGCGCGGCCGACGTGCCTGCGCGGCTGATCCAGTACGAGCTTCAGGCCGGGCTCTACACGCTCGGGCTCGAGGCGGCGACGGGGCGGGCAGTCACGCGCATCACGTACGTGTTCGCGGCGCCGGGCGTCGAGTCCTCGCCCGGCGACCCCGCGACGCTGGCGGCGGCCGCGCGACTGAGGCTCACGGAGGCATCCGAATAAGCCGTCCGCGGATCGCGGATAAGACCGATCCACCGTGAGCTACCGCGTCGGCGCCGCCACCGCCGGGATGCTATCGGCGCCTGAAGCGCCACGATCTTCGTGATGGCGCTCCCCTTCCCTCCCAGGGAAGGGGCCGGGGGATAGGTCGGGGCGGGGCGGGGCCAACCGCTCGGGAGTTGCGCTCTACGCCCCGGCGCTTAGCACGCGGTTCTTCAGCTTCCGCTTGTTGACGAGCCGGTCGAGGTTGTCCAAGAAGATCGCCATCGACCGCTCCATGTTCAGCGGGCTGAAGCCGGAGTTGTGGGGCGTCACGACGACGTTCGGCATCGACCAGAGCGGGCTCGATTCCGGCAGCGGCTCCTGCTCGAACACGTCCAGGCAGGCGCCGCCGATCCAGCCCTCTTCGAGCGCACGGATCAGCGCGGCCTCGTCGACAACCCGGCCGCGCGCGACGTTGATCAGCGTCGCATCGGGCTTCATCGCGCGAAGCTCCGGCTCGCCGATCAGGCGCTCCGTCTCCTTCGTCAGCGGGCACGCCAGCACGACGTAGTCGCTCTGCTTCAGCAGGTAGTGCAGCCGCCGCATCGGCAGCTGCTCATCGACGTGCTTCGCCGGGCGATCCGAGCGGCGGATGCCGAGCACGCGCATCCCGAACGCCTGCGCGAGCCGCGCGACCTCGCCGCCGATCGCGCCGGTGCCGATGATGCCGGCGGTCTGGCCCGTCAGCTCGCCGGCCTGCAGCTGTTGCCACTCGTGCCGCGACTGCTGCTCCCGCCACTCGCCGACGCGCTTGACGCGATGGAGCATCATCGCCAGCACGTACTGCGCGATCGAAGCGGCGGACGCGCCGGAGGAGTTCGTGAGCATGGTGCCGCGGTCGATGAGCAGCTGGAACACGGGCGAATCGACGCCGGCGCTGAACGTGTGGAACCACTTCAACCGCTCGAGGCGGAAGACGACGGGCAGCACCATACGGCGCAGCTCCGGCTCCTGCCAGAGATCTTCGGAGAAGCAGCAGACGTCTGCCGCCGCCACGTCGCCCGACCACGTGAGGGCGCCGTCGCGGATGGCAGGGACGATGAGCTTCGCGCGCGGATCGAGCTTGCGGATCCGCGCACCGTAGGCGCGGGCGACGCGTGGCGAGACGAGGATGTTCATGGTGAGCAGGTTACAGAGGACAGGCGACAGGGGACAGGGGACAGGGGACGGAGGATGGAAGTCAGAAGTCAGAAAGCGGATGTCGCTGTAGACAGGGGCTACGTGCTCAGCCGAGGCTCGGTCACCGCCGTCGTTTAGTGAGCGTGACGGCGGTGCCGGTTGCGGCCAACAGCAGTGCGACCGCCATCGCGGGAAAGAGCCAGCGCGGGCCGTTGTTGTGTCCCCAGATGCTGTCGTCTCCATGGAAGTTGTCATCTCCATGCATGTTGACTCCCTGTGGCGTCGGCGTCGCAACGGACGGAGCGAGACGATCGAGTGCGGCGATGAACGGTGGCACATTCGGGCCGGCCGCGAATTCGACTGCGAACGAACCGCACATATCCACGAGGCTGCGGCCGGCCGGCTTCGTGATCGAGAGCAGGTGGCTCGACCCCGCGGGCCCAATTTCGTAGCCGCAATCGCCGGCGTCCGAGGACACGGCCACGGTGTCGCCAATCCGAACGCCCTTGTACGCGCGCTCGACCTGCACCTGGGTGCCGGTCTGCGAATCGCCGCGCAGCACCGTGCCGATGAACATGGCATCAGAGCCGTTGAGATGCCGGACCACTGCATCGTCGTTCGACGCGAGCGGCGCGCAGTTGCAGGCGAGCGCCTGCTGCGGACCGGCGGCGAACAGCAGCGCGACAAGGGGAAGAAGCGTAAGGGCGAGACGTCGCATCGCGGATGGCTCCTGCGATAGTATGACGCGCATCTCCGTTCGAAAGTTCCCGCGCGGTGTGGGTTCGGCGGGCCTGCGCAAGCTCGTGCGGAATTGTCTATAACGTCCGTGGGAACTACAACTCGCTCATCGGACTGGAGCAACCGGGGTGAGCCAACTAGCGACAGCGCGCGCATTCGCGGCCGGGCTCAACACCTCCGCCGTCGTGGTGGGGACACACGAGAGGGTGATCGACGCATGGGGCGACGTCGACCAGCCCGTGCTGGTGCGGTCCGTTCGCAAGAGCTTGCTGTGCGTGCTGTTTGGCACGCACGTGGCCGCCGGCAAGATCCGGCTCGACGCGACCCTCGCTGAGCTCGGCATCGACGATGAGCCGCCCCTCACAGGCGAAGAGCGGACGGCCACGGTCCGGGACCTGCTGATGATGCGATCAGGGATCTACCATCCGGCGGCGGCCGAAGATCCGAAGATGCTTGCGGCGAAGCCCGCGCGCGGCTTGTATGCTCCGGGGTCTCGCTGGTGCTACAACAACTGGGATGCCAACGCCCTGGCCACGATCTTCGAACGCGCTGCCCGCGTCAGCATCTTCGAAGAATTCTACGAGCGCATCGCGCGCCCGTTAGGCATGGCGTTCACCCCCGATCAGGGACGCCTGGTGTACGAACCGTACTCGGTGCATCCGGCGTATCCGTTCTGGCTGAGTGCTCGCGATCTCTTCCTGGTAGGCCAGCTCATGCTCAGGCGAGGAAGTTGGGGCGGCCAGCAGCTCCTGCCTGCTGAGTGGATCGAGCAGATCACGGGCGCGCATTCGCACGCGCCGTACGACGACGCGGAGGACTGGTATGGCTACCTGTGGTGGGTCCGCAGCGATGCCTTTAGCGCCCGCGGCTGGGGTGGGCACTACCTCGAGGTGTTTCCTTCACGCGGGGTCGTGATCGTGCACCGTGTTGATACACAGCTTGGAAGTCGCACGGTGGCCGAGAACTCCGTCAGTTGGGAGGACTACTACCGCTTCCGCCAGGCTGTCCTGAACGACCTCGAAGGCGTGATCCCGCAGGCTCCGCGCACGGCTTGAGCGCGACGGCGCGGTAACGTTTGCGCGAACTACAACTAATGCCGCTGCGCCGTGGTGCGGATCGCGTCCAGCATGCCGGAGGCGGCGCCCTCGTGGGCGGCGCGCAGGGCGTTCTTGACGGCGCGGGCATCGGAGGCGCCGTGGGCGATCATGACGACGCCGTTGACGCCCAGCAGGGGCACGCCGCCGTAGGTGCCGGGGTCCATCCGGTCGCGCATCTTGATCAGCGCCGGGCGCAGCACCATGGCGGCGAGCTTGTACTGCAGCTTCTCAGTGAGCGCCACGCGCAGCTCGCGGAAGATGAAGTCGGCGACGCCCTCGGTCACCTTCACCGCAACGTTACCGGTGAAGCCGTCGGTGACGATGACGTCGGCCTTGCCGTGATGCACCTCGCCTCCCTCGATGTTGCCGACGAAGTTCACGCCCGCCTTGCCGAGGCGCCCGTACACCTCCTGGATCAACTCGCTGCCCTTGCTCTCCTCGCCGCCGATGTTGAGCAGCGCGACGCGCGGGTTGCGCACACCCATGACCTTCTCGCAGTAGACCGAGCCCATCTGCGCGAACTGCACCAGGTAGGCCGGCTTCACGTCGGCGTTGGCGCCGACATCGAGCACCAGCACGCCGGTCTCGCTGTACGGCGCAACGGTGCCGATGGCCGGCCGCTCGATGCCGTGGATGCGGCCCAGCGTCATCAGCGCCGACGCCATCACCGCACCCGTGTTGCCCGCCGAGACGAACGCCGACGCGACGCCGCGCTTGACGAGACCCATCGCGACGTTGATCGACGCATCCTTCTTGGCGCGGACCGCCTGCGCGGGATGCTCGTCCATGCCGATCGCCTCGGACGCGTGGATGACCTGGATGCCGGGCGGCGCCGCGCCGTGGTGCGCCAGCTCCGCCTCGAGCAGGTCCTTCGGGCCAACGAGCGCGATCTCGATGTCCAGCTCTCGGTAGGCAAGAAGCGCACCGGCGACGATCTCGGCCGGTGCGTGGTCTCCACCCATGGCGTCGAGCGCAATGATCAAACTTTGGCTCCCTCCAGCTCCCCAACGGCGATCAGCGTATCGCTGCCGTCGTCGAAGGGCGAGAGATCGGCATCGCCGTAGAGCGCGCCCAGGCGCAGCCCCGCTCGCGCCAGCAGTAACTCCAGCTCGAAGCGGCCCGTCAGCCGCAGCGTGACCTCCAGCGTGCGCCGCCGCACCACGCCGTCCGCGCCCGTGCGGTCGTAGATGATCGTGTTCTCAGTGAGTTGCCGTGCGGGCGAGCACGCCGCTGCCCACGTCTTCGTCACCACGTCGCCCGTGCGCGGCTCGGTGCGCGTCCACTGCAGCTGCAACGCCGACGCCGGCTCGTTCCAGTCGAACGCCGTCATGGGCCGCAACTCCATCACGAAGATGCCTGCGGGCGCGAGGTGGCGGGCCGCGCAGCGCAGCGTCGCGAGCTGATCCTCGCTGCTGAGCAGGTGCTCGAACGTGTTGAGCGCGCAGTAGACCAGGTCGAACTTCTCGCCCAGCTCGAAGTCGCGCATGTCGGCCCTGACGAGCCGCAGCCGGGAAGCCGTATCGGCGTCCAGCGACGCCGCCAGGCGCGCCAGCATGCGCGGCGACGAGTCGATGCCGGTGACGCGATGCCCCTGCCGCACAAGATGCTTCGCCACGCGGCCGGTGCCCACGCCCAGCTCCAGCGACGTCGAGCCGCGACGCGCGAACTGCTCGTAGAGCGGCAGGTCCGCGTCGTAGCCGGCGTGGTCCAGGTCGTACAGCTCCGCCAGTTCGTCGTCGGTGTAGGGGTCGAGCGCGGTCACAGGAGAGCTTCCCGCTGCGCCCGCGAGTGCTCGAACTCCGCGCGCATGGCCGAACGCAGATCGACACTCGTGAGGATATCGATCGCGGTCATCGCCAGCGCCTTCGCGCCGTCGAGCGCGGCCTGCTGCCCGGAGGGCGACGCGGCGTAGCGCGCGAACTCCGGTGAGTGCGAGTTCACGTCCGGCGGCGCGATGGCGATCGTCGGGTGGATGCCGGGAACGATCTTGCTGACGTTGCCCATATCGGTGCTGCCCATGGGGCGCGGCGACTCGCGCTCCGGCACCTCGCGCCCGATGGCGAGGAGATTGCTGCGGTGCGCGGCGGCGATGACGGTGTTCGTGTCCATCGACAGGTACTGGTTCTGGTTCCATGTCAACTGCAGCGTCGCGCCGGTCGCCTTCGCGCCGGCCTCGAAACAGCCGGTGACGCGCTGCTTCAGCTCCTCGAGGTAGGCGTCGTCCTCCGCACGCACCAGGAAGCTCGCGGCCGAGTGCCCCGGCACGATGTTCGGCGCCTCGCCGCCGTCGGTGATGACGCCGTGCACGCGCGCCGTGCCGAGCATGTGCTGGCGCAGCGAGTTGATCGCGGTGAAGGCGATGATCATCGCCTCGAGCGCGTTGATGCCGCGCTCCGGCTGGGCGGCAGCGTGCGCCTCGCGCCCGTGGTACTCGACTTTCAGCTCCGCGCAGGCCAGCGCGCTGGCAAAGACGGCGTCGCGCGTGCCGGGGTGCGTCATGATGACGGCGTCGATGCCGTCGAAGGCGCCCTCGCGGATCATCGCCGCCTTGCCGCCGTAGACCTCTTCCGCCGGCGTGCCGATGACCTGCACCGTGCCGCCGGTCTCGCCGATGACGGCACGCACGCCCAGGCCCGCGCCGGCGGCCGCCGTGGCGATGATGTTGTGGCCGCAACCGTGGCCGATGCCCGGCAGCGCGTCGTACTCCGCCAGGATCGCGACGACGGGCGAGCCCCTGCCCGCGACGGCGCGAAACGCCGTCGGCAGGCCGCCCGTGCCGGCGGTCACGTCGAAGCCCTGGCTGCCCAGGAACTCCCGCAGCCACGCCGCCGCCTGCACCTCGTCGAACGCCAGTTCGGGGTGCGCGTGGATGCGCAGGCTCAGCTCGATGAGCGCGGCCGCGCTGGCGTCGATCGCGGCGATGGCGCGGGATTTGAGTTCGTCGGAGTCCACGGGAGCAGATTACAGGGAACGGGGGGCAGGTTACAGGAGGTGGGAAGATGGTCGGGGTGGACAGATTTGAACTGTCGACCTCTCGGTCCCGAACCGAGCACTCTAGCCTGGCTGAGCTACACCCCGACGGCCCCGCATCGTACCAAACGCCCCCTGCGTCGGCCAACGCGCCCGTCAATGCGCGGTCAGCCCTCGGCCCGCCGGCGTCTGGCTTCGGACGTACGCGGCAACCGCTTCTGGAACCCGACTACCAACGATTCATATCCCGCCGCGCGGTAGAACGCCTGCGCATCGGCGTTGTCGTGCCACGTGTTGACGTGGACGTACGTGCCGCCACGCGCGCGCGCGATGAACTCCGCTTCCGCCATCAGCAGCCGCGCAACGCCTGTACGGCGATGCTCCGGCGCGACATACAGCTCTGTCACCTCGGCGTACGGTACGTCCTGTGACAGGTACGGCACGATGCGCAGGCTGAGCAGCCCGGCCGGGGCGTTGTCGACGTACGCGAGCAGCACCTGCTCGCCGGGCGCCATCGCGGTGAGGCGAGTGCGTGCCTGCTCCGCGGTGACCGTCACGTTCTCTTCGCCTAGCGGCGGCCCGACGGTCTGGTTGAGACCTGTGAGCAGGGCCGCGATCGCAACGGCGTCGGCGGCGGTGGCCGGACGGAGCGTGAGCATCAGCCGGCCGGGCGCGCGTCGCCAGCGAGAGCGCCGCCCTCGGGCCCGGATTCCAGCGTCTTCCCCTGCTTGCCGAGGCGGTGCGTGAGGATCGCGAACATCGCGAGGCCGAGCAGCACCCCGAACCAGAGCGTCGCGATGCGCACGATCAGCGTGCCTGCGGTCGCGGCGCCCTTGCCCATATCGAGCAGCTCCTGCGAAAGCGAGGCGATCCCCGTCTCGGCGACGCCGAGGCCGCCCGGCGTCAGCAGCACGGCCGCCGCGAGCGTGGCGATCGGCAGGATGAACGCCGCCTTGAACAGCGTGTCGGGGCCGGCGCTGACGCCGAGGCCGACCAGCGTCAGGTAGAACGCCAGCACCTCGAAGAACCACGAGCCGACGCTGAGCACCGTCATCAACGCGATGCCGCGCGGGTTCATCAGCACGTACGTGCTCTCGTAGAACTCTTCGAAGTGCGGCACGAAGCGGCCGGCCAGCGGCAGCCGGGCGGCGAACCGCAGCAGCGCGTGCGACGCCGGGCGGTGCCGCGACACGCCGATCGCCGCGACGGAGCCGACGGCGATCAGCACGACGATCGGCCACGTGCCGTTGCCGAAGACGACGACGCCCGTGCCGGCGATGATCAGCAGGCCGAGGCTGTCGGTGAGCCGTTCGGCGAGCAGGATCGGCGCGGACTTCGTGACGGAGGTGCCGTGCACTTCCTTGAGCAGGTAGCTCTTCAGCCACTCGCCGATCTTGCCCGGCGTGACCGTCATGCCGAGGCCGGAGAAGTAGATCAGAAAGCTGTCGATGCGGCGCAGGCCGGAGACGCCGATCTGGCGCAGGTAGTACTCCCATTTGACGAAACGCAGCAGGTAGTTGCCGCAGGTGACCAGCAGGATCAGCGGCATCAGCTCCCAGCGGAAGTCCTTGAGGTCGCCGCCGACCTTCTGGAAGTCGCCGTAGGCCAGCAGCCCCGCGAAGACGACGATGCCGAACAGCATCGAGATGAGCAGGCGGCTGCGGATCTTCTGCAGATTCATGCAGTAGGCAGCTTAGCCGACGCGATCGGCCGCGGCTATCCGCGCGGCGCATAGCGTGCCGCTGTTCAAGGCGCCGCCGCCATCGGCTCTGGTGCGGCGGCGCGGATGGTTGACTGACGGCCACGCGCCAGGGGCTCGCGGACTACCGGCTACGGCCCTGCGCGTGTTACAAAGAAGCACCCCAGGGTAGCCAAGTGGTTAAGGCAACGGTCTGTAAAACCGTGTACCGCAGGTTCGAATCCCGCCCCTGGGACCACACTTGCAGGTTCAAATCGGCGCTTTCGGGCGCCGA
>Ga0315281_10001855_pt1 | contig 31359 bp, 22 predicted proteins | sample YL17G07_0_MG_FD_204540 | JGI IMG/M metagenome (GOLD analysis project Ga0315281, IMG submission 204540) | Sediment microbial communities from Yellowstone Lake, YNP, Wyoming, USA - YL17G07_0 | ecosystem: Environmental > Aquatic > Freshwater > Lake > Sediment | place: USA: Wyoming | collected...
GGTTTCAGGGTTTGGGAAAAAACCGGTTTTTCTTTGCGTGCTTTGCGCCTTGAGCGAAGCGGGCGAGAGAAAAGTCTTAGTCTCTATCAGATTCCGAATTTTCTTTTGAGATGGTAAACCGTCGGGCGGCTCACCCCCAGGATCTTCGCGGTCCTGGAAATGTTGTGGCGGCATAGCTCCAGGGTTTCGATCACCTTCTGTTTCTCAATCTTCCCCCGCCCGTTCCCGCCTTCGGCAGATTCTTCCCCTTGCCCGGAACCCTCCAGGTCGGGAAGATCCAGGTCCCTGGGTTTTACGAAAGGGTCGCTTCCCAGGACCAGGGCCTTTCTGATCTTGTTGGCAAGTTCCCGGACATTCCCGGGCCAACCATAATTACCCAGGGCTTTCAAGGCTTCCGGGGCAAATTCCCGGAACACGCCAATCTCGCGGGAAAACTTTTTCAAAAAGGATTGGGCCAGGAGAAGAATGTCTTCCCCTCTTTCCCGGACGGGCGGCAGTTTTATGGTAAAGGCTTCCAGCCGGTAAAAGAGGTCCGGGCGGAACCGTCCGCAGGCCAGGGCGGCCTGCAGATCGCAGTTGGTGGCGGCGATAAACCGGACGTTGACCTTTTTCCCGGTCACCGTTCCGATTCTTTCGATCATCTGGTTTTCCAGAAACCGGAGGAGTTTCACCTGCAGGCCGGGAGGGAGCTCGGCGATTTCGTCCAGGAAGAGAGTGCCCCCGTCGGCATATTCAAACTTGCCGATTTTCCGGGTATGGGCGCCCGTGTAGGACCCCTTTTCATAGCCAAAGAGCTCGGCCTCCAGGAGGTTTTCCGGTATGGCGGCGCAGTTTATGGGAACGAAGCCTTTGTCCTTTCTCTTGCTTCTTTCGTGGATGGCCAGGGCGGTCAGCTCCTTTCCCGTTCCGCTTTCCCCGAGGATGAGAACGGGCACATCGGTGGGAGCCACCTTCCGAATTTTAACGAAAATTTCTTTCATGACCTGGCTCGTTCCCACAAATTCCGGAAAAAGCTCGGTGGAAAGCTGCCGCGGAGACTCCGGTTCCAGAAGGTCCACCACCCGGCGAAGCTGATCAGCCGATAACTTTTCCGCTTTTGAGTGGAGCCTTTGCAGCATGCAGGTCTTCTGGTGGTACTCCAGATAAACCGGGGAATGAAAATCCAGGTTCCAGCCGCACAGGGCGCAGGCCTGGGGGAGCCCTTCATAGGTGGTCCCGCAATAGGGACATTCATGCACGTTTTTGAGCCCGTCGGCAATGTATTTCCAGAGTTTAATCTTCGAAGAGGAATCGAGGTCATAAAACTGGACCGCCACCCCTTCGGTCTCTTTTCGGACCGCCCTTCCGCTGTTTTCGAAAAGGCCGTGGCTCGGCAGGTTATATTTCATGAAAAGGGAGTCCCCGATCTTCACGGAGGGGAATGGCCCGCGGAGAAAAGCTCCGCCCAGGCTGAGACTGCTGAGCATGGCTTTGGACCCGGTGAGTCTTCCATTCAAAATGACCGGAAGTTCCGGGGTGATTCGAGGAAAGAGGCGCATGGAAGATATCCCTTCGAGTGGTCTCTCGGTCAGATAGCGATGGTGTGTTGCCTTTCGGTCTGCGGCGTCCCGATCATGCTTTAGCGAATTTCATGCCAACCGGAAATCGAAAGGGGATCTTCTGCAAGTGATGAATAAGAAAGAGAAAACGGAAAAAGGAGGGTGAAGAATTGACCATTTAACATGGGAATTGTAAGCCCTGGCTATGGATTTTTTTACATAATTTTCTAGATTTCCTTCCATATCCCCGGTCTATCTGACCGGAAAAGAGGGGGGAGGAATTGAATTTCACGACGGTTTGAGCTTGTAAGGGAGTGACAGAGCCAGTTTGGCAAATCGGTTTTTGTCCGATAGCCGGCTCTCGGGCTGATTTTTATCCCCTTGCGTGGAGGCGTTGGTGAGGAGGAGGGCCGCCAGCTTCTGGAAGGCCCTGCAAATTTCTTTTCCTCCCCCCTTTAAAGTCTTTCCCTGTTTCGCGGCTTCCATCACGGAGGAATAATCATTGGGAATGTTCCAGAAAATATGTTTCCCCAATTCTTTCTCGGCGTCCTCCAGGGAAATCGGGGAATTTTTCTGATACCTGTTGACCACAATTCTAATCTTTTCTTCCTGGGAGGGTCGCAACTTCCGGAAAAAGGGGAAAAGCCTCTTTACGTTCTCGATGCAGGGGTGATTTAAGTTTGTCACCAGGAGAACCATATCGGCCATTTCAGAAATCCTGGCCGAGATCTCTCCCGTGGATTTCCCCCCGTCGATCAACAGGAAATCAAGCGCCTTTTGCATGAGGGAGAGCATTTTCCCCACGACTTCCGGATTCAATTCTTCGCCTTCCAGTCCGGAGGGAGAAGGCAAAACATAAAAACCCGACGGATGCCCGCTCAGGATGCCCTTCAAATGGTTTGCATTGATCCGAGATATATTCTTGATCACCTGGCCCCAATTGGGGGAGGGGTTGATGTTCAAAAGGACCGGCAGATCTCCGTAAAGAACGGTCATATCGGTCAACAATACGGAACGGGATTTATCCAACTGGGCCAAACTGCCGGCCAGATTGAGGGCCACGGTGGTTGTTCCCACCCCTCCTTTGCAGCCCAGGATATAAATCATCATTCCGCCTTTTTGCTTTCCCCGGGGGGAGAGGATTGGGGTCTGCCTCTCCCCTATTTGGAGCAAAGCGTCTCGCAGCTCTTCCTTTTTGAAGGGATGAACGAAGATTTTGTCGGCCCCTGCCCGCCTGGCTTGAATGAGAACCTCCGGGTCTAAATGGGGAGTGATTAAAAATATTTCCCCGATCCTTCCGGAGCCGCTGGCGGTGTGGAGAAAATGAAGCCCTTCCCGGATGTTTTCCCCCATCTCGAAAATGAGCAGATCGCCGGGCTCCAGGAACTCGGACCGGTTCAGGCTAAATCCTTCCAGGGAAGAAATGACCTGCTCGATTGCTTCATTTGTCTCCGGGGCGATTATTCTTACCTGAATGGAAATTTCCCAGCCCATGGAAATCTTCCTCGCTAAAAAAATTAATAAGCGAAATTCGTGCCAGGGAGAAATCCCCTACCGGATTCGCTCGTCCGGTCCCAGAGGGGGAAGGCCTTTAAAGTCAAGAGGCAAAGGGCTTTGCCGGAGAAGATAGACCGAAAAATCACTAACCCTTTGTTTCCAATAGAAGTCGGATCGTATCCCGTCGCTTGTCTGGGATCATCTCGGTTTTTTTGAGGGGATAGAAATGAAGGATATTCGGAGAAGAATAGAGATTCCTTGTGGGGGGAGCAAGAGGGTTAGAAAAGCCTTCCATGGAATGCATTCCATATCTATATGTAAAGGAATCCGCTCTCTTGACGTTTTTTCCGGTATCGCGTCGCGGAAAAAAGGGGTGACTTTTTCCGAACAGTGCGGCCTAATCGTTTTTTCCCGGTCCGGTTTCCTTGTCGATCAGAATCCCCAGCTTCTTGACCTTTTCGTGAATCGTCTTGTAGTCAACCTGGAGCAACCGGGCGGCTTTGGCCTTGTTGCCCCCGGTTTGCTTCAAAACCTGGGTGAAGACCTCCCGCTCCACGGCGGTGATGCTCTGCTGGAGAATTTCCTTGAGGGACAGATTCTTCCAGGGGGCTCCCTGAACCTTGGGGGTAAAGGCCATCCCGGGCACATCGACCCGCTTCAGCTCCAGGTGTTTTTCGGTGATCAGATCGTCGGCCAGAAGGGCGGCCCGGCGGATGATGGACCGGAGCTGGCGGACGTTGCCGGGCCAGTTGTACGCGAAAAGGGTGTTCAGGGCGGTTTCGGAAAACCCCTTTACCTGCTTGTTCAATTCCAGGTTGGCATTGTCCAGAAAGCGCTTGGCCAGGTAGGGAATGTCCTCCTTCCGGTCCCGCAGCGGAGGGATGGTAATGGTGAACTCGTTCAAGCGGTAGAACAGGTCCCGCCGGAAAGAGCTGGACAGGGCCAATTCATGGAGGTCCTGGTTGCTGGCCACCAGGAGCCGGACATTGACCGAAATCGCTTTGGTGCCCCCCACGCGGTAGACTTTCTTCTCCTGAAGAACCCGGAGAAGTTTGGCCTGAGACCCCAGGGGCATATTGGAGATTTCATCCAGAAAAAGGGTGCCTCCCTGAGCGACCTCAAATTTTCCTGGTTTTTGAACTTCCGCCCCGGTGAAGGCCCCCCTTTCATGGCCGAACAGCTCGCTTTCCAGAAGGGTCTCGGGAATGGCCCCGCAATCGACGGGTATGAAAGGCCCCTTGGACCGGGAGCTGGCTTCGTGAATCGCCCGGGCCACGATTTCCTTTCCCGAGCCGGTTTCCCCGATGATGATCACGGTGAAGTCCGATTCGGCCACCCGGTTTAATTCCGATATCAACCGGGCCACCACATCGCTCGGCCCCATCCTTTCCTGCAAGGGAGAGCTGCCCTTCAACTGGTTGGACAGCTGCCGGACTTTGAGCTTGAGGTCCCGCTCGGCCAGGGCCCGGTGGGCGACCCGGATCACTTCATAATTGTCGAAGGGTTTGGAGAGGTAATCGTGGGCTCCTTCCTTGATGGCCTTGACTGCTCCCCGGGAGTCGGCGTGAGCGGTGATGAAGACTACGGGAAGTTCCTGATCCAGTTCCCGGGCCTTGCGCAGAATTTCCATCCCGTCCATGCCGGGAAGCATCATATCCACCAGGAGCAAATCCGGGGCATCCGATTGGAGTACCTTCAGGGCCTTTTCTCCGTCATAGGCCACCATCGTCTCCAACCCTTCCTTTTTCATCAGGTCGGAAAGGATCACACAAATACTCTTGTCGTCGTCCACAATAAGGACTCTGGATCTTTTTTTGTTCATTTTCTTATTTCCTATTCCTATTTACCTTGGGTTCATCCGAAGCCTCAGCCCGGTAAAAGCCTCATGAATTTCAGCCATGGGATACCCATCCTTATATTTTGATGGATATCGAACCAATCCGATCCCCAGGAGCCGGTCCATGCCGGGAAGGAGCCCTGCTCCCTAAACAACATTCCTCCGTCAAGATACGGGGATGGAAATCATTCCCCCCCTAAATTATGGAGTTGGTTCCATAATATGGAATTTATACCATAGATTATTATCCATAAAATGTAAATTTACTGCTTTACAGCCTCCCAGAAATAAACCCTTCAAATCACTAACTCGTTAATGCTAATGCATTTTTGAAAAATGAAAGAACCGTTCTTCCATTAAAAGCAGAAAGTAATATTGCAAGGGGTATGCCAGACTTTCCTGCCCTGGATTTGGGCCAGGCAATAGTTCCTTTCATGAAAACATACTTATTTCAAAGTGTTAATAAGAGATTAGGCGAATGGATCAACCATAGTGCCTAAAAGACTACAAAGGTGGGCTATTTCCCTGTTGGGGCTTTGTTGCATAGGAAAAGGGGCGAACAAATTTATTATTATGAATCGCTTTTATTCGGGTAAAAGCGGGTCTTCCGCACGGTCGGGGCGGTCATCCTGCAGGACCGGTAGCCGGACAAAGAAGGTGGTTCCCTGGCCCAGGGTGCTCTCGAGGGAGATGGTGCCCTTGTGCTGCTGGATAATGGACTGGCAGATGCTTAATCCCAAGCCCGTCCCGTTCTCCTTGGTGGTATAAAAAGGCTTGAAAAGACGTTCCTGCTGTTCTTGGGAGATTCCCAGTCCGTCATCGGTGATCTTGATTTCCACTATATCTCGGGACGGGAGAAGGCGAGTTTCGAGGATGACCTTCCCCTTCCCGGAGACCGCGTGGATGGCATTCATGAACAGGTTGAGAAAGACCCGCTCCAGGTTCTCTTGGCTGGCCATAATCTCAGGAAGGTTCTTTTCCAATCGGGCATCGAGGGCGACCTGGCAGGGGGCGCTTTGAAGTTCACAGGTCTTCCAGGTCACGAGAAGGAGCCGGTTGAAATTGATGGGTTTAAAATCCAGGACGGAAGATTTGGCGTAATCCAGGAATTTCTTGGTCAGGTCATCGGCTTTTCCCGTGCTTTCCAGGACCATCTGCATCTTTTCCCGGAATGAGGGGAGAAGATCAACGTTATCCAAGCAAAACTGGGCGCAGGAACGGATTACGGCCAGGGGATTTCTGAGGTCATGGAGGAGTCCGGAAACAATAACCTTACCCACCCTTTGTTTATGAGAGGATTCAAAGTTCTTGTCCTGCAGGTCCCGGATCACGGCGGAGGCTGTCACGAGCTGTTCAACGAGGAACTGGTTTTCTTTTTGCAAACGCTCGAGTTCCTCCGGGGTCGCCTTTTCCCCTTCTTCCGGGGGGTTCTGGACGGCTTTTCCGGCATGCCCTTCCGGGGCTGAAAGTCCTTCCTTCGAGCTCCTGACAATCGGCGAACCGCCCCTCATCTCGGATTTGGGCACTCCCTGGGGATTGGGGTCTCCTTCCATGGACCTCTGGAGCCTATGGAAGATCTTGGCAATTTCGATGGCCTTCATCTTTTCCCCTTCATTGTCCATCTGGATTCCCCAAAACAAGAAACCGGACTCTCTATTTTCCACGAGTTGTCCGGTATATTCCCTTAAACATCGGCAAGCCGGCTGTCCGCTGAATTCTGGGACCCGCGGCTTCCCGTCCTTCGATCACTCAAGGGTAGCTCGGTCCGTCCTGCTTGATAATCAAATCATCATGTAACCAAACAAATGATATCACATATACATCGGAAAGGCAAGCTGAAAAATCAAAGAAAATTATCATCCTGTAAGAGACGACGAAAAGACCTTCGCGGTTTGTTAACCAATTGAAATTATTAATCAAAAATTATATAAGGCCGGCAGAGCCGGAGAATTGAAAAGAGTGAACCGCTCAAGGCGGATTCATCTTGGGGGCCACCTGAAGGTGGCTTCGCTCAGGTGCCAGGCCCGGGTGCAAGGGCCTGGTGCCCAAAAATCACGAGGCACCCTCTATTTCATGGACCGGGCGGGCATTTTAAATGCGGAATGCAGAGTGCGGAATGCAGAATGGCAAAAAAGGAAGCAAAGAATTCCGAATTCCACATTCCGAATTCCGAATTTCCTAAAGCCCGATCGGCCCGCCACCAAATTGCGGAATGCCGATTGCGGAATGTGGATTGAAAAAGAAAACCAAAAAAATCCGAAATCCGAAATGGGGCTATGCACTTGACTCCACCAACTTGTTGCTAGCTTTTTGAATTTAAAAGGCTTTTCAATTATTTGGCCTGCGTATGGCCAAAACATGAAAAAATCATTAGAATTCAAGCAGATAGCCATAAAGAGATTGAGTCAAGTAAATAGGCCTAATCCGAAATGACTGGGCCGATGCCTTTTGGGCACCAGGCCCTCGCCCCCGGGCCACAACCCAGGCTTCCCGGAAAGATCAAACTCTGCGAGTCCTCCTGCAGGGCCGGGATTTACCGAAGGAAATTATTGTTGGGGCTTTGGTTTCCCAGCCATGCCCACCCGCTGCTCAAAATGGCCGCTCCCCAAACCGGAGATTTTTTTTGCCTTGCGATTGGCCTTTGGGTATCATAAAAGAAGTGTCGCCCGAGTGGCTGGGAGGATGCTCAATTTGGCAGGGACGGACACCGGCACTTACACCGACACTGCTTTTCAAGGGAGGAGGGGGAGATGGGCCTGGACCATCGGGACGAGCAAGCGACGCATGAGATTTACTGGGAGAGCCTGGTTAAAGCGGTCCCCAGTGAGGTCTGCCAGAGGACCGGGGCCATTTACAGCCAGGAGCGGAAAGAATATTTCCTGCCCGTCCTCAACCGGAAATATCTGATCCTGCCGGCGGAGAAGAGAATGTATTGCCTGCGGGGGGATCTCTGCGAAGAAGAGAAGCTACGCGATTATTTCTTCCTGATGGTCCTCCTTTACCTCCTGAAGGCGAAAGAAGGAGAACCCACCCATACCTGGGTCAGCGAAAAGGAGCTGAAGGGAGGGATTACCTTCTTCCGCGGTCCCCATGCCCTGCGGACGGAGGAATTGAAGGAGAACTTCGGAAGAGATGCGGATGCATTTTGGGAGGCCGGAAGGCGTTTGGGCGGGGTTGAGCTTCTCTTCGGGGATAAAGCCTTCGCGGTAACCGTTTTTCCCAAAGTCCCCCTGGCCTACCTTCTCTGGAAGGAGAGCGAAGAGTTTGCCGCTCAGGTCAAGGTCCTCTTTGATTCCACGATTCAGGATCACTTTTCCCTCGACGGGATCTGGTGTGTCGTGGCCGAGGTGAGCCGCCGCCTCCTGGAAGCTGGAGAACGATGAAAGGAAAAATCGCCTATATCGTCGCCGACCTGGAAGGATCCACCGGCGCGTGGACCAAGGCCCACACCCTTCTGGCCACCCCGGAGTGGCAGGAAGCCCGGGTCGAACTGACCCGGGATCTGAACGCCGCGGCCGGGGCCCTTTTCGAGAGGGGGGTAAAGGGCGTGGTGGTCAAAGACTTCCACCGGACCGGGTACAATCTCATCCCCGCACACCTGGACAGGCGGGTAAAGCTGGTCTCCGGTTATTACACCGGCCCGGTCGTCGGCTACGGGAAATTGTATGGGGCTGATTTCGCCCTCTTCGTCGGCCTCCACGCGGCGGGGGGGAACGAAAAGGGTTTTTTGGCTCACACCCTTACCAGCCGAATCGCGGAGATCCTGGTGAACGGGAAAAGGATCTGCGAATCAGAACTCTTTGCCACGGTTCTGTCCGCTTTTCGAGTGCCCTTGGCCTTCTTCTCCGGCTGCCCGGCGGCCTGCCAGGAAGTAAAGGAGAGGATGAACTGGGTCGTGACCTGCGCCATCCCTAAAGATCCGCTGGTTTACCAGGATAGGAATAAAAGGGAAGAATTCATCCTTCAGGCGAGGGAAGGCCTGCGCCAGAGCATCCTGGAGATGCCCACCGTGGAAGGACTGCCGCTCTTCGCGATGAAACCGCCTTTTGACTGTCGGGTGATCTTCCAAGAAGAAGGCGAAGCCCGGAAAATGAATGCCTGGGGTTTTCCTCAGGAGGGGCGGATCATTCATTTTCACTCGGAAGAATTTCTGGAGATGTATGAGAACCTCCTCAAGATCGCGTATTTTCCCAGGCTGGCCTACACGCTCCGATATCTGGTGATCCCTCTGACCCGGGTGATGTGGAGGATGCAGTCTTTAAAACACCTCTGACGATTGCGGATTGCTGATTGCGGATTTCGGATTGAAAGAAGCAAAGTTGGGCGTAGCCCATGGGGTTCAGGCTGGAGGAATTCGGATCATCCTCCTAAGGCGGTTATTCTTTCCTTGGGTCGGGCCTGTCCCGGGGAGATTCGCAAGGGGAGATGGTTTGGCCCCGTCTTGCCCCCCTCACTTTTGTTCTTTTCGGCGAGAGAGCAAGCTTGTGGCCCGGATGCGAGGGCGTTGCGCGGAAAAAGCATCGGCGGGAAAAGAATTTCCGCCGGAGATCCGATCATGTTTCCGCAAAGGGAGGCGGGCCTATCGGGCGCCCGGCCGGGCGCCCCTACAACGGAATAACCCTGTTCTGAGGGAAAGAACGGCTTGCCCGCCCAGTCCAAGAAATGAAAGGCGCCTCATGGTTTTTTCGCGCAACGCCCTCGCTTCCGGGCCGGGCAATGCCTGAAATTCAATAGGGCTTACGCCTGCTTGCCGAAAAGTGAAGGGGGGGAAGGGTAACATGGCCCAACATGGCCCTTGATTTTCTGAGTTTTTCTCTTTATTATAGAGACACGAACGGGGCGTAGCGCAGCCTGGTAGCGCACTTGCTTCGGGAGCAAGGAGTCGCTGGTTCAAATCCAGTCGCCCCGACCAGGAATTCCAAAGGGCTTGGCTCGAAGGAGCCAAGCCCTTTTCCTTTTGGCTCCCCTTAAGGAGTAACGGTTTTGACCATCTTTTCCGCCGCCGAAACCAGATCCGCGCCGATCTCTTTGATCCACTTGTCGTACACCGATTGGGTCTTGGCTTTAAAGGTGGCCATATCCTTGGGGGACAAAACCACTACTTCCATCCCCTTGCTCTTCAGCATATCGATGGCCTCGGTGCTTCCCGCCAGGCCTTTCCGGGCCTCGGTCTTGTTCCAAGCCATGGCTTCCTGAGCCGCCTTGGCCACGATCTCTTTGTCTTTAGCGTCGAAAGAATCCCAGGTCAGCTTGCTCACCCCCAGGATCAGGGGGTCGATGGTGTAATGCCAGATGGTGATGTTCTTGTTCATTTCCCAGAGTTTGTAGGGAATGATGATAGAAGAGACCGGGTTTTCCTGGCCGTCCACCGTCCCCTGCTGCAAAGCAGTCAGGGTTTCGGACCAGTTGATGGAAATGGGATTCCCCCCCATGGCGCGGAAGGTGTCGATGAAGATGGGTGAGCCCACCACTCGAACCTTGAGGCCTTCCAGGTCCTCGGGCTTGCGCACGGGCCGTTTGGAATTGGTCAGCTCCCGGTATCCATTCTCGCCCCAAGCCAGCCCCCGCACTCCCCGCTGCTCGATGATCTGGAAGAGCTTTTTCCCCGGGTCACCCGTCTCCACGGCGTCGAGGGCCTTATAGTCGGGGAAAAAGAAGGGCAACGAGAAAAGGTTCATCTCCTTCACCGTAGGGGACCAGTTGATGGTGGATCCCACGGCAAAATCACCGACTCCCTGGCGGGTGATGAGGAATTCGTTGGTCTGCATGCCGGCGAAGAGCTGCCCGGCGAAGTAACACTTGATGTTGATTTTTCCCCCGGTCCGCTCCCTCACCAGGTCGGCAAATTTCTGAGCCCCCATGCCCCAGGGATTATTCTGGGCCACCACGACGCTCAGCTTGTATTCCGGCTTATAGGCCGCAGAGCCCAAGGCCGGAAGCAAGGAAAGGGAGAAAAGGAAAACAACAACGAAAAGAACGGTCTTTCTGGTCATTTTTACATCCTCCATGAAAAGATGGTTTCACTAAAATAAAATGTCTTCTCCCCCCATCGGAAGTTGGAATCCCCTTTATATGTTCCTGATTTACCGGAAGAAGAAGAGCAGAACGGAAGCGACCTTTTTGGGGATGAATGGCTTACAGTCCAAGAAACAGTAGGCGATCACAGGGATCGCGAAGAACCAAAGAACCAGGCTCATCAGGGCGTAGAGAGTGACCTTTTCTTTCAGGGAAGCAACCGTCATAAGCGTCAGTTCCTTCTTCCGTCAATCCCTGGGGCAACATGTCGGGCCGGACAATAAACCAAAATACCTGGGGCGAATCAGGTAAGAAGGATACCCTTTTTAGCGTATTTCATCAAGGGAAATCTTTATTCCCAAAGACTGGGAATTCTTGGCCCCAGCGCCCCGCCCTGACCCCCCGACAAAGGCTGTATTACCCAGTAAGCTCGATTGATTTTTGCGGATCGACTAACGGATGAGATTTGAGTGGCGACGCTTCTTGAAGGCTTTAAGCCCTTCAAACCAAAGGATGCTGCATACTCCGGCAAAAAAGCAGATCAGGAGATCGTCGGGGTGAAGGAAGGTGAAATGGAAGAGCTTCCGCAGGAAGGGCACATAGAGGACCAGCAGGAGGAGAACGACGGCTCCCCCGAAGACCCAGCCCAGGGCGACGTTGGCGGATCGAAGGGTGGCCCAGATGGTCCTCGACCACGAGCGATTGGTCAGGATCAGGCTGAGGTTGGCCGCCACCAGGGTAGTGAAGGTCAGGGCGCGAGCCTCTTGAATGCCCTGGCCGCGGTACAGGGAGAAGAGAAAAACGACCAGGAGAATCATCAGGACGCTCAACCCCTGCAGCAGGCTCAGGGCCACCATGGACCCGTTGAAAAGGGGCTTCCGGGGGTCGCGGGGAGGGCGGTGCATAAGATCCTTTTCTTCCGGTTCGGCTTCAAAGGCAATGGAGCAGGCCGGATCAATGACCAGCTCGAGAAAGACGATATGGACGGGGAATAAAACCAACGGCCATTTTAGAAGCACGGGCAGGAGTGACATTCCGGCGATGGGGATATGGATGGCCAGGATGTAGGCCATGGCCTTCTGGAGATTGTCGAAGATCCGCCGCCCCAGCCGGACCGCCCGGACGATGGAAGAAAAATCGTCGTCCAGCAGAACCAGGGACGCGGCCTCCCGGGCCACGTCGGTCCCTCTCTCCCCCATGGCGATCCCGATGTGGGCGGATTTCAGAGCGGGGGCGTCGTTGACCCCGTCCCCGGTCATGGCCACGATCTCCCCGTTGGCCTTGAGGGCGTTGACCAGGCGCAGCTTTTGTTCCGGCATGACCCGGGCGAAGATGTTCACCGTCCGAACCCGATCCTGCAGATCCGCATCGCTCATCTGGTCCAGCTCGGGTCCGGTGATCACCTCATCGAGGGGGGTGAGCCCGATCTGGCGGGCGATGTTCTGGGCCGTTCCCGGATAGTCTCCGGTGATCATGACCACCCGAATTCCCGCGGTGTAGCAATCCTGGAGAGCCCCGGCTACCGTGGGGCGGACGGGGTCCTCCAGTCCCACCAGACCGAGGAGCTCGAACTTGAAGTCATGTTGTTCGCCCGGGAGGGGGGCTTTTTTGAAATAAGCCTTGGCTACGCCCAGGACCCGCAAGCCCTCCCCGGCCATGGCCTGTACGGCGCGGGATAACTCCAGGGCCTTCGGGGAGTCCAGATGGCACAAGTCCGAAATGGCCTCCGGGGCGCCTTTGGCGGCGATCACGTACTTTTCACCGCCGGGCACCCTATGAACATGGGAGAGGGCCAGCAGACCCCGGGAGAGCGGGTATTCGTGGATCAATGTCCAGTCGTCATGGAGATGCTCGGTGTGATTCAAGGTGTGCTCCCCCAGTTGCCTCAGGGCCTTTTCCATGGGATCGAAAGGATTTCTTTCGCTGGCCAGGACGCTGAATTCAATCACTTCATGAAAGGATTCGGGCAGCGCTTTCGGGGAAGGATGGGTTACTTCGAGAAACTCTCCCGTGGCGAAGATTTTCCGGACGGACATCCGGTTCTGGGTCAGGGTTCCGGTTTTATCCACGCACAGAACGGTGGCTGACCCCAGGGTTTCAACGGTGGGGGCCCGCCGGGTTAGAACTTGGTTCCGAGAGATCCGCCAGGCGCCCAGGGCCAGAAAAACGGTCAGGACCACCGGGAATTCTTCGGGCAACATGGCCATGGCCAAAGTAATCCCGGCCAAAAGCCCATGGACCCAGTCTCCCATGTTGATCCCATAGAAAACCACCACCAGGGCGCAAAGGGACAGGGCGAAAATAGCCACGGCGCGGACAAACCGCCGGGTCTCTTTCTGCAGGAGGGTTTCTTCGGTTTCGACCGTATGCAGGGCTTTGCCGACTTTTCCGATTTCCGTGGCCGTACCCGTAGCCAGGACCCGGGCTATTCCGTTTCCTTGAACGACCAGAGTCCCGGAGAAGACAAAGGGCTGATCTTCGCCGCCGGCACGGGCCATGGGGCTGATCCCATCCCAGGGGACCTTGCGCACGGGGGCGGCTTCGCCGGTCAATAGGGACTCGTCGAGCAGAAAATTTTCATTCCAGAGGACGGCGGCATCCGCGGGTACCCGGTCTCCCTGGGCGAGCACCAGCATGTCTTCGCGCACGACTTCCCGCCCGGGGATGCGCTTTTGCTCGCCATCCCGGATGACCAGGGCCCGGGGGCTGGTCAAGTCCCGGAGAGCCTCGAGAGCCCGCTCGGTCTTACGGTTCTGGTAGATGGTGATGCCCATGATCACGAAAACGAAACCCAGGAGCATCAGGGCTTCTTTCATCTCTCCCACTCCCAGGTAGAGGACCCCGCAGGCGACCAGAAGGAGAAACATGGGTTCCCGGGCCACTTCCAACATGATCGTCCAGATCCCCCGTTGTTGAGTGGGAGGGAGTTCGTTGTATCCCTCCTCTTTCAGGCGCCGGGCGGCTTCCATGTCAGAGAGGCCGGTGATGGAGTGAAGGTTGAAGTCTTTCATCGAGGAACAAATGACCCTTAAGAGATGTTATAATAAACCAAAAGAAGGCTCAACATCTAATTGCGGAATGCGGGATCGTGAAATCCCAAATCCCAAATTTCAAATTCCAAACAAATTCCAATATCCCAATGATCAAAATTCAAAACTCTCCACCCGTTGATTGTTTGCGTTTTTGATTTTCGGTCCTTGGAAATTATTTGGGATTTGGTGCTTGGAGTTTGGTGCTTAATATTCATTCCGCATTCCGCATTTGAAAGGGGGGTTTCGTCATGGCCGTGATCACCGTTTCCCGGCAGTTGGGAAGCCTGGGCACGGAGATTGCCCAGAAAGTGGCCGAGGTTCTCCAGTATGAATTCGTGGATAAGGAGAAGATTGGAAGGAGTCTGGCAACCTACGGCCTTCCGGAGCTGGAGCTGGAGAAGTTCGACGAGAAAAAACCCCCTTTATGGGATTCCCTGCAGATGCAAAGAAGAAAATTTCTCCATTTCCTCCAGGCCGTGCTTACCGACTACGCCCGGAAAGGAAACGTCATCATGGTAGGCAGGGGAGGACAGGTTCTCCTGCGAGACCTCCCCGGGGTCCTTCACCTGAGAGTGGTGGCTCCTTTCGAGATCCGCCTGCGGAGATTCATGGAACAGGAAAAGATCGACGAGAAGCAGGGGACCCGGATTCTGCGGCGGAGCGACCGGGATTCCGCCGGGTTCATTCATTCCTTCTTCGACGTGGACTGGGACAACCCCGCCCTCTACGACCTGGTGATCAATACCCATAAGGTCTCGGTGGACACGGCGGTCAAGATCATCCTGGAGTCCAGTCGTTCCCCGGAGATCCAGGAGGGCGGGAGAAAGGCCGAGGAGAAGCTCCTGGACATCGCCCTGAAGCAAAAGGCGGAAGCCACCCTTTTAGGGATTCTGGGAGTCGAGATTCGGCATGTAAACCTTCAGGTTGAAAAAGGGGATGTCATCCTGCGGGGAGCGGTCGGCTCGGCGGAAGAAAAGGAGAAATGCGAGCGAGCCCTGGCCGGGTTAGAAGGGGTGGGACGAATCGACAATCAGCTCTTCGTAACCGAACACTACCGGTTCGGCGGATGACCAACGAGGAGGGGCGATTTGCGATCCGCTCCTATTCGGGGATTGCTTTTGGCGGCTTCACCCATCTCTGGGCCCCTCTCAGCCAAGGATGTCAAACAGGGAGCCCAGCATTTCGTCTTCCGCCTTCAGAGTCTTCAGGTTGGCCTGGAAGCCGTGCTTGGCGGTTTGAAGGTTGACGATTTCTTCGGCCAGGTCCACGTTGGAAGATTCCCGGACTTCTCCGGTCCCGTCCGCGGAGAGAATGGGCGCTCCCGGGGTGTTCACTTTGCCGATGGAAACGACAACCCCGGAAGAATCGACCTCCTGCAGCACGGCCCGGCTTTTTTTGAACCCGTCGGTGTTCAGGTTGGCGATATTGTTGGCCGTTACGTCTAGCTTCTGGCCGTAGGCATCGAGGGCCGACAGAGCTGCATTCAGAGCAAGGGACATAACCGGGAACCTCCTTAAAACAACCTACTCTGACATTATCGGCAACCCGGTTCAATCCTTTAGGAAGATATGGAGACAGGGGGATTCCAAATTCCAACCACCTATGCCCGGAATCCAGGGCCCAAAAGGCTTGTCCATTCACGGGAAAAATCCTAAAATACCGCATTAGCTCCCTTTGCCCTTATTGCCCCTGAAATTTGGACTTTGTTCGAAAAGTGCGTGCTGAACCAATTTTCAAAAGCTGTTCGTAGATTGGCAGGGCCGCAACCAGTAGCCAGGATTTTCCCTGGGGCCACGGCCCTGCCAGAAATCCCCCCTGCCCCCCTTTTTTAAAGGGGGGTTGGGGGGGATTTCAGAGACGGCCCGGCCAAGCACGATTTCTTGACAATCTTGAAGATTTTTCATCTTGACCGCACCTGCGACGAATCACGTAGTTCTCGAACAAAGCCGAATTTTTTTTGCCATTTTGCCCCGGCTTTCACGGGACCGGGCCTGGGATGTTGAGGGAGGAGGAAAATCTATGGAAAACCATGACAGCCACGTCCAAAACACTCACCTGTCCATATCCGAGGATTTGGTGGGAAAGGTAGAAAGGATCGAAAGCGGAAAATTCGCGCAGGTCTCGTTGACCGTGGATTCCCGGATGCAGGTGGATGAAAAGGGCCTCGTCCATGGAGGATTCACCTTCGGCCTGGCCGATTATTCGGCTATGGTGGCGGTGAACGATCCCTTCGTGGTCCTTCTTTCCTCCCAGGTTCGATTTCTGAAGCCGGTGGTTGTCGGGGAAACTCTGACTGCCCGGGCCCAAGTGGACGAAACAGAAGGGAAAAAACGAAGGGTCCGGTGCGAGGTCTTGAATCAGGGCCGGGAGAAAGTCCTGGAGGGAGAGTTCCTTTGCCTGGTCCTGAACCAGCATGTTCTGGAAAAAAAGAATTGAAGAATCCTTTCTTTCCACCTTGACGATTGTGATCGATTCAGATTTGATGATTTCCTAAGAAGTCTCTTGAAGCGTCACCCCGGCGAAAGCCGGGGTCCAGAACATCTTGAAATAACTGGATTCCGGCTTGCGCCGGAATGACGAATTTTATTGAATTTCGACTTTTTACGAGATCATCAAATTTGGGGCGAATCTTTTCGAGCGGAATCATCATCCAAAGAAGAAAAAGGTAGGTAATCGAAGCAGATTTTTGGTAAACTAAGAATAGGATCAAGGGTGATCCTGGGGCGTAAATGAGGAAAATTTTTGGAGGAGGAAAGAATGTTTCAGGTTTCGGATAAGGCAACGGAGATGCTGAAGGAGCATTTTAAGGACCGGGAGACTCTTCCCACGATCAGGATTTACCTGGCTCCGGGTGGGTGATCCGGGCCCTCGTTGGGCATGGTTCTGGATGAACCAACAGCAGATGATGAAATCTTCAAGGAAACGGGGATTTCCTTCGCCATCAACAAAAAACTCTACGAGGAAGTGAAGCCCATCCAGCTGGAATACATTCAGGCGACGCGGGGATCGGGGTATAAAATTTCCTCGAACATGCAAAAATCATGCGGGTCTTGCAGCTGCTGATTTCAGTTTAGAGTTTCAGGTTCCGGGTTTCGAGTTTGTGCTTTCGCAAAGATTTTTCTAACCCGAAACCCGAAACTGGGAACGCGAAACGGTTATCTGAATTTGGCTCGGGAGCCATCCCGGTTGACGGGGTGGCTTCTTGGTTTGGGGACCGTCTTCTGGGGACGCAAGGATTTCAGGACCTTTTGGGCTGTTTCGCGGACCCGGGGATCGGGGTCATTTTCTAAAGAAATGAGAACTTCCGCCGCCAGTGGATGAGGGATCTGACTTAGCGCATAGGCCGCAGTAGCCCGCACTTCAGCCCACCCGCTCTTCAGCCTCGCAAAGAGTCCCTGCTGCGTCAGGATCTTTATCAGCGGTTCGATACAGGCTGGATCTCCAATCTGACCCAGGGACCGGCAACAAGCGGCGAGGAGGTCGCTCTTTTTCTGGTTCTCCAAAAGGGAGAGAAGACAACCCACCGCCGTGGAAGGCTTCAGCTTTCCCAGGCACTCGATGGATTCCAGGGCCAGACGCGGTTCGTTTCCCTCGACATTTTTCAGCAACAGTTCCACCGCCTGGCTGTCATTCATCCGCTCCAGCAGGCGGAAAGCGGCCTGGCGGACCTTGGAATTTTCCTCCCCCAGGGCATGAGCCAGTTCGGCCTTTAAATCCCGGGTCACCCCTTCGATCACCTCCAGAATGCGGACCCGCTCCTCCGTCGTCCCTGCCAATACGGCCTCTTTCTTAACCAGGGCCACGCCGTCATTTCCCGCCTTGGCCAACAGACTGGCGGCCAGGGTCCTGACTCTCAGATCATCGGTCTTTTTAATCGCCTCCAGAAGAAGCGGAATGGCCGCCCGTCCGAGACTCCCCAGCAGAAGAACGGCGTTCTGGTGGCGGAAGGGTTCTTGGGAATTCAGGTCGGAGAGCAGGAGTTTTTGGACTCCCGGGTCCAGCTTGCGCTCCAGGACTTTGGCGAGGCGCTGCGAATAGGGGTCCCCGGCTTCCTCCAGCTGCTTTTGCCGCTGCTGAAGATTCAGCAGAATCCGGCCGGCCAGGGGATACTGGACGAACTGGATCAGCAGAGCGGACATCCGGTGGAGGAGAGAAGAGATTTCCCGGGTGATCTTGGGGTCCTTCTCCTCCTGGAAAATGCCCAGCAGCGGATGGGAGAGGAGCTTGGCAAAATAGTTCTGCTGGGCCGGGGTCAGGTCCTCCAGCATCCGGCGACAGCTCTCGATCATCTTCTCCCGGGTCACGATGGTCCGATCGGAAAAGTTCACAAACAGGCGCCGGAGCAGTTGAAGGGTTTCCTTTTCTTTCCCGTCGGCCAGAAGATCGGCCCCCTGGGCCTTCAAATCGTGGAGGAACGTGTCCAGCTGCTCTTCCGGGATGGGCTCGAGCAGTTCGGTATCCAGACCCTCCACTCCCACGATTTCCACGAGCTGGTCCAGATCCTCAAACCCCTGGGTAGGGGTCACCCGCGTCTCGTAAAAGACCTGATCAAAGAGAAGGTTCTTGATCCTCTCCGCTTTGGCCACCCGCGGCCAGAATTCCACATCCGATCCGCTGGGAGGGGCCTGGCCCAGAGCGCCGATGAAGCTCTTCAATTCCTGAAAGGTGACGCCCTCCAGAAAGGTCAGGCTGGTGAGCAGGTTGGTGTCGAGGAATTTCAGAAAACCGTCCACCTGGGGCTCGATCCCCTGGGGGTCGATCTTGACCCCGTTGACCACCAGGAGGCCCCTGACCTGGACCAGCACCAGGGTCTTCCGCCGGGCGAGAAGGGCATGGAGGGCCTCATACAGCTGGTCGATGGAGGCGGATACGTTTTTGCTCTGCAGGGGATAGAGCTTAATATTCCGGACGGCATTGAGGATGACCCGGAGGACTTCAGGGACCTGGGCCAACTCCTCATCGTCCAGCTTTTGCACCCCGGCCAGAATCGAGGCCCCCCTTGGCCCCGCCTTTCCCGGGATCGGCTGGAGAATTTGCAGGACCTGGCTGTCCGTATCCACCCGGAGGGTATACCGGATCTGCTTCAGCTCGACATGCTCCAGGTGGTGTTCTTCGGAGAAGTTATGCCAGTAATCTTTGTCGATCACCTTCGGTTTAGCCCGTCCGAAGGCCTCCAGCCAGAGGTTCACTTCCCTCTGGGAGATGCCCCGCCGGAAGATGATCCCCTGGACCTCCAGGCGGTCGAAGAGCTTGATGAGTTCCTCGCCCACATACTTGAGCTCGCTCAAATCCACCTTCTGCCCGTTGATCACCAGCGCTTTGCGGACCTGGAAGAGGGCCAGGGTCTCGTTTTTTTCCAGAATCGCCTCGACCGACTCCCTCACCTGGCGGTTACCGGTGATCACCGATTCGCTTCCCAGGGGATACAGCTGGATGTTGCGCAGGGCCGTGAGCAGGCACTTGATGAGGGCAGGGACCTGGGCCAGGCTTTCCGGGTCGAGGGGGTCTCCGGGGGGCGGAAGCTCTTTTCGCCTCTCCCCGGAATAGTTGAAAGCCTCGGCGGCGTTGAAAACCTTCAGGCTCTGGACTCTTTCGAATTGCTCGTAGGTTTTGGCCTTCTCCAGGTTGGAGGCCCGCCGGAAATGGTAGATCAGGGGGGCGGCGGAAGGAACGAGGAATTTCTGGAAGAGGGTCTCCTGGTATTTCCCGACCCGATCATGGAGCTCCCGTTTTTCCTCGGGCTGGATTTCCTCTTCCATGATCTCCAGGATCCGCTTGCCCCGGAAGCGGAGGCTCTGGTCATTGACCTGGAAATCCAGGTTCATCAGGCCCTGGCTGACCGCCTGATCGACGAATTCCAGAACCTTGGACTCCATGATCTTGGAGCTTCCGGTCAGGAGGCTTAAGGGTACGTCCTCGCCGAAGGTGGAAGCCTGGTAGAGCAATTTCCGGCTCTCCTCATCCAGGTTCTGGATTTTCTGCCGGATGATCGACTCCAGAGACTTGGGCAGGTCGTCCTGGGCCAGGGGCGCGATGACCCATTGCTGGCCGGAGAGGGTGATCTTCTGCTCCAGGACCAGCTTGCAGAGAATCTCTCCGAGGAAGAGGGGATTCCCCTGGGTGATCTGCTCCAGGTCCCGGTCGAAATGACCGGGGACCTTCACCCCGGGAAATATTTTCTCCAGGTGCTCGGCGATATCCGCAGCGGTCAGGGGAACCAATTTGAGCCGATGGATGCTTAATTCCTGATGATAGGCTTTGTAGAAACTGTCCAGGGGGACCCGGTGCCCTTCCAGGAGGATGGGCATGGGGTCCGCCACGGTGCCACAGAGAAAGAGAGGAATCTGTCCGCGGAGCATCACGTGCCGCAGCAGGAGGAGAGAGGCCTCATCGGCAAATTGCAGGTCGTCGATGAGGAGGATCACCGGCTGGCCGTCGACGATCCGGGGAACGAAGTGAACCAGGGTATTGAAAAGGCCCTCCCGGGTTGCGCTCTCGTCTTCCGGGGAAGGAGCTTCCGGGGAGCTTCCCAGATGGGGGAGAATTTGGGAAAGATGGGAGATCTGCTTGGGATCCAGGCTTTCCAGGATTCCGGCGCCTTTATCCTCCCGTTCATTCAGCAACTCCACCAGGAATTTCGTGGCCAGGTAATAGGGGCGGAACATCTCCTGGATACTCCCGCTGACCTTGGCCTGGCGCAGGTTCTTATCCTGGGCGAGGTTGCGCCGGAGGGTCTCCAGGAAGGTCGTCTTGCCCATGCCCGAACCGCCCTCGACCAGGATGAAGTGACTCTTCCCCTGGCTGAAAGACTGGAGGCATTGAGAGACCTCGCCGAACTCGTCCTTCCGCCCGGCGATGTTTTCTCCCTGCAGCTGATACAGGGCGGTTTTGGCGAATACGTCCTCGGCCGGAATGGCCCCGGCGTTGGCCAGGCGGTCCCGTCCCTGCTTTTTGGCGTAATAGAGGGCCGTATCCGCCTTCTGGATCAGGGCCCGGCCCGTTTGGGCGTCTTCCGGGGCGGAAGCAATCCCGACGCTGAGCGTGATCCGGAGCTGGCCTTTTCCCTCCTGGCCGACGGACAAGGATTCGGCGTGAAGCCGCTGCAGAAGACACTCCCCCATTTCGATGGCCGACTGTTTCCCGCTGCTGGGGAGGAGAATCATGAATTCATCGCCGGCATAGCGGATGGGCAGGCCGTCGTCCCCCGAAACTTCTCTGAGTACCCTGGCCAGAAAGACGAGGGCCTGATCACCCACGGGATGACCGTAGGTGTCGTTGATCTTCTTGAAATAGTCCAGGTCCATCATGATCAACGACAGGGGATGGTCCGGGAGCGACTCCCAGGCAATTTTGTACTGGAAATATTGGAGCAGAAAGCGGCGGTTGTAGACACCCGTCAGCTCATCCTCGAAGATCAGGCGGGAGGGGTCTTTGCCGATATTCTGCAGAAAATGGGAGAGCTCTTCGTATTTCATTTTCATTCAAGGGGGGGGCTGAGGACGGAAACCCGCCTTCATCTATTCATATCGGCAATTCCGGGCCCGGCATCAAGCATTTTTTTTAATTATTTCCGGAAGAAACACTGCTTTTTCGCCATCTCGCCCGGATCCTCGCTTGGGGGTTCAGCGGGGGATTCCGGGCAGGGGTTGGATTGCCCGGCGGGGGTTCATTTCTTTTCCCCAAAAGGTTTCTTGGATAAAGAGAGGGGCGGGGAATAGAGGATCAGAAGCCGGAGGGGAGGCCCTTTCAGGGGAGTGACCCGGTGCACTGTTCCCGGGGGGAGAAAGACAAAATCCTCCGGGCCGACCACGGTCTTTTGGCCCTCCATCTCCACCTCCGCTTTCCCCTGGAGGACGAAGAAGGCCTGCTCGAAATCCTCATGGACATGGGGGTCGGCCTGGCCTCCGTATTCGAGTTCCCCGAGAATGACTTCCATGCGATCCGAACCCGAGGGACCCGGACCGAGGAGCCGGCGATTGGTGGTTTTGGAATGGGCGGGGGGAGAATAGACGGGCAATTCACGGGGATGGACAATGTATTTTTTCATCGCTTCCATCCTTTGTCGGCCTTGGTTTTGGGTGAAAAATGGCTGGAACCGGGACCCCATCCCGGTCTTAGGAGGAAATCATGCCATAGGATCGTTTGGCTTGTCAACTTGTGGACGGTGCTTGCCCACCCCTGGTTTTTGAGGAAGGAACCTTTATCCGAGAAGAATCCGGAAGTGAGAGAGGCTAGCCCATGGGGTTCAGGCTGGAGGAATTCGGATCATCCTCCTAAGGCGGTTATTCTTTCCTTGGGTCGGGCCTGTCCCGGGGAGATTGGCAAGGGGAGATGGTTTCGCCCAGTCTTTCCCCTGGAGCGATTTCCTCGCCGGCCTCTCTTTGCGGAGGATAGGGGGGAAGGTGATTAGAAAACGATGATCCCTCCCGCCACGGGCGGGACTGATGATCCGAATTCCTCCAGCCAGAACCCCAACGAGCACGAAAAACTGGGGGTGGGTAAGCTGGGCGGGGGAAGACCTGCCATCAGGCTCTTTTAAAAATCATGATACTGAGAGGGGGAATCGAAACCAAAAGAGAGTACGACTTGCTGTGGGAAGGAATGGGGTCCGCGGGAAGGCCCCCAAAATTCCCCCAACCGCTTCCTCCGTATTCCTCGGCATCGCTGTTTAGCATCTCCTGCCAGAAGCCCTCGCGGGGCACGCCGATGCGATAGCCCTGCCGGGGGACCGGGGTAAAGTTGCAGACCACCAGGACCGGATCGTCGGGATTCACCCCCTTGCGGAGGTAGGAAATGACGCTGTTGTCGGCATCCTTGAAATCAATCCACTCGAACCCTTCCGGAGTAAAGTCTTTTTCGTACAGGGCGGGGTGGCTCCGGTAGAAAGCATTCAGGTCCCGGACCCACCGCTGGAGACCCTGGTGGGGAAGATATTGCAGGAGGTGCCATTCCAGGCTCTGGTCGTGGTCCCATTCCGCCCGCTGGCCGAACTCTCCTCCCATGAAGAGAAGCTTTTTCCCCGGATGGGTGAACTGGTACCCCAGAAGGAGGCGGAGGTTGGCGAACTTCTGCCAGTCATCCCCCGGCATTTTCCCCAGGAGGGATCCCTTCATGTGCACCACTTCGTCGTGGGAGAGGGGGAGAAGAAAGTTCTCGAAGAAGGCATACCACAGGTTGAAGGTGAGTTGATCTTGCTGATATTTGCGGTGGACGGGGTCCTTGGAAAAATATTCCAGGGTATCATGCATCCAGCCCATGTTCCACTTCAGCCCGAAGCCCAGACCGCCCAGGTGCACCGGGCGGGAGACCATGGGCCAGGCCGTGGATTCTTCGGCAATCGTCTGGGTATCCGGGAAGGTCCCGTAAACGATTTCGTTGAAGCGTTTGAGGAAGCCGATGGCCTCCAGGTTTTCCCGCCCCCCGTGAATGTTGGGAACCCATTCTCCTTCGTTGCGGGAGTAGTCGAGGTAGAGCATCGAGGCAACGGCATCCACCCGGAGCCCGTCCGCGTGATACCGGTCCAGCCAGAAGAGGGCGCTGCTGATCAGGAAGTTGCGGATTTCGCTGCGCCCGAAATTGTAAATCAGGCTTTTCCATTCCGGATGGAAGCCCTGTCGTTCATCGGCATGTTCGTACAGGTGGGTCCCGTCGAAGAAGGCCGGTCCATGCTCGTCATTGGGAAAATGAGAGGGGACCCAGTCCAGGATCACCCCGATACCGTTCTGGTGGAGATGGTCGATCAGGAACATGAAGTCCTGGGGAGTTCCGTACCGGCTGGTGGGCGCGAAATACCCGGTGGTCTGATAGCCCCAGGAGCCGTAAAAGGGGTGTTCCATGACCGGAAGGAACTCCACATGGGTGAATCCCATGTCCTTCACATAATCGGTCAGGGAAACGGCCAATTCGCGGTAGGTCAGGAATCGATCCCCCTCCTCGGGGACCCTCCGCCAGGAACCCGGGTGGACTTCATAGACCGACAGGGGAGAATTAAGTCCGTTGTACCGGTGACGATTTTTCATCCACTCCCCGTCGTTCCAGGAATAATCCAGGTCCCACACCCGCGAGGCGGTCTTGGGGGAGATCTCCCAGTAGAAGGCGAAAGGATCTCCTTTGTCCACTCGGTAACCGTGGTGTTTGGAGACGACGTGATATTTGTAGACGTCCCCGTTTTTTACCCCGGGAATAAAGCCTTCCCAGATGCCGGAGGCGTCCCACCGGGGTCCCAGGGGAGCGGACTGGGGGTCCCAGCCATTGAAGTCCCCGATCACTGAAACCCTTTCGGCATTGGGGGCCCAGACGGCAAAATAGACTCCTTCGCGATTACCGGCGGTCATCGGGTGGGCTCCCAGCTTGTCGTAAAGCCGGAAGTGGTTTCCCTCCCGGAACAGGTAAATATCATGGTCGGTAAAAAGAGTCGGAGTCATCTTTTTTTCATTCGAAATGAGGGAGCGCCTTGGCCTCATCGTTCGAGGCTGAAGTCCATCATCCAAGACACCCAAGGAAAGGAGAAGGGGTTACGATCGATCGTAACCCCTTCCTGAGCGTAAGGCAAGCAGGGAAACCATAACAACCCTCGCTCTTCGGGCTGCGGATTCCCCCGATGCGGTGTTTTCGGACGCGGGGTCCTTCCCGGGCCTGATTCCTTGCGGGTAGGGAAGGTTACCTTTTGCCTACAATGGCTTCTTTGCAGGCTTTGGCCACGCGCATCTTGACCACGGTCTTGGCCGGGATCTTGATGGCTTCGCCGGTGGCCGGATTGCGTCCCATGCGGGCTTTCCGGTTGACCTTTACCAGCTTCCCGACCCCCGGAAGGACGAAAGTCCCACTCTTCTTGGTTTCCGCAATGGCCAGAGCCGCCACTTCTTCGATCATGGCCGCCGCCGCCTTCTTGGAAATCTCAAATTTCTTGGCGAAATAACCTACGATCTGGGACTTGGTCATGGGTTTCTTTGCCATTCTTTTCCTCCGTTAAAATAGAGATGAGTTGGTAAAACAGTAAAAAGTATAAACAATAAAAATGCAGGAATCAAGTAAAAAAGCGGAAAAAAGGGATAAAAAGTGCTAAAAAACAAAATCGGGGTAACTTGTCTACCCCCAGTCTTTCCTGCTTATTAGGGTTCAGGCTGGAGGAATTCGGATCATCAGGCTCGGCGGGTAGCGTTTTTCTAACCACTCTCCCGCCTGTACTCCGCAAAGAAGGGTCTTTTCTCCAAAACCGGGGGTGGCAGGAAATCGGGCTGCGGGTTGACTTGGGGGCGGGGATTGACTACACTGCAATGACTACCTCTGCAGCGCAATTTCTGGGGAGGCCGTGATGACCGTCGGATACGAAATCAACGATATGGCCAAAGAGGAATCCTGGCGTATCTTCCGCTTCATCGGGGAGATGGTGGAAGGATTCGATAAACTGTCGGGCATCGAGCCCGCGGTAACCATTTACGGGTCGGCGCGAATCAAACCCGGGGATGACCTCTACGAACAGACTTCGGTCATCGCCCGGCGCTTGGGAGAACTGGGATTCTCCATCATTACCGGAGGGGGGCCCGGGGTCATGGAGGCCGCCAACAGGGGGGCCCGGGAGGCGGGAGTCACGTCGGTGGGACTGAACATCCAGCTTCCCGAGGAGCAGACCCCCAACCCCTATGTCACCCGGTCCATCACCTTCAACCACTTCTTCATCCGCAAGGTCATGCTGGTCAAGTACGCCATCGCCTTCATCATCATGCCCGGGGGATTGGGAACGCTGGATGAACTCACCGAGGTCCTCACCCTCATGCAGACCCACAAGATCAAACCCTTTCCCGTGATCCTGTTCAACAGCCCCTTCTGGGAGGGTTTCCTGGCCTGGGTGAGAACCACCGTACTGGCCAAGGGGTTCATCTCCGAGGAGGAATTCAACCACCTGCGGGTTTCGGACCATCCGGAGGAAGTGGTGGAGACGGTGCAGAAATGGTACATCAAGCAGGAGGTGGTGGGACGGAAAGCCCTGCGTCGTTCATGAGCGTTAGTCGCGTAGTCGATGGGTATTAGGGTCCTATCGTCATGTTTTTCCCCTTACCGATGCGACGATACGACGAAGGGGATTTTGGGGACCATTGGGGAAGCTTGCCCACCTTCACTTCCCACCGAATAGTTGTAAGTCCTGTTGAATTTCAGGCGTTGCCCGGCCCGGAAACAAGGGCGTTGCGCGCAAAAACCATGAGGCACGCCTCATTTCTTGGACCGGGCGGGCAAGCCTTTCTTCCCCTGAGAACAGAGTTAGTCCGTTGTAGGGGCGCCCGGCCGGGCGCCCGATGGGCCCGCCTCATTCTGCGGAAGCACGGGGGGATCTCCGGGTAGAATTCTTTTCCCGCCGATGCTTTTTCCGCGCAATCCCGCCAAAGGCGGGACTTCCGGGCCACAAGCTTGATTTTCAGCAGAAAAGGGGATCGCAGAAGTGAAGGTGGGCAAGTTTGGAGAAGGTCTTGACAAATGGATCGCGGGCCGATAAGGTATTAAAAAATCCCCCGAAGAAAAGTTTCATATGGAAAAAAAACCTTTCTCGGAACGTCGAAGCGTGAATCGAAAGGCCGTTTCCATCGATGTCCAGTTCCATGTCTATGACGTCGCCGAAAAAAGACCTCTCACCCGGAAGGTACCGGGGCTTCTGGCCAACCTCTCGGCCAAGGGAGCCTGCCTGGAGACCGGCCAGACCCTGATCGACGGCTACCATCTCATGCGGGACGATGATGTCGAGGGGGGAACGCCTCTCATCCTCGACCTGCCGGCCTCCAGGGATGGCGGCCCATTCACCTTGAAAGCCAGGGTCCTCTGGTACAACCGCATTCCCGGGGGAACCCAGTTTCATTTCCGCGTAGGGATCAAGTTTATCGACGCCTCTCCCGAGGAAAAGAAGCAACTCGAGAATCTCATCCGAACAGCCACCACTTCCGCCAAGGAATAAACCTCCAGAGATATTTTTATCGTCCCTCCCCGGGTCTTTCCTTGCCCACTTCACTTTCCAGAAATCAGATAAATGTCCATAGCTTGAAAGCTGTGCCCGGCCCGGGGGCAAGGCCGTGCTTCTCGGCAGGATGAGGCACGGATTCTTTCATCGGTCCGGGCGGAATCGGCCCGGGGGTGCGCAGATGGCCCTGCCCGTACCGCCTCCCTCTGGGGAAGGAAAGCAATCTTTCATCGGATCTTCGCCACCCGCCGATCCTGCCTTCCAACCACGGCCTTGTCCCCGGGCCACAAGAAAAGGCATCTCAAAAGTTAGGAGAGACAAGCGGGTCTTTCTCATTGACACCCTCGTCCTCTTTTTCCTATACTCCAAACTTAGCCGGTCGATAGGGGTAGGGGAAAAAGATCGAAACTCCGGCCGCGGCCGGAAATATTTGGAAGGATCCTGTAAACGGAAGGAGGAAAGAAATGGGCAAGAAATTCGGATTGGTATTGGTGATTTTTTTCATCGCCGTCGGGCTCATCAGCACCCCCCTGCTGGCGGCACCGAAACGGGGAGGCATTTACCGATCGTCCATGGCCACGGACCTGACCAACATGGACCTGCACAAGACCCAGGCTCAAATCGACAATGCCGTGCTGGGGATGACGGTCTATGAGCCTCTCTTTACCTACGATGAGAAATTCAACGTGAAACCCTTCCTCTGCGAGAGCTACAAAATGTCCCCGGACGGGCTGAACCTCACCCTCAACCTCAAGAAAGGGGTCAAATTCCATAACAAGATGGAGATGAAAGCGGAAGATGCCAAGTTCTGTCTGGACCGCGTGCGGGACCCGAACCTTCCGGGTGCCCAGCGCAACACGCTGCTTAACGTGAAGGAGGTCAAGATCACGGGACCGTACCAGGTTCAGGTGATCCTGTCCAAGCCCATTCCCAACATTTTTTACATTCTGGCCACCAACGTGGGGACCATCGGCATGATGCCCAAGAAGGTCCTGGAGAGTCATGACAATAAAGTGCTCCGGCCCATCGGCACCGGCCCTTATGAATTCGTCGCTTGGGAGCGGGACACCAAAGTCATACTGAAGCGATTCGAGGCCTATTCGTCCGCCGATGGGCCGGTGAACGGATACCTGGGGAAGCGGAATCGATACTTTGACCAGATTATATTGAATGTGATGAAAGAACCGGCCACCCGGATCATGGCCCTCGACCGGGGGGACCTGGATTCGGTACCCGTCCTGCCCTACCAGCAGATCGATGATCTCAAGAAGAGAAAAGACCTCCAGGTCAGAACCGGTCTGGCCCCGGATGCGCCCTGGTATCTCTTCAACGTCAACTTCAACCATCCTTACCTCTCCAAAGTGGATTTCCGCAAGGCCTTGGCCTATGCCCTGGACCGGAAAGAGATCACTAAGGCGGCGGTGTGGGGATACGGTACCCCCACCTTTTCGGTCATCCCGCCCATGCTTCCTGCCTATTCTCCGGAACTAGAAAAGATGGCCCCCCAATATGACCCGGCCAAGGCCAAGGAGTTTCTGCAGAAGACCGGGTACAAGGGGGAAAAGATCAAGATCCTGACCTCCAAGAACTACACCCCCATGTACGATCAGGTCCTGGCCGCTCAGGCCATGTGGGCGGCCGTGGGGATCAACACCGAAGTGGAGGTGGTTGACTGGGCGACCCACCTGACCCGGTGGCAGAAGGGGGAGCATGAAATTCTTTCCTTCGCCATGATCGGGCGGATGGAACCCCTGTCTCAAACCATCATCCTGGGGCCGAAAAATTTTTACAACTACAAGAACCAGGAGGCCTTCGCCATCCGTGAGGCCCTGGAGAATACCTGGGACCCGGGCAAGCAGAACGAGCTCTTCCGCAAACTCTATGACCTGACCTGCCAGGAGGTTCCCTTCATGATCAATTTCTACATCCATAACAGTATTGCCCTCAAGCCCCACGTGAAGGGATATGATCCCATTTTTGATCCCTTCGGGGGGCGGGTGTGGAATTACTATTTTGAGAAATAACCATCAGGCCCCCTCACCCCATCCCTCTCCCCCCCGAGGGGGGAGAGGGCGAGGGTGAAGGGGGATTTGCGAATGAAAAAGTACGTCATCCGCCGCCTCGTCTCGGTCATTCCCGTCCTGTGGCTGGTTTCCGTCCTGGTATTCGGCCTGATCCATCTCGTCCCGGGGGACCCCGTTCTGGTGATTCTCGGGACCACGGCGGAGAAGGACCAGATCGAGGCCATGAGACACAAACTGGGCCTCGACCGCCCCATCCTGGTTCAGTACGGGACCTGGATTGGGAATCTCCTCCAAGGGGACCTCGGGCACTCGATCATTTCCGATGAACCGGTCATGGAGATGATCCTCCGGCGCATGCCCGTCACCTTGACCGTCGCCGCTGCCGCCCTGCTTCTCTCCCTTTCCATATCCATTCCCACCGGGATTCTCTCGGCCCTGCGCCATAACACGTATACGGATTATGTCTTCATGGGCCTGGTGATCCTGGCGGTTTCCATGCCCAGCTTCTGGCTGGCTTTGCTCTTCATCCTGCTTTTTTCGGTGGAGCTGAAGCTCTTGCCCATGATGGGTTATGTCTCCATTTTCACCGACTTCTGGGAGGGGCTCCGATACCTCGTCCTGCCGGCCATGTCGCTGGCCTTCATCCTGGCCGCCCTGGTGGCGAGGATGACCCGGTCTTCCATGCTGGAGGTTCTGCGGGAAGATTACATCGTCACCGCCCTTTCCAAAGGGACGCCCCGCCGGTTTATCGTCTTCAAGCATGCCCTGAAGAACGCCTTCGCCCCGATCCTAACCATCATCGGGTTCCAGATCGGTTTCCTTCTGGGAGGAACGGTGGTCATCGAGGACATCTACTCCATCCCGGGAGTGGGGCGACTGATCTTCACCGCCATCACCAACCGGGATTACCCCGTGGTCCAGGGCTGCATCCTCATGGTGACCATCGTGTATGTATTCGTGAACGCGGCCGTGGACCTGGCCTACGCTTATTTCGACCCGCGGGTGTCGTTCGATAAGAAGTGAAGATTTTGAAGAGGGTGTTTTGTTCGCCAAACGTCTATTCCGCAATAAGCTGAGCCTCTTCGGACTGGCCGTCGTGATCATTCTGGTCCTGGTCAGTTTTCTGGCCAGTTATATCCAGCCCTATGATCCGCTCAAGATCTCCATCTCCAACCGGACCCAGGGTCCGTCGAAAACCCATACCTTCGGGACGGACCACTTCGGCCGGGACATTTATTCCCGGGTTCTCTCCGGGACGAAGATCTCCCTTACCGTGGGGATTGTTTCGGTGACCCTGGGGGCGCTCATCGGGATCATCCTGGGGGCCATCGGGGGATACTTCGGGGGATGGATCGATTATGCCATCACCCTGGTCATGGATGCCATCATCTCCTTTCCGGCCGTTCTCCTGGCCATCGGGCTCATGTCGGTGATGGGCCTGGGGGTGACCAACATCATCATCGCCCTGGGTTTCATCGGGATCCCCCATTACGGCCGGATCGTGCGGGGCGCAGTTCTTTCGATCCGGGAGAAGGAATATGTGGAAGCGGCCCGGGCTTCGGGGTCGGGCCACCTGAAGCTCCTCCTGATCCATGTGCTGCCCAATGCCATGGCTCCTCTGATCGTGGTGACCACCATCGGAGTGGCCAACGCCATCCTCATCGAGGCGGCCCTGAGCTTCCTCGGCCTCGGCGTACCTCCCCCGGCCCCTTCCTGGGGAAACATGCTGGCGGACGGGAGAAATTTCCTGATCCAGGCTCCCTGGATGACCATCTTTCCGGGCCTGGCCATTTCGTTCACCGTACTGGGATTCAATACGCTGGGAGACGGACTCCGGGACGTGCTGGACCCGAAGATGAAACAGTGAAAATCAAAAACTGTTAATCCGCAGATTACGCAGATTGCGCAGAGAGAATAGGGATAAAGGCTACGAATAAGAATAGCTTTACAGCACTCAAAGCTCAAATAAGCTATCCCAGACGTTCCTATTTATTCTTAACGTTTTATCCGCGTTCATCCGTGTTCATCCGCATCCCATTAGGTCTTTTGTCTTTAAGCCTTTTGCGGATATAAAATCTGTGTTTATCTGTATTCATCTGTGTCCCATTTGGTTTTGGATTTTGTTTGAGATTTGGAAATTGGAATTTAAATGGATCATCTTCTTGAAGTCCGCGACCTTTCGGTTTCCTTCCACCTCCTGGAAGGGATTATCCCGGCAGTGGCCAAAGTCGACCTGGTCCTGAATGAGGGGGAGATTCTGGGAGTCGTGGGAGAATCGGCCTGCGGAAAAACAGTGACCGCCAAGTCCATCCTGCGGATTATTCCCACCCCCCCGGGCCGCATCAATTCCGGAAAGATCCTCTTCGAGGGACGGGACTTGGTGGAGCTGCCGGAGGAGGAGATGCAGGCGATCCGGGGAGAGAAGATCTCCATGATCTTCCAGGAACCCATGACCAGCCTCAACCCGGCT
>Ga0315281_10001856_pt1 | contig 31352 bp, 48 predicted proteins | sample YL17G07_0_MG_FD_204540 | JGI IMG/M metagenome (GOLD analysis project Ga0315281, IMG submission 204540) | Sediment microbial communities from Yellowstone Lake, YNP, Wyoming, USA - YL17G07_0 | ecosystem: Environmental > Aquatic > Freshwater > Lake > Sediment | place: USA: Wyoming | collected...
GTTTTTTTTCTGCGTGAGAAATGTCATCTTTAAATACCTTGTGAGCTGCAGTCATTGGACGATCTGAATACATAGCAATATATGCTTTATAAAAGCCAACTTTTTTTGCCAGATCTACAGTCTCCTGAAACTCTTTCTTTGTTTCACCGCAGAAACCAACAATAATATCTGTGCTCAATATTAAATTCTTAATTTTTAATTTTAAATTCGCGACGAGTTTCAAATATTCGTCGTGCGTATACCAACGATTCATTCTTTTTAAAACCGCATTGCTGCCAGACTGCAGAGGCAGATGAATATTTCTGGTAATTTTGGGATTTCTGGCAATTACCTCTATCAGCTCGTCTGAAAAATCCCAAGGATTACTGGAAAGAAAATCTATTTTCTCTATCCCTTCAATTTTGCATATATTTTCCAAAAGGTAAGGAAAGAGGGTGGGAATGCGCAACCTTCCAAGATGCTTTACCATCACTGGCTCAATAATTTTCCCATCTGGTAGTTTATATCCTTTAATCATTTTGTCATTCTGGGGAGCGTAAGCGACTCCAGAATCTTTAAGGGATTCTGGACGCGCCCCGACGTTACGTCGGGGCTTGCCAGAATGACTGTTATTAAAGTACTTCTTATCAATGTCCCTTAATACTTGTATGTTTTCTGGACCGATGATTAAATCTGCCCCATATGAGTTTACATTCTGTCCCAAAAGAGTAATCTTTTTGTATCCTTTTTTGGCTAAAGTCTGACATTCACTAATTATCTCCTCAAAGGGCCGGCTTATTTCTCTACCACGAGTATAAGGGACAACACAGAAAGTGCAATAATTATTGCAACCGTTGGAGATAGGCACCCAGGCATTTACCTTATCAGTCCGAAGTGGTGGATGATTAAAACCAACTTCTTCAATCGGCAAAAATTCATCAACTTGCGGCATTCGTTGCTTTATTAACTTTAAGAACTTTTCACTTTTATCTCTTATTGCCATCCCTACCATACAGCCTGTCAAAATTATTTTTTTGTTCTTTGTTCTTTGTTCTTTGTTCTTTGTTAAATTATTTACTAATCCGTACACCCTGTTCTCCGCCATCTCTCTAACCATACAGGTATTGATAATTATCTGATCTGCCTTCTCTATACTTCTTGCTTTCTTCATTCCGCAAGCATAAAGATAAGCGGCAATTCTCTCCGAATCCGCTTCATTCTGGGCACAGCCGAAAGTTTTGATGAAGTAAGTACGTGGCATATCCTTGGGTTATTTTAGCAGATATAAGTCTTTTGCCAACCAATCCCAGAGTTGCTCAATTGTCTTTTTCATCTTTTTCTTAAAGATTTCTTTGGAGAAGCGAAGGGCGTTTTTTCGACAGGCAGATGGAGAGTATTGTTTTTTCTGAAATGTTTTCAGGGCGGTTATTAACGAGTCTTCAGTCTGACTGTTATATAGTTCTCCAATCTCTCCAGAAATAACACTTTCTTTTACTCCTCCGCCGTTGTAAGCAATTACTGGACTTCCGCAGGTTTGGGCTTCAATAGGAGTCAGTCCAAAATCTTCTTCCTGGGGAAAAATGAGGGCTTGGCAGTTCTGATAGTAAATGCAGAGCTTTTCATCTGATAAATCACTGTAGATAAATTCTATATTGTTTCCTGCTAAACTCTTTAATCTTTTCTCATCAATGCCGCTCCCTACTATCTTTAACTGCCAACCTAATTTGTTAAAAGCAGATATGGCATAGTCAATCTTTTTATATGGAACCAGCCTTGAAACGATGAGAAAATACTTCTCATCTGATTTTCCTTTTCCGGGTCTGAATTTATCGGTATCCACTGGAGGATAAATTACCTGAGAATCCCTCTGATAATATCTCTTTATCCTACCTTTAACATTTTCTGAGATGGCAAGATAAAAATCTGGTCTTTTTGAGGCTTTTAAATCCCAGCTACGCAGTGGTGGTACAAATATTTTCATTAGAAATTGTGCTAATGGATTAAAAACACCCATACCAGGCTCATCGAGATAATCCTGATAACCACTCCATAAATAACGCGTGGGAGTGAGACAATAGCAGATATGTAGAGTATTGGATTTGGTGATAATTCCTTTTGCTTCGGCAGAAGTAACTGATAAGACAACATCAAAGCTACTGAAATCAAAAGACTCGAAGGCTAAGGGAGTAAGCATGGGATAAAGCTCGTGTGTTGATTTGGCAAAAGGTAAATGCTGTAAAAAAGAAGATTTCACTTCGAACACCTTCGCCCAAGAAGCAGTCGCTCGATTATAGACAGCAGTATAAAGAGGAGCCTTCGGCCAGATTTCATGAAGCGCTAAAAGCACTCTTTCTGCTCCTCCCCATTTATTGACTCTGTCATAAACCAGAGCGATCTTCATTACTTTGCATTATAACATTGGTAAAAATGAGATATCATAGTTTCATAAATAAATTATCCTTTTGACAAAAAAATAAATCTATGCATAAATATAATTAATGAAAAAAAATATTGCTGTTCTTGTTGTATGTGATATATTCCTCGTTATCCTTGTAGCACTTTTTTATCTGCCTTCCTTTCTTTTAACCAGAGAACTATCGTCTGATGAAAAAGTAAATGAAATCATTTCTCAAAAAGATCAACTAACTTCCTATGCCAACTATGCAATTTTCAATAATGAGATAATTCCAACAATTCCAGACTATAAAGACTATTTAGCTCAAATATCAGAACGTGAAGAAAGAGTACTCGGAGAAATCAGCGGCCGTTGGATAGAAATAAATCTATCTCAGCAAAAACTTTATACCCATGAAGGAAACAGTCTTGTAAATGGTTACCTAATATCCTCTGGCAAATGGGCACCAACACCCACAGGCAATTTTAATGTCTGGATAAAACTCCCCAGTACGCTCATGCATGGAGGTTCAAAAGAGCTCGGCACTTATTACTACTTACCAAATGTCCCTTGTACTATGTATTTTTATAAAGGTTATGGTATTCATGGGACTTATTGGCACAATAATTTTGGTCATCCAATGAGTCATGGCTGTGTCAATATGAGAACACCAGACGCATGTGAAGTCTATAATTTTTCCAGTGTCGGAACCCCTGTAAACATCCATAACTAATTCCAAATTAAGATATTTCTTTACTCTCTCTCCACTGAAATAGTACATTCTGTCACTAAAGCTGCTATTGCTCCCACAGCTGCCAGAATTGGTGCCAGCATCGCTCCGACTACGCCAATAGTCAGAGGAAACACTACTATTGTCTTTCCTTTTTTATCCTTGATAGTAATTTTCCGGACATTCCCCTCACTGATTAACTCTTTTATTTTTTGAAGCATTTCTTCGCTTTTTATTTTAAAAGATTCCTGTTTCTTTCTTGCTCTCATATATATTCTCCTTTTTTAAAAATAATAATTATTAAATTATAGCACGAACTGCTACCATAATTCGGATATAGTATAATCTCTCCATTATAATGAAGATTTATGGAAAAAATATTTTTCTCACTTTGGGAATCCTGTCTTTTATTATCGTAATTCTGGGAATAACATCCGCTTACCCATCCGCCAATTTGCAAAAGAATAATCAGGCTGAAATTACCCCAACTGTTGCCTTCTCTTGGGATAATTATATTATCATCACCGAAACTCCATTTCCTTCTCCAACCAAAAAACCGACTCCCACTCCTACAAAAACACCTACTCCTATACCGCCTGGAGCATATGAGGAATGGTTTTCTAGATTCAGCAGTCAATATGCTGTTGACCGGCAGCTTCTAAAAAGGATTGCCATCTGTGAATCCGGCCTTAATCCAAATGCTAAGTTCGGCGATTATGCAGGCATCTTCCAATTTTCAAACAGTGCATGGCAAACTGCTAGACGAACAATGAATATGGATCCAAACCCCTCCCTTCGATTTAATCCCGAAGAAGCCATAAAAACAGCAGCTTTTAAGCTCGCAACAGGAGGAAGAAATTCCTGGCCCAATTGCGGAAAGTGAAAAATATGTATCAATCAGAGGAAAAAGCCCGGTATATTTCCAACTCCTCTTCAGAATGTAAGACAAAAATCACCTCTTTAATCGATGAGTGTTTCATGTATTCTTTCACAGAACTTCTTGCAATTTTTGCTGCCGCCGCTTTCGGATAACCATACGCTCCTGTTGAGATGGCGGGAAATGCTATTGTCTTTAGATGATAATCTTCAGCAAGTTTAAGAGAGTTGATATAACAACTTTTCAAAAGCTCCCGTTCTTTGTATATTCCACCTTGCCAAACCGGACCAACCGTATGAATAATATATTTTGCAGGCAAGTTATATCCGCGGGTTATCTTCGCCACACCTACCCTACAACCACCAAGATTCTTGCACTCTTCAAGAAGTTTTGGCCCGGCAGCTCTATGGATTGCTCCATCGACTCCGCCACCTCCAAGAAGAGTGGTATTGGCAGCGTTTACAATCGCATCTACTCCTATCTCGGTAATATCTCCCTTAATTATCTTAATTATTCCCATAAATATATAAATATAAAAATGGACAAAATAACTCTTGAGTGTTATTTTGTCTTTCGATTAACCAAGTATGTATTTTAATATTTTCCTGGCAATTTCTCTTTTTGGCGCTTGCTTTATTTTTGCCATAAGTCCATAGTCTGCAATAATATAAACCTCATTTTCATCTGATCCAAATCCAATACCTTCTTTCCCAACATCGTTAACAATAATATAATCAGATCTGCTCTCTTTGAGTTTATCAATTCCGATTCTTACTAAATCTTTTTCTTTTTCATTATATACTGCTTTGAAACCGATAAGAAGTATCTTTGGGTTCCATGATTTAATCATGTGGAGAATTTTGGGTGTAGGAATAAGTTTTAATCTAAGAGAAGAATTACTATCAATTTTTTCCTGGTATTTTTTTTCTGGGAGGAAATCGGCAACTGCTGCAGTATGGAATAGTGCATCATATTGCTTGACATGTTTTTCAATTAATAGTAATAAGTCTTTGGCTGTTTCAAATATTTCTTCTTTTATATTTAATCCAGCCGAAACTGAATTTTTGGCTCGCAAAAGCAGAACTTCTGCTCCTTGGAGGTAACATTCTTCTGCAATTGACACTCCCATTTTCCCCGAGGCTTTATTGGCAATCACCCGTACCGCATCAATTGGTTCTGAAGTTCCCCCAGCAGTCACTATAATTTTCTGTCCTGTAAGACCCGATCGTTTATCAAGGAGATGAAAAATTTCTTTAGCAATAATTTTCATATCAGGTAATCTTCCTATCCCGTCATCTCCGCAAGCAAGACGGCCGGACTGAGGGGATAATATGTAATAACCTAATCTTTTGAGTTTAGAAAGATTTTCCTGGACAATTGGACTACCCCACATATGGGGATTCATCGATGGACAAAGAAGAATAGGGGCAGTTGCAGCAAGAAGTGTTGTTGTCAGAAAATCGTCAGCTAGACCATTTGCTATTTTTCCAATAATGTTTGCTGTTGCCGGAGCTATAACAAAGAGAGAAGCTTTATCTGCAATTTTAATATGTTCAACTTCTCTCTTTTTCAAAACTTCTCTGTAATCAAAACTTTTGGGAAAAAGCGTGGTATAAACTTTGTTTTCTGAAGATTTTTCAAACATTTCTTTACCAAACATTTTCTTGGCATTTTTCGTTAAAATTATTTTTACATCAATATTTCCATCTTTTAGAATCTTTATCAGATCAACAATTCTGTACCCAGCTATTCCTGAAGATATCCCGATTATTACGGATTGTCTCTTATTTGTTTTCATACTTAATACTATATATTGATTTCAACTTGATGCCGAACTGTATTGACGCAGGGCATATCTCCAAATAAGTATACTCCCCGAGAAGATTAATATACCAATTGTTATAGAAAGAATGATTGTCCCCAAACTTAATACACCTAGCAATGATTTCACCGGAAAAGTCATCATTATACCAACCGGAATTATAAAGGTGATAGCAGAGCGTAAGGGCTCCTTGTATATATCTACTGGAAATTTTCCCATGCCTGTAATGTCGCGGTAGATCATAATTGTATGATCTATCTCGGTAGTCAAAATTGCCAATGCTAAAACTATGACATGAAATGATAAAGCGATCATGAAGGCGTTGATTATCAATATGATGTAAAAAAATATTCCCAAAATAGTAACATGAGATAACTTGCTGATAATAAAACTAATCATAAAGATAAATGGAATTAAAGTGAGAAAATCTAAAATATCAGTCCAACCGAAAAGGACTCTGAATAAGATATTGAATGGTTTAACTAGCAGTAAATCAAAATTTCCACCGACGATCTGCTGCCGGAAACGATATACCTCACGAAAAAGCATTTGAGTGAGTGAGTCAATTAAATTAAAGGTTAAATAAAATAACATTACCTGCCATAGATCGTAACCTGCTAGAATCTTCGTTTTGGAAACAAGAATAATAAGAAAACCCATATAAAGAATAAAGCGTAATATTTTACCGGTTAAAAATAAAACTGCTCCAATTCTGGAGACGAAAAATATTTGCATTGAGGCAATAGACATAAACCACCAAATTCTTAAGTATCTTAGCATATTATTGTCCTACGGCGGTATAAGTTTTAAGACCCCTGATCCATACCCATTTCATTATAGGATAAAGAAGAACAATCCAAATTCCGGTAGTTATAATTCCTTTTATGATAAAAAAAGTGCTTACCTTCCCTAAATAAATTTTCAGAGGGAAAAACACCAAATATGTAAAAGGTAACATCTCTAATATCTTAAAAATAGGAGAAGGAACAATATCCAAAGGAAAATAATTACCGGCTAAAAATGCTACTATTATAAAGAAAAGAAATCTGGGAGCCCACGTCTCGTGTGACCAGAAACCGATAAAAGAAAGTAACATACTTATCTCAAAATATAAAATACTCGCCAGAATTGCAGTGAGTGCAAACAGCAAAAGTAAATACATGTTTGTTTGTAGTACAACAGGAGGATTTAGTATCAGGAGAAGAATAATAAACTCAAATACAGAAAAAAATGTATTAACGATTTTATCGGCCATATCTCGTGATAAATTATAGGAAAAATAATCAATGGGCCGCACCAAAAAATTACTTAAGCTGCCACGGTTAATCTCTTCTGCAACTCTGGAAGTCTGAGTTGAAAGAACAATTCCATTGATAAATATCGTAAGGAGAATGTAAGTCAACATCTGACTCTGACCATAACCAAATATTACTTTTGTATTCTGATAGACTGTACTCCACAAAAAATAACTTATGAGGATCGAGACTACTACTCTTACTCTCCATAAAATAAAATTTAATCTATAGACAAAATATTCCTGTAAGGAGAGACTTGTAACTAACAAGTATTTTTTCATTTATTCGCTTCTTTGAAGACTTGTCTTATAACATCATCCACCTCAGGATCTTCTATGGTAAAATCTTCAATGGGAAATTTTTCCAGCAGTTGTCCTGCGATATATTTTGATTTTGATCTCTCAACATTCAAAACTAGTTTGGGAAATTTATATGATTTTATTTGACCAAGACTTGATAGTTTTTTCTCGTCTATATTTTTCTCAAAGACAACTGAAATAATTTTTTTATCTGCATATTTTTTTACTAATTGTTCCAGGTCTCCATCGTATAATATTTTTCCTTTATCAATAATAATTACTCTTTTACATAACTGTTTAACATCTACCATGTAATGACTGGTTAAAATAATTGTGGATTTATATTGTTTATTATAGTAAGCTATAAAATCCCTCATTTTCTTCTGCATTACTACATCAAGACCAATAGTTGGTTCATCAAGAAAAAGGACATTTGGTCGATGTAGAAGTGCGGCGATAAGTTCCATTTTCATCCGTTGTCCCAGAGAAAGTCTGCGGACAGGAATGTCGATCAGATCTTTCACCTCAAGAAGTGTAGACAGCTCATCTAGATTATTCTGATAATCGCAATTTTTCATTTCATAAATTTCTTTATTCAAACGAAAAGTTTCATTTGCAGGCAAATCCCACCACAATTGATTTTTCTGACCCATCACTAAACTTATTTTTTTCAAGAAATTATATTTACGGTCGTAAGGTGTATAACCCAAAACTGAAATTTTACCTTTTGTGGGATAAAGCAGTCCGGATAAACATTTTAGAGTAGTAGTCTTACCTGCTCCGTTTGGTCCTATAAATCCTACTAATTCTCCCTGATTAATTTCAAAAGAAATATCGTCAACTGCCTTTACAACTTCATTCTTTCTGACAAAAATAGATTTTATTGTTGCCAAAATTCCGGCAGTTTTTCTATAAATATTAAAATGCTTTTTTAAATGGGAGACTGAAATTGCAGTCATGTGGCATATAGTATATCACCTAAGTTTTGGAAAAATAGAAGAACTCTCCTCATGAATAAGTAAGAGTTCTTCTAATGACAGTATAAACTTATACTTTCATCTAACAACCTTTTTGAGAGCCTTACCAGCAGTAAATCCTGGTGTTTTTCTCGCTGGGATATTGATTGGCGCTCCGGTTTGAGGATTTCTGCCCTTTCTGGCAGCTCGGGACCTAACCATAAAGGTACCAAAACCAGTGACTACCACTTTATCACCTTTCTTGAGAGTTTCAGAAATCGCTCCAAATACGCTATTTACAGCTTCTTTGGCTGCTTTCGCTGTAAGACTTGCTTTCTTGGCAACGTAAGCGACTAAATCAGATTTTGTCATGGAATACTATTCACCTCCTTTTTTTATCCCAAGTCAGACTTGGGTGGGCAGAAGTTTTTTTAGCAGGTTATTGGAATCTTCCAAATGAAAATGTAGTAAATTTTCTTCCCGTTGTCAAGCCCCAATTTAATGTACAGTCTCAACCACTCTTAACTCACGAATCAGAGTTACTTTAATTTGGCCAGGAAAAGTAGGAAATTTTTTCTCGATTTCCTCTTTAATTTTTTGCGCAGCAACGGTAGTTCCCTCATCATCGAGTTTTCCTGGATCCGCAATCACTCGCAACTCCCTTCCTGCCTGCAGTGCGTAAGCTTTATCAATACCAGGGATAGATTTAGCAATTTCTTCAAGAGTGGTAAGTCTTTTAACATATTCTTCAATATCTTCATATCTTGCTCCGGGTCTGGCGCCTGATATGGCATCTGATATATAAACAATCACGGCCTCAAGTGAAGGAAAAGGAACATCTTCATGATGAGAGGCAACACAACCAATAACACTTTCAGGCATGCTATTTTTTCGTAAAAGTTCAATTCCTAGCTCTATATGAGAACCTTCTTTATCCGTAATGACTTTACCAACATCATGAAGTAAACACCCAAGTCTGACTACATTTACATCTGCTCCTAATTCATGTGCCAGAGCTATACCAATCTTTGTCTCCTCCAGTGTGTGAGCAATCATATTTTGTCCATAAGAAAAACGGTATTTGAATCTTCCCAAAAGGGCAATTTTATCTGCTGGCAGATTGTATACTCCAACTTGATGGCAGAGCTTTTCTCCCTCAGCAAACATAATTTTTTCAACTTCATCTTGTGTCTGTTTCACTAGTTCTTCAATTCTAACTGGTTGAATCCTGCCATCTCTGATAAGTTTTTCAAGTGTTACTCGAGCTATTTCTCTTCTTACGGAATCAAACGAGGAAAGCCGTATCATTCCTTCTTCATCCAAATCAACATCGACACCTGTTGCCATTTCAAAAGCTCTGATATTTCTGCCTTCTTTACCAATGATTCTGCCTTTAAAATCTTCATCTGCTATTTTAAGAGTAGAAACTGTATATTCCGCCACATAATCTGTAGCTGCATGACGCATCGCATCAATCAAAATCTCTCGGGCTTTACCTTCTGCTTCTTGTTTGGCAATCGTCTCTGCTTCTTTAATTTTTTTAGCAATATCAACTTTTGCTCTTTCTTCAACTGCAGACAGAATTAATTTCTTTGCTTCATCCCGAGTAAGTTGGGCGGCTTTCTCCAGCTTGGTTATGAGATCTGTTCTTAATTTTTCAATATCGGAAAACCGCTTAGCAATATCTTCCTCTTTTTGGACTAGATTTTTTTCACGAGAAAACAGAAGTTCTAATCTTTTATCAATATTTTCCTCTTTGATTACTAACCTTTGCTCTATAGCTAGCGCTTCCTGATGAAGTTTTCGTGAATATTCCTCTGCTTCCCTTTTTATTCTGAAAGCTTCATCTCTTGCCTCAATAATAATTGCTTTGGCTTCATTTTTGGCGGCGGAAATATCAACTTTCCCCCCTCCATCACTAGGTCTTCCAACCTCAGTTATTACTCTTGTCTCACCTATTTCTTTTCCTCCCAGTTGTTTTTCAATTTTTTCCAACCTCTCAAGAATAGTTTTTAATACTGATATCATATAAACCTCCTCTTTAAATTTGAATCACTTTGAATGAAGGAATTGAAGGAATTGAAGGAAATAAAAAGGCACACGAACTTATAATCGCGTGTCAGAAGGAGAATCAAGTATGATTAATTTAATTATTCTCATGCTATCTTTAATCCCTTAATTCCTGATTCATTCTTTATGATCCAATTCCCTATTGTATTATTTTCTCAGTATCGAGTCAATAACTTTATAAATAACATCCCAATCAAAACCGCGCCGTAAAAGAAAGTTAGCTATTTTAGTTTTCTTTTCCATATAAGAAAGATTCCGATAGGATGAAATTTTTTTATCGACAATCCTTGCCGCTGTTTCAAATTCACTGTCTTTGGTTTTGTATTTTAATAAGACATTATCGATTAATTTCCTATCTATTCCTTTTTGTATTAGTTCTATTTTAATTGCTCTTATTCCCTTGGGCTTGAAAGATTGTCTCTGTTCCACCCACCAAATGACAAATTGCTCGTCATTAATCAAATTGCGGCAGGATAAATCTTTAATAGTTTTATCTATTAATTCCCTCTGTATACCCTTTTTAATTGAAAATTGAAGAAGTTTGCTTTCAATTTCTTTGACTGTTCGCGGGCGAAAAGAGAGAAGTCTCAAGGCATAATCTTTAAGTTTTTGATATTTTTCATCGTCCATTAATAATTAATAAGTAATAATTATTAATCTTCTTCCAAACCTACCACTTTTTCTTTTAATTGACCTGATTTATAGACTTTCCAGATTTCATCCAAGATCTCGTGGGCAATCTTATGATTCTCGGTGAGATAAATTCTCACTGCGTCCTTGCCTTGGCCAAGCATTTTATCCCCAAACTTGATAAATGCTCCGGACTTTGTAAGGACTCCAAACTCCAGTCCTACATCAATAATACCAGCCTCTCGGGAAATACCTGACTCTAATACTTCAAATTCTGCAATTCTAAAAGGTGGTGCAACTTTATTTTTTACTATTCTGACCCGGTGCCTGCTTCCGATAACTTTATCTCCATCCTTTAGGGTTTCTATCTTTCTGGTATCCATTCGAACCGAAGAATAAAACTTCAAAGCCAACCCCCCAGGAGTAGTCTCTGGATTGCCAAACATGACACCGATTTTTTGCCGCAGTTGATTGGTAAAAATAGCAGTCGTTTTTGATTTGGAGATAACTCCTGTAAGTTTTCTAAGAGCCTGAGACATGAGTCTTGCCTGTACCCCTAACATCGAATCTCCCATCTCTCCTTCAATTTCGGCGCGAGGAACCAGTGCTGCCACCGAATCAATTACCACTACATCTACTCCGCCTGATCGAATCAGAGTCTCGACAATCTCTAGTGCCTGCTCTCCTGTATCTGGTTGTGAGATGAGGAGATCATCAAGTTTGACACCTATTTTCTCCGCCCAGATGGGATCCAACGCATGCTCAGCATCGATAAATGCAGCCACACCTCCTGCCTTTTGCGCTTCGGCAATAATAGAGAGAGCGACCGTTGTCTTTCCTGATGCTTCCGGTCCAAATATCTCAATTGTTCTGCCTCTGGGAACCCCGCCGATGCCAAGCGCAATATCTAAAGCCAGAAATCCTGTAGGAATAACCTCAAAACCCAATTTGTTAGATGATTGGTCTCCCAACTTCATAATTGAACCGCGACCATACTGTTTTTCTATCTGCTCCATAGCCAGTCTCACGGCTTGAAGTTTTGGACTGATTGGCATAGTACTGTCTCCTTTCTTCCTCATAAATCGCCTTCAATTGTGTCATACCATATGCTAAAATACAAGGAGTCTAACCATAACACATTGGATCAATTATTTCGGGGCGTAGTTCAGTTGGCCAGAACGCTGGGCTGGGGGTCCAGAAGTCGACGGTTCAAGTCCGTCCGCCCCGACTCTTTTTAAATGGCTAATTCGACTCAAAACCAGAGTAGTATATATGAACTCGTGTATGATTTGGTAAAGAAAGTTCCTTATGGGAAAGTAATAACCTATGGATTGATTGCCGAAAAAGTGAGACATTATAATAAGAAATTAAATGGCCATGTTGTAGGCTGGGTACTACACAGGAACGACAATCCCCTCGTACCATGCCATAGAGTTGTCGACAGAAACGGAAGATTGGCGCCAAATTTTGCCGTGGGTGGAGCAAAAGAACAAAGAGCAAGACTGCGGTTGGAAGGGGTAAAATTTATAGATGACATGCATATTGATCTGAAAAATCATTTATGGATTATCTGACATGAAAATAAGAACTATAACTATTGGAACAAGACTTGATAAACCCCAAGAAATTATCCCCTATATCACAAAAGTCAAACAGGCAAAATCATTTTTTGAAGAAAAAGGGTACGAAGTACAAACCATACGGATCTCTACCAATCAACAACAAGATGAATTGAAAATAAAAGAATTAATTAACATCTGCAAAACTGAAAACTTAAGCTATTTATCCATTGGACAAATTGATCCTTCCTCGCCGATTGCAGATAAAATACATGAAGTTTTATCACAAAGTGAAATCCTCAATTGCTCCGTAAATCTTCTTTTTGGAAAAGATCATCTAGAGTTTACTGCAAAATTAATAGTAGAAATATCACAACTTAATCCCTATATAAATTTCCAATTTGCCGGCTCGGCAAATATTCCACCAAATACTCCTTTTTATCCAGCCTCATACCATGAGGACACGAGACCGTCTTTTTCTATCGGCACTCAGGCAATTCAGGAAGCAATTGATGTAACCCGTGATTGTGAGAGTTTAGATGATGCAAAAATAAAATTACTGAATATTTATAATGAAGTCTTCACAAAAATTGAAAAAATCGCGCTGCAATTGGAAAAACAAATCGGTATTGAATACGCCGGCATTGATACCTCAACTGCATCCCTTGGAGAAGAAAGTACTGCTTATATTATAGAAAACATAAGTAAAGTCCTTTTCGGAAAAAAAGGAACAAAGAAAGCATGCCAGGCAGTTACCAGCGTACTTAAATCAATCAATGTCAAAAAGGCAGGATATTGCGGTTTAATGCTTCCGCTTTTAGAAGACTCGGGACTGGGAAAAAGGAACAGTGAAGGATTATTTACTATTGACGATTTACTTGATTATTCCTCTGTCTGCGGCACCGGACTGGATACTGTACCTATTCCGGGAAATGTTACAATAAGCCAAGTTTCCAAAATTCTGCAAAAAGTAGCTTCTCTTTCACAAAAATTAAATAAACCTCTCTCTGCCAGACTTTTTCCAGTGCCGGGAAAGGTAGCAGGAGAAATGACAGAATTCGATTCTCCTTATCTCTTCAATACTAAGGTGATGAGAATCGAATAGTTAGCTCGAAATAATAAAAAAAGATTCTAACATTTTCGTAAATCTAAATTAGGATACTTAGAACATTAATTAAGTTCTATCTTGACAATTTAGTTGTTTCATAAGTTAATAATAAACTATTCTTTTTCTATCTTTGATATTTTATCGCTCGAGCGTAGAAATATCAAGAGAGTGAATGTAAAAGGATGGAGAAAGTTTAAGAAGGATTAGAGAGATGTAGGAAGGTTTGAGAAGGATTAAGAAGGTTAAAAAAGGCTCAAGAAGAGACGAGGCTGAAATAGGAATATTAAATTCAAGGTTAAATTCAAGGTTTAACCTTAATTTAAAATATTGATGCTTTTCTTCGATTGTTCGAATAATTGGTATACTAATTCTTTGGGGTTTTTTTACACAATCTCAATCTATATTAAATCTAATTATATTAAATCTAATTAAATTTATACTTAATCTTTATATTTAATCTTATCTCTTCGGGGATTGTTTTTTTGCCCTTGCTTTCTGGGCTAATCCGGCTTTGCGGCGTTCTTTGACTCTTGAATCTCGAGTCATAAAGCCTTTCTTTTTTAGAATGGTGCGGAATTTTTCTTTATCTACTTTCTCCAGTGCCCGAGCAGTCCCTAAAACAAATGCCCCTAATTGACCAACCAGTCCCCCACCATCAATAATAGCGCAGGTAGTAAAACGACCGATGGTATTAGTTGTTCGAAAAGGCTCAAGATAAATACTTTTATATACTTCTCCAGGAAAATATTTCTCTGACGGCCGGTTGTTGACTAAAATATCGCCTTTCTTCAGAACCACCCCGGATATATTAATTTCTCCACTCTCTACCACATAAAGTCGCACTCTGGCTGTTGCTTCTTTACGACGGCCAACCGCCTGATAAAAAGACAGTTTTTTTTCTACTTTTTTAGGCTTTTTTATTATTTTCTTCTCTTCAACTTGCTGTTTTTTTGTTCTCGGCATTGTAAAAATTTTAAAATTTTTCAGCCAGAGGCTGATCGGCCCTGGGCCGAAAATTTATCTTCGTATTGGTGTTTTTCGTCAGCGAAAATATAAAGCCGTCGAAGAAAAACATCTCTTAATTTATTTTTAGGAAGCATTCCCGATACCGCCTCTTTTATAATTCGAGTCGGATCCTCATCCATAACTTGTCTATAGGTTTTCCTTTTTAGCCCGCTAGGATACCCTGAATATCTCATATAGATCTTTTGGGTTGGCTTTTTTCCAGTGACCTTAACACTGACAGCATTAATCACTACCACATAATCACCGCAATCAAGATAAGGTACATAATATGGTTTTCCCTTCCCTATCAAAAGTTGGGCAATTCGACTGGAAACTCGGCCTAAAATTTCTTCGTTGGCATCAACCAGATGCCAAGCGCGTCTGATCTCGCTTAATTTTGTTGGTTTAGTTAATTTCATACTTCTTTTTGCTTTGGTGGTTGATTTATTTTTTCTTTTGGCTGTTTCTTTTTCTCAATTTCCTCACTCCATTCCAAAAATACCTCTTCAGCTCTGTCACCATGTCTTTTTCCAATTCTTTTTATCCGCAGATACCCACCTATCCTGTCTTTGAATTTTGGAGCAATAATTTTAGTTAACTTTTGGATTGCTTCCCGTCTGCCTAAAAATGAAGAGACTTGAGCAATTGCCACCTCCCCTCCTTCACGAGCTTTAAAAACCAGTTTTTCAACCAATCCTTGCACTGCTTTAGCACGAGCTATGGTTGTCTTTATTTTGTTATAAGTAATAAGGGATATAACCAGATTCTTAAACAATGCTTTCCTCTCTTTAATATCCCTATTTAATTTTCTTCCAAAAACTTGATGGCGCATATTTTTATACCGTCAGTGCAATTCCTTTTTCGCGTAAAATTTCCTCAATAGTGGCGATTGATTTCGTACCTAAATTCTTGATTTTAAACAGCTCTTTCTTGGGCGTCCCTAGAAGCTGTCCGACAGTATCAATACCTCCATTATGAAGAGCATTAACAATTCTGGTAGGAAGATCAAGTTCTTCCAGTGTCATTTTTAATATCTCTTCTGAAATTGCTGGAGTCACCGCAACGCCCTCGGATGGTTTGGCTTTAGGCTCATAAATTTGCAGGAAATATGAAACCAGCATCTTAGCAGCTTCTTTTACAGCATCAAGCGGCATAATACTGCCGTCTGTCCATACCTCCAAAATCAGTTTATCGAGGTTGGTCATCCTGCCTACACGGGTTGCCTCAACTTTATAATTTACCCGGACAATTGGTGAAAAAAGTGCATCAACAATAATTTCACCTACCTCTTTTTTTCCTGTAAATTCTTCACTAGTAACGTACCCCATTCCTCCTTCAACAGTTAATTCCATCGAAAGTTTAGCTTTGTTTGAGGCCAACTCTCCCAAATAGAGATCTTTATTTATCACTTCAAGATCGGGTGACTTAATTTCTGAAGCCGTCACTTTTTTAGGTCCTTTTACAGAAAGTGCTACGACTACTCCTTTTTCAGCAAAAAGCTTAAATCTCATTCTTTTTATATTCAGAATTAGCTGAATAATATCTTCTTTTAAACCAGGCAAAGTGGAAAACTGATGTTTTGCCCCTTCAATTTTTACTTTTGTGACCGCAGCTCCCTTAAGTGAAGTAAGAAGGATCCGACGGAGACTATTTCCTAATGTATGACCATAACCCTGATCTAAAGGTTCAATAATAAATTTACCATAGTCTTCCTTCTCTACCTCTGTTTTAACGCTAAAATTTGGCTCAAGCATATTAATCCTCCTTACCTTGAATAAAACTCAATAATAAGCTGTTCATTAATATCGTCAGTAATATCTTCACGAATCGGCAGCCTGACTATTTTACCTGCTGGGCCTTTTCTCGCGAGCCAGGTAACGATATTTGGACTCTTATCTTCTAAAAGTTTTTCCACTACTGGTGTTTCTAAAAGTTTTACAGTTGCTGTAACAACCATGCCTTCTTTGACCTGAAATGACGGTATATTAACTTTTTTACCATCAATTAAAATGTGCCTATGCGAGACATATTGCCTGGCGGCCGCTCTAGTTGGTGAAAGTCCTAGACGGTAAACAACATTATCCAGTCTTCTTTCCAGAAAACTTAAAAGTGCCTCTCCAGTATTTCCTTTTTGTCTACTTGCTTTTTCAAAATATTTCTTAAATTGTCTCTCTAAAACTCCATACATTCTCTTTACTTTTTGTTTCTCACGCAGCTGCTTGCCGAAATCTGATAATTTCCTTTTACGTTTTTGCCCATGTTGACCTGGTAGGATTTTCATCCTGCGCAGCAATGCCGCATGAGAGTTTGAACCGGGAGTTTTTAGTCCCAGATCTATTCCTTCCCGTCTTGCAAGTCTGTTTTTTGGTCCTGTATAACGAGCCATTATACTCTCCTCTTTTTCTTGGGTCTTACACCATTATGCGGCATAGGAGTCACGTCAGCAATCATACTGATAGTCAGCCCTGCACTCTTTAATGCTCGAAGCGCCGCATCCCTACCTGCTCCTGGTCCTTTTATATATACCTCAACACTTCGAAGCCCGTGTGCTACGATCATTTTTTTAGCCACTTGGTCTACTGCGGTAGTTGCAGCAAAGGGGGTGGATTTTCTTGTGCCTTTAAAACCTACACTTCCGGAGGACCCCCAACCCAAGGTATTGCCTTCCTTGTCAGTAATAGTTACTAAAGTATTATTAAAAGTTGAAGTAATATAAACTTTTCCCCGTTCGATAATTTTTGCTTGTTTTTTGTGCATTATCATAATTATTTTTTAGTACTTACTTCTGTTTGCGGTTGCTCCTGTTTTGCTCTTATCTCTTTTCGCAAAGCACCTACGGTTTTCCGCTTACCCCGTTTTGTTCTAGCATTGCTCCTTGTTCTTTGTCCTCTTGAGGGTAAACCCTTTATATGTCTTATTCCCCTGTAGCAGCCAATTTCTCTAAGTCTTTTAATATTGTCAGCTACCTGTGCTTTTAAATCTCCTTCTACTTTAAAATTTTCTTCAATGAATTTATGAATCTTGCCGATTTCTTCCTCGGTCAGTTCTTTAACCCGTTTGCCTCCCTCTACCTTTGTACTCTTAAGAATAGAGTTCACATTGTTTCTGCCAATACCATATAGGTAAGTTAAGGCAATATCTACTCGTTTATGGTCTGGTAAATCAACTCCAGCGATTCTAGCCATAGTTTTTATCCCTGTCTTTGTTTATGTTTTGGATTATCACAAACAATAAATACTTTCCCACGTCGAACTACGCTTTTACATTTCTGGCAACGTGGTTTTACCGATGAATGTACTTTCATATTCTTTTTCACTTTAACCTAAAAATAATTCTGCCTTTTGCAGGATCATAAGGTGTCATCTCCACTCTAACAGTATCTCCAGGCATAATTCTGATATAATTTATTCTCATTTTTCCTGATAAGTGACAGAGAATTATTTTCCCATCGGGAAGTTTCACGCGAAACATAGTATTTGGTAAATTCTCTATAACTTGACCGATAACTTCTGTTGTTCCTTGATGGGACATAAATTCAAGTCAAAATAAGACAACCGTGGGGTATTGCTACCACGGTCGCTTCAAAAAGTCCTGATATTTTACCATCTTTTGTAGTAATTGTCCACCCGTCGCTTCCTTTATATTTTACTTTGTCTTCCCCCATATTATATATGACCTCAATCGCCAAAGCCATACCAGAGGAAATTTTTGCTGTCTCTTCTCTGTTGTTTTTTACGAAACAGGGAACTTCCGGTGCCTCATGAAGATTCCTGCCTATTCCATGACCTACTAAATTCTTGACTGTCGAATAACCATTTTTTTCAACATTTTCCTGGATTGCTTTGGATATATCATAAATATAGTTACCTACTTTTACTTGTTTAATTGCGCTAGACAGTGCTTTTTCCCCAACAGCTAAGAATCTATCGACTTCATTATTCTCATTTTTATTTTTTAATTTTTCATTTTTAATTTTTATGGTCCAAGCTGCATCTGTATGAAATCCATCATAATATACTCCACAATCTATACCTAACTTATCTCCTGTCTTTAGGCAGTAACCTGTTGGAATACCATGTACAACCACATCGTTTACACATACGCAGATTGTCCACTTATATCCTTTCACATGTTTAAAAGAGGGTTCAGCTCCAGCCGAAAGGATCATACTTTCAGCTAGTTTATCTAAATCTAAAAGACTTACACCAAGTTTTGCTCTCGTGAGGAGGGTAAGCAAAACTCGCCGCAAAATCTTGCCTCCTCTTCTCATAATATCTATTTCTGTTGGTGTTTTGAGGTTGATCATTGGGGTAAATTTAATCTCCGTAAGATGTCTTTAAATACTTTCGCGGGAGTATTGTTTCCATTAATTTCTATTAAAATATTTTTTCCACGAAAAAATCTTAATACCTCTTTCTCTAACTTTCGATATATCTTGAGGCGTTGACTAATTCTTTCTGGAGTATCATGTAATATAAGACTTCCTGGAAAAATTGGGCGTTTTCTTTTAAGAAGTCTAGTAGTTGCTACTTCGTCAGTTATATTTATGTATATTAATTTATCTATCTTGTAACCATACTTCTTTGCCGCTTGTAATAATAATTTTGCCTGGGCTAAAGTTCTGGGAAAGCCGTCCAAGATAAAGCCTTTTTGGGCAGAAGGTGCGGATAGTCTTTGTTGCAATAAGATAAACACTTCTTCGTCTGAAAGATAATAACCAGAAGAAAGTGCCTTTCTTGCTACCTTGCCGATCTCTCCTTTATCGTTTTGGGCGGCTTCTCTTACTAAATCTCCTGTAGTATAGACAGGTAACTTCAGAAATTCTCCCAATATTTTGGCTTGTGTTCCTTTACCTGAACCTTCAGGGCCATAAACTACAATATGCATACTATTTAAGGAATCCTTCATAACTGCGCATTAGAAGTTGTGCTTCAATAGCTTTAACTGTCTCAAGTACCACTGAAACAACAATCAGAATACTTGTCCCGCCGATAGCTAAAGTAGTGATACCTGTGATTTGTTTCATAACACTAGGCATTATTGCCACAATACCCAGAAAAATGGCTCCAGCCAGTGTTATTCTTGTCAGAATATAATTTAAATAATTTGCCGTAGGAGTACCGGGTCTTATACCTGGGACAAAACCTCCATATTTTTGGATCTCAGAAGAAATCTTTTGCGGATTAAAAGTAATTGCAGTATAAAAATAGGTAAACCCTATGACTAGTAAGAAGTAAACGGCATTATAAACAAATCCGCCGGTATTGAAAAAAGCGACAATAGTCCTTGCTATATCTGCAATAATTTTATTAGGAATAAGCTCAACAAATCGTCCAAAAAGTGTGGGCAAAAGGACAATTGAAATAGCAAAGATAATCGGAATAACACCAGCTTGGTTTAATCTCAAAGGCAAATAGGTAGTTGATCCTCCATAAATTTTATTTCCCCTGATTCTTTTAGCATAATGCACCGGAATCTGTCTCACTGCTTCATTTATAAAAACAATTCCAGCTACCACCATAAGTCCAACTATCGCAAACACAACTGAGTTAATCAGAAATTCCTGATTGACAATCGAAAGTGTCTGACCCAAAGCTACGGGTAAGCGTCCTACTATTCCGGCAAAAATTAAGAGTGATATCCCATTACCAATCCCGAATTCAGAAATCAATTCGCCAAACCACATCAAAAGTATTGTCCCTGCTGTCATGGAAACAAACATCGAAACAAGTGTAATCGGCGACTGCGCTCCAATAATTCCCTGATTCTTTAAAATGGCATACATACCAATAGATTGAACAGCAGCAAGAGGAATCGTTAAGAATCTGGTATATTGATTAATTTTTTCCCGACCATACTCTCCTTCTTTGGAAAGTTCCTCAAGCTTAGGAAAGACTAAAGTCAAAAGCTGCAATATAATTGAAGCATTAATATAAGGATTAAGACCAATTGCCATGACTGAAAAATTAGCCAATGTTCCTCCAGAAAAAATATCCAATAGCCCCAAAAATTCACTCTGCGAAAACAGATTTCTCAGCTTGACCAAATCAACTCCTGGTATTGGTATATGGGCAAAAATTCGAAAGGTAAAGAAAATAAAGGCGGTAAATAAAATCTTACGACGCAGCTCTTTGGTTTTGAAAGCGTTAATTAAAGGACTTAGGATTTTATTCATAAGAATCTAGTTTACTTTTTATTTTCGACTTTTCCTCCTTGTGCCTCTATCTTCTTAGCAGCGCGTTTTGAACAAGGAAGAGCAATAGTCAATGGAATTTTAATTTCTCCATCACCTAATATTTTTACTCCAAAGACTCTCGCATCGGCTTCTTTTACTATATGGTTTTTAATCAGACAATCCAAATCTACTACTGAGTTAGGCGCAAGGAAATTTAAATATTTAATATTGACAATCATTTGTTTCTTGTGGAGCGGTTTGTTGCGATATTTTCCCCGAATCAGTGGTAAACGTCTAACAAAAGATAGCGCTCCGTGACTTCCTACAGAGGCAATCTTTCCTCGTGCTCGCTGACCCTTGGTTCCGCGGCCTGCAGTTTTTCCGCGGCCACTTCCATGACCCTGTCCCAGACGCTTCTTTTTTCTTGCTGTAATTTTAGGTAATTGATTAAGCTCTACCATTTCAACTATTCCTTTCAACTTGTTCTTAATTTTTTTAATGCCAGAAAAGTAGCATAAACATTTGAAGCCTTATTATCTGTGCCTAAAATTTTTGAAACTATATCTTTGATGCCAGCTGCCTCAACTACTGCTCTGACTGCTCCTCCGGCTCTAATTCCAGTTCCAGCTGGAGCAGGTTTAAGCAGTACTTTTGCCGCTCCCATTTTTACTCTGATTTCATGAGGGATAGTAGTTTTAACCATCGGCACGGTAATTAAATGCTTTTTGGCATAAGCAACACCTTTTCGAACTGCCGATGTTACATCCGGAGCTTTACCAAGTCCTACTCCCACTCTACCTCTTTTATCACCTACTACTACCAAAACCGAGAAGCCTATTTTATTGCCTCCAGTTGTCTTTTTGGAGACTCGATTGACTTGTACTACTTTTTCTTCGAACTCTACTATTCTGGCGGTGGCAATATTATCCATATATTTAAAATTTTAATCCTCCCTCCCGCAAACCATCTGCTAAGGCCTTTACTCTTCCATGATACTTATATCCATTTCTGTCAAAAGATACTTTCTCTACTTTTAATTTTTTGGCTTTTTCGGCTAAAAGTTGACCCAATAACTTTGCTTTCTCTATCTTTGTCATTTTTTTCCCACTAGATATTTTTGCTTCTTTTTCATCAATAGATACAATTGTCTTACCGCTTCTAATGTCTAGAATTTGGGCATAAATAAAGCGATTAGAACGAAAAACAATAATTTTAAATTCTCTTTTTGTCATATTATTTGGATTGGGTAACTCCCACAGCTTTTGCCGCTTTGCCTAATTTCTTACGGATATATTCACCAACATAACGAATACCTTTGCCTTTATACGGCTCTGGTTTTTTAATATTTCTGATTTTTGCTGCCATCTCTCCAACTAAATATTTATCAATTCCTGAAACTGTAATTTTATTCTCAGAAACGCTAAAGGTTATATTTTGGGGGGCGCTAAATTTTACCGGATGAGCAAAACCCAAATTAAGAATTAGCTCACTACCTGATACTTCTGCCCGGTATCCTACCCCAACTAACTCTAAGGTCTTTTGCCATCCTTTAGTCACTCCTAAAACTGCATTTTGTAATAGACTTCTAAATAGACCGTGTATGCTTTTGGGGCATAAGTCGGCAGCATTTACCTTAACTTCTCCTTCGGAAATAACCACTTTAATACCGGAAGGAGCAGAAAGATCAAGAGATCCTTTAGGACCCCTAACTTTAACCACCTCTCCAGTGGTTTCTACTTTTACTCCTGATTCTAATATGATTGGCTTTTTACCTACTCTAGACACATTCGCTCCTTTCAACGCTTCAGTATAAACATACTCTTACCATAATTTACAAATTAACTCCCCCCCTACTCCCTCTTTTCGTGCTTGCCTCCCTGTCAAAAACCCCTTGGGAGTAGAGATTATTATCATCCCCAATCCTCCCAATACTTTTGGTATTTGTTTGCCTTTTACATAGATTCGCACACTTGGTTTACTCAGTCTTACAATTTCTGTCAATTTGGGTTTCTTTCCTATGTATAATAACTCAATAATCAGATATTTCTTGATACTTCCCTCTTCTTTTTTTACAGTGACCTTACCCAAATAACTTTCTTTTACTAATAGTTTTCCCAGTGCCTCTTTGTTTTTACTATAAGGCACTTCAATTTTTTCTTTTCGTGCCAGATAACCATTTTTTATCTGGATCAGAAAATCAGAGATTGGGTCTGTCATCATAATTTTTTACCAACTTGCTTTAATAACTCCTGGTAACTCACCTCTGTGAGCCATCTCTCTAAAGCATAACCTACATAGTCCAAACCTTCTCATATAACCCCTTGCTCTCCCGCACATCTGACATCGGTTATGATTTCGAACCTTATATTTTTGCGGCTTTTTAAATTTAACAATATCAGATACTTTAGCCATAAATTTAGCGTTTAGTTTATTAGCGTTTAGCGTTTAGTTAATCCGCCAGCTGGCGGAAACTAGACGCTATTTACTAGACGCTAGACGCTCCTTTCTAAACGGCATACCTAAAATCTCAAGTAACTCTTTTGTTTCTTTCTTATCTCGACCAGTTGTAACGATGGTTATTTCCAAACCTCTTATTTTATCCACCTGACTATATTCTATCTCAGGAAAAACTATCTGCTCGGACATACCTAAAGTATAACCACCTTTTCCATCAAAACCAGAAGTAGAAACCCCATGGAAATCCCGAATTCTAGGTAAAATAATTTTGACTAATTTTTCAAAAAAATTATACATTCTTTTCCCCCGTAGGGTTATTTTTAACCCAATTGCTTCTCCACGGCGGAGTTTAAATGAAGAAATATCATGTTTGGCATAAGTTACGATCGGTTTCTGTCCAGAGATGACAGCCAACTGCTTGCCCATCTCCTCAATTGCTTTTTTATTTACCAATGCTTCGCCTAACCCGGTATTGATTACGATTTTGACAAGCGAAGGGGTTGCCATAATATTGGTTATTCCCAATTTGGTTTTAAGCTCACTTTTTCCTTTAGTTTGGTGTTCCTTATAAAGATTAGACATATGATTATAGAGTCGAGTCACATTTTCTGCAAACTCTAAGTTTTTCTTTAGCTTCTATTTTAAAACCTACTCGAGTAGGTTTACCGCATTTATGACAAATTAAGGAAACGTTGGCAATTGGGAGTGGTCTGCTAAAGTCTATAATTCCTCCCGGATGTTTTTCGTCACGTTTTTTTAAATGTCTTTTGTAGACATTTAGACCAGGTAAGAAAACAGTCTTATTTTTGTAAAAAATTTTTTCAATTTTCCCTTTTTTACCCCGGTCTTTTCCAGCTGTAATAATAACTTGATCTCCTTTTTTTAGCTTCATTTAGTAAACCTCCTCCGCCATAGAGACTATTTTGGTAAATCCCAAATCTTTCAATTCCCGAGCAATAGGCCCAAATAATCTTGTTCCTCTGGGGTTTTTATCTTTTTGGTTATCAATTAAAACGACCGCATTGTCATCAAAACGAATGTAAGAACCGTCGGTCCGTCTTTTCTCTTTTCTACTTCTGACTAATACGGCTTTCACAATCTCGTGTACTTTTATCATTCCTGCCGGACTAGCTTTTTTAACCACACAATTGACTATATCACCGATATAAGCAGTTGGTCTATTCCCATGGCCCAAAACTTGAATCACAGATAGTTTTTGTGCTCCGGAATTGTCTGCTACATCAATAATGGATCGCAGTTGAATCATATAATTTTCTCTTAATTAACTTAAGTCACTCAAGTAACTTATAATGTTTTTCTTTCGAAATCGGTCTGGTAGATACAATCTTCACCATATCTCCGACTTTAATCTCCTTACTGCCGCAATCTACTTTAAGTCTTTTGCTGCGTCGGAGCAGTTTTTTGTATAATGGGTGTACCTTCTGTCTGGCTACTTCTACTACCAATGTCTTTGCCATTTTTGTTGAGACTACTTTTCCAATTAAAACTTTCATAATTGAGCTAACTCCTTTTGATGAATAATTGTCAATATACGAGCGATGTCTTTCTTTTTTTCCCGAAGCAGTGATACATTTTTTAATTTCCTACTGCCTCTTTCGACTAGTAATTTAGCTACTTCTTCTCGAAGTTCCAAAAGAAGTTTGTGCAGTTCTTCTTTTGATTTTGATTTAAACTCACTTAATGTATTCTTCTTCATATACCCTACTCTCTCGTTAAAAATTTTGTTTTAATAGGTAATTTACTTCTCGCAGAAGATAAAGCTTCTTTTCCTATCTCTTCTGTTACTCCACCCATCTCAAATATAATTCTTCCAGGTCTAACTACCGCCACATAATCTACCACATCACCTTTTCCTCCACCCATACGCATTTCTGGCGGTTTATCTGATATTGGTTTATCTGGAAAAATCCGAATCCAAACGCGACCTCCTTTAGCAGTATAACGAGTTAACACTTTTCTTCCAGCTTCAATCTGACGGGAAGAAACCCAACCGCAAGATGTTGCTTTTAAGGCAAAATCGCCAAAAACAATCTCACTGCCACGTGTATCTATTCCAGCCATGGTACCTCGAAACTGTTTTCTGAATTTAGCTCGTTTTGGTACTAACATATATTACTTACAAATCCAGACTTTGACCCCTATATAACCTGATTTGGTCAAAGATGGATAAGCTGCATAATCAATATCTTCACGAATAGTTGAAAGGGGTATAGTACCTGTTTTATAAGTTTCACGGCGCGAGATTTCTGCCCCACCAATTCTACCTGCCAAAACAATTTTTACCCCTCTTGCTCCGGCTGTCTTTGCTTTCTCAAGAGTATATGCTGCTACTCTTCTGGCTGGCATTCGCTTGGCTAGCTGTTCAGCAATTTGTGTTGCTAAAAAATAAGCACTCAGATTGGGGTTCTTCACTGGTTCAACTCTTATATCAAGTTTTAACATATTTTTTGTCAATTTGACCTTATTTTTCTTTCTCTGTGAATAGATGATACTTTCAATAAATTTTTTTATCTCTTCCAACCCTTGACCACCCCGTCCGATCACCATTCCGGGCCGAACTACATGAAGAACAATATTAATTTTATTAATCGAGCGTTCGATCTCTACGCGGATTACTCCAGCAGGCTGCAATTTCTTCAGAAGTGCATGTCTAATTTTGGCATCTTCCAAAACAAAAACTTTATAATTTTTATCGTCTGTAAACCAGCGTGAATCCCAAGTATATACTGTACCTAAACGAAACGCTTTTGGATTAACTTTATGTCCCATATTCCTTTTTTGGAGTTCCACTCTCCTTTTTATTTACTTGTTGAATATCTTTTTTGATTTTCAATTCTTTTTTTGCAGGGGTTATTTCTTCCAATGTCACTTTAATATGAGTTGTCCTCTTTTTGATTTGGTGGGCCACACCACGAGAAACCGGTTGCCAGCGTTTAAGAAATGGACCTTTTAGGATTTCAATCGTCTTAATTTTTAGAGATTTTGCATCTAGTTTTAGATTATTAACAGCGTTAGATTGAGCAGATTTAATTGCAGTAGCTAAAATTTTTCCTCCTTTTTTTCCATCTAAAAGTAATCTATCAATCGCCTCGGAAGGTGCAAGACCCCGACAAACACTTCCTAACTCTCTGATTTTCTTAGGACTGATATGACAGTATTTAATATAAGCTACAGCCGGCATAATCTATTTTATGTTTTTTCTAATATTCTTTTTGTAACCTGTCCGTGACCTCGAAATGTTCGAGTAGGAGAAAATTCACCAAGTCTATGTCCCACCATTGCTTCAGTGACAAAGACTTCGATGAAATTTTTCCCATTATATACGGCAAATCTGCTTCCGACAAACTCCGGTGGTATCTGACAACTCCTATCCCAAGTCTTAATAGGAGTATTATTTCCAGTATTTTTATTAACTTTTACTTTTTTAAATAACTTTTGATTTATATATGGGCCTTTTTTTGAACTTCTGCTCATATTACTTTCTCCGCTCTAAAATATACTTATCACTATATTTTCCGTGTTTTCTGGTTCTAAGCCCTCTGGCTGGTTTTCCCCAAGGAGTCTTGGGTTGTTTCATCCCTTCACCGCTTCTGCCTTCTCCTCCTCCATGCGGATGAGAACGAGGATTCTGGGCTGTTCCTCTAACTTTAGGCCTTATACCCATATGTCTTGATCTACCAGCTTTACCTATAGGTTTTGTCTTCCAGTCGATATTTCCCAGTTGTCCGATTGTGGCAAAACAGACTCCGGCAATCTTTCTAATTTCTCCTGATGGAAGTTTCACATGAACAAACCTACTTTCTTTTGCTAAAACGGAAGCACTCGTACCAGCACCTCTAACAATCTGTCCACCACGCCCTCTCTGGAGCTCAATATTATGAATTGGTACCCCGATGGGAATATTGGCAAGTGGCAAGCTATTACCTACCTTTATTTCGACATTTTCACCTGAAACAACGATATCTCCTATTTTAAGCTCTAAGGGACGCAAAATATATCGTTTTTCTCCATCATTATATTGGAGAAGAACAATCTCTACATTTCTATTTGGATCATACTCAAAAGCAATTACCCTCCCTAAAACTCCAGATTTATCTCTTTTAAAATCTATCCCACGGTAGAAACGTTTCTCTCTGCCTCCCTGATGTCTAGCGGTAACTTTACCACTATTATTTCTACCTGAATTTTTAGGCAGCATTTTGACTAGTGATCTCTCTGGTTTGTTTTTTGTAATGTTGTTCATTTTCCTTTTCCTACCTCAAACAAATCAATTTTTTCATTAGCGGCAAGCTTTACTCTTACTTTTTTGGTATCAGGTTGATATACAGCAGTCCGTTTACGTCCAGCTAAACGCTTCTTTCCTTTTACAATTGTCGAAGTTATCGCTTTTACATGGACATTAAACATTTTGTTAATTGCGTTACCAGCTTCTGGCTTGGTTGCTCTTTTATCTACTTCAAAAGTAAATACTCCTTTTTGAGCATCTCGTATCGACTTTTCTGTAATAATAGGTCTCTTTATAATATATTCATTACTCATAAAATCAACTCTTATGGACGGTCTTTCGTAATTTTGTCTTTTTTTCTTTTACTGTTTTTGTTTGCGGTTTTGATTTAGTTTGGCTTTTCATTTCTTTTTTAGGTTCTTCTTTCTTTACTTTATTCTTATCTATATTGAAATAATGTCCTTTAAGGATCGGGATTGCCTCTTTCATAAAGATTATATTCTGATGGGTTAAAACATCATAAGTATTCAGAAGTTTTGCCTCAACCATTTTAAAATTGGCTAGATTTCTCCCGGCGAGAAATATATTGTTTAGCTTTTCATAAGTAACCAAAAGAATGCGCTCTTTGGCTTTATCCAGTTTTACAAAACCCAGTCTAGCTAATATTTCCTTCATCTTCTTTGTCTTTGGTTCAATTGAAGATAATTGACTAATGATTTTTATTTTACCCTTATTTAATCTGTCAGTTAAAGCTCCAAAAAGAGCAATACGTTTCATCTTTTTGGGGAAAGAGAGGGCATAATCTTGTGGCTTTGGACCATGAGCCACGCCACCACCAATAAATATTGGAGCTTTGATATCTCCATGACGGGCACGACCAGTCCCCTTCTGGCGATAAATCTTTCTGGTTGAACCAGTAACTTCTGACCTTGTTTTGGTCGAATGAGTTCCAAGCCGCTGATTGGCAAGATAAACACGGATAGCCTGAGCCAAAAGAATAGGATTTACTTTTACCCCAAATATTTCTTTGGGTAATTCGATTTTCTCTGTAGTCTTTCCGTCAAGATTATAGACATCGGCTTCGATTTTTCCGTCAGTTGCTTTTTGTCCAGATTGAATCGGGATGATTTTTGATTTTTTTCTCGGCATATTCCTTTATGAAACCATTTTTTTTATTATTAAAAGAGAATTTCTACCTCCGGGTACTACGCCTGAAATAGTTAAGATGTTCTTTTTTTCGTCAATTGATACTATTTTCAAATTTTTTATGGTTACCCGGTCGCCTCCCATTCTTCCCGCCATTCTTTTCCCTTTATAGACACGCCCGGGAGTAGTAGTTTGTCCAATTGATCCTGGTGCTCTTTCTCTATCTGATTGCCCATGAGTTCGTGGACCGCCTTTAAAATGATGTCGCTTTACCACCCCTTGAAAACCTTTGCCTTTGGAAACTCCGGTAACTTTTATAATATCTCCAGCTTTAAAAACATCAGTCACTTTGATCATTGTTCCCGGTTTTAGTTGTTCACTTCCCTCTATCATCTGCTCTTTGACTCCTATTTCTCTTAAAAAACGGGGTGGATTTTTATCCAACCCCGCTTTTTTTATATGTCCCAACTCCGGTCTTGTAAGAGTAGTAACTCTTCGATTGCCAAAACCAATTTGGATGGCATTATAGCCATCTTGCTTCTCAGTTTTTATACCCACTACATAGCAAGGTGTAGCTAGAATTCTACTTACCGGAATTCTTTTTCCGCCAGTCGTAAAATCCTGAGACTGATCTATTTTTGTACCTAAAAATGAATTAACCATATTTAAGAAAAAAAATTGCCCCGGATCGGGGCTTTATTTATTCCCAAAATCCTGATTTTTAGTTCATCAGCAATTTAATTCCATGATTTTGTAAATTATATAATTTAAAACACCAGATTGCAATAAAACGCAGTTTATTTTATCTCTATATCTACCCCTGCTGGTAAATCCAAATGCATCAATGAATCAATTGTCTTATCTGTCGGTTCAACTATATCAATCAATCTTTTGTGAACCTTTATCATGAAATCTTCACGACTGTCCTTATCGGTAAAAGGAGAACGAGGCACTGAATAATGCTTCCTTTCAGTCGGCAAGGGTATCGGCCCCACGACCTTAGCCCCGGTCCGGACCGCCGTATCTAAGATTTGTTGACAGCAGTCATCTATAACTCTGCCGTCATAAGCTTTTAAACGTACGCGAATTCTTCCCTTTGGCATTTCTCTTTTTTTCTCTTAAGTGACTAAAAGTTACTTAATTATTTTTATTACCGCTCCAGCACCAACTGTATGCCCACCTTCACGAACTGCAAATCTCTGACCTTCTTCAAGTGCCACTGGTACAATCAGTTTTGCTGTCATCTTAATATTATCCCCTGGCATAACCATCTCAACTCCTTTAGGAAGAGTGATTTCACCAGTAATATCTGTGGTTTTAATATAGAACTGTGGTCTATAACCTGTGAAGAAAGGAGTGTGTCGTCCACCTTCCTCTTTGGTCAAAACATAAATTTGTGCCTCAAATTCTGTATGTGGAGTAATACTCCCTGGCTTGGCAATTACCTGACCCCGTTCAACCTGATGTTTTTCAATTCCCCGAAGAAGGAGGCCTACATTATCTCCGGCGATTGCTTCATCCAAAGTTTTTCTAAACATTTCCACACCGGTAATAACCGTCTTTTGGGTGGGTTTTATCCCTACAATCTCCACTTCTTCGTTCACCTTCAATTTTCCCCTCTCTACTCTTCCGGTAACTACAGTTCCTCTTCCTTTAATAGAAAATACGTCCTCAATAGGCATCAAAAATGGTTTTTCGGTATCTCGAATAGGTGTGGGAACATATTCATCAACTGCTTTCATTAATTCTTCAACAGATTTGATTGCCTCTGCATCCCCTTGAAGTGCCTTAAGCGCGCTTCCCCTGATAATAGGTACTTTATCTCCCGGAAAACCGTATTTTGTCAGAAGTTCTCTCACTTCCATCTCTACCAAATCCAAAAGTTCCTTGTCTTGTACCATGTCTACTTTATTAAGATAAATGACCATGGCTGGAACATTCACTTGCTTTGCCAAAAGAATATGTTCTCTTGTCTGAGGCATAGGGCCATCTGGAGCAGAGACAACGAGTATTGCTCCATCCATCTGAGCAGCACCGGTAATCATGTTTTTGATATAATCAGCATGTCCTGGGGCATCGATGTGAGCATAATGTCTTTTCTCTGTCTCATATTCAGAATGGTGAATGTTGATAGTAACCCCTCTTGCTTTTTCTTCCGGAGCATTATCTATTTCTTCGTACTTTAGAGCCTTAGCTAAGCCTTTCGCGGCCAAAACATGAGTAATAGCTGATGTAAGGGTTGTTTTTCCATGATCAACATGTCCGATTGTACCGATATTAAGATGAGGTTTGGTCCTTTTAAAAACACCTGATGCCATAACTTGGCTCCTTCCTTGCCCGTTCATAAACGATTCCCGATTTAATCGGGATAAGTTTTGACGGGTCAATAATTTATAAAATAAAAAATTATTCCAAATTGATTGGAATGGTGAAATTATACAATAAGAAATTTATCTTCGCAAGAGGGGTAATTTATGCGGTTGAGGCTACGATTTTTTCTGTAATATTCTTGGGGACTTCTTCGTAGTGAGACGGCTCCATGTAATATGAGGCTCTACCTTGGGAAAGACTACGAAGGGTGGTGGCATAACCAGAGAGTTCCG
>Ga0315281_10001857_pt1 | contig 31352 bp, 30 predicted proteins | sample YL17G07_0_MG_FD_204540 | JGI IMG/M metagenome (GOLD analysis project Ga0315281, IMG submission 204540) | Sediment microbial communities from Yellowstone Lake, YNP, Wyoming, USA - YL17G07_0 | ecosystem: Environmental > Aquatic > Freshwater > Lake > Sediment | place: USA: Wyoming | collected...
GCACTTCCGCTGCGGCGTGAACCCCATGCGGCATCACCTGAACTTCAACTAACCTCGGGACATTCTCAGCATGGTCATCTGGATCTTTGTAACGGCGGTCCTGGGGTTCGCCTGGGAACAGGCCAAAGTCGTCCGGATGGACCGGAGCCTGGACTCGCTCGAAGCGGCGCAGGACTCAGCCGAGGCGCGGGTCGCGGGGCACCGGGCCGAGCTGGATGCCGCGCCAGAGCGCCGACGCGTGGCGCTCGATGGAACGCTCAACGGACTTTGGCGCCGCGTAGCGGAGCGCTGGGGCCAATTCCACCGCTACATAGTGTTCGGGGATCCGGCCACCGACCCCGGGAATGTCGTCGTGTGGGTCGTAGTCACCGTGCCGCCCACCAGTTACTGGGGCGCCGTGGGCATCTTCGGCGAGAAGTTCCACCGGTTCCTCAACAACGAGATTCGGGAGAAGGGCTACCCGGCGCGGGTGGCCGTGGGGTTTGCGCCGGCTGGCGCGGTGGACTCTGCCGGCGGAGACGCGGCGTACTTCGGGCCCGGGGGCGCCAACATGATCCCGCAGTATCCCGCGGAGTTCAAGACCTACACCATGCGGCCGATCAAGGAGCCCGAGCGCCGCGCGGCGCCGTAGGTGGCATTATCAGGGCCGCAATTTCAATCGGCATGGCCTGAGCACAGGCAGAGCTGCGTTTCTTCTTCGCATCGGCGGAGGCAACACCATTGGCCAAATCGTCACCTCCGCCGGCGGTGGAAGGACGGTTGAGGCCGCATCCACCAAACTCGGCGTCATCGAAGGCAAGTCCGACGGTCGCACGTGGCAAACGCCTGGCCAGTCAGCGCCCTGTATGCGGACTACCAAGGTCCGATGATATAGTCGAGTGTGGCCAGAAGCACCACTGCGCAGATGGCGACCGCCAGCGCGAACGAAAAAGTCCAACGCCATACGCGCCGCCGATCTGACTTTCCCAGGCGATGCGCAGCTGCCCCGCCGAGGCCGCCTAAACACGCGAGTAGCGCGAATCCCCCAAGCGCTCCATAAAAGCGGACTGCTGCCAAGGTATGCAGAGCGGCATCCCAGCCACTCTCGTAGGACGCAAACGGAATGGGAAAGCGGAAGAGGAGTGCGCTCAGGGCCGCAAGCGGAAATGCCAGCAGAATCGCCATGAGTGCACCGCCGATAACCGGCCAGTATACGCGGGAGAACGAGCCAGCACCTCGCGGTGGCTTCGCTCGACGATCGCTGTGGGCGCTACCGAACAACGTCGAACTCCACCAAGCCGCGAATGGGCGGCCAGAATCCGGCCGCCGACTCGCGTCCGGGCCGGCTGATGCGTTGCGCAAAGACGCCGCTAACAACCAGCCGGTTCCGCCCCAATCGCAAATCGCCGTTTCGGCGAAGCGTGGCTTTGTCGAGGTAGAACACCTCATCCAGTTCACCATCGCCGTTCACGTCTCTCCTCAAGCGTCGCCGCCCGTCGAGTTCCGGATCGAAAGCAGTGTGTCCGAACAGCAGCGGGGGCACGCCAGCCATGCGCGTCAACACGAACGCGCCCGCGATCTGCTGCGGGTACAGACCCCTCGCCGGGTTCGCGATGAACGCGATGGCGATGTCTGGCTCTTCATCCACGGACAGTCGAACTTGCCGCTGCCTGTCAGGCAGAAGCACGACCATGTCAAACTCGCGGACGCTGGCCGTGTATGTCGTGCGGATCGTCGTGTGCCGTCCTGCGGCATCGGTGACCGTGATCTCCACCGGATATCGGCCCGCCGCGAAATAGCGATGATACACAAAGGCATCGCCTTCAAATCCGAATGCCGACGTGACTGCCGTGACCTTGCTGGTATCGGAATACACGGTCCCGTCGCCGGTTGCGGTCTGCCAGCGATAGGGACCGTTCTCCAGATTGGCATTCAGGACCCGGATGCGGGCGTGGAACTCGTCTCCGACGTAGACACTTGTGTCCGCAGGCTTGAACCGCAGGCTGGGCGGCACGTCGCGGTTTGCCACCCGTGGTTCTCCCGAGATGCGGATCGTCGCGGTGTCGCGGCGCGCGCTGGCAAAGCACGCCGCGACCCGCACCGTTCCGGGTCGCACCGCGACCACCGGGTATTCGCGCACGTCACGCTCGGTCCTGATGTCGGGGTCCTGCTCCACTCGTTCGACGAGCTTGGGCGGTGGCGTGGGAACCTCCATCCACAGGAACGTGTAGTACGGGCGGAACGGGCCGGCCAACTCGGCATCTGCGCGCAGGAAGACCGTATCGCCAACCCGAACGGACGTGTCGCGCGGCAGGAGCTGAAAGCGCGCGACAGCAGGGATGATTCGCATCGTAATCGGGTCCGCGTCTTTCCCCGCTCCGCTCGCATGGACAAACACCACGCCCGTGTCTTGGGCGATCAGCAGCCCTGTCCGCGTGATCACCGCCTTCCCCACGGCGTCGGGCTGGGACGTTGCCGTCCTTGGCTTGGGATAGCTCAGCCGCCACTGAAATGCGTGAGGACGTTCCTCGGACCGGTAAAGCAGCACGTTATCGTACGGACCTTGCATTCCACCTGGCGCGTTCTTGATCATGAAGTTCGCACGGAACTGGAGGCTATCTCCAGCCGCAACTACCGTGTTCGGGCAGAAGCTGGCGGTCGCGCGGATGCGGGCCTGTGGTACGAAGCGCGCGATCATCTCGCGGCACCCACCGAGTGCCACAGTGCTGATCAGGCACGTGAGCGACAGGGCGAGTCTCACCCGCGGCCCTCGAGGCGTTCCCGAGCGAGAGATCGGTGCTCCCGCTCACGCCTCCGTCCCTCGTCCAATTCGTCGATCAGCGTGTCGATGTCGCGGCTCGTCGTTCGGTAGTTGCACACACATGCGCGAATCACTTCGCCAATTCCGTCCAGGTGCGCCGGTGAGATCCACGACGTGCCACGATTGTTCACGCGGCCAACGATGGCCGCATGATGGCCCGGCGTTGCCACCGGCGCGTTCTCATCGCGGAAGCAGGCGACAGGAAGTGGAGTCCGGTTCACCACGAGCCAGCCCCGCGCCTCCAGTGCGCCCTTGAGCGTCGCGCCAAGCACAAAACACGAGTCGATCGCATCCGCGACGCCCGCCCAGCCGGACGTCATCAGCAACAGAAAGATCTTGAGTCCGCTGAACCGACGCGACCACTGGATCGACTCCTGGAACGGTTCCGTCACAGAGTCGCCCGTTGGGGGCGTAGGGAGGTAGTGCGGATTCGTCGCGAAGACGGCGCGCAGCCCGCCACCATGACGCGAGAAAAACAATCCCGCGCCCATGGGCACGCTCAGCCACTTGTGCGCGTCGAGCGTGACGGAATCGGCGTCCGAGAGGCCGGCGACGACGTGCCGGTGCCTTTCCGAAAGGGCTGCCGCTCCACCCCACGCCGCGTCGGCATGCAGCCAGAGATCCTCTGAAGCGGCGATGCTCCGTAGCTCCCCCAAAGGGTCGATCGCTCCGCAAGCCGTGGTGCCAACGGTCGCTACGACCATGAAGGGGCTGAAGCCGTGTTGGCGATCCTCCGACAGCAGGCGACGGAGGGCGTGCACGTCCATTCGGAAGTCCTGATCGCACGGAACGCTGCGAACCGCGCGATCGCCGAGCCCCGCGATTCGCGCGGCTTTGCGCCAACTGTGATGCGCCTCTGTGGAGACGTACATGCTGGGCCAGGGTGAAAGGCCATTGAGTCCTTCGGTCGTGATCTGCGGGAAGAAATGCTGCAGGGCTACCAGAAGCGACGTGAGGTTTGCCTCGGAGCCACCTGTAGTGATCGTTCCTTCCACTGGTTGCGAGAATCCTAACCGCTTGGACGCCACCCGGATAACCCACTGTTCCGCCTCCACGCCAAAGGGTGCGTGACTCCAGCTCGCGAGCTGCGGATTGAAGCCCGCGGCGAGGGCCTCCGCGACGACACCGATCGCCGCTGGCGCCGGAACGAAGAGTCCGAAGTATCCCGGATGCGCCGCGTGCACCTGTTGGTCGCGCATGCAGGCGATGACCAGGCGTACGGCTTGTTCTGGTGCCAGCGGCGCATCGGGGCTCAGGTCCTCAAGCGCGCGCCGCACGTCTGCGGGCCCGCATCGCGGAGCCACCGCCATGCTCCGCACGTCGACGACATACCGGTCGAGCGCGCCGGTAACCTGTTCCCAAAGACGGCGTCGCGTTGCCGCGTCGAGGTCCAGAGGCGGGCAGGGGTGATCGTCGGTCGTGCGCATCGCGCCAACCTATCGGCATCGCGGCGGCCGGTCTTGAACGATCGGTGTTGTCTGGTACGAGAAACGCCAACCCGACTGCGGTGAGCTTGGCGCCCCACGTTGTCCTAAGAAGCCCGCGCGCCGCGAGCATAGGTGCCGGGAGTCACCCCCAGCAGGCGTTTGAACTTGCGCGTCAGATGACTCTGGTCGGCAAACCCCACACGTTGAGCCACTGTCGCGATGGCCACACCCTCCCGCAGCAGCTTCTTGGCCTGCTCGACCCGAACCTGGGTCACGAGTGAATACGGCGGAATGCCTATTTCACGCCTGAACGCGCGAAGCACTGCGTAGCGACTCAGTCCCGCCGCCTCTGCCAGGCCGTTGAGGGTGAGACGCTCGGCGTAACAATCCTGGATGAACTCCACCGCACGCTGGACGGCGTGGCCCGAAGCAGGGTGCTCGGGGTGCCGCTGTACCGCGGTCGCGTGTCGCCGCAGCAACGTCATGAGGACGTCCGCGACGCTGCTTTCACACTCCAGCGGATCCGGCTCCGACTCGCAGCGCTGATGCGCGCGCACGAAGGCCTCCGCCAGATTCGCGTCGCTGACGCACAACGTGCCGAACGTTGGCATCGTGCCGGCGGGCAGACCGACCTCAGTTGCCAAAGTCGCGAGGAGCCCGACGTCCGCGTACATCGCGCGATAGTGCCACGGATGCCCCGCAACCGGATGGCCGGTGTGTACTTCACCTGGCGGCACTACCGTGATCACGCGCTCCGGAATGATCACCGTGCTTCCCTTGTACCAGGAGGCGTGCGCGCCTTGTTCGTTCACGCACACGACGAAGCTGTCGTGGAAGTGCCGAGGAAACGTCTGACGGACGTAATTGGCGTGCAGCAGTCCGACGTGATTCGGGCCGGCCATCTGCCAAACGGCCTCCTGCCTCAGGCCGGGACGCCGCCCTGTCGCGAATTGCATGTTTCGAATGTACACCGGAATTCAACCATGCCTCCGGTGACCTCGCGTCCTTTCGCCCCGCCTTCGCAACCACTAGCATTGCTACTGATTCAACGACAAGTCCCAGGAGCGCCAGTGGCCGACAAGACTTCATTAGGCGAGTTTGAGCATCACGTGTTGCTCGCGGCATTGCGCCTCGCGGAGGACGCCTACACGACCTCCATCCTTACCGAGATGGAGTTCCGCACCGGCCGCGGGGTATCTGCGGCCGCCGTCTACATCGCACTCCGGCGCATGGAAAACGCTGGTCTCGTTCGATCTCACCTCCGGACTGCCACCGAACTCAACGAACGACGCGAGCGTCGCTACGTGCGCGTCACTCCCGCCGGCGTTGCGCTGGTGCGCGAGGCGCGCCGGCAACTCGTTCGCCTCTGGAGTGGACTGAGCGCACTCTCGGCGCAGGCCTGACCCGTGTCAACACCATCGCTGCCGCCTCGGCTGTTCCGGTCGCTCGTGCGCGCCTGCCTCGCTCACGGCGACGACGAGTATCTCCTCCGCGACCTCGACGTCCTGTATGCGTACCGGGTCGTCACCCGCGGAAAAGCGTCGGCCACCACATGGTACGCCAAACAGACATTCGAGTTTGTGGTGCGCGTCGGCGTCCTGCGCATCGCCGATACCATTGGTGACTTCGACTCGCTGCGCTCGGACGTCCGACATGCCCTGCGATCCTTGCGCCGGCGGCCGGCGTTCGCGTTCGCATTCATTCTCACTCTTGCCGTCGGCACCGGTGTTCTCGCCTCGGTCTATTCCGCAGCCAGATGGGTGCTGCTGCGCCCCGTGCCTGGAGTCGGAGCGCCGAATGACCTCGTAACGCTGCGGCTGGGTTCGGCCCAGGCCCCGCCCTTTGTAACATGGGACGTGTCGCACGCCGATCTACTCGTCCTCCGGGAGCGGCTACCGGTTCACGGCGCACTCGCGGGCGCGACCGCGATCGATGTGGATCTCCGTCCCGACGCTGGCGAACCGCTCCGCGCCGCCGGTGAAATGGTCACCGCGAACTATTTCAGCGTCTTGCAGGCATCACTGACGGCTGGCCGGTCATTCCTCCCGGAAGATGACAGTCCGCTGGCGGGTTCGCCGTCCGTCGTGCTCTCCGCCAAGCTTGCCCGGTCGCTCAACCCGGACGATCCCGCGCGCCTCGTCGGCGGCGATGTGCGCATGAACGGTGTGCTCGTGAAGGTCGTCGGCGTCGCCGGCGCCGGCTTCCAAGGATCCGAGCTGCCAGGAAAGGCGGAATTCTGGGTTCCGCTTGCCGCGACGGCAATCGTTGATCCATCGGTCGATCCCACGGCCGCGACTCAACGCAACTACGGTGCTTGGCGTCGCATGGTCGCCCGTACCGTACCCGGCGTCACGCCGGCCAGCCTCGAGTCTGCGGCCAACGCCGTCATCCAAACGTCGCGCACCGAGTTCCAGCTCCACTCGTACCCCGCGCTGCACATGCGCTATCAGGTCAACCCGGGAATCGGTCTCGATCCGGGCGTGCAAGACTCGGTGAAGCGCACGCTTGCATTGCTCTCCGGCGCCGCGCTGTTGCTACTGCTTCTGGCGATCGCGAACCTCATGAACCTCGCGCTCGTCCAGTCCACCCTGCGCCGCGCCACAACCGCGATCCGGTTCGCGCTCGGCGCCAGTCGCGCCCAGATCGCGCGCATGTTGCTGGTGGAAACGCTGCTGCTCGGCGCCGCGGGTGCGCTCCTCGCGTTGCCCCTCGCCACGGCCTGGAATCGCTGGTTCCAGGATTCCCACCTGAACGAACGCGGTGCTCCGCTTGCCGGCATGCACATCGATCTCACGGTCGCCGCCGTGATCATGGGCACAGCGCTCGTCGCAGCACTCATCGCGCACGTCACACCGGCCCGCCTGATTCGAGTCCAGATGCTCGATCACCTCATGCGGCGCGGCGCAGAGTCGGCGCCCGCCCCGCAACGCGTGCGCGCTACGCTCGTCGCCTTTCAGGTCGCGCTCTCGATCGTACTGCTCGTGACCGCGGCCTTGCTTGGCCGCACCGTGGCCAATCTGAGACACCTCGACCTCGGCTTTCAGCCGGATCGCTTGCTCACCTATTCGCTGGATCCACACCTGCACGGCCACGAATCCGTGGACCTCGACCGCTTGGCTCGCGGCGTCGAAACGCGCCTGATGCAGGACCCCGCGGTAACCGGAGCCGGATTCATATCACCGTCGCCGCTTGGATCCGGATATTTCACCGCGTCACTGTACCCGAGCGACGCTCCCGACGTGAAACCGATAATCGCGGCCGGCTACTTCGTCACACCCGGTTTCCTGCCCACCCTCGGCCTCACGACAATAGCCGGCGATCGCCATTGGGCCGCGGACTCCGGCACAGCGGTGATCAGTCGCGCCATGCTCGAAAAGCTGTTTCCAGGTGCGGCGCCAATGGCGGTCATCGACCGCGTCCTGCCCACTCGCAGCCAGGGCAGGAATCCCGTTCGCATCGCGGCCGTCATCGAGGATGTAAAGTTGAGCGACGTCACCGGCCGAACAACCGGAGTGATCCTTCGCCCCATGTCGGAACGCCGGGCGGGCGCATCACTCATGGGCATCGTGAGCACTCCGCGCCCGCCGGCCCGGCTCACCGCACTGGTGTCGCGAACCCTGCACGGCGAGGCGCCGGACCTGCCGCTCTTCAGTGTCCGCACAGCGCGCCAGGCCGTCGATCTCCAGTTCGCCGAGCGCGATGCGATGGCTCGTGCCGCTTCGACACTCAGCGTGATCGGCCTGCTGTTGGCCGCCATCGGATTATACGGCGTTCTGTCCAATATCGTCGCCGCGCGGCGGCGCGAGATCGGAATACGTTCCGCGCTGGGCGCCACGCCAGGCCAAATCATCCGCATGGTCGCACGAGCTGGGCTCATACCGGTGGCGTGCGGCGCGTTCGTCGGCGTCGCTGCCGCGGCGGGGTTCAGCAAACTCTTGAGCGCCTATTTGTACGATCTCGGTAGGTTCGATCCACTCTCGTACGCCATGTCAGTGGCTGCCCTGGTCACGGCCAGTATGGTGGCTTGTTGGCTTCCGGCGTACCGGGCGACGAGCGTGTCGCCAGTAGACGCATTGCGGGAAGAGTAGGGGAGGACGGTCGGGTTCAGCGGCGAATCATGGCGATCAGTGCCGCCTCGTTAGCGTGCCTTGACGGCTACTCGGACGACACGCGCGCCGATGCCTCGGTTCGACGCCCGCATTCCACTCCACGTCGTGACGGGCCCCGGCCCGATTCCTTCGCAAACAATCCCACGCCGTCGCTCTCGAACCAAAGTTCGTGCACTGCGCTAGCCACTCGTCTCAAGCTCGGCAAACACGGCGTCGCGATACCCGCGGCTTAGCGTCAGTCGTGTCCCGTCATGCAACCGAACCTCGTACTCGCCATGAAACATGGGTCGCAGCTCCGCCACACGGGCAAGGTTGACGATCGTTGAGCGGTGGATCCGAACGAATCGCGCCGAGGCCAGCTTGCGTTCCAGCGACCGCAACGTCTCCCGGATCAGATGCCGCTTGCCGCCAACGTGCAGTCGCGCGTAGTTGTCGTCGGCCTCAATCCAGTCGATGTCGGCCACCGCAACCAACAGAATCCGATCCCGCTCGCGCACCGTGAGGTGCGCCAGCGCGCGGCCCCGCAGGTCCCAGGCCGCGAGCAGCTCCTCGATCCGCGCCTCCCGGCCATGCACGCCGCGCAACCGTTCTTCCGCTCGGCCGAGCGCAACGCCGAAACGCTCCGCGTCGAACGGTTTGAGCAGGTAGTCCACCGCATGCACCTCGAACGCTTCGATCGCAAACTGGTCGAAGGCGGTCACAAACACGATCGCCGGCCGCTCCTCTGGCGTCAGCGCCCGCACGACATCCAGCCCGGACATCCCCGGCATTGCCACGTCGAGCAGCGCCAGGTCCGGCGCGTGCCTCCGGATCGCCTCCAACGCCTCAGTGCCGTTGGCGCACACGGCGGCTACCTCCACTGTCGGATGCGCTCGCAAGAGACGCTCAAGCCCGCGCTGCGCGATGGGCTCGTCGTCCGCCACGACGACGCGGAGGCGGATGTCGCGCTGGTCTGTCATGCGCTGGGGATGCTGACGCGCACCAGTGCGCCGCCACCGGGCCCCTCGTCGCACGCCACGCTGGCGCGCTGGCCGTAAAGCACTTCGAGCCGAGCACGGGTTGCCGCCAGCCCAATGCCGCCATCGCGCGTGTCGCCGGTGGCAAAGCCTGGTCCGTCGTCCTCCACTTCGATAGTGATCGAGCTTCCCGCCCGGCGTGCCCGGACCGTGATATGCCCCGGACTGGTGCGCGGCGCCACACCGTGGCGCACCGCGTTCTCCACGATCGGCTGGAGGATGAAACTCGGTACGGTCGAGGTCAACAATTCGGCGGGCGCGTCGATTGTCACCGCGAGGCGGTCACCGAATCGCGTCTCCTCGATCCGCAGATAGTCTCGCAGAATCTCCAGCTCTTCGCGCAAGGCGATTTCAGGCACGTCGGCCAGCGCCAGCGTGCGCCGCAGCAGATCGCCGAGTTGGATGATGGTGGCGGAGGCCTTCGCCGGGTCCTCCTGCACCAGCATGCCGATTGCATGCAGCGTGTTGAAGAGGAAGTGTGGCTGGAGCTGCATTTGCAGCGCTTGCAGCTGTGCGCGCGCCAGGTCTGCTTCGAGACGCGCCGTTTGCAAATCGCGCGTGCGTCGGCGCCGGCCCTCGTCCATCGCTACGGTGACGCCTGCGATGGCCGCATACATCAGGACGGCAAGCGTCGCGCGCGCGCCGAGTTGACTGCGGAACACGAGCCCGAACTGCTCCTGCGCCACGCTGGAAGTGCTCGTAGCTCGGCTCACAATCGGCAGCCAGACCACGTACACCGCGGCACACGCCGCCGCGAGCGTGCCGTGCCATGCCAGCGACCGCCCCAGTTGCCCGCGCTCCAGCGGATGTCGGCGGACCGTCATCGCGACAATCGGCGTCAGCGCGGCCCACACGACCCACGCCGCCATCTGACCGCCCACGTGCAGCAACACGATTCCCTGGCTCGCGATCTGCGGAAAGAGCGCGATGTTCACCGCCGCCGTGACGAGCCCCGGAACGATCCAGAGCGCGACGAGCGCGATGGCATACAGGGCGCGCCTGATCATATCGCAAAACTAGCCGCGCTTGCGTGCGGCGTTGCCGCGACCTCACGGCCGCGCCAGAGGGAATTTCGTCTCCAGCGCGGTCCAGTCGCTCTGTGGAACGTGCTGTGCGCCCACCTTGAGCGGCTCGATCGCCAGCGCGCGCAGGGTGCCTACGACATCGCGCGCGTACGGAGACGCAGCGTCGCCCTGCACATAGTCGCCCGCCCAGAAGAAACGATCCGCCGGCACCCAGGCGCCTATGGCCATCTCGGTGGACGTGTTCCGGAGAGCGTGCAGCACCACCGCGCCGCCGGCCAGGCGCAACGAGTCGTCCAGCGCGCGGAACCGGAACCGCGCGGTGGCGCGCGCCCCTTCCAGCGCATCGGGCTCCAGCGTCCAGCGCCGCTCCGCGACGCGACGCAGGAATGCCTCGGACCCGCGGTGCGACGCGACGATGGCGCCCCGCGCCACCCAGAACCGCACACCGCTCACGTGCGGCCAGGCCAGATCCGTCACGACAAGCACAACCGGATGCCTGCCCGGAAACAACTTCGCGATCCAGGCAGAATCGGCGCGCGCGCGCGCCTCGCCACTTGTCGCGTCGAATAGGAACACCGTGTCGCGTTGCAGCGTCACCGCCTCGGTGAACGCGCGCGTGACAAGCAGGAAGGTGTGCTCGGAGATACGGACCGTATCGGCAACGTCGCTGGTTGGGATTGCGAGACTCTGCGCCGAACGCGCTTGGCCCACGTCGAGCCGCGGGGCAGAATCGCGAGGTACCAATTCCATGCGCGCCTGCCACACGCCGCTACGCTCGTACACCGTTCCATCAAACAGACGGAAGGCCGCATTGGGATAGTACCCGCCACCTCGTACGCCCCACCACGTCGTCCACAGATATTCCGCCTTGACCTGCCCCCACAGATAGTGTCGCTCGACACGCTCCAGCTTGATGGGAGTGGCGTCCGACTCGGACAAGTACAGGCGCTCCGAGCCCAGCGCCAGAACCACACGCCATGCGTCGCGATACCGGCACCGCTCGGCCACACGCACGTTCGCCGCACTCGCCCGCCAATTCCCAAGCACCAGCCATGGGTTGAGCAGACCGTATGGCCTCGTTGAGGAGACGACGCCCGGCAGTGCGAACAGCACTGTGTCGCGTGCGACGTACGCCGCGGAGTCCGCGTACAGCTGCGTCGCGTAATCCTTGGGAGATACGGGGCGCTCCGGCGCTTGTCGGCCTTCGACGCCGATCGCTGGATCGAACCACCGCATGGAGACTGTCGCATTAGGAACGAACGGTTCGTACATGCGATCGCTCTGCTCCCAGAGCGGCGTATCATGCGATCCGCGATACCGCAGCACCTTGCCATCCGCGCCGCGCGGAAGAACGGTCGCCGCGGCGCGCTCGAGCCATTGTGCCGCTGTGGCTCCGTTGGCAACGACGGGCACGCATTGCTCCGCAGTCGGCGACGGCAGCAACTGCGCGTCGCTTCTCGCGGGAGCCATCAGGCCGACCGCGGCGGTGAAGAGGAGCAGAACGTGACGCTTGGCGCCGTCGCGCATGACGAGGATCATGGAGTCGTCCGATAGCATAGGGGTGACATCCAGTGTGGTGCGACAGGCTCGCCGCGCCAACAGATCGGTGGCGACTTGCGGTCCGAGTGGGTGGACGCCGTCCTGTGCGGGGCAGGGGCGTCCGGAATCGGAAGTTCGTGCCCTCCCAGGCGAAATGTCGGCGTCGCTGCGTCGCGTGTATCGCCTCCTTTATGTGCGGGCTGGCGAAGCGGGGTCACCTCGTGGCTGGTCACCTACCTGCGTGTCCCGAAACGCGATCCAGGTCACCGTGCCGGCCCCAACGTCGATGAGCGAATGGAGTGCCATAGCAGGGAGGAGCGACCGGGTGGACGCGACAACCAGGGTCATGATTGCGCCTACCACCCCAGTCCGAACGATCCCCTTCTTGCCTTGATAGGCGTGCAGGAGGCCGAATGCCGGCACGGAAAGCGCTGCCGCGCCCCACCAGCTAAGCCACGGTGCCAGAGCCCAGTTGAAGAACCCGCGATACAGGAACTCCTCGCATACACCCGCGGTAGCCGAGGCGATGAGGAACCAGGTGAACTCTGCGCCATTGTGCGGCAGAATTGCCTCCATCGAAGCCAGCGCCTTTCGCACTTGCGCGCGCGCTCTCTCATGCCGGGCGACCTTCCGTGCTTGCGAGGCGTAGCCCGCTGCAAGGAGCACCAGAACCGCGGCAGCGATCCAGAGGCGGATCCCCGTTGGTGCGCGCAGATCCAGTTGCGACCAGGACCTGTTGGCCCGCAACCAGAGGCCAACGCCCACCCCGACAATCAACCACTGGCACGCGATAGTGACTTGGTACTCCCTCAATCGGGCGCTCAGGGGTGCTTTGCGCAGCCGTCGCTGAAAGGCCGGCCAATCGATGAAGTACTCGTACAGCGGCCAGCCGATTGCGAACAGCAATACGTAAACGAGATCCGAACGCGTTGACATGAGCACCTCTAGGTGATTCGATCCGCCAGCGCCTTCTTCAGCGAATCGTTGGCTTTGAACACGCCGTGCACCGTGATCGACGAGATCGTTTCCTGAGCGAGGCTGGGCGGTACGTCATCGCTGATCACGAGGAGTCCGATTACCCGAAGCGACAGGCGCGTTCCGGCCTTGCGGTGCGCTTCGAGGCTGGCCCGGCCGTAGATCACCGCTCCGACCGTCATGGCGTGGCGGGCTGTTGCCTCACGCATGACATCGGTATGCTTGCCCAGCTGATCGTGGATCGCGACCCGAATAAACTCGGCGCGATTCGGGTAGAAGCCCTGCGACACCAGCAGCTCGATCTTCCCGAGGTCTACAGGGCCCAGATTGATCGTGAGTTTCTCCAGGTCGGCCATTATTGCGCCCTCCGAGGCGACATCCTATTGGATGGTTACTGGATGTCACTCTAAGCCTGAAAGGAATGCTTGTCAACATCCCTTGAGATGTTCCCGGAAGGGCGGTGCGCCCATGAGTCCGGCGCAGTTGGAGTGGTCCCCAAGCTCCCATTGCGTGACCCGACGCCGGTCACTACGGTCATATGGGAATCCCATATGGGCGTGACGCTTCGGACGCGTTGGATGTGGAAGAGGAGAACTGACACGAATTCACTGCAGCCACGAGATCGCCTCGCGGCCGAGAGCCAACGAGCGCTTGGAGTCAGAACATGAACTCAATTAGATCGGCTGCGCGTCGAACAGGAGCACTGTACTTCGTGTTCATGATTGCGGGCCTCGTCGACCTGTACGGTTTCCCCGGCTTCAGCGTTCCAGGAGATGCCACAGCTACGGCTCGCAACATCATGGCTGCCGAGCTGACCTACCGCATTGCCATTCTGACTGACTGCGTCACGCTCCTCCTCTTCATCTTCCTGGTTGTGAGCCTGTACAAGTTGCTTAAAGACGCCGACGCGTGGCAGGCAATGCTTATGGTGGTAATCGTCTCAGTCGGCGTCACCATCGGATTTGCAAACGTATTCAACAAGATGGCACCCCTGATTCTGCTGAGTGGCGCCGACTACTTGTCGGTTTTCACCAAACCTCAGCTGGACGCTCTGGCGCAGGGCTTTCTCAGCTTGAACAGCGCTGGGAATACTCTCGATTCGGCATTCTGGGGTCTCTGGCTCTTTCCGTTCGGCATCCTTGTCATCAAGTCGCGCTTCTTCCCGCGGGTGCTGGGCATCTTGCTGTTGGTGGCCGGCTTCGCCTTGCTGACGAGTAGCGTAACGTCAATCGCATTCCCTGCGTACGCGCACGTTGTGTCTCGCGCCATGATGCCGCTTGGTCTCGGAGAGTTTCCGATCATCTTCTGGCTGCTCATCAAGGGAGCAGAGGTCCCGCAACCACAGGTGCGCATTTCCACTGCCAGCTGACTTGCCCAATGCCTGTACCGTCGGAATCCAACACGGGCCGATAGGATTGACGAAGGAGCCACCATGATCATCGCGATCGTCGCCGCCTGTATCGCATCGTTGCCACACGCGCCGCAGAGACTCGAGAGGCTGGTGGCGCTCGCGCGCCTCGACGCCGCGGAACGCTACTTCAACCCAATGGTCGGAACGCGCGCCTCGCCGTGGGATTCACTGTTTGCCGCGAACGTCGTTCGCATCGCCGACGCGCCGACCAGCGCGGAGTACGGCCGGTTGGTTCAGGTGTTGATGACTGGCCTGCACGACGATGAGCCTGCTGCGACGTCCCCGCAGCGAGCGCTTGAGTACAACGGCTTTCCGTCCCCCGTGATGCAGGGGTCCGGCGGGTACGGCATCCGGTGGCGGAGCGCGAACTCGGGTGAGACGTACCGGGTCGAGATGGGCGAGAATGTTCACGTCGACGTGCGCCTGTCGGAAGCGCCCGGCGACACGACGGCGGCCGTGCGCGTGCCGGCGGTTCCAACAGCGGCCGAATGGCGCGCGCCCTATCCGTCCACCGGCTACCGCATCCTGGCCGCCGTGCGAGTGTGGGGCACGATCCATCTGTTCTACCCTTACAAGTCGCTGATCGGCGAGAACTGGGACGATCAGCTGCGGGCCGCGCTTCCCGCAGTGGAGGACGCGCGCGACGCCCTCGGTTACGCCAAAGCCATCGCCGCGTTCGCGGCGCACATTCACGACACGCACGTGGGTATTGTCAGCGCGGCCCTCCGTCCATTTGCCGGCGCTGTTCCGATCGGGGCCGCTGCGCGCCTGATCGAGGATCAGCTCGTCATCACGCGCATCGCCGATTCGAGCTCGGCGCTTGCCGGCCTGCGCGTCGGCGATGTCGTGGTCTCCGTCGACGGCGAACCAATCGAACAGCGAATCGCGCGCCTCACGCCATACCTGGCGGCGAGCACGCCGCAGGCGATGCGCTTTCGCCTGCAATCCACCTTGCTCAGCGGACCCAGCGCCGCCCCTGCGCTGCTCGTCGTGCGCGGCGCCACGGACGGCGACCGCACACTCAGTGTACCGCGGTCCGCTTCCTTCGCGCTGCTACTGCAAAAGCACCGCACGGGAAGCATCATTCGGATCCTCCCCGGAAACGTCGGCTACATCGATCTCGATCGGCTGCCCGCGACAATGGTGGACAGTGCGTTTCGCGTCCTCGCCGGCACAAGAGCGATCGTGTTCGACGACCGCGGCTACCCCCTCGGCACGGCGTGGCCCATCGCGCCGCGCCTGAACATCCACGGCGACGGCACCACGGCCGCCAGGTTCAAGCGACTGATCGTTCCGTCGCCGGATACGACACGCACGATGACATTTGACTTCGATCAACCCATTCCGCCCGCGCAGGGCGTGGCAAAGTACGCCGGACGCACCGTGATGCTCGTCGATGAACGGACCATCAGCCAGGCGGAGCATACGGGGTTGTTCTTCGAAGCGGCGAACGGTACGACATTCGTCGGATCGCCGTCGATGGGCGCAAACGGCGACATCACGAACTTCACCATCCCGGGCAGCATCACAATCACGTTCACGGGGCACGACGTGCGGCACGCGGATGGCCGACAGCTTCAGCGGGTCGGGCTTCAGCCGCAGGTACCGGTGTCGCCGACGATCGCCGGCATTCGTGCCGGTCGCGACGAAGTCCTGGAGACGGCGCTGAAGTACGTCGGCGGCACCGGCGAGATCCCACGCGACACGCCGATACAGGCACCGGTGCAGGATTCGACTGCCTTGATCGCCGCGGCACGGCGTTGGCTGAGTCTGGTTGACAGCGGCCTCTACGCGGCGAGTCTCGTGATGTACGGTACCACCGAACCATGACAGGCCGGGCCTCGCCAGGCCCAGAGCGTCGTCTCTCGCGCGGGCTCATGATTGGCCCGCTTGTTGCCCCCCCGGCGTACTGGCTTGGGGTGGTCGGCAATGCGTGGATCAGTGGCGCCCGCCTCGAATGGTTCGATGCCGCGCGTAACCTTGCGGTAATAGTCGCCTATGGTCTGCCGGTGACCTACGCCGTCACGCTGGTCTGGGGTGCTCCCGTACTGTATGGACTTCGTCGCCTGGGTTGGCTGCACGCAGCGACGCTCATTCCGGCGGGCGCGCTCGGCGGAACGATCGCGGCTCGGTTCATCGCCATGTCCCAACAGGGCGCATTGTTCAAGGTGCTCATGCCGCTGCCCGCAGGCGCCGTGCTCGGGGCGCTCACGGCCGCAGCGTGCTGGTGGGCGGGGCAGGGAGCAGCCGCTCTTCGCGGGGACGCACACGACCGCCCGGACGGCCCACACCCGGATTAGCGCGCCGCCCGGCGACTTCAATGCGCGGGAAGGAGGGGATATCGCTGCGGTGGCCGAGAGTGCTCGACCTCACGTCCGACCTCCGCGCTCCTCAAGCGTTCCTTTATTCCACAACGCGAGCGCCAACCCAACGATCATCATGGCAAGGAGTATCAGATTCACGATGACGCCAACTGGCAGCTCGGTCCTGGCAAGCGGCAAGAAGTAAAAGATCACCTTGCGGCTCAGAAATTCCAGCAAGAGCAGCGCAAACATGAAAGAAATCGCGCTGCGGTATCGTACCAGCGCCAAGACACACAGCGAGCAGATCACGAGCTGGGCCAGCCCCCAAATCGCGAACAGAGCCACGACCGTCCGCGCGCCGGCGTCCGTGAATGTGTCGAGTGGAATCCCGTCCGCGGAACTCGCCACCAAGTGGCCGTTGAAGATGGCATTCAGGCCCATGGCGATCTTCATGATCACGACCGGTGCAAACAACCAGAGCGCGAGCTTGTGTCCGCGATACGTATTGTCGACGAGCCTGGGGAGAAGTCTTTCGAACATGGGCGTTTCTCTGGTGACGAGGAGTGCCATCCCTGAGGGCGAACGAACGGAGTTACGCGGCCCGAATCATTCGGTTCCGCTGCGATGACGGGTGAGGCGTGATCGGTCCGCAGATCGGCAGTGTGGCAAATGCCCCTTGCGTCCAGTGGCCGTCCGCCCCAACGTCATATTGGTAACCCATAGGAAGAAAACTACTCGATCCGTGATCTGCGTGCGCAACAACTTCGGTGCATTGGCGTCTCGACGGTGGCGGGCTCCATGAAATGGCTCTGGGCGGTCGGCGGAGCCATACTCGCGCCGTTGTTGTTGCGCGCACTCTTCCATTCACCAGGCTCGCTGGCTGGGAGCGCCATGCTGTTGGCGGTGATCCTCGGCGCCGTGAGTGGACTCGTCATTGCAGTCGCCGGGGAGCGCGGCAAAGAAAACCTGCCGCACAAGATCGGTGTCGCGGTCGCACTCCTCGTCCTCGTGCCCCTGATCTACGCGGCGCTATTGCCTTTCCTGCCGCCGCCGCCGCCGTCGCCGTTCCAGCCGGCCAACGCGAATGCGCGCGAGGCGTGGGCGAACACGCGCGACACGCTCGACGACGGCCAGGGTTTGGCGCTGGCCATGAGCCTCGAACAGTGCATCCGCAACACCAGCGCCACCTCGGCGCGGTTGATCGCCAGCGGCCAGTGCAGTCCGCTGCGACGCAACTGGTACGGTGCCGGCCCGGACTCGGTTGCGGCGCAGGGCGGGTACGCCCCCGGCGACGACGGCTGGCGGTGGGATGTGGTCGGGGGCTCGCCGCTCGGCGCGCTGGTGTTCCCCGATCCCATTTTCGTGAGCCAGCCCGGCCCGGTCTTTGATGTCCGATCGCGCCGGATTCTGCGCCGCGCAAACCGCGATGCGCCCGGCTATTTCACCAGCTCTATCCTGGCCACCTTGGCCAAAAGCGTGGCCTGCATCGAGCGACGCGCCGCCCAGCTCAAACGCGACGGAGTATGGGATGGCCGCGGCACGACGCTGCCTTTGGCGCTGCCCGGCGCCGCCGAACCCGGCTGCGCCAGTGTCCGCATCGAAGACCGGCCTTCCAACGAAATGGCCATCTGGAACTTGACGCTCTTTGGCGATGGCCTGCCGTGGGATCACCGCGTTGGATTTCGGCCGGTCGTCCCCGGCCGGGTGACGCCGTACGAAATCCGTTTCAACGAGAACGGCGTTGCCTTTATGGTCGACGACGCCGGCCTTTGGCACATGGGCGCAGGCACCGTGGCAAACGAGTCCGACCCCGCGCCTCCACCTTGCATGATGGACCCGAGGTTGCCGTGCGAATGACCGTGGTCGATGCGCGGTTCGTTGTGGCCAACACTCACGCCTCAATGCCGGGCGCGTCTGCAGGGCGGGGCAGCAGATGATGACGCCCCTCGCCAGAAAGATCCTTGCCGGATCGCTGCTCGCGACCGCCGCGTTCAACAGCATGATTGCCGGCACCCTCCTCTCGATTGGCCAGACGTTCTCGTTGCCCGTCGTTGCGGCGGCCGTCGTCCTTGCGCTGCCCGCCGTGATCGCCGCCACGTGGATGCTCCGGCGACCGGGGCCGAAACCAGTGGGACTCGTCGCGGGCGTCGCCATCATCGCCGCCCTGCAAGCGAACGCGCTCGGAAGCATGGCCTTCCTCGGTGCGTGGAATCCGGGCGACGTCGGCCCCGTCTTTCTTTTGATTGCATTCCTCGTGCTGCCGAATATCGCCGTGGCGGTGATCGCGACCGTGATGGCTCTGCGTGCATTCGGACGGTCAGCACTCGGCCACATCGTGATCGGCGCCGGCATTGCCTTGGTCATGGACACGGCGTCGGGTCTCGCCGCCGCGGCAGCGTCAACAGTCATCGACATCGGGTCCAACCTGCAGTATGCCAGCCAGAACACCCAGCTCGAACAGGCCGTCACCCACGTCCAGTCGTGCGCCATCCGGTATGCGGAACAGAATCCCGAGCGCGGGTATCCGGCGAGGATCGAGGACATGGGCCCGGGCGGCTCCACGTGTCTCGACGAGGCCTGGCTGGGCAAGGCGCGCAAGATGAACGTGCGCTACGTCGCTGAGCCGCGGTCCGAGTCGGGAGCCATTCCGTCCTTTGCCGTGTATGGGCACACGTCAGTGATCGACGGCGCCGATCTCGGCGCAAGCGCGGATACCAGTGGCACGACGGACGTCAGTTCACGGGAGGGAGGTGACTCGCTAGCGCTCCCGAGTTGGCCGGAGCGTTCCCTGTTGCGCGTGGTATGGTTGCGCAACTGCGCTCTGCTGGCGACGCACTCGGGTCGGTCGTCCGCGTTGCCGGAGCGGTTGGAGCCGTTGCTCCGCATCGGCGCGCCCGGCCAGTTCGCGCTGCTGCTCGGCTGTCAGAACACCAGCGACATCACGTTGCCGAAGGAGCCGGACACGTTCATTTACGAGGGCCACCGCATCACCTATCGCCCGGAGCGGGACGAGTCCGGCGACGTGGAACATTTTGCGATCGTGGCGCGACCCGTCACCTATGGCGTCACGGCGATCAACAGCTACCTGGTTCGCGACACCGGCACTGTCCACGTAACGCACAGCGATCGCGCCGCCACGACTTCCGACCCGGAGGTTCCCCCGTGCCGCCAGGCCGATTCCGTCAAGGCAGCGCCCTGGAGATGCGCCGACCTCGCACGGCCACGCCTCGACCTGACCGTTACGCTGTTGCATCCGAGCGAGGTTGGCCGCGACGAGCGGTTCACGATCTACGCGCGCGACGCCCGGGATACGTCGCGGGCGCCGGACACTGCGCTGTGGATCGCATTCGCGTGTCAGGTGGACTCGGCGCACGTCGCGTACCTCACCGCCCCACCGGTCAGCCACCGCCTCGAACACTTGTGTAGCCTCACGCACTGGGACCCGGCCAAGCCGTACCCGGTGCTCTTGTACGTTCGCGACACCCTTGGCGCAGTCGCGTGGCGCATCGATACCATCGTCGTCCGCGCCACGCCATAGGAACAAGCTCAGACGATACGCCTGTGATGCCGCTTTCATGACTTACTCGACGAAAAGGACCCTCGCCTGTTTGGTCGGCCTGCAGTGCGCCGCGGCCATGGGGCTGGCGTTCTCCGTTTCTGCACAGTCCATGGGCCACGCGACACAACTGTATGACGGAGGAAAGGTCATTGAGGCGAAAAAGGAATTCCTCGCATTGCAGAAGGCCGACGATCGCAGCGCGGCCGTGGCGTACTACCTCGGCCGCATCGCCACGAGCGAGAGCAATTTCGACGAGGCAATCCGCCACTTCGAGCGCGCTTTGGATCTTGAGGACGGCAACGCGCTGTACCACTTCTCGCTGGGAAGCGCGCTTCAGCAGGTTACCCCTCGCGCGAGCATGATCAAGATGCCTTTCCTCGCGCGACGCATGAGGAAGGAATGGGAGCGCGCGGTGGAGCTGGACCCGAACCAAGTCGATGCCCGCATCGGTCTCGTGCAGTTCTATGCCATGGCGCCCGGGGTCTTGGGTGGAAATATGGACAAGGCGCACCAGCAAGCTGAGGAGATCTCGAAACGCAACGCGATGCGTGGCGCCATCGCGCGCGCAACGATTGAAGGACAGCAGAAGAACGCGGTGGCGGAGCAGGCCTCATACCTACAGGCGATCGCCGCCGAACCGGACAGCTCGGCGGGCTACTTCGCCCTCAGCAACATGTACACCCGCGACGGCAAAGCGGCGGCGGCATTTGCGACGCTCGACCAATACTCGCAGCGGCATCCCGACAACCACTGGACGATGTACTACGTGGGGCGCGTGGCCGGCGCCACCGGCCAAGACATCGACCAGGGGGAGAGCGCGTTGAAGCAGTTCCTCGCCACCCCACCATCTGACGCGTACGCGCCGACGATAGCCGGCGCGCACTACTGGCTCGGCCAGATCGCCGAAAAGCGGGGCGTGAAGGACGCTGCGCGCGAGCATTACCGTACCGCGCTCAAGATTGACCCGAAGAGTCAGCTGTCGAAGAAGGCACTCGAGGCCCAGAAGTGAGGCGCACGTCGAACGTCACTGACGCTGGAACTGGTCGTCCACGTGCCCGCATAACCGGTCAAGATGCACTCTATACTGTACATATTGCCGTCCATACTGTACTATGATGATAGACAGGAGGCCGGCGAGTGGGAGCGCAAAAACTGGGCAATCGCCTTCGGGTCGCGAGGGCTGAATTGCGGCTCTCGCAGGAGGAACTCGCGAAGCTCGCGGGCGTCACGCGGCAAACGATCAGCTCCATCGAGAACGGACTGTACTGTCCGTCCGCGCTCCTCGCCTTTGTGCTCGCGAGCCGGCTGGGGAAGCCCGTCACCGACCTTTTCTATATAGAAGGAGCCGCGCCATGATCGAGCCACCGGTAGAGCGCGACGAACGGACTACCGCGGTCGAGAACGCCGGATACCGCTGGGCGTACCTGTTCGTTTCGTTCGGCGTCCTGTCGATTGTCGCCGTGCGCGGCCTCTTCCGCAGCGAAGCGTCGTGGGACTTGCTCGCGCTCGTCGTGCTCGGCGGAGTCGTGCACGTGGTGTTCCGCGCATTCCACCGCGCGCTCTACGCGCGATTGGCGTTGAGAGTGGCGGTCACGGTCGTTGCGGCGGCCCTTCTCGCGGTCGTACTCGTGCTCGCCCGCCGTTGACGGACGCCAATGACGCCTCCCGCCGTCCGCACCGCCAACCTTTCCCGGATGTTTGGCGTCGTCCGCGCCCTCGACGACGTCACGCTCGAGATCCCGCGCGGAATCATCTTCGGCTTCCTTGGCCCCAACGGTTCGGGGAAGACCACGATGATCCGACTGCTCCTCGGCCTGCTTGAGCCCACCACCGGCACGGCCGAAGTGCTCGGTTGCGACACGCGCTCCGCGGCCGCGGCCATCCGGCAGCAGAGCGGCGCGCTGCTCGAGCACTGTGGTCTCTACGAGCGCTTGAGCGCGGCCGAAAACCTCGATTTGTACGGGCGCTTCTGGCGCATCCGGGCAGCCGAACGGCGCGCGCGCACGAAGGAACTGCTGACGCTGCTGGAACTTCACGACCGGTGCCACGAGGTCGTGGCCGGCTGGAGCCGCGGGATGAAGCAGCAGCTCGCCATCGCCCGCGCGCTGTTCCACCGCCCATCACTGGTGTTTCTCGACGAGCCCACCGCCGGGCTCGACCCGGTTGCCGCGGTCGCTCTTCGCGACCGCCTCGCGCGCCTCTCGGAGAGCGAAGGCGTCACAGTCTTCCTCACAACGCACAACCTCGCCGAAGCCGAACGGCTCTGCGCGCTTGCCGGCGTCGTGCGCAAGGGACGGCTGCTCGCGGTCGGACCTCCCGCCCAGCTCGCCGCCGCGCGCGGGGAGACGTCGGTCGAGATCGCGGGCACGGGGCTTACGGGCCCGATGTTGGCGATGATTCGAATTCACGCGGCCGTGCAGTCCGCGCGGACTGACGGCCGCTCCCTGATCGTTGGTCTGAAGGATCCTGCCGGAGTGCCACAGGTAATCGCGGCGCTGGTGGGCGCGGGATACCAAGTCGAGTCGGTTCGAAATACGGCCGGCTCGCTCGAGGACGCATTCCACTCCCTCTTGGAGTTGCAGCCGTGACCGACGCCTTCGCCGTCGCGTGGAAGGAATGGCGCGAGCTGCTTGGCCAGCGCGGGTTCGGCGGCAAGTCGGGAATCGTGCTTTTCCTCGCCGTTTTCGGCATCGCGCTGCCGCTCCAGACCGGCCCCTCGTGGATCACGTCTCCCATCGTGGGCATCGCCTGGAGCTGGGTGCCGATGTTTCTGGTCTCGACAGTGATCGCCGACGCGTTTGCCGGCGAGCGCGAGCGCCACACGCTCGAGACGCTGCTCGCCACCCGGCTGTCCGACGAGGCAATCCTCTTTGGAAAGATGGTCGCCGCTATCGGATACGCTGGCGCGATGACCGCGGGGAGTCTCGTGCTCGCCGAAGTGGCGGTGAACCTCGTCAAGTCGCCGAGCGGCATCGTGTTCTACCAACCAGCGACCCTTCTCGCGATGGCCGTGGTGGGATTCCTGGGTGCGGTCTTCGTGGCGGCGATCGGCGTGCTGATCTCGCTGCGCGCCGCCACCGTGCGCCAGGCGCAACAGGCCTTGGGCGGCACCATCATCGCGCTCCTGGTCCTCGTCGTAACCGGCGCGCGCCTTCTGCCGGTGGAGTGGAAGCCAAACGTCGCCGCGAACGCTCCAACCGTGTGGCTGTTTGCGATCGTCGGCATGGGCGCGCTGGTGCTGCTCGACATCGCGGTCGTGGCGCTCGCGATGCTCCGTTTCAAGCGCGATCGGCTGATCGCCGACTGACAGACCAACTGTTCTCTCCCTCCTGAAAGGAGATCTCATCCATGTCGATCCGAACTGGGTTCTTGACGCTCTCGCTGGTTGCGGCGAACAGCACGCTCGCCGCGCAGGTGGTGCTTTCGCCAACGCACTACGACGTGCGCTTCGACGTGAACTACGCTGCCGCCCAGCTGCGGGGAACGGCGCGTATCACATTGAAGAATCCTGACGCGGCGCCAGTGCGCGAAGCGTCGCTGCTGCTCTATCGACTGATGCGCGTGAGCGCGCTGCGTGACGAGCGGGGAAAGGACCTGGCGTTCCGCCAGTCCGTCGTCGTGTTCGCGGACTTCGGTCAGCTCCAGGTGAACCAGCTCCTCGTCACGCTTCCGGCGCCGCTCGCGCCGGGAGCGCTCACGAAGATCGAGGTCAGCTACGAGGGCCATTTGCTCGGTTACGCCGAAACCGGGATGCGTTACATCCAGGATCGGATCGATCCGGCGTTCACCATCCTCCGCGCGGATTCGTACGCCTATCCCCAGCCGGGCTATCCCTCGTCGGCGCTGAACCGCAGCGCTCGGCAGCCGGAATTCTCATACTCAGCCCGCGTCACGGTGCCGAAGGGTCTCACGGTGGCGAACGGTGGCCGCCTTGAGGGGATCGACACGCTGGGCCAGGTAGTCACCTTCCGATATGCGAGCCTCAAGCCTTCGTGGCGCATGGACTTCGCCATCGCGAAGTACACCGAGTTGGCCTCGGCGTCGATTCGGGTCTATCACCTTCCGGGCGACAGCGTGGGCGCCGCCGGTGTGGCACGCGCCGGCGCCGAGGCGATGGACTTGTTCAAGCGGTGGTTCGGCCCGCTGCGCGAGTCGGTCGTAGTCACGTTCATCGAGATTCCCGATGGTTGGGGGTCACAGGCCGATGTGACGACGATCATCCAGAGCGCGGCTGCGTTCAAGGATCCCGACCGGCACCGCGAGGTGTACCACGAAATCAGTCACCTATGGAATGTGCCGCCCGCCGATCGCCCGTCGCCGCGCTGGAACGAGGGGGAGGCATCGTTTCTGGAGTACCTCGTGACGCAGGAGGTAACCGGAAAGCCTCTCGTGGATGAGCGCGCCAACCAGCTCGTCGATTGGCTGCGCGGTGAGCTCCCCAAACACGAGGGTTGGAGAACAACGCCCCTCATTGACTACGGCCGAACCGGCATGACGGACCTCGCGTACTCGGTGGGGGCCCTGTATTTCGACCTGCTCTATCGCCTTGCTGGGCGCGAGGCGTTCAACCGGATCATCGGTGGTTTCGCCAACGAGTTTGGCGTCTCCGGAGGGACCACGAAGGATTTGATGGATATCGTGCGCAAGACCGCGACGGTGGACCTCACGCGGCTCAACAATGATTGGATCTTCACACCGGCGTGGGCCGAGCGCGTGGCGCAGACCGCGAGCATCCAGGCCCTTGAGGCGTACTACCGTGCGCCCCCTCAGCTTGGCGCAAGGAATCAGGATTCGACCGAGGCGATTGCCGCGGCGCAGCGCTGGCTGGCGCTGGTCGACAGCGGTCGCTACGCGGCGAGCCTCGATTCGGCGGCCCTACTGCTTCGGCAGATGGCGGGCACCGCGGACTCCTGGAGCCAGTTCGTGCGCCAGGCGCGGGCGAAGTTCCCTCCAAATCCCGGCTCCAGGCGTGTCGTCGTGCGCTTCGACAAGGCGTACAGTCCAGAGGGTGCGCCGCCAGGCCGTTACGTGCGGATCGACTTTCGGGTGGGCGCGGCAGGAGCGACGCTTCCCGAGTTCGTCGTACTGCAGGAAACACCCACTGGCTGGCGCGTTGCCATGTACGGCACGACCGGCGGCTGAGGCGTTCATGCAGTACTCACACGAAATAGAGGTTGAGATGCACGAGCGTCTTGAGTGTTAGGCGCCCTTCTGGTACAGACCGGGTACATAGGTAACAGAACTGTCCGGCAACATGGGTAACACTCCTTCTAAACTGCACGGCTCCTCTCAGTTGAGCGAGGTCAGCCGATGCCCTGGTTGGAGACTGCCCCTGTGGAAGAGCGAATCCGGTTCATTCAAGACGCCCTGAGCGATCGGTTCACCATGTCGGAGCTCTGCGCCCGCTTTGGCGTGAGCCGACGGATCGGCTACAAGTGGCTCGAGCGCTACGAGGAGGAGGGACGGCGTGGGTTGCACGATCGCAGTCGCGCGCCGCACCACTGCCCGCATCGGATCGATGCGGATATTGCGGAACTGATTTGTGCGCTACGCCGCAAGCATCCGTTTTGGGGCGCGCGCAAGTTGCTGCGCATTCTCATCACGCGACATCCGCGCGTGACCGCGTGGCCCGCGCCGAGCACCGCGGCGGATCTGCTCGCTCGCCATGGACTGGTCCTGAAGCGTCGGCGGCGCCGGCCGCATCAACACCCAGGCGTGGTGCCGCCCACGACCGCCGCGCCGAACGATCTCTGGACCGCCGACTTCAAAGGCGAGTTCCGCACCGGCAACCAGCTCTACTGCTATCCCCTCACGATCGCGGATCAACACACCCGCTTCCTGCTCACCTGCCACGGCCTGCTCTCCACCCAGACGGTGACGGCGCGACCCGTATTCGAGCGCGCGTTCCGCGAGTACGGACTCCCGCGCGCGATCCGCACCGACAACGGCGTCCCGTTCGCCACGCAGGCGATCCACGGACTCTCGTTCCTCAACGTGTGGTGGATGCGGCTCGGCATTCAGCATCAGCGGATCCATCCCGGTCGGCCGAGTCAGAACGGGGCCCACGAACGCATGCACCGCACGCTCAAGCGCCAAGCAATCCGGCCCGTCCGGCGGACGTGTGCGCTGCAGCAGCGCGTCTTCGACGCGTTTCGGACCGAATACAATGAGATCCGTCCGCACGAGTGGCTGCAGCAACACACGCCCGCCTCACGCTACGCCGTGTCACGGCGCCCGTACCCCACGCGCTTGCCGCCACTCGAGTACCCGGGCCACTTCCTCGTGAAGAAGGTGACGACCGGCGGCACGTTCCGCTTCCAGCACAAACTGCTGCACATCACCAACGCGCTCACCGATCAACACGTCGGTCTTGAGGAAACCGACGACGGCCTCTGGTCGATCTACTTCAACACCGTGCTCATTGCGACACTGGATGAGCGCGACTACATCATCCGTGGGTAACCAAAGTGTTACCCATGTTGCCGGACTACTGTGTTACCTATCTCCCCGGCTGTTCATCTCTCCTACGCCCTTGAAGAAAGTGTAACAGAAGACGCCGCCTGCCTCGGCTGTCCTGTACAGGTCGCGGATGCCCGCATCAAAGGCCTCCGGCTCGGTAATGCCCGCCTCGAGCGCAGATTGGCGAACGCCCTCAATCATCGCGGTGAACGTCTTTCGAGTGAATCCGTCGACGAGATCGGGCCTGCTCGAATCGGCGTACACCATCCGCGGCGAGACGTGAACTGCATCGAGTCCCGCCTCGACCAGCAGTGGATAGAGTTGCCGGCCGATGAGCGCGTTGCCACCGGCCGCCCGCTGCAACTCGATTAGACACTCGATCGCTCTTTGAGCTGCCCGACTGTCGGGGTGGAAGTACGTCGATCCGTGATCACCCTCGATCACCGTGATGGTGCCACCCGGCCTGAGCAACCTCTTGAGAATCGTCAAGGCCTCAAGGGGCTGTGAGAGGTGCTCCAGGACGAAACAGACAAAGACGTGGTCGAACGTCTCGGGGCCGAATGGCAGCGCAAAGATGTCCGCCTGCCTGAATTGCACGTTGGTGAGTCCCGCAGCCTCAGTCCTTCTCGCGGCCTCCGCGACCGAATCGCGAGAAACGTCAATCGACACGAATCGTGCGCCTGGGCTGTGGTGAGCGAGGGGAACAGTCTGGGCGCCAATGCCGCACCCCGCCTCGAGGACTACGCTACCGGCCGGGTATGCGGTGCCAGAGTGCAGTAGCTCGACGAGCGTCCCGGCCTGATCCTGCAGACGGGCGTTCTCCCGCGAGTGATAGCCATGCACATACGTCTCGTTCACGATCCCTCTCTCGTTGTGGGCCGAACGCCTTAGCTCCAGCGCACGTTAGCTGGCACCGTGCGCGAGCGGCTGGCGGCCGTGAGTCCAGGCTGACCATATGTGATAGGCGGTCCCGATGAAGATCGCTTCCAGCACGGTGCCAAGTGAGACGAGGCCGAGCCGGGTGAGGTAGGCGCCACCGATGAAGGCGAGCGGCAGATAGAATGCGGCACCCGTCACGACCCCCGGCGAATACGTGTGCGTGCGCAGGACAGCAATGAGGTGAAACACGGCATTCGCGGCGGCCATGGCCGCGACCGTGAGCCAGGTTGCCAGCCCACGCGGCGAAGCGCCGAGGAGCGGCGGAAGCAGCGCGAATCCGACGAACGCCACGTTAATGAGGAAGAGAAACACTGGCGATACTGGCGCGATGTGACCCGGCGGGTATTGCCGATACCACTTCGCGAAGCCGCCCGGCCATACGAATTCCTCGAACAGGTGAGCACCGAGTGCGGCGACTGGAAGCCAGAGGAACCCTGTAGGCATCTGAGGTGTGGGAACGAGGGACTCGCAATGACCATACGTACGTCTCATTGCTCAGGTGCCAGCCAACACACGTTAGGGCGCTGGCGCTTGGAAGTATGTGCTCGTCGCCTGCTTGACGGATGCCGCAAGCGCTGGCAAAAACGTACGCGCGAGGACGTGGTTCGCGCTCACCTCACCATGTGCAAGCGCTGCTTTCCCCAGAAGAACTTCGAGGAGTCGTTCCTCCGCGCCATTGCACTATGTACTCATCGACGCGGGTCGCAAGCTGTGATAGAGACGGAGGAACTCGTGCTCTTCCACAACCGTGGGAATCAGGATCGGTCACTTCATGAGTTGATGGCACCAACGCCTCGTTAGCTGGCCGCATCGACGAGCTCCTTATCACGCATCCAAGCCAACGCGCGTTCAGCGTACCCGCGCTCCGCATCGAGGGGAGTGCCTGCCGCGGCAGCGCTGAGGGCCGCACTGAGATTGCCCCAGGTCATTAGGGTTACGTCGCGAAGGTTCTTGAGCCCATCAGGTCGGTGGCCAGCAAGAATCTGCCTGACCAATGAAAGGTCTCGGTAGCGTGCTACGGCCTGTGCGCCGCGGGGCGATTGTGCGGCACTCTTCACGAGCAGGCTGAAGTAGAAATCACGGGCACCAGCGTAAAACGAGCCCACGTCGATGTTGCGGATGACCTGATCCCGGTCGGCACGCACGGTCGTTCGCTCGGAAATGTCGCTGGTGAACTTGGCCTCGATAAACCAGACCCAGCTAGGGCACTCCAGTACGACGTCGATCTCGGAATGGTGCTCATCGCCGGATGCAAGCAGCGACGGAGGGGGCGGCACACTGCGCCAGACATACGTGCCAAGCCCGGCTGAAGTAGGTGCTTTCGCTTTTTGACAACTTCTCCAGAGTTCGGCGAACCAGGCTACGGGATCGATCTGGCGTAGCGACCGGAACACGTTCCACGTCACCGCATCCTCACTGTTCTCGCTCCGCATGTGCGCTCGCTTCTTCTCCCTCATCGTAAGAAAGAGAGGGTCAAAGCGGTCAATAATCAGGTTGTCGCGAAAATCATCAGCGATGTGAACCCGTGGGTGGGGCTTCTTCGTCATGATTGAAGCGGTGAGTGGCTAGCTAACGGTTCCGGTTCAGCGGCGGGCCGCACAGCGGACCGGCCGCTGCAACCGGGTGTTGGGCGGACAGTCGCTGGGACCCGACGAGATGGAAAGGCGCAAGCTATGGTGCCCTCGTATTCGCAACCGGCACGGGAACCGACCTGTTGCTGGTCGAGCCGTCTCCGAGCTGCCCGCGACGATTGTCACCCCAGCACATCACCGCGCCGCCGACGGTAAGGGCGCAGGCGTGTCCTGAAAACTCGTTCCCACCGGCGCTAATCAACCGGTAACTGTTTCCATCAGCGGTAGCCGTCGGCAGGAGTCGCGGCTCCCGCGTGCCGTCACCTAACTGGCCGTGCTGATTTGAACCCCAACAGTACACGCGGTTGTCAGCGCCAAGCGCGCACACATAGTAGGTGCCGACCGTAATGGCGCGAAACTGAACTGGTGCCTTGACCTGAACGGGACTATGGGCGGCAGGAGGCGACATGCCGATGCCTAGCTGCCCCTGTTGTCCTAGGCCCCAGCAGTACGCGATACGAGAGCGTGCCGAGATCCCGCACGTATTCAAGCCACTCGCCGATACGACGTCGAATTCAGCACTCGTCAACACGCGGACAGGTACCGGCCGATCCTGGCGCTCGTTCGTTCCTGATCCGAGCCGCCCGTCCTGCCACGTTCCCCAACAATAAGGGTGGCCATCGGAGGTAACGGCGCACGTATGGATGCCGCCGGCGCTGACAATCCGGAAGGTGAGATCCCCGGCGACAGACATTGGAGCCTTGTGACAGCATGGCGTGTCCGAGTCACCGGTCAGAGAACCGCTGCCGAGCTGACCGTGCCAGTTACCACCCCAGCAGTACGCCGCACCGGCCGAAGTCACCGCACATGTATGCGTGGCACCGGCGGCGATGAACGCGAAGCGTTGACCGGCCTCGACGGCTACAGGCATCGGGCTGTTTGCCAAGGTGCCCCGGCCCAACTGTCCGTTCAGCCCAAAACCCCAGCAGAACGCCTGCCCATCAGCCGTAAGCCCGCATGAGTGCCTGTAGCCGGACGAGATTGCGCGAAACGAGATTCCACCCTCCACGCGGCTGGGCACAGGATGGGGGCTGGCGTCTGCAGCTCCATTTCCGAGCTGCCCCACATCATTTGCTCCCCAGCAGTAAGCGGTACCGCCCGTGGTGAGCGCGCACGTGTGGTCCTGCCCTGCGCTGACGCTGACAAACAACCGAGTGTCTGCTTGCTCGGCAGACGCGCCCACCGCACAAGTGGTGATTAGAACAACGACTGAAACAAATCCGGCCGCTCGGTAAATCGGCAGTCTATTGTCCATACGGTGCTCCACGATACGATAGTGCCGCCCAACTAACAATTACCTTAACTAGTTACCTCGCACCGCTCGACGCCGTTCCCGTCCACGATGCTGAGGGCGCGCAACACCAAGACCGAATCCGTGGCCACTGGCCCAGGCTCCCTCGCGGTACGAACGAATCCCGATGCCGAGAGAACGAGGCTGAGGGCGGTGAGCACGGCAACGGCGCGGGAGAGGTGGCGGACTCGCTGCTCGAGGTAGCGGATGTCAGGAAGTGCGGACTCCGGCGGCGGTGCGGGGGCGTTTTGCATGGGCGGCTCCGAGAGGACGATCTGGATTCAGTTGGACAGGGAAGGACGGTAAAACGTTGCTCCCCAGGCGTCTCGCTACCTGGCGGTGAAGGTGCCAGTGCGCGAGAGGCGAAATAAGAAAAAGCCGGCCCCTCTATCGGACCCGCCCTTTCCAGCCTGCGTTCTTCTGCTCGCGATCAGTGGAGGGCCGCGACGGCGAGTGCGAGAACCTGACGTCTGATGATCACGGTCGCCGGTCCCGCAGAGGGTGGTCGATACCGGGTTAGGGTGCCGACGAGCGCAATCGGTTGCTCACCAGCCGCCTGGACTACCCGTCACCTACCAGTTGTGCCGTACATCGCCACGAGCCAGCCTGCGGGCATTTCCTGAAGCACGACGAACTCCGGAACTGTCGCGCCGGTCGCGACCACACGGAAATCAATGCGTACGTAACGACCAGGCGGCGCGCCCTCGGGACGGTACGCGAGGTCAACGCGCACCACGACACGACTGGAGTTTGGGTTGGGAGGAAATTTCGTGCGTGCCTGGCCGACAAACTTTCCCCAGCCGTCGGCGGTGCCGGCCATCTGCCGAAGCAATGGAGCCGCCGAATCAAAGCTCGCCGCGTAGCGACC
>Ga0315281_10001858_pt1 | contig 31344 bp, 23 predicted proteins | sample YL17G07_0_MG_FD_204540 | JGI IMG/M metagenome (GOLD analysis project Ga0315281, IMG submission 204540) | Sediment microbial communities from Yellowstone Lake, YNP, Wyoming, USA - YL17G07_0 | ecosystem: Environmental > Aquatic > Freshwater > Lake > Sediment | place: USA: Wyoming | collected...
ATGCCGAGCGCAGTTCGTTCTGGCGCGTGCTCGTCGTCACCTTCCTCCTGTGGGTCCCCGCCGCTTATTTCATGGGGCGCAGTCTCTACCTCAACAACATTTGCCACTGCGCGCCCGAGACGCCGGTGAACATGGCGCTGATTAATAACGTCGCGCTGATCTCGATCACGGTGGCGTTTGTAATCATTCTGGCGGTGTTAGCCTATGGGGCCTCCACCAACACCCTCGCCGTCCCGCGCAATGTCACAACGCCCGCGCGGAACCTTGAAACCTATTCGTGGCTCTTCATGCGCTGGAGCGGTAGCCTGCTCATCCCGCTCGTCTGGATTCACATCCTCATTCAAGACGTGTTGGTTGGCGTCCACGCGATTAATCTCGACTTCGTGGCCGTGCGCTGGGCCACGCTGGGCTGGCGGGTCTACGATATTGCCTTGCTCGGCTTTGCTTTCGCGCACGGCATGAACGGCCTGCGCGGCGTCGTGGATGACTACATCAAATCTCCGACGTGGAATCGTTTACTCAACTGGACGGTGTCCCTCGGTTGGGTCGTCATCACCCTCATCGGCGCGGTGGCGATTGTCGGGGGCGTGAGCCGGTAAAGCAACCACCGATTACACGGATTTCACTGATTTCTTTTTGGCTCCACAATCCGTGTAATCTGTGAAATCCGATGTTTCAAAAAGAGCAATCAGCAGTGGAGCTTGTAACCGACCGCGAGCGTTTAGTAGCCGCCTTGCGCGAGCGCGGGGTGGATTGGCTCGCGCCAAGCGAGGCCGAGGGCGAGCCGCTGGTGGATGAGCTGTTAATCGCCAGTCTCGCGGTGCAAGACGACCCTCGCCTGCGGGTGGCGCTGACCGGTCTGTTCGTCCTCAAGCCCGAACTGGCTTTGCAGGTGGCGGAAGCCATGAGTATGCTTGACTCAGGCGCGCACCGGGAACTGATGGCCCGTTACATGACGGCCGTTTATCTCCAGCGGCGCTGGCGCACCCGCCTCGGCTTTTATCAGGCAGAATTTTTAGAATTGCCCGACTTGTATTCGGCCGTTTTGGAATTGCCCGAGGCCGATACTGGTTACGGCAAACCGGGCTTGCACGCTTTAGCCGATTGGCATGAGCAACACACGCCCGGCGCTTACAATCATCTGGCCGAATATGAGCGGGTCATCGAGCACGTTTTCGCATCTTTGAAACTCCGGGTGCAGGCTGATGAGCGGGCGTTTGCCGGTTGACCGGCAGAGGATTGAAAGTTTCCTGCGCCGCCTCGGAGAACGCTATCGCGGCAGTGGTCGGCTGTATCTCGTCGGCGGGACGACGATTGTCTTTGAAGGTTTGCGGGCGCAGACGCTCGACATTGACTTGACCTTTGAAGTTGAGCCCGCCGCCGAAACCCACCTCGTGCAAGCCCTCCGCGAACTGAAAGAGTCGCTCTCGGTCAATATCGAGCAAGTCTCCCCTGGCGATTTTATCCCGTTACCGAGCGGTTACCGCGATCGGTGCGAGTTCATCGGGCGGTTTGGCGGATTGGATGTTTTTCACTTTGATTTATACAGCACGGCCTTGAGCAAAATCGAGCGTGGCACGGAACAGGATTTTGCCGATGTGCGCGCCTTGTTAGACATGGGGCGCATTGACTGGCCCGCGCTGGCCAGCCGGTTTCAGGAGAGTCTTAAAGAGTTTGGCACGCGCAGTTTGAAACAAGACCCCCAGGAATTTCAACGCAAATTCGACGCTCTCCGCACCATGCGGCTGAGCGGAAAATAAACGGGCGCGACGGAGAACTATGACTTACTTTCATCAATTCGACGCAGTAATTGTGGGCGCGGGCGGCGCGGGCCTCATGGCCGCGCTCCACGCCTCCAAAGCCGCCAACGTGGCGGTCATCTCCAAACTCTATCCCACGCGGTCGCACACCGGCACGGCGCAGGGCGGCATCGCCGCGGCCCTCGCCAACATGGAAGAAGACCACTGGGAATGGCATATGTACGACACCGTCAAGGGCGGCGATTATCTGGTGGATCAGGATGCCGCCGAAATCCTCGCCCGCGACGCGATTGAGGCGGTCATCGAGTTGGAGCACATGGGCCTGCCCTTTGACCGCACCCCCGACGGGCGCATCGAGCAACGCCGCTTCGGGGGGCACACCGCCAACTACGGCGAGCGGGCCGTCATGCGCGCGTGCAAATCCGCCGACCGCACCGGCCACATGATTTTGCAGACGCTTTACCAGCAGTGCGTCAAGCAGAAGGTCGCGTTCTTCGACGAATTTTTCGTGGTGGACGTCATCATTCAGGGCAACATCTGCCGTGGCGTGGTGGCGGTGGAGATTGACACTGGCGAGATGCACGTCTTCCACGCCAAGGGCGTGCTCATGGCCTCGGGCGGGTTCGGCAAGATGTTCCGGGTCACTTCCAACGCCCACTCGCTCACCGGCGACCCGGTGGCCGCCGTCTACCGGCGTGGCGTCCCGCTGGAAGACATGGAATTCTTCCAGTTCCACCCGACGGGCATCTACAAGATGGGCATTCTGCTCTCGGAAGCGGCGCGCGGTGAGGGCGGGGTCTTCATCAACGATAAGGGTGAGCGCTTCATGGAGCGTTATGCGCCGACGATGAAAGACCTCGCCTCGCGCGACGTGTGCTCCCGCTGCATTTATCTGGAAGTGAAGGGCGGGCGCGGCATCGGCGGCAAGGACTACGTCTATCTCGACATTCGCCCGGAGACCATCAACAAATACAAGAGCGGCCCCGGCGGCAAGGCCGTGACCGCCGAAGAACTCGAAAAGAAACTCCCCGACATCATCGAGATGATGCGCGTGTACATGGGCGTCGAACCCATGAAAGAGCCGGTGCCGATTCAACCGACGGCGCACTATGCCATGGGCGGCATCCCCACCGACAACGACGGGCGCGCGATTATGGACGAGAAGAACACGCCAGTCATCGGCCTCTTCGCGGCGGGTGAATGCGCGTGCGTGTCGGTGCACGGCGCGAACCGCCTCGGCACGAACTCGCTGGTAGATCTCGTGGTGTACGGGCGGCGCGGCGGCAGAGCCCTGGCCGATTTCTGCAAGCAGGCCGCCTTTGCCAACCTGCCCAAAGACCCCGAGGCCGAAGTCGTCGCCGAGTTGGAGCGCCTGCGCACCAACAAAGGCAACAAACGCGAGTCCACCAAGATCCGCAAAGAGTTGCAAGACATTATGATGGATAACGTCAGCGTCTTCCGCACCAGCAGCCTCATGCAAGCCGCGCTCGACAAGGTGCGTGAACTCAAAGGCCGCTACCAATCCATTGAGATTGACGACAAAGGTAAGCGCTTCAACACCGATTTGCTGGAGACGTTTGAGCTAGGCTGTTTGCTCGACCTCGCCGAGGTGACTGCGCTTTCGGCGCTCAACCGCACCGAGAGCCGGGGCGCGCACTCCCGCGAGGACTTTCAGAGTCGCGACGACGTGAATTGGCTCAAGCACACCCTCGCCTATCACAAAGGCCCTGCGGGTGCGCGCGTCACCACCGGTGCCATTGATTTTAAATACAAGCCGGTGGTGATTACGAAATTTGAGCCGAAGGAACGCAAATACTAATTCGGTAATTAGTATTTGGGTCATGACCCATTACTAATTATGCTTCCAAGACGAGGCGATGATGAAAATCACTCTGAAGATAAAGCGCTTCAACCCTGAAACCGATAAGTCCGCTCACTGGGAAGAGTACCCTGTCACCGTTGAACCGACCGACCGTGTGCTTGACGCCCTGCATCAGGTCAAATGGGATCACGACGGCTCGCTCACCCTACGCCGCTCGTGCGCGCACGGCATTTGCGGCTCAGACGCGATGCGCATCAACGGCCGCAATGCCTTGGCCTGCAAGTTGTTGATACAAGATGTAGCGCAGGGCGGCGGGACGGTGACGGTCGAGCCGTTGCTCGGCCTGCCGCTCATCAAAGACCTCATCGTGGATATGGAGCCGTTCTTCGCCCATTACCGCTCGGTGATGCCGTTCCTGGTGAATGACGAGCCGCTCCCAGCCGATGGGCGCGAGCGGCGGCAAACGGCGGAAGCCCGGGAGCGGTTCGATAAAGGGACGTGGTGCATCCTGTGCGCGGCGTGCACGACTTCCTGCCCGCAATTCTGGTCGAATGGCGGCTACGTCGGCCCGGCGGCAATTGTGCAGGCGCACCGGTTCATTTTCGACGACCGCGATCACGCGGCGGGCGAGCGCCTCGAAGTGCTCAATGAGCAAATGGGGGTGTGGCGCTGCCGCACGGCCTTCAACTGCACTGAGGCTTGCCCGCGCGACATCCCCGTGACCCAACTCATCGGCGAGGTCAAAAAGGCGCTCGCCACTGGCAAGTTGGACTAGCGTCAGACCCTGCCCCCGTCACTCAGACGAGGGTTTATGCGTGATGCAACTCGTAGACAGCAGTTTCCCGCGCACGCCCCTCATCCTCATCGCCGACGACGACTGGCTCAACCGCGACGTGCTGGAGACCTATCTCAAGCACATGGGCGCGGCAGTCGTCACGGTGGGCGATGGCTTTGCCGCGCTTGAAACGGCGACGAAGAATCCCCCCGACTTAATTCTCACGGATCTGCAAATGCCGCGCATGGACGGCATCGAGGCTTGCCGACACCTCAAGGCGCACCCGGCTACGCAGTTCGTGCCGGTGGTGATGGTCACGGCCATGGAAGGGGACGAGGACAAACTCCGCGCCATCGAGGCCGGAGTGGACGACTTCATCAGCAAACCGTACTCGTCGGTCATGCTGATGACGCGCGTGCGCGCCCTGCTCAAAATCAAGCAACTTAACGATCAGGTGCAGGCCCGCAACCGCCTTTTGCAACAGGTGCTCAACCGCTACGTTTCGGAAGAAGTGGCCCAAACGATTCTGGTGGACCCGGAGAAGTACCTCCAACTCGGCGGCGAGACCCGCCCGGTCACGGTGCTCTTCGCCGACATTCGCGGGTTCACGCGTTTCACCGAGAAGCAAAGCGCCGCGCAGGTCGTCGAAATCCTCAACCGCATTTTCTCCGCCCTCACGCACGTCATCCGCGACTATCACGGGACGCTCGACAAATACCTCGGCGATGCGGTCATGGCTTTTTATGGCGCGCCGGTCGCGTATCCCGACGATACCTGGCGCGCGGTGCAGACGGCGCTGGAGATGCAAAAAGTGTTCGGACAACTCAAGACCGAGCTGGGGTTGCAAATCTCCGGGTTGGGCATCGGCCTGCATTCGGGCGAAGCCACGGTGGGCAATGTCGGCTCGGAAGTGCTCATGGATTACACCGTCATCGGGGACACGGTGAACGTGGCCAAACGCCTCACCGAGGATGCCCCGGCCGGCGAAATTCTTATTAGCGAGACGACTTACGAACTCGTGCGGGAACAAGTCATTGCGGAGCGGCTGGACTCGCGTGCCATTCGGGGCCGGACCGAGTCGGTAGTGGTCTACGCCTTGCGCGGGCTCGCCGGATAGCCCCCCTGCTCCACATTTTCGCGTATAATTTAAGCATCGCCCCCGTAGTTCAACGGATAGAACAGAGCACTCCTAAGGCTCTAATGTGGGTTCAATTCCTGCCGGGGGCACTGGCACTGACGCGCACCGATGCGCCTATAACACTCCTGACAAGTGATAAAGGATAGGCTATTTGTCCCAATCGCCTTGAAAATAAAATTGGGGCTTGCATTAACCACCAAGTTGTTGTATATTCACTAGCGACAAGTCTCCGGGTGCCCCCCTCACCCGGGGGCTTGTCATTTAAAGTGAAAGAAAAAGACACCGCGTGTTTCTAAAATACGCGGTGTCTATCTTTAAACGCCACTTGATGGTGTCTGTTTTTTTAGCGCGTCATCTGTCTCAGCCCGTCCGACAATTGATCTACTTCAGCTTTGGTGTTGTAATGCGCCAACCCCACGCGCAGTAAGCCGCCCTGGCTCTCTAAATCTAATCGTTCCGTCACCGATAGCGCATAGAAGTTGCCGTCCCAGACGTAAATATTTTCTTGGGCCAGGCGCTCGGCAATCTCGCGCGGTGTCCAACCCGTCAGGGTGAACGACACCGTCGGCACGCGGCGGCGCATCTGGGCTGGGTCAGTAATCCCCCACACCTTCAGCCCCGGAATGTCCAACAAGCCTTGAATGAGATACGCGCCTAGCTCGCGCTCGTAGTCGGTGAGCAGGTTCATGGCCTGCACCAGCGTTTCACGCCGCGAGTAATTGGTAATAGGTAATTGACTCTCAGAATTTAAAGTTTGGGGTTTGGAGTTTGGGATTTGGGGTTTAAAGGTCTTCCCCACCCACTCGAAATACTCAATCGCCCCCAACGTCCCCGCGATGCCCTCGTGGTTCTGCGTCCCCGTCTCGAATTTGTACGGCGGCTTATCCTCGGCGGGACGCACTTTGTAAGCGCGCAGTTGATCGAGCAACTTGTATTTGCCGTACAGAATCCCCGCGTGCGGGCCGAAAAACTTGTAAGCCGAGCAGACGAGAAAATCACAATCCAAGCCTTGCACGTCAATCACGCCGTGCGGGGCGTATTGCACCGCGTCCACGAAGCACAGCGCATGAGCCGCGTGGGCCATGTCCACGATGCTTTTCACATCGTTGATCGTGCCGACCGCGTTGGAGGCGTAGCCGCAGGCCACAATCTTCGTCCGCTCACTGAGTTGCGCCTCGAAGTCTTTCATGTCCAGCGTGCAATCGTCCGCGCGAATGTCCACGCGCCGCACGCCAAGGCCCGCCGCTTCGGCAATGGCGATCCAGGGGGCCACGTTGGCGTCGTGGTCGAGGCGGGTGACGAGAATCTCGTCACCCGGGTCCAGCCACTGCGCGAGGGCGCGCGACAGCGCAAAGGTTAGCGTCGTCATGTTCGCGCCGAAGACGATCTCGTCCGGCGAGGCCGCGCCGAGGAAGTCGGCCATGGCCGCGCGGGCCTCGTGCAAAATCGCGTCGGACTCCACCGAGGTCTTAAACGCGCCGCCTTTGTTGGCGTTGTGGTTCAGCAAGTAGTCGGTCATCCGGTCAACGACGGGCTTCGCCACTTGCGTGCCGCCGGGGTTGTCGAAAAACACCGCGCCCGAGGCGAGGGCCGGGAACTGCGCGCGGATTTGCGGAATGTCGAGGGGCATGGAAGACTCCATAGACGTGAGACTGCGCGCAGTGTACTCTCTCCAATCTCGCCCGTCAATTTGGCTTGCCAACAGCGCGGGAGAGTCATACACTACAGGCACTTACTGGAGGCTCAATGTCGGATTTAGATCTCGCACCGTTACGCGCGGCCCTCGCGGCCCTCGCGCCGCAGGGCCGCCCCGCTCTTTTGCCGGCTCTGCACGCTGCTCAATCCATCTACGGGCATTTGCCCGAACCCGTCGCCGCCGAGGTGGGCCGCGCGCTCCACGTGCCGCTGGCCGATGTCTATGGCGTGATTGATTTCTATGCGATGTTCTACAAAGAGCCGGTGGGGAAGACGATCATCCGCGTATGTGCTGACCCGGCCTGCGCCCTGGCGGGAGGCGACGACGTGGCCCGCGCGGTCTGCCGTTATCTGAACGTGGAACCCGGCTCGGTGAGCGCCGAGGGCGCGTTCACGGTGGAACACGCGCCGTGTCTGGGATTGTGCGAACACGCGCCCGCCGTCCTCGTCGGGGAGAAAGCGCTGGGGCAGGCCGAAGCCGCGCGGGCGGAGGCAATTTGCGCGGGCGCGGGCAACCGCGCGCGGGGCGTGGTCGCCGGGGACTTGCGGCTCCTCACCGGGAACTGCGGTCAAAATAAAACAACGCCGTTGAAAGATTATGAATCGCACGGCGGTTACGCGGCGTTGAAGAAGGCGCTGGGGATGTCGCCGGAGGCCGTGGTGGCGGAGGTGAAGGCCTCGGGCCTGGTGGGGCGCGGGGGCGCGGCTTTCCCGACGGGCGTGAAGTGGGAGGGCGCGGCGAAAGCGGTGGGACAACCCAAGTACGTCGTCTGCAATGCGGACGAGTCGGAGCCGGGCACGTTCAAAGACCGCGTGCTGCTGGAAGAAGACCCACACCGTACTATTGAGGGACTGGCGCTCACGGCGTATGCTATCGGCGCGCACACCGGCTATATTTACATTCGCGGCGAGTACCCGTATGCGTTTCACGTGATGAGCGAGGCCGTGAACGAGGCGAAGCAAGCGGGCCATCTCGGCGCAGATATTTTGGGGTCGGGCTTTGATTTGGAAATTGAACTGCGGCTGGGCGCGGGCGCGTACATCTGCGGCGAAGAGACGGCGCTGTTCGAGTCCATCGAGGGCAAACGCGGCTTCCCGCGCGTCAAGCCGCCGTTCCCCATCACCCACGGCCTGTTCAATAAGCCGACCGTCATCAATAATGTTGAAACGCTCTGCAACGTGCCGCTGATTATCGGGCAGGGCGCGGCGGAGTACCGCAAGGTTGGAACGGAAAAGTCACCCGGCCCCAAGTTGTTCTGTGTTTCCGGGCAGGTGCTGCGCCCCGGGCTGTACGAAGTCCCCTTCGGCGTGACCATCCGGCACTTGTTGTTTGACCTCGCGGGCGGCCTGCGGCCCGGACGAAAACTGCAAGCCATGCTCTTTGGCGGCGCGGCGGGCGCGTTTGCCACCGAGAAGGATTTGGACGTGAAGTTGTCCTTTGAAGATTTGCGCGCCGCCAGCCTGCCGCTCGGCTCGGGGGTGGTGATGGTGTTCGACGACACCGCCGACTTGCGCGACGTGCTCAAGCGGCTGGGCCAGTTCTTCGCCGACGAATCGTGCGGCAAGTGTTATCCGTGCCAGTTGGGCACACAGCGGCAACACGAAATTTTGGAGCGCGTGGCCGCCGGCAAATCTCTGCCCGGTGACTCCGCGCGCCTGACCGACGTGGGCTGGACGATGACCGACGCCTCGCTGTGCGGCCTCGGCCAGACGGCGGCCAGCGCGGTCTTGAGCGCGATTAAGTTGTGGCCGGAGATGTTCAGATAAGCAACAAGGAAGGTTAAATGGATAAAAAACTAGCGCTGGTCATCGAAGATGATACTTATCTCTCGGATGTGTTTTCTGAAGCCGTCAAGAAAGCCGGATATAACGTGGAGATCGTGACTGACGGCAAGAAAGGCCGCGAGCGCCTCAGGCAGGTCGCGCCCGATGTCGTGATTCTCGACCTGCACCTGCCCGAAGTCTCCGGGGCAGACCTGCTCACCGAGATCCGCGCCGACGAGCGGCTCGCCAAGACTCGCGTCATCATCGCCACCGGCGACCCGTACCTCGCCAACAACCTCCGCCCGATGGCGGATCTCGTCCTCATCAAACCCGTGGGCTACGTCCAACTGCGCGATCTGGCCAAGCGGTTGTTGGAGACGGATAGTTTGGAATAAGCATCCCTTCACGGAATACGCACTACGCAATCCGGCTCGGGGTGGGCATTGCGGAGCGCCTAAAAATCCTATGCCTTCTGAAGTCACTCTCACCATTGACAGCCAACCCGTCACCGTCCCTACTGGGACGACGCTCCTCAAAGCCGCGCAGAAACTCGGCGAAGCCATCCCCACGATTTGTTATCACGAGCATTGCACGGCCAACGCGCTCTGCCGTTTGTGCGTCGTGGAAGTGGAGGGCGCGCGCGTCCTCGCGCCTGCGTGTGTGGCGCAAGTGAGCGAAGGCATGAAAGTGAAAACCCGCAGTGAGCGGGTGGAGCGGAGCCGCCGCACGATTTTGGAGATGCTCGACTCGGCCGTGGATTTGTCGGAAGCGCCGGAGATTCAACAACACATCGGCGACTATCACGCCGCGCCCGCGCGGTTCCCCGAGTCCGAGCGGCGGGCGCACCCCCTGCTCGACGACAATCCCATGTACGTCCGCGATTATTCCAAATGCGTTTTGTGCTGGCGTTGTGTGCAAGTCTGCGCCGACGATGCGCAATTTACCTATGCCATTAACTTCGAGGGGCGCGGCTTCGAGACTGGCATTGGCACCTTCTTCGACAAGCCCATGCCCGCCACCACCTGCGTGTTCTGCGGCCAGTGCGTGGCCGTGTGCCCGACCGGGGCGCTCAAGCCCAAGCGGGAAATGCTGTTGCAAGACGGCAAGACGCCGGACGAGATCATGGAGATGACGCGAAGCGAGCGGAAGCGGAAGCGCAAATAGCAGATGGCTGATAGCCAATAGCCGATGGCAAACCGATTCGCAATCAGCCATTCGCCACGCGAAGCGGCCATCAGCCACTCGCTATGACCGACTTCACTCCCATCGCCTTTGGCCTGGCTTCCGCGCTGAGTTGGGGCGCGGGGGATTTCAGCGGCGGCCTAGCCGCGAAACGCGCGCCGGTCTATGGCGTTGTCATCATTTCACAAGCCGTGGGGTGCGCGTTGCTCATCGGCCTGACTTTGTTGCTGGGCGAGCCAATTCCAGCCGGGATAGATTTTGTGTGGGGCGCGGTGGCAGGTGTGGGGGGCGGCATCGGGTTGGTCGCGCTGTATAGCGCACTCGCCTCAGGGCGCATGGGTGTGGCCGCGCCCGTGTCGGCGGTCGTCGCCGCGCTCATCCCGGTGGTGTTTGCCATCTTCACCGATGGCCCGCCGAGCGTATTGCAGCTCATCGGGTTTGGTCTGGCGCTCGCGGCGGTCTGGTTTATTTCGCAGACGGAACACGCTCCTTTGCGCTGGCGAGACCTGGGTTTGCCGCTCGTCGCGGGAGTGGGCTTCGGGGCGTTTTTCGTCGCCATTGGCCGCACGAGCGGCGAGGCTGTTCTGTGGCCATTAGTGGCGACCCGTTTCGCATCTTCAACTCTGTTGGTGATCATTGCCCTGCTCAGCCGTCAACCCATGGCCCCGCGCCGTGCTGATTTGGGCTTAATCGCCCTCAGCGGGATTCTGGATACGGGCGGCAATGCCTTTTACGCGCTCGCCGCGCGTATGGGGCGGCTGGACGTGGCGGCGGTGCTCGGCTCGCTCTATCCCGCCTCGACCGTGTGGCTGGCGTGGCTGATCTTGAAAGAGCGCCTAAGCCGCGCGCAGATGATTGGCATCGGGGTGGCGCTGGCGGCGATTGTGATGATTGCTCTTTAACCCCTCTCATCCCCCAACCCCTTCTCTCCCCGAATTGGGGAGAGAAGGGGAGAGGTAACGTATGCCAGCCCACAATATTGTCGTTGGACAGAAGATTACTACCGCTAAAAAACAACGCGCGCGCGAACTGCGCCGCGCAATGACTCCCGAGGAAAAGATTTTGTGGGAACATCTACGCGCGAATCGCTTGGCTGGCCTGCACTTCCGCCGCCAGCAAATCATTGCTGGCTTCATTGTAGATTTCTATTGTCACGCCGTTGGCCTGGTAATTGAAGTAGATGGGCCAATCCATATGCAAAACGCCGAATACGACACTCAACGGGATGCCATTCTTACGGCGCGAGGCTTACGCATTGTGCGCTTTAGCAATGAAGAAATCCATGCTCATTTGCCAGAAGTTTTGAAGTGGATTGCTGAAGACTGTCGTAAATCCATCTAATTGCTATCGCACCTCTCCCCTTCCCGTTTCGGGGAGGGGTCGGGGGAGAGGTTTGTTTTAGGAGGTTTCTCATGCTCACAGCGGATCGCATCGTCCCCACCACCTGCCCCTATTGCGGCGTGGGGTGCACGCTCGAACTCCATCTGAAAGACGATTTCATCTATCGCGTCACTTCGCCGTTTGACTCCCCGGTCAATCACGGCAACCTGTGCGTCAAAGGGCGTTTTGGTTACGACTTCATCTACAGCCCGGCGCGGGTGACGACGCCCCTCATCCGCCGGACACCGCAAACGGCGGGCCACCGCACGCAGGCGTTTGACCGCGCCGAGTGGCGCGAGGCCTCGTGGGACGAGGCGCTCGATTACGTGGCTGACCGGCTCGTCGAGATTTACAAACGCGACGGCCCGGACGCGCTGGCCGTCTACTGTTGCGCCAAAGCCACCAACGAGGATAACTATCTTCTGCAAAAGATGTATCGCGCGTTGTTCCGCACGAACAACGTGGATCACTGCACCCGCCTGTGCCACGCCGGTTCGGTGACGGCCCTGCTCAAAGCCCTCGGCACCTCGGCCATGAGTAACACCGCCGCCGAGGTCGTTCACAACGACGTCTTTATCGTCACCGGCTCAAACACCAGCGAGAACCATCCCATCATCGCTTTGCACATGAAAGAAGCGATTATGAAGCACGGCGCGAAACTCATCGTGATTGACCCGCGCCGCATTGAGTTGTGCGACTTCGCCACGCTCTGGCTCCCCCTCAAGCCCGGCACGAATGTCGTGGTCTTTAGCGCGATGGCGCACGTCATCATCCAGGAGGGTCTGGTCAACGAGCAATTTATTGCGGAGCGCACCTCCGGCTACGAGGAATTTAAAAAGTCCGTCGAAAAGTTCACGCCCGAGTATGCCGAGTCCATTTCGGGCGTGGATCGCCATTTGATCATCGAAGCGGCGCGGATGTATGCCAAAGCGCCGAAGGCCGCCATCTATTGGGGCATGGGCATCTCGCAACTCTCGCAAGGCACGCCGAGCGCGCTGGGCCTCATCCATCTGGCGCTCATCACCGGCCACATCGGGCGCGAAGGCACGGGGCTGAATCCGCTCCGGGGGCAGAACAACGTCCAGGGCGCGTCCGACATGGGCGCGATGCCGTTTCACTTTCCGGGCTACATGGAAGTGGACAAGGCGGGGAATGCGGAGAAATGGGAGCAGGCGTGGAACATCGAACCCGGCGGCCTCTCGCGTAAACGCGGCCTGACGACGACGGAAATTTTGACCAACGCGAAACCCGGCGGGGTGCGCGCGCTCTACATCATGGGCGAGAACCCGATGATGACCGAGCCGAACCTGAATGAGACGCGCCATCATATGGAGCAGTTGGAGTTTCTCGTGGCGCAGGATGTGTTCATTAACGAATCGGGCGCGTTTGCCGACGTGATTTTGCCCGCCACCTCGTGGGCCGAGAAGGATGGCACGGTGAACAACACCGACCGCCGCGTTCAGCGCGTGCGGCAGGCGCTCGAACCGCGCGGGCAATCCCGCCCCGACTGGCAGATCATTTGCGACGTGGCGAATCGCATCGAGCACCGTCTGGGCCGCCCCAACTCCGCGCGCTGGACGTATGAAGAGCCGGAAGAAATTTTCCGCGAGATGGCAAACGTGGTCACTATGTTTCGAGGCGTCACTTACCAGCGGCTCGAAAGCGGCGGCCTGCAATACCCCGTGCTGGATGAGAACCATCCCGGCACGCCGTTTCTTTTCGCCGAGAGTTTCCCCTCCGGGCGCGGCCAGTTTTTCCCGCTCGAATACGTGCCGGTGGCCGAACCTATTGACGATGAATTTCCATTCATTCTGACGACGGGCCGTTTGCTCGAACACTGGCACGGCGGGACGATGACGCGCCACTCGGAGTTGGATGCGCTTTATCCCGAACCGAAGATTGACCTGCACGAAGTGGACGCGGCCCGGTGCGGCGTGAAGACCGGCGACGTGGTGCGCGTGACCTCGCGGCGCGGCACGGTGGTTTTGCGCGTGAACGTCAGCCCCAAGACCAGCCCCGGCGTGGTTTTCATCCCCATGCACTTCGTCGAAGCCGCCGCGAATCTGTTGACGATTGACACGCTCGACCCTCTGGCGAAGATTCCCGAATTCAAAGCGTGCGCGGTGAAAATCGAGATCGCGCGCGAGGCTGAATTGCTGAACCCGGTGGAAGCGATGCCCAGAGGTAGGTATTGATATTGTCATTCCCGCCCCACGCTTTCGCGGGGGCAGGCTACGGGAATCTAGAGTATGAGAACTGGATGCCCGCCTGCGCGGGCATGACGTGGCTGGGGTTGTCATTCCCGCGAAAGCGGGAATCCAGAACGCAGACACTGGACACTCGCCCCGCGCTTTTGCGGGGGCAGGCGCTGCGCGGGTGTGACACAAAGGACGGAAGGCAACCATGAGCGCCTATTACGTGTACATTTTAGCCAGCCAGCGCAATGGCACGCTCTATATCGGAATGACAAACAACTTGGTGCGCCGAGTATGGGAACACAAAAATAATGTCGTGGATGGTTTCACCAAGAAATATAGTGTTCATCAACTGGTATGGTATGAGGCGGCTGACACTCCACAGGCCGCCATTACTCGGGAGAAACAACTGAAGAAGTGGAATCGGGCTTGGAAGTTGAAGTTGATTGAAGCCAACAATCCGGAATGGAAAGATTTATATAACGAGATCGTTCCAGACACAGTTTCTGTAGCTGGTGAAAGAGCGTGAGCCTCTATGATTAACTTCAACTACGCCCTCACCCGTTTCGCCTCCAGCGCCGAGACGATTGCCGCCCTAGCGCGGAGTGCCTCGGAAGAACAAGCCCGCTGGAAACCCGTGCCCGACGAGTGGTCTATTCTCGAAGTGCTTTGCCATCTCTACGACGAAGAGCGCGAGGACTTTCGCACCCGCGTGCGGCTCACGCTCGAAAACCCCGAAGCCGACTGGCCGCCTATCAACCCGCGCGGTTGGGTCACCGAGCGCGGCTACAACCAACGCGAATGGCCCGCCGCGCTTGAGGCCTGGGCACAAGAACGCCGGGCCTCGCTCCAATGGCTGCGTGAATTGCAAAATCCCAATTGGGATTCAACGCACACTCACCCGCAATTCGGCTCGGCCACGGCCGGCGAGATGCTCGCCGCGTGGGTGGCGCACGACCATTTGCACATCCGCCAGTTGAATCAATTGCACTGGCAATGGCTGGCTCTATCCGCCCCGACCGCTTCGCTGGAATACGCGGGCGGGTGGTAACCGAATTTTTTGCGTCCAGGGTGTTGGCCCGCTGACGACGCTGAAAAACCGCTGACCGTGCGGGTAAGAAAAAAATCAGCGCCGCATCAGCGCAGTCAGCGTGCCTCAAGGCAACTGGAGGAAATTGCCTCATGCCGACTCAATCCGACTTCCCCCTCATCTTCACTCAACTCAAAAAGATCTTACAGAAGTACGCCAAGCGGTTGACCGTCACCACCGACACCCCGACGAATTATTACCTCGACGCCGGATACTCGGAGAAATACCAACGCCCCATCTTCTTTGGCGCGGTGACGGTGCGGAAAAACTACGTCAGTTACCACCTCATGCCGGTGTATATGTTCCCCGAGCTACTCACGGACATCTCGCCCGCACTCAAGAAGCGGATGCAAGGCAAGTCGTGCTTCAATTTCAGAACGGTTGACAAAGCCCTCTTCGCCGAATTGGCGCAGTTGACCCGGAAGAGCGTTGAGCGAGTCCGGCGGGAAAAATTGCTCTAAAGATAGGTGGAAGAGTATCACGCGCAAGTTGAGCAGTTGCTCGCCGCCGCAGGTATGTTGTGAAACTGCGGCGGGCGGAGCGATAAAATTCAGAGTGCGAGTTGCCAACTCGCGCCACCGTGGAGGTCGTTATGCCCAACTATCCTCGCATCATGCTCCTCAGCGCCCTCGCGGCCGGCGTGTGCCTCGGCGGGGCGGCGGCGTTCCCCTTCGGGTTGGGCGCGGCGGCGAGCCAACTCATGGGCTTCGGCACCGACCCGACCAAAGTACAAATTGCCCTATTGGCAACCGTCGTCATCTCCGGCTTCATCATCGGCGGGGCGGCATGGGGCGGGGCCTTGGCCTGGATTGTGGGCTACCCCGAACGCGGGCGGATAATGTGGGCGGGCGCGCTTGGCTTTGGCCCCGCTACCCTCGCGGCGGCTTTGGGGTTGGGCGCGCTGGAGCCGATTGCCGCGCAGAGTTTTCCAGAATTGCCCCTACACACCATCTTCACCTTGCTCTTCGTCCCGGCGGTGTTCATCGTCAATGCGGTGTTGGGCGCGGCGTTGGGCGTGGCCATCCGCGCCGGTAAAGAGGGGGCGAGGCTCGCGCTCGCCGCCGGCCTCGCCGGGGCGTTGGCGTTTGCCGTCGTGGACTTGGCGATGGACGCGCTCGGGTATCGCGTGGGCGCGCCCCACGCGGCCGAACGCGCGACGATGATCACGGTGGCGATGGTGAGCAATCTCGGCGCGGCGCTCAACAGCGGCGCAATGATGGGGCTATTGCTCGCGCGGCAGTTGGCGCAAGCGGCCATGAAACCGGGCCCAATTGCAACAGAAGAGATGGCTTCGCTTCGCTCGCCATGATGACCTCCGCACAATCGCGCCTCACCGGGCGGGAACTGGCTTACTACTTCTTCCTTGCCTCGATAATGTTGTTCGCTGTTCTCGCCATTATAAGCGTGATCTGGTTCGCCTTGCCGCGCGGCACATATATCACGCTCGGTGAACTTTCCGCCTTTCCACCGAGCGCAGAGCCGTATATCGTACGGCATGAAGGCCAACAGTTGTTCTACGTCGTCAACACAGGCGATGAATTGATCATCTTCGACTGGCGCGTGACCACCTCTTCTGGCGGGCTGACGTGCCGAGTCAACTGGATTACAGACGAGGGCCGCTTTGAGGATCCGTGTTGGGGAAGCAAGTTCACGCTCACTGGCGCGCATTTTGACGGCCCGCCGCGCCTGATGCGGCAGTATGCGTACAAAATTGAAGGCGGGCAGGTTTTAGTGAACCCGGCGCAAGTCATGCCGATGCCGTAATCCGAAACCCGGTCTCTCAGAGAAGCTGGGTTTCTTCCAAAGTATGCTAACTTTGCCCCCTTTCCCCCTCTCCTGACGACAGTAAGGCTGTTGCCAGAAGAGGGGGGGTGAAGCAGAAATGTGACATTCATCAGTTTGCCCTCCGCCCGCTTTGCTCCATAATTGGCGCGGATCATTCCATACTCACAGGAGGCTACTATGCCTAAAACGATGAAAAAACCCTTGAAGGCCAAAACGCGCGTAACGAGGCGCGCCAATGGTCGTAAGCCCTCTGCGCCGGCCGTCAGTTTCAAGCCCACTAAACTCAAACTGCTCATGCCCGTGCCGTCGGATATCGAGATCGCGCAGGCGGGCAAACTCAAGCCCATTCTGCAAATCGCCGCCGAGGTCGGGTTGAAAGAGTCGGAGTTGGAACTGTTCGGACCGTACAAGGCCAAGGTGCATTTGGACGTGCGTGACCGCATGGCGAAGCGCCCCAACGGCAAATACATTGACGTGACTGCCATCACGCCCACGCCGCTCGGCGAGGGCAAGACCACGACGACCGTGGGTCTCTCGCAGGCCCTCGGCGCGCATTTCGGCAAGCAGGTGTTCACCTGCATCCGCCAGCCCTCGCAGGGGCCGACCTTCGGGATTAAAGGCGGCGCGGCGGGCGGCGGTTATTCGCAAATCATCCCGATGGAGGATTTCAATCTGCATCTCACGGGCGATATTCACGCCATCACCGCCGCCAACAACCTACTGGCGGCCGCCATTGACGCGCGGATGCTGCACGAGCGCGCCCAGCCCGACGACGACAAACTGGCGAAGGCCATGACGCTCGACGGTCAGTTCACCGACTCGCAACGCAAGCGGCTGGCGAAACTCAACCTCAGCGCGAAGACGCTGACCGATATGTCTACGGAAGACAAGCGGCGCATGTTCCGGCTCGGCATTGACCCCGCGAGCATCACCTGGCAACGGGTGATGGACATCAACGACCGTCTACTGCGCCGCATCCAGATCGGCCTGGGCGACGACGAAAAAGGCAACGAGCGCCTGACCGGCTTCGACATCACGGTGGCGAGCGAAATCATGGCGATTCTCGCGCTCACCACCTCGCTCGCCGATATGCGCGAGCGCCTGGGGCGCATGGTGTTCGGCACGAACACAAAGGGCGAGGCGCTCACCGCCGAAGACCTGGGCGTGGCTGGCGCGCTCACCGTCCTGATGAAGGACGCCATCATGCCCAACCTGCTGCAGACGCTCGAAGGCACGCCCGCCTTTGTCCACGCCGGGCCGTTCGCCAACATCGCGCACGGCAACTCGTCCATCGTCGCCGACCAGATCGCGCTCAAACTAGTGGGCAAAGACGGCTACGTCATCACCGAGTCCGGCTTCGGCGCCGACATCGGCATGGAAAAATTCATGGACATCAAGTGCCGCTACTCCGGCCTGGTACCCGACGTGGTGGTGATTGTGGCGACCATCCGCGCGCTCAAGATGCACGGCGGCGGCCCCAAGGTGGTGGCTGGGCGCCCGCTCGACAAAGCCTACACCGAGGAGAACCTGCCGTTGCTGGAAGCCGGGATGGCGAATATGATCCGGCACATCCACAACGCCAAGCGGTACGGCGTGCCGGTGGTGGTGGCTGTCAACTCCTTCAAGTACGACACGGAGGCCGAGATCAAGCTGGTGCAGAAGTATGCTGAGCAGGCCGGGGCCGAAGGCGCGATCAAGTGCACCAACTGGATGCACGGCGGCAAGGGCGCGATTGAGCTGGGCGAGGCCGTGATTGCGGCGGCTGAGAAGCCCAAGAAATTCCAGTTCCTCTATCCGCTCGACATCCCGATCAAGCAGAAGATCGAAACCATCGCCAAAGAGATTTACGGCGCGGCCGGCGTGGAATACTCGCCGGAGGCTGAGGCCAAGATCGAACTGTACACGCGGCTCGGTTTCGACAAACTGCCGATCAACATGGCTAAGACGCACTTGTCGTTCACCGACAAGCCCGAGATCAAAGGCGCGCCGACCGGCTTCATCCTGCCCGTCCGTGACATTCGCGCCTCGGCAGGAGCGGGCTTCCTCTACCCGCTGTGCGGCGCGATGCGGACGATGCCGGGGTTGCCCACCCGTCCGGTGTTCTTTGACGTAGACTTGGACTTGCAGACTGGCAAGGTCAAAGGCTTGTTCTAAGAGAGCAGGGGAGCTCGCTTCGCTCGGGAGCGCGGGTGCAGGGGAGATTCTCCCCGCTCCCCCGCTCCCCTGCTCCCTTGCCATTTATAAACCGCAAACCCGCCATGCGGATCCTTATCGTCGAAGACGACCCCGGCTCGCTCCGCTTGCTGATGCTCTCGCTCATGCACGCCGGGCACGAGATCGTGCAAGCCACCGACGGTCAGGTGGCCTGGGACATCTGGCAGAAAGAAAATATCCGGCTCGTCGTCACCGATTGGATGATGCCGGAGATGTCAGGCACGGAGTTGATTCAAAAAATCCGCACGGCGGGGCGGGGCTACACCTACATCATCATGGTCACCGCCGTCGGCGACAAGCCCAAAGTGGTGGCCGGGCTTTCCTCCGGCGCCGATGACTACATCACCAAGCCTTACGACCCCGACGAACTCGCGGCGCGCGTCGGCATCGGCGTGCGCATCATCCAACTCGAAGAGAACCTGAGCGCCTCCAGAAGCCAGATGGAATTTCTGGCGATGCACGACACCCTGACGGGCCTCTTCAACCGCCGCGCCATTCAAGAACGCGCCGAAGCCGATCTCAGCCGCGCCCTCCGCGAGCAGACTCCGCTGAGCGTGGCCCTCCTCGACATTGACCACTTCAAAGCGGTCAACGACACCCACGGGCACGATGTCGGCGATCAGGCCTTGCGCCTCGTGGCCGAAGTGCTCACCGCCAACATCCGCGGCTACGATGCCGTGGGCCGCTGGGGCGGCGAAGAATTTCTCGTCGTCCTGCCCGGCGACTCGCTCATTGACGCCGCCATCGTCGCCGAGCGCATTCGCGTAAGCGTGACGGAGATCACCCTCGAACTAGCCGGGGGCAAGCGCTTGCCGCTCACCGCCAGTCTGGGCATCGCCAGTTGGCCCGGTACTGCCAGCCAGCCGCTCACGCTCGATCAACTCATCCATCAAGCCGACGAAGCCCTCTACCGCGCGAAGAGCGAGGGGCGCAACCGGGTCTGCCTCGCCGAACCTCATGCCTGAAAATTTGCGACCATGAAAATCCTTGTCGTTGACGACGATGCCGGTCTGCGTGACCTGATAGCCTATCACTTGCACAAAGCGGGGCACGAAGTAGTCCAGGCCGAAGATGGCCTGGCGGGTTGGAAACTGTTCGAGGGTGAACCGTTCCGCATGGTCATCACCGACTGGGTGATGCCCGAACTCGACGGCCCCGGCCTGACCGCCAAAATCCGCGGAGCTAATCTCCCGCAATACACTTACATTATCATCCTGACGGCCCTGGATGACCGGCCGAGCCTCCTCAAAGGCGAAAAAGCCGGCACTGACGACTATCTCCTCAAGCCCGTCGCCTCGGATGAACTGCTGGCGCGCGTGGTTTTCGGGGAGCGCATCCTGCGGATGAAAGACAAGCACAACGAGTCGAAATAGATCGTGAAAAAACTTGACCTCTTCACCCTCGTTGGTCTGCGCACGACGATTTCTCCCTTCGGCCTCGCCTGTTTTCTCGTAGCGATTCCGCTCACGGGCTGGTTGGCCGCGCGAGTGTTGAATCTTCCGCTCGGTGAGGCGGCTCTCGCCGGACTTCTTTCTTCTCTGTTCATGTTCGCTTCCGACTGGCTTCATCAATGGGGTCATGCCAACGCGGCCAAACGCGCGGGCTATCCCATGACGGGGATGCACTTCTTCTTCATCTTTGCGGCTTCGCAATATCCACCGGATGAACCTGAACTCCCGGCGCGGACGCACCTCCGCCGCGCGCTCGGCGGGTGGTGGATGAACACGCTCCTCGGGGCGTTGCTCGCGCCTCTCGCGTTTTACCTGTGGCCGGGCGGCGGCGTGCTAGCGTGGCTGGCGGCGTCTCTCGCCGCCTGGAATTTTTTCGTCCTCGGCCTCGGCGCGCTCGTGCCGCTATATCAGCCGTTTGAGACGGACGGGGGGACGGTGTTGAAGTATTGGGGGAAGCGATAAGCTCAATTTATTTCACCCCCACAATGACATCGTAGCCGAAATACCGGGCTGTTCTTCATTCCCCCAGGCGCGTTACACAACCCGCCGGTTTATTCCTCAAAGAGGTCGGCCACTTTAACGCTGAAGCCCGGCAGAACCTCATCCCCGGTCAGTGCGTCGGCGGCGGTGAACTCGCGTGCGTCAGTGAGGGAGCGATAGGCGTAGACGGTTTTATCGGCAGGGTCGGCCACCCACACGAGTTTGACGCCAACGGCAAAATATTCTTTGAGTTTTTGCTTTACTTCGCTCCAACGGTCATCGGGAGACATGATTTCTACAATCAATTCGGGGGCGACATCCAAAAAGCCGGTTTTCTTCTGGCGTTGAGCATAACGCTCGTTGGAGATGAAAGCCACATCCGCGCCACGCACTGTGTCGGGGTTGCGGTGAGTATAGATGCCGACCTCCCCTACGACGACTTTGCCCAACTTGTGCTTTCTCACAAACGCTTTGAGATGTTCGTAGAAATTGCCCTCGGAGTTGCCGTGCCGGACACCCGTTGGACTCATGGAAACAATTCTTCCTTCAATCAACTCATACCGCCCAATATCGCCTAGAGCTAAGGCCTCTTCGCCAGTGACGAGCGTTTCGGCTTGGGGGGGCGCAACTTGAAGCGTCATAGCCATTTGCCTTTCATTACAATAACTATAGCACGATTTGGCAACGGATGGCTTCGCCTAACCGATGTAGCGGATATGCGCCATTCCCAACCGGGACCATCCGCTACATCCGCTACCTATCCGTTGCCAACTCTCACGGGCACTTCTCCAAGTGCAAATAAGTTTGGCACTCGGCTTCGGTGAGCGAGCGGGTGACGCGGGATTGAGCGAGGGCGAGCAGGTCGGCAATGTCAATGGCATACACGTTCACCATGCCGTTTTCGCCGCTCACCGCGAGGTAGCGCGAGTCGGGGCTGAAGGCTATTCTGCCTTCAAAGGTCGAAGCCCTGGGCAATACATGGAGGACTTTGCCCGTCTGGGCATCCCAAATCGTGACGGTGGAGTCGCCATCCAAAGCGGCAATCAGGGCCCCATCCGGGCTGTAAGCGATGCGCCAAAAAAAGACGCGGGCGTTCGGCAGTTTCAAGACTGATGCGCCGGTTGCGACATCCAACACTTGCGCGCTGCCGCCAAAAGTGCTAGTCGCCAAGCGTTTGCCATCGGGGCTGAAAAAAACGGAAGAAACGCCAGCTGTTTCGGTAAGCGTAACCAATAATTTTCCGGTCGCCGTTTCCCAGATACGCGCGGTACCATCAAAGCTGGCGGTGGCGAGGCGGGTGCCATCGGGGCTGAAATGGATTTCTTTTATTTCGTTCATGTGTTCTGTTAAGGTGTAATGCAAAGTGCCCGTGCTGAGGTCCCATACACTTACCAAATGGTCTTGGTTACTACCGGTGGCCAGCCATTTCCCGTCCGGGCTAAAACTGATTTTTGCCATAAAAGTTCCTTGATGAGCGCTGAGTGTTTGCGCCAGTTGCCCCGTGGTCATGTCCCAAATTTTGACGGCATCTGCTGGCCCGCTCGAGGCCAGGTATTTCCCATCCGCGCTAAACTCAAGGTCAAAGATTAAGGGAACGGTATCCGTCAGCGTCATCAGGAGTTGGCCCGTTTGGGCATCCGAAACGAGGATGCGGAAATCATCCGTGCCGGTGGCGAGGCGTTGCCCATCCGCGCTGTAGGCAATCGCATAGTTCCCGCGCACGGCCATCACTTCGGCATCCGAGACAACATCGAAAATCCGCGCTTGTTTATCCGCCCCCGCAATCACCAAGCGCCGCCCGTCGGGGCTGAAATCTAACTCGCCAAACAGACCCCGGATGGTCAGACCCGCTTGGCCCGTGGTCATATCAAACAGTTGCGCCGTTGATACGCCGGAAACCGCCATGAAGCGTCCATCATGGCTGAAGGTGATATCGCCGCCATTCGCAGGGAACTGGCGCGTGTCTTGCCACGTCGCCACATCCCAAAAATGCAAGGTGCCATCACTAATGGTGGTCGCCAAATATTTTCCATCGGGCGTAAAGGCCACCGACGTAACGGCATAGCCAAATTGGGGAGAGGCATACACGGCTTCACTGGTGGCAGTTCGCCAAACGTTAAAAGTCTCCTGGCCCGCGCTGGCGACCAATGCGCCATCGGGGCTAAAGGCCACTTCAGACACCGGTTTGATGGGCACGGTGCGGGTGTACAAGGCTTGCCCCGTCAAGGCATCCCAGACAATCACCACACCGTTTTCATCGCCGCTGGCGAGGTAGGTCCCATCGGGACTAAAAGCGACTGCGCCAACGCCGCCAGTGTGACCGGTGAGCATCAACCCTTCGCGCCCGGTGTGCGCGTCTAAAATTTGGATGCCCTGCCCATACGCCCGCGCTAACCACGCGCCGTCCGTGGTCATAGCCAAGCTGTAGTAATTAATGATGGGTTCGCCCGGCGCGCTCCACACTTCGGCCCCCGTTGCCGCCTCCCAGAGTTTGACTGTGCCGTCATGGCTGATGGAAACCACCTGGTTGCCATCCGGGGTGAAGAGCGCCGTATAGACATTATCGGTGTGGCCTTTGAAAGCAAAGCGCACGCGCGAGGCAAAGACGGCCTGATGCAAGACGCTTTCCACTTCGGGCAAAACGGTTTGATTGTTGCGATACGTCTTGTGGGCGGCTTCAAGAGCCAACAATAACGCTTGTTCAGGGTCAGTGCCGATGTTGTTGAGGGCGGCGGCGGCTAATTCACGCGCCTGGGCCAGCGTGGTTTGCTCTTCCGCCTCGGCCTGCGCCGTGGCGCGGAGGTCGGCTTCGGCTTGGGCGGTGGCTTCCGAGTCGAGCGCGGCGTTCTTGGCCGTGTTGGCGGTGTCGGCATTCGCAACCGCCTGGGTGCTGGCGGCCTGCGCCGCCGCGGCATTCGCCGCCGATTGGGTGTTGGCCACTTGCGCCGCGCTTAAGTTCGTTTGGGCTTGTGCCGCATTCTGGTTCGATTGCAGTCCAAAGACTACAGCCAGCACGGCCAGCACGAGCGCCATTACGCCCGCCGCCGCAATTAAACGGTTGCGGGTTCGCACGCGGGCGACATACTGCGTTTGCTCCTCGGCGCGCGCCCGTTCCGTTTCGGCCAGTTTGCGCGCCGCTTCCAGTTCGCGTTTTTGCCGGGCTTGTTCTGCGGCGGCGCGCTGTTCATGTTCGGCCAGGCTGGCCGCGAGATACGCCCGCTCGTCATGCGTCAGAGCAATGGCGGCGTTGGCGGCCCAGCCTTCAAACTGCGCCAGACGGGTGCCAGTCAGCAGATAGCTGGCCTCGCGTTTCGCGGTCTCCCATTCGTGCGCGGCTTGCGCCAGTTGCCGTTGCAGGCGCACGTCACTCCGACTCTCGTTGAGCCACTCGCGCAGACGCGCCCACTCGCGCAATAACGCTTCGTGCGCCACTTCCACCGTTGCGCCGCGCGTGGCTAGGTCGTGGTCAAAGGCAAGGAGGCGTGACTTTCCAAAAGCTTCAATAACTTGACTGAATATTCCGAGTTGGCGAGTTTCGGGTTTCGGGTTGGCGGGTTTTAACTCGTAATGCTCTAACTCGAAACTCGAAACTTGAAGACTTTCTAATTCAGAGCGGAGGACCCTCCGCCGCGTGTCTTCCACGCCTTCGCCTAACGTGACGAGGCGCAAGAATAATTGGCGCGCCAGCGCCTGCTGGCTTTCGTTCAGCCCCGCAAACACTTCTTCTGCGCGGCGGCCCAATGCGCCCAGCACGCCGCCAATGGAGTCGTAGGCGGCTTGGGTGAGCGTGCGCCCTTCGCGTTTCTCGAACAGTTCGGTGAGGGCGTATTGCAGGAGGGGCAGAGCCCCGGGCTGGTCGCCCACGTCGCGGGTCATCGCGGCCACCAGGCCGGGTTCCAGCCGCAGGCCCACGCGCCGCGCCGGGCCGAGAATCGCGCGCTCCAGTTCGTCAGGCGTGAGGGGCAAGACCAATTCACTGCGCCGCTGCAAGAGTTCACCGAAGTCCACGTAGCGCAAAGGGCGGTCAATGAAATCGGCGCGCAAAGTGATGAGGATACGCACGCGGCTCCGCTCGTCCATGGCCGCCGTGACGAGACTGCTCAACAACGACGCGCGCTCCGCGTTCGCGTCCCCTGTCGTCAGGGTAAAAATTTCCTCGAATTGGTCAATGACTAAAACCAATTGAATGGACTCGTCGGCGGGCAGGATGCGGTTGACGGCGCGCAGGAGGCCGCGCTCATTTTCTTTCAGTTGGGCCAGCAAACTGGCAGGGGGGTTCACCGCCACCCGCAAGAGCGCGGCTTCCAGTTCTTCAAACGGGCGCGGGCCGGGCATCAAGTCCACGTAGAACCAGTTCTCCGAACCGAGCAGGCCGCCGCGCCGGAGGGACGGGACCAGCCCCGCCCTGACGACCGACGATTTGCCGCTCCCGCTCGGCCCAACCACCGCGAGAAAGCGCGCGAGTTCGCCGCCTTCGCTCAGCCGCGCCAGGAGTTGTTGAATCAGCGTTTCGCGCCCGAAGAAGTCTTCGGCGTCGGCCTCGCCGAAGGCGCGCAAGCCTTTGTACGGGTTGACGAGTTCAGTCGCCGTCTCTTCTTCCGGCGCGGGGATGAAGACCGGTTGAGCCGCGAGGCCGCTGAGGGCGCGGCGAAAATCATCCAACAGGGCCAGCACGTCGGGATAACGGTCCTCCGGGGCTTTGGCGGCGGCGCGGGCAATCACCGCATCCAGCGCGGCGGGCAAGCCGGTGCGGTTGGCGGCGAGCGAAGGCAGGGGCGCGGCGATGTGTTGTTGCAACAAGTCAAAGGGCGTGGGGCCGCTGAAAGGGAGCGCGCCCGTGAGCATCTCGTAGAGCATCACGCCGAGGCAGTAGATGTCGGTCTGCGGGCGCACGGTGAGCGAGCGGATTTGCTCCGGCGACATATATTGCGGCGAGCCAATGAGCGCATCTACCTCGGTCTGATGTTCGAGGTCGGGATTGCCGAGGTTCTTGGCGATGCCGAAGTCGGCGAGGTAGGCGTTGGCGTCTTCGTCGAGCAGGACGTTGCCGGGCTTGAGGTCGCGGTGAATGACGCCGATGCGGTGCGCGGAATGCAAGGCGGCGCAGATTTGCTCCAGCAGGCGGGCGACGGTTTCGATGGGGAGCGGCCCGCCCTGCAACAACCCTTGCACACTGCCGCCGCGCAGAAGGCGCATCACGAGATAGGCCACGCCCGGTTCGCGCCAGTAATCGTAGAGCGGGACGATGTGGGGATGCTCCAACCGCGCGACGAGTTGGGCTTCGGCTTCGAAGCGGCGGATGAAGTCGGGATGATTGGCGAAAGCGGGGAGGATGATTTTGACGGCGACTTCGCGCTCAACGAGGGGCTGGGTGGCGCGATAGACGGCGCCCATGCCCCCCGCGCCGATGCGTTCCCCGAGCGCGTAGCCGCGAATGGCGCGGCCACTCAAATCCGCGCCGCCGATCTCTTCGAGGGCGGGCATCGGCGTCTCGACCGGGAGCGGCACTTCGGGGCGGGCCTCCCGCGCCCGCCGCACGAACTCGGCCCGGTCGTCGAGGGGGATGGCGAGGGCCATCGCCAAGCGCTCGGCAATCTGCACCGAGGGGCGTGCGTCGTCGGCTTCGATTTTGCGGATGGTGATGGCGGCACACCCGACGCGGCGCGCGAGTTCTTCCTGCGTCAAATCGAGTTCGCGGCGGCGCTGGCGCACAAAACGCCCGAAAGATTGTTCTGGATTCATTTTGCCTCTCCTGAGACCTGGCCGATCTGGCTTGGATGCAAATACTCTAGCACTTGCGGGAGGCAAATTCAAGTAGTTGGGGCGTTTTTATCGCTTTTTTTATCGGCGGGAGAGAGTGTATCGGTTTGGTTATCGGAGGGGAAATAAAAACCCCCATACATAGGCGGACGAACAGCCTATGCAGAGGGGGGCGAATATCAATAACCAGTTTCACAGAGTCAGACCTTTGGGGTTTGGGAAACCCCAAAGGTCTTTTGGTTCCCCTCACTATTGGCAACGGATGGCTTCGCCTAGCGGATGTAACGGATAGCGACGCGCCCATCCGTTACATCCGGTAGAAAATCCGTTGCCAACTTACGGGCACTTCTCCACATGCAAATACTGCTGGCACTCCTCCATCGTCAACGCTCGCGTGACGCGTGAGCGAGCCAACGCCGATTGGCAACGGATAGATATCGGATGTAACGGATGCGGGTCTTGCCTAATCAGTCCCATCCGCTACATCCGTTACAAAATCCGTTGCCAACTCTCACGGGCACCCCTCCAAGTGCAAATACTGCTGACACTCCTCGGTAGTCAGTGAGCGCGTGACGCGCGAGTGAGCGAGCGCCAGGAGGTCATCGGTGTTCAATAAATAAACGCGGATGGTGCCGTCGTTGTTATTCGCCATCAGGCGCTTGCCATCCGGGCTAAAGAGCACGCCGCTGATACCCTGCGGATCGCCGGTGATGGTCTGCAATTCTTCGCCCGTCGTCGCGTCCCAGATTTTCGCCGTCCCATCAGCACTGCCCGTGGCGAGGCGCAGGCCATCGGCGCTGAAGGCCAGGCCGCTAATGCCGTTGGTATGGCTGGTGAGATGGAATAAGGCTTGACCCGTTGCCACATCCCAAATAATGGCAGTGTTATCCCGGCTCCCCGAGGCGAGGCGCGTCCAATCGGCGTTGAAGGCCAAACTGTAAATCGAACTGGTGTGGCCGCCGTACATTTGACTGAGAAGTTGGCCGGTGGCAACATCCCAAATCCGAATCTGGCTTTCGCCAGTGCCATTGCCGGTTGCCACTCTTTTACCATCCGGGCTGAAGGCCACAATATTGATAGCGCGGTTATTTGCGGTGACGGTGTACAGGAGTTGGCTGGTGACGGCATCGCCAGCAGAACTAGGCGCAAGCGACCACAGTTTGGCCGTGCCATCGTCACTGCCAGTGGCAAGATGTGTTCCATCCGGGCTTAAAGCGACGCTCTCAATAAAGGGGGAATTGTGCCCAACAATGTTGCTGTGTCCAGTGAAACTGAGCAATTCCTGGCCTGTCTGAAGATTCCAGATTTTTACCGTTCCATCAGTCAAGCCTGTGACCAACTGCGACCAATCTGCGTTTAACGCTGTGCTCCCAATCCGGCCTGGCGAGAGCGGCAGAATCACTTGCTGTATCACCCGGCTTGCATCATCTGTCGAAACATCCAACACACTGACGATTGTTTCTGTGATGCCACTCAACGTGACAATTTGCCTTTGGTCTTGACTGGCGGCGATGAAGTGTCCATCCCAAGTGTTCACCTCCCGTTGGGGAGTCAAGTCCCAGACTTTCACATACCCATCATCGCCAGCACTGGCGATGTATTTCCCATCTGGGCTGAAGGCGACACCACTGACTGCGTTAGTATGCCCAGACAGGGTATATAGTTCCTTGCCAGTGTCGGCATCCCAAACTTTAACCCAATGGTCGAGACCAGCCGTGGCGATATATTTACCATCTGGACTGAAGGCAGCTTCGTTAATGGCTATTAACGAAGAGCCACCGCCAAGGGCCTTGCTTACATGGCTTAAGGTGAGCAATTCTCGGCCTGTCGCCGCATCCCACACTTTGGCAAGGCCGTTCTCCGAGGCCGTGGCTAAGCGGGCACTATCATTGCTAAAGTCTACACCCAAAATCCGTGCGGTATGTCCAGTCACGCGAAATAGTTCTTGACGAGTTTTTAAATCGAAAACAGCTAATGTTCCATCCTGCCCGCCTATCGCCAGCCGCGTTCCATCCGGGCTAATGCGGACCACGCCCACCAGTGCCTCCGGCCCGCTGAGTGTGAACAATTTTTGAGCGGTGGCAATATCCAAAACATCCACTGTCCCATCAGGATGCCCGAGAGCCACTTGTGCGAGGTCGGGGCTAAAATCACCGGCTCGATTGGTGGGGGGGAAACTGGCAGGCAATACAATTAACGGCAAGGCGCGTTTCCCAGCGACCACTCCAGGGGTGAGGTCAAACATTTTAATAACTGTGGTCTCGCTGGTGCCTTGGTCAATTATCGCCAGGCGCTGGCCATCGGCGCTTAATCCAAAATGGTTGAAGCCATTATCAAAAACACTGAAGCGCAGGCGGCTCTCCGCGTTGGGGAGACCGGGCGCAAGGTCCCAGATGCGGGTGCCAAACCCGCCTACCGCTACCAGTTGTTGCCCATCAGATGTAAAACGGACTTTACGAAACCCCGCCCGAAGGGCCGTGTAAAAATAGCTTGACTGAATCGTAAGCAATTTCTGGCCGGTCATGGTGTCCCACACCCGGACATTGCCATCAAACTGGGCGGTGGCCAAGCGTTGACCGTCCGGGCTAAAGGAAGCCCCAAATACGTACCCGCCCTCCTCATTGTGCAGGGTTAGAAGTTCCGCGCCGGTAGCCGCATCCCAAATTTTGGCGGTGCCATCAAAACTGGCGGTGACAATCCGCTTGCCATCGCGACTGAATTCAGTATAAGCGACTGGGGCCAAGTGAGTGGCGAGCGTAAACTCTTCACGGGTGGCCGAGGCGTCTCCAGATATGTTGTCATCCAATCGCCAGACCCTAGCCGTTCCATCCCAACCACAGGTAACCAGATGCTTGCCATCCGGGCTAAAATTCGAGACAAACACACCCAGGCGGTGGCCGGAGAGTGTGAATAGTTCCTGCCCGGTCGTGGCGTCCCAAATCTTAACCGTATTATCTTCACTGGCGGTGGCGATGCGCTTCCCGTCGGGGCTGTAAATCACACCCCAAAGCATCCCGGTGTGGCCGGTGAGGGTGAGCACTTGTTGTCCAGTAATCATGTCCCAGACTGTTGCCGCACCGGAGTAATGTCCTAATATGATGCGTTTCCAATCTGGGCTGAATCCTGTCGCATTCACATCCCGTTTATCAATGGGCAAGGTGGTGGTCAGCACTTGTTGCGCGGCGGTCATGCTCCCTGAAACCTCCCAAGTTGTGATGATGGTTAAACCCTGGGCATCCGAATCAATGAACCCCAGCCGCCGACCATCGGGATTAATGGCAATCAGGCCCGCCTTTTTCGGCAGGGTGAAAAGTTCCTGACCGTTAGCCGCATCCCACACTTTGATTTCATTATCCAAACGGGTGGTGACAATGCGTGTCCCATCCGGGTTGAACAAAGCCCCCATCATAGGGTGAAGTGCATTAGGGAGTGATAGCCGCAACGGCGAGGCTTGTATAGAACGATGCAAAGCATCGGCGGCCTCGGGCAGAACCGTCCCATCGGTGGCGTAGGTCTCCGAGACGGCTTGCATGGCAAGCAAAACACTACGCTCCGGGTCAGAATCGAAATTGTTGATAGCAAGCGACGCCCACTCGCGGGAACGGGCCACCCGCGCCTCGCGCTCGGACTGGGCTTGCAAATTGACCGCAGTGGCTTCGGCTTGTTGCGCTAAATCACGTTGGGCGTTGGCCTGCGTGCTGGCGGCTTGGGCGAGGTTTCGTTGAGCAACTTCCTGAGTATTGGCCGCTTGAGCGACATTGGCAATGGCGGCGTTTTGCATGGCGAGGGTGGCGTTGCTGTTGGCGGTAGAGCGCGCTTGCCCGCCCAAAAGGATGGCGACCAGCGCGGCTATGACGGCCAACCCGCCGACCACCGAGATGACCCGGTTGCGCGTCCGCACGCGGGCGACGTACTGTGTTTGCTCATCCGCCCGCGCCCGCTCGGTCTGCGCCAGTTTGCGCGCCGCTTCTAGTTCACGTTGTTGCCGTTCCTGCTCCGCAATTTGTTGGCGTTCCCGTTCCGCCACACTCGCATCGAGATAGGCTCGTTCATCTGTTGTGAGCGCGAGGGTGGTGGTCAAGCCCCAGCCTTCGAATTGCTCCAACCGCGCGCCCGTCAGCAGAAAACTCGCGTCGCGGTTCCCGTTGTTCCATTCCAGCACTTCGACCGCTAACGCTCGTTGGAGGCGCACGTCGCTCCGGCTCTCCGCCAGCCAATCGCGCAACCGCGGCCACTCGCGCAATAACGCCTCGTGCGCCACTTCCACCGTCGGGCCGCGTGTGATGGGGTCACGGTCAAAGGCGAGGAGGCGGGGTTGGCCGAAGGATTCGATTATTTGGTTGAAGGTTGCAGGTTTCAAGTTGGAAGGTTGTAAACCCGAAACCTGCGAACCTGCAAACCTGAAATCTGAAATCTGCAAACCTTCCACCTCCGCCCGCAACACGCGCCGCCGTGTGTCCTCCGTGCCTTCGCCCAACGTGACGAGACGCAAAAACAATTGCCGCGCCACGGCTTGCCCGGACTCCGCCAGCCCCGTGAACACTTCTTCGGCGCGGCGGCCCAGCGCGCCCAGCACCCCGCCGATTTTTTGATAGGCGGCTTTGGTCAACAGGCGCTCCGCGCGTTGCTCGAAGAGTTCGGTCAGCGCGTATTGCAGGAGCGGCAGGGCGCCGGGTTGGTCGGCGACATCGCGCACCATCGCCGCGACGAGGCCCGACTCAAATTTCAACTTCATCCGGTCGGCGGGGCCGACGATGGCTTGCTCTAATTCATCCGGCGTGAGCGGCAGGACGAGTTCATTGCGCTGGCGCAGGAGTTCGCCAAAATCCACGTAGCGCAACGGGCGGTCAATG
>Ga0315281_10001859_pt1 | contig 31342 bp, 25 predicted proteins | sample YL17G07_0_MG_FD_204540 | JGI IMG/M metagenome (GOLD analysis project Ga0315281, IMG submission 204540) | Sediment microbial communities from Yellowstone Lake, YNP, Wyoming, USA - YL17G07_0 | ecosystem: Environmental > Aquatic > Freshwater > Lake > Sediment | place: USA: Wyoming | collected...
CGACCAGGCCTTGGCGCTCGCTCTGAATGAACCGTCCGGACCCGCCTGACAGCGTACTTCCCCGGACGGCCCTCCGTCGGCTACCCTCTTGCTTTCAGCGCCGTGTGGGAGCGACCCTGGTGATCTGCTCGAACTGCGGAACCGAGAACGATGCGCAGCGCAAGTTCTGCACCGAGTGCGCGACGCCATTTGCGGCGGCCTGCCCGAACTGCGGCACGACCAACCCGCCGGCAGCGAAATTCTGCGGCGAATGTGCCTCGCCGCTGACCGGGGCGGCCCGGCCGGCCGACCGCGCGGCGGCTGCCGTCGCCGAACGCCGGCTGGTCAGCGTCCTGTTCGCCGACCTGGTCGGCTTCACTCCGTTTGCCGAGGAACGCGACGCGGAGGACGTACGCGACACGCTCACCCGCTATTTCGATCTCGCCTCCGAGGTCATGACCCGCTACGGGGGGACCGTCGAGAAGTTCATCGGCGATGCGGTGATGGCCGTCTGGGGCACGCCGGTCGCCCACGAGGATGACGCGGAACGGGCGGTCCGCGCCGCCCTCGAGCTGGTCGACGCGGTGCGCGGCCTCGGTCCGGCGATTCAGGCGCGGGCAGGGGTCCTGACTGGAGAAGCGGCGGTCACCCTTGGCGCCACAAACCAGGGCATGGTCGCCGGCGACCTGGTGAACACCGCCGCTCGCCTGCAGTCGGTGGCACCACCCGGCGTGGTCCTGGTCGGCGAAGCCACCCAACGCGCGGCAAGCCGCGCGATCGCCTTCGAGGAAGCCGGCGAACAGATGCTCAAGGGCAAGGCCAGCCCGGTCCCTGCCTGGCGCGCCTTGCGCGTCGTCTCGGAGCGCGGCGGCCGCAACCGCAGCGAGGCACTCGAGGCGCCATTCGTCGGCCGCGACGAGGAGTTTCGTCTGCTCAAGGACCTGTTCCACGCGACGGGGCGCGAGCAGAGGACGCGCCTCGTGTCGGTCATCGGTCCGGCGGGAATCGGCAAGAGCCGGCTGGCCTGGGAGTTTCAGAAGTACATGGACGGCCTGGTGGACACCGTCCGCTGGCACCATGGCCGGAGCCCATCATACGGCGAGGGGATCACCTTCTGGTCCCTGGGCGAGATGGTTCGCGGCCGGTGCGGATTGGCAGAGACAGCCGAGGAAGCGACGACGCGGGCCAAGGTCGCAGAGGTGCTGGCCGAGCACGTTCCCGACCCCGAAGAACGGCGCTGGATCGAGCCGGCACTGCTTGTGCTGCTCGGTTTCGAGTCGGGCATCGGCTCCGATCAGCTGTTCGCGGCCTGGCGCACCTTCTTCGAACGCCTGAGCAGCTCCGCCACCGTGGTGCTGGCCTTCGAAGACCTGCACTGGGCCGATAGTGGCACCCTGGACTTCATCGACCACCTGCTGGAATGGAGCAAGGGCCACCCGATCCTGGTCGTCACCCTGGCTCGGCCCGAGCTGATCGAAAAGCGCCCGAACTGGGGAGCCGGCAAGCGCAGCTTCACCTCCATCTACCTGGAGCCGCTGCCGGATGCGGCCATGCGCGAACTGCTCGGCGGGCTCGTCCCCGGCCTGCCCGAACCGGCGATCCGCGCGATCGTGGCACGCGCCGGCGGCATGCCCCTCTACGCGGTCGAGACCGTCCGCATGCTTCTTGCCGAGGACCGGCTGAGAGAAGAGGCTGGCGTCTACGTGCCGGTCGGCGACCTGACCACGCTGGCGGTGCCCGAGACCCTGACCGCCTTGATTGCCTCGCGTCTCGACGGCCTCGATCCGGCCGACCGGGCGCTGATCCAGGATGCCGCCGTCCTGGGCCAGAGCTTCACGCTTCAAGGGCTGTCTGCCGTCTCCGGGCTCGACGGCGCCGCGCTCGAGCCTCGCCTGCGTGGCTTGGTGCGACGCGAGCTGCTGACCATCGAGGTGGATCCCCGCTCGCCGGAGCGCGGCCAGTACACTTTCCTGCAGGCACTCATCCGTGAGGTCGCCTACAACACCTTCGCCAAGAAGGATCGCAAGACGCGCCACCTGGCCGCCGCCCGCTTCTTCGAGCAGCTCGGCTCTGACGAACTGGCCGGCGCGCTGGCGGGCCACTACCTGGCGGCACACGCCAATGCCGCCGAAGGAGCCGAGTCCGAAGCCCTGGCCGCCCAGGCCCGGATTGCCCTCAAGGCGGCGGCCGATCGGGCGGTCTCCCTCGGAGCCCACGGCCAGGCCATCACCTTCCTCGAGCAGGCGCTGACGGTGACGAGCGACCCGGCCGATGAGGCTGACCTGCTCGAGCGCGCGGGCAACTCGGCGAGAACGGCGGCGCGCTATGACGCAGCTGAGGTCTTTCTTCGACGCGCCGTGGAGGTCCACCGAGCTCGCGGCGATCGCCTGGCGGCTGCTCGTGCCACGGCATCCCTGGGATGGGGGCTGATATCCGGCCAGCGGGGAAAGGCGGCGGTCGAGTTGCTGGAGCCAGCTTCGGCAGAATTCGCGGACCTCTTCCCCGATCAAGCCATCGTCCGGCTGGACGGCGTGCTCGCGGGCGCATACAGCAATAACGAAGAGCCCCGCCGGGCCATGGAGGTCGCCGAGCGGGTCCTGGAGGCCGCGGAACACGCCGACCTGGTGGCGATCCTGGCCACGGCGCTGCTGACGAAAGGAGAGGCGCTCAGCCAGCTCGGCCGCCGGCGCGAGGGGATCGGCGTCGTCAGGGCAGGCGAGTCGCTCGCGCGTGACAACGGGTTGGACGAGACGCTGATGATGGCCCTTGGCATCCGTGGCTTCCTGATGGGCGACCTCGATGCTGTTGGTGCGATGGACGCGTGGCGCGAAGGTCTCGCCCTGGCGCGCCGAGTCGGCAACCGTGTTTCCGTGCTGCGCATGACCAACAATCTTGGGTATACCGCGTTCGTGGCTGGCGACTGGGACGAGGCCCTCGAACATCTCGACGGGCAGGAGCCCGAAGACCTTGAGCGCGCGGACCGCATCGGATTGCTGGGCAACTCGGTCATCGTCCACGCCTGTCGCGGCGAAGACGTCACCGAGGGGCTCGCCGAGCTTCAGCGCCTGATGAGCGACGGCCGGATGGGCAATACGGGGTTCGCCGATGACGCGATTGGGAACGCGGCGATGGCCGAAGGACGACTCGACGATGCGAGCAGCGCCTGGCGGCACCTGGCGGACCAGGACGCGATCAATGCCCCAGAGTTCAGGTATCGGGCCGCGCGCCCGGCCCTCTGGGAGAGCGACGTAGCTGGTGCCCGGGCTGACCTCGCGGCACTCGACGCGACCGGCGTCCATGGCACCGTGGTGGAGCTCCGCCGAACGGCGATTCGGGCTGGCCTGGTCGCCCTGGAGGGCCAGCTGGGGGAAGCGATGGTGCTGTATCGCGAGGTCCTGCGTGGGTTGCGCGACGTCGGGCAACGCTGGGACGAGGCGCTCGTCGGGATCGACATGGCGACCCTGTTGGACCCATCTGACCCCTACGTCCGCAGCGTCGTCGAGTCAACTCGAGAAATCCTGGTTCGACTCGGTGCGAAGCCGTTCGTAGAGCGCCTGGACGCCGCCATGGGCCGCTCGACCGCTACCGAACCATCCACCAGCGGGGCAACCAGGCCGGCCGCCAGCCGGTCCGCGACGCCATCGTGATCTGTCCGAACTGCGGGAGCGAGAACCGCATCGGGGCGAAGTTCTGCAACGAGTGCGCCACTCCCTTCGCGGCGGGGTGCCCGAGTTGCGGGTTCGCGAATCCGCCGGGCGCGAAGTTCTGTTCCGAGTGTGCGGTGCCCCTTGCGGGGGCTACTGCTGCGCCGCCGATCCGTGCGACGCCGAACGCGGATCCCGTCGCCGAGCGTCGCCTGGTATCGGTCCTGTTCGCCGACCTGGTCGGTTTCACGCCGTTCTCGGAGGAACGCGACAGCGAGGAGGTCCGGGAGACGCTGACCCGCTACTTCGACCTCTCGCGCGAGGTCATCGATCGGTACGGAGGCACCATCGAAAAGTTCATCGGCGACGCGGTGATGGCCGTCTGGGGAGCGCCGATTGCGCGCGAGGATGACGCGGAACGCGCCGTGCGTGCCGCGCTTGAGCTGGTCGAGGTCGTCAAGACACTCGGCTCCGGCATCCAGGCCCGGTGTGGCGTTCTGACCGGCGAGGCTGCGGTGACCCTTGGTGCCACCAACCAGGGCATGGTCGCAGGCGACATCGTCAATACCGCCAGCCGCCTGCAGTCGGCGGCAGCCCCCGGCACGGTCCTGGTCGGAGAGACGACCCAGCGGGTAGCCGCGCAGTCGATCGTCTTCGAGGAGGCCGGAGAGCAGGCGCTCAAGGGCAAGGCGGAGCCGATCCCGACCTGGCGGGCGGTCCGCGTGGTGTCGGAGCGCGGCGGCCGGAATCGGAGCGAGGCGCTGGAGGCGCCGTTCGTCGGTCGAGATGAGGAGCTGCGCCAGATCAAGGACCTCTTCCACACCACCCAGCGCGAGGGCAAGCCGCGCCTGGTCAGCGTCATCGGACCGGGCGGCATCGGGAAATCGCGCCTTGCCTGGGAGTTCCTCAAGTACATCGATGGGTTGGCGGGCCAGGTCTGGTGGCACGCGGGTCGAAGCCCAGCCTACGGTGACGGCATCACCTTCTGGGCCCTGGGCGAGATGATTCGGGGACGGGCTGGCCTGGCGGAGACGGACGACGAAGCGACCAGCCGCGAGAAGATCGCTGCCACGGTCGAGCAGCACGTGCCCGACTCCGAGGAGCGGCGCTGGATCCAGTCGGCCCTGCTCGCCCTGCTCGGGTTCGAAGCCGATATCAGCTCGGACCAGCTCTTCGCCGCCTGGCGCACCTTCTTCGAACGGATGTCGGCCATATCACCGGTGGTCATGGTCTTCGAGGACCTGCACCACGCCGATACGGGGACGCTCGACTTCATCGACCACCTGATGGAGTGGAGCCGCACAGTCCCGATCACGGTGATCACCCTGGCGCGCCCTGAGCTGCTCGAGAAGCGGCCGGACTGGGGCGCCGGCAAGCGCACCTTCGCGTCGATCCACCTGGAGCCGCTGCCATCCGAGGAGATGCACCGCCTGCTTGCGGGGCTGGTCCCGGGTCTGCCCGCGCGCACTGCCGCCGCCATCGTCGAGCGTGCCGACGGGATCCCGCTCTACGCCGTCGAGACGGTCCGCATGCTGCTGGCCCAGGGCCAGCTGGTGCTGGAAAACGGCGCCTATCGCCCCACCGGCGACCTGGACGATATCGCCGTTCCGCAGACCCTCACCTCGTTGATCGCGGCCCGCCTGGACGGACTCGAGCCATCGGACCGGGGCCTCATCGAGGATGCCGCAGTGCTGGGGCAGAGCTTCACGGTGGCCGGGCTCTCCGCCGTGTCCGGCGTGGACACGACCGACCTCGAGCCGCGGCTGCGCACCTTCATCCGTCGCGAGCTGCTGGTGCTGGAAGCGGACGCGCGCTCGCCGGAACGCGGCCAGTACTCGTTCATGCAGTCCCTCATCCGCGAGGTCGCGTACAACACCCTTGCCAAGAAGGACCGCAAGGTCCGACACCTGGCTGCCGCGCGGTTCTTCGAGAGCCTGGGGACCGATGAGCTCGCCGGCGGCCTGGCCGGTCACTACCTCTCGGCCCAGCGCCTGGCCGGGGACCAGCAGGAAGCCGATGCGCTGGCGGCGCAGGCGCGGATCGCCCTGCGGGGCGCCGCGGATCGCGCGGCGTCGCTCGGCTCGCATGAGCAGGCGGTGAAATTCCTGGAACAGGCCCTGGAGGTGGCCGACAGCGCCGAGGATCGTGTCGATCTGCACACGCGGGCGCAGACTTCCGCCCAGCATTGGCTCGATCCGCCAACCATCGAGCGACACGTGCTCGGGCGGCTCCAGGCCGCTCGCGAGTTGGGGGATCGGCCTGCGATCGCCTCGGCGATCGCCAATCACGCCGATTGGCTCTCCAGTTTTGGCACCCCACAGCGGGGCGTCGAGGTCGTCGAACAGGCCTGGGAGGAGTTCGCGGACCTCGAACAGACGCCCGCTGGCGTGCGGTTGATGGGGGCGTTGGCGGGATGCCTGGCGCAGAGCCTCCAGAACGAGGCGGCGCTGCGCTGGGTTGACCGTTACCTGCCGATCGCCGAGCGCCTCGACCTCATGGAGGCGATCGCTGCGGGGCTCATTCTGCGGGGACGCGTCCTGATCAATCTGAACCGCGCCCGCGAGGCTCTTGTCCTGCTGCGTGGCGGGCATCAATTGGCGCTGGCATTGAACTCGGGCCGCGAGCGAGGTGGCCGGATCCTCCTCACCTTCTACGAGCAGTGGGGCGACCCCGCCAAAGGCTTGGCCCTGGCCCGCGAGGGACTGGAGATCGCTCATCGCATCGGGTCCCGCGGGTACGGCTTCTCGATGGTCGGCAACGGCAGCATCTGTGCCCTTCGCGTCGGCGAATGGCATTGGGCAGCCGACCTTCTGGAAGAGTGGATTCCCGCAGACGCTTCAGTGGCCGGCTACGCCGAGTTCTTCATTGATCGGGCGATTCTGACGGCGCTGCGGGGCGGGGACGCCAACCCCGATATCGCCACCGCAGCCCGGCTAAACCAAGGAATCACCGATCCCCAGTTCGAGTCGTACGAACACTGGGCGCGGGCCTGGGCCGCCCTGGCCTCCGGCGCCCACACCGATGCTCGCCGCGAGGCGGATCTCGCCAGCGAGGGCACCAGCTTCTTCCATCCGCTGGCGTCTCCGCTGGCTGCGCGCGCGGCCCTGTGGGCGGGCGACGCTGAAGGCGCTCGCGGCACCCTGACCGCCCTCATGGAGTCCGGCTACCGCGGAACCGCCGTGGAGCTCGACATAGCCACCATGCGGGCCGGGATCGCCGCGGTCGAGGGACGGGGCCCAGAGGCGCTGGCGGCCTACCGCGAGGTCCTCAAGGGCTGGCGCCAGGCCGGGCTGGCCTTCGACGAGGCGCTGGCCGTCACGGACATGGCGACCCTGCTCCCCTCGGCCGAACGGGCCGCGGCGGACGTGGAGACGGCGATCGACTGGGCACGAGATACGCTCGAGCGACTCGGCGCCCGGCCGATCCTGGAGCGCCTGCCCGCCGTCGCGGGGGCCCTCATCCCCGCTCGCTGATTCGGACAAATCGGCGGCGGTCATCTGGGGATATGCGGATCGGCCGACCTGGACTACGATATCGCTCCGAGTCGCACGATCGACCGCGCCAAGAGGAGACGCCATGGACCTTGAGCAGACCCTCGCAGCTGCTCCGTTGCTCGCTGACCTTGATCGCAAGATCATCAAGGCACTGGCCGAGCAGGGGCAGCGTCGCACCTACGCCCCGGGAGAATGGATCATCATCCAGGATGCCCCGGCGGTAGCCCTGTACGTGATTCTTCGCGGGAGGGCGCGAGCCGAGAAAGACGGCGCGATGGATCGGACGCCCATCGATATGTTCCCCGGAGACTTCTTTGGCGAACTGGCACTGATCGAACACCATCCTCGGACGGCAAGTGTCCTGGCCATCGAGGAAACCGAATGCATCCTCTTTACCGCCTGGCAGTTCAGCGCCCTGCTCAAGGAACATCCGACGATGGCGGTGCCGATCATGCACGCGCTCATCAAGCGCTTGCACCGCCGCGAGCACAAGCCGGACTGACCCGCCTCTCAATTCGCTCCACGGGGCGCATGAACCGTGGCCCACGGTCCGTGCCGTGAGCCCCGGTCAGTCGAGCGTCGAAGAGGGTCACTTGCCGAAGGCGGTGGCCCAGTCTGCCGCTGCCAAGGCGTCATAGGCCTGCGAGTATCCGCAGCCGGTCACGATGCCGCCAGCTCCCGAAACAAGGTAGCGGCCTCCTACCTCAAAGTCGACCAGGATGACGCTGGTAACCACTCCGCCGCCAAGCCCGACTTCGGTCAGGGTCACGCTGGCATCTCCGGAGCCGCGGTACCAGGTGCCGACCGCGAACGTCACCGATTCGCCGTCGATGGCGGTGACAGTCCCATCAAAGGCGTATTCCTGCTGCGCCAGGGTGTCGAGGTCGAAACGGATGCACGACGCCATGCCACCGCCACCTCCGCTGCCGATGCCACCGTCGCTCGGCGTGACGCCTGGCCCCGTGCCCTTCGGTCCGAACATGAGCAGCGCGACGGCCGCCGCTGCGGTCACTCCGGCAAGGCCGACAGCCAGTCTGCGTCGTCGAGGTGTCAGGTCGCGATCCGCGCCTGGCTGGATATCAGTCATTGTCTTCTCCTGGACTCTCGCGCGGATGCGGGCGAGATTCGCGAAGGGCAGTTGCTCGGCATCAACGGGGTTGGATCGGCGAAGCAGCTCAATCGGATCCGGATCGGTCGGCTCGGTCATTCCACACGCTCCTGCAACGCACCGTTGATGGCGCCCTTCGCTTCGGTAGATGTCCGGACCCCGCCCGGATCTTTCACGAACTCGTCCTTGAACCGCTTCCGTGCGCGATACAGCCGAATCGCCACGGCGTTGACGCTGATCCCCAGCACCTGGCCGATCGCCCGCTGGTCGAGCTCGTCCCAGGCGACAAGGCGGAGCAGCTCCTGGTCATCGGGCCGCAGGCGCGCCAGCGCGGCCAGCGCGGGGCTGTCAGCCGAGTCGCCTTGGGCAAGGGGTGCTGGCGCCGCCGCGGATTGGCGCCCGAGCTTCTGGAACAACCAGGCGCGCCGCTGACCGCCTCGTCGCTGGTTGGCGATCACCCGCCGCGCGACCGCCAGCAGCCACGGGAGAGCGTCGTTGGGGACCCGGTCGATCTTGCGCCAGGCGATGGCGAACGTCTCGGCGGCGGCGTCCTCGGCATCGGCCGGGCTCGCGGTGCGGCGGAGGGCGAAGGCGAGCACGCGGCGCTCATGGGCCCGAAACAGGTCGTCGAGCTTCCGGGCAGCGTGAGCCGTCACGGGTCGCATTGCTCCCATTCCCGGAGGACGTGCTGGCTGCTCGTTCGGTTCCACGCCCGCGTGACTTGATGTCGTGGGGCGCGGCACGAGACGCGGCGCGAACGTCTCGCCGGCTCCGCCGGTTCCGTGAATAATCTCGCGGTGATCTGGCGGACTCTTGGACGCGGCACCAGCCTGACGGCCGGGCTGTCGCTTGGCGCCATGGCGACGGCCTTCGCGCTCAGCGCGGCAGGCGCGGACCAGACCGCCGTCTTCGTGATCAGTGCCGCGGCGCTCGCTGGCCTCGCGACCCTGATCGGCCACGGCACCGAGCAGCTCGGCCATCGCTTCGGCCCAAACGCCACCGGGATCCTGCAGTCCGCGCTCGGAAACCTCCCCGAACTGTTCATCTCGATCTTCGCCCTGCAGGCGGGCCTGGTCGTGGTGGTCCAGACGGCGCTGATCGGCTCGATCCTGGCCAACACGCTGCTGGTGCTCGGTCTCGCCTTCCTCTTCGGCGGGCTCAAGCACGGCACGCAGAAGTTTCATGCGCCGTCGGTGCGCACGTTGGCGACATTGCTGGTGCTGGCGGTGGCCGCGCTGGCAATCCCGACCCTGGCAACCGCCCCTGGCGCGCCCGATGCGGGCCACGATGTTGACCTGAGCGTGATCGTCTCGATCGTCCTGCTGGGTATCTTTGCCGCCTCGATTCCCTTCTCGATCAGCGGCGGGAAGGGGGCCAGCGCCGAGGTGGAAGAGGCGGCGGCCGGCACGCTCTGGCCGGTGGGCCTGACAGTGGCCATCCTGATGGTTGGCGCGGCAGGGGCGGCGATCACCTCGGACCTCTTCGTCGAGGCGCTGCGGCCGAGCATGGCCAGCCTGGGACTGTCGGAAGCGTTCGTGGGGCTCGTGATCGTGGCCATCGCCGGCAATGCGGTCGAGAACGTGGTCGGCGTGCAGATGGCGATCCGCAACAAGGCCGACCTGGCAGTCAGCCTGATTCTCAACAGCAGTCTCCAGGTGGCGATCGCCCTGACGCCGGCCCTGGTGCTCATCTCGCTGTTCATCGGCGGAGGCACGCTCACCCTGGTGCTCAGCCCGCTGCTGCTGGGAGCGGTCGCGCTGTCGAGCATCCTCGCCGCGCTGATCGTCTTCGACGGCGAGAGCACCTGGCTCGAAGGGCTGGCGCTGCTCGGGCTGTACGTGATCATCGCCGCCGGCGTCTGGTACGGCCCGGCCATCCAGATCTGAGTGAGCTACTACTGGCGGTGGGGCGGTATGCTTCCAAGCCCAGCCGGAGACCATGTCGGCGATGAATTGCGGTAGCTGCGGAACTCCCAACGAGGCCGGACGCAAGTTCTGCCTCCAGTGCGGCACGCGCCTTGCAGCGGGCTGCCCGGTGTGCGGGACGCAGAACACGCCGGGGGCCAGGTTCTGCGGCGAATGCGGCTCGACGCTCGACGGATCCGACGGCGCGGCGCCAGCTGGTGCCGGTGCCGCCACGCCAGCCGCGGCGGGTCCAACCGCCGAACGGCGACTGGTCAGTGTCCTCTTCGCCGACCTGGTCGGATTCACCACCATCTCCGAGTCGCGCGATGCGGAGGATGTCCGCGAGCTGCTGAACGGCTATTTCGAAACCTGCCGCGAGATCGTCGAGCGGTACGGGGGCGCCGTCGAGAAGTTCATCGGTGACGCCGTGATGGCGGTCTGGGGTGCGCCGGTGGCGCGCGAGGATGATGCCGAACGTGCCGTGCGGGCCGCCCTGGACCTCGTCGACGCGGCGGCCCGCCTGCGCGAACACGCGGAGATTCCCGAGCTGGCCCTGCGGGCCGGCGTGGTCACGGGCGAGGCGGCGGTGACGCTGGGGGCCGCTGGAATGGGGATGGTCGCCGGCGACATGGTCAACACGGCCTCGCGCCTGCAGTCGCTTGCGCTCCCCGGGACGGTGCTGGTTGGGGAGGCGACCTACCGAGCGGCATCGGAGGCGATCGCCTTCGAGCCTGCCGGCGAGCACCTCCTGAAAGGCAAGACGACGCCGGTCCCTGCCTTCCGGGCGCTGCGCGTGGTGGCGAAGCGAGGCGGTGTCGGCCGCAGCGAGCAGCTCGAGCCGCCGTTCGTCGGCCGTGAGAGCGAGCTGAGGTTGATCAAGGATTTCTTCCATGCCACCGCCCGCGATCGCGGCGTGCGGCTCGTCTCGGTGATGGGCCAGGCCGGCATCGGCAAGAGCAGGTTGGCATGGGAATTCCACAAGTACCTCGACGGCCTGACCGAGCTCGTCTACTGGCACCAGGGTCGCTCCCCGTCATACGGGGACGGGGTGAGCTTCTGGTCCCTGGGCGAGATGGTGCGAATGCGCCTGGGCATCGGCGAAGGCGAGGACGAGGAAACGACACGCGCACGGCTGGCCGACACGCTCCGCCAGTTCGTGCCCGACCCGAGCGAGCACCAGGAGCTCGAGGGCCCGCTCCTCCAGCTGCTTGGCATCGGCGATGCCCACGGACGCGAGCGCAGCGAGCTGTTTACCGCGTGGCGGAAGTTCTTCGAGCGGATGGCCGAAGTGAATACCGTGGTCATGGTCTTCGAGGACCTCCAATGGGCCGATGAGGGTCTGCTCGACTTCATCGAGGAGTTGCTGGCGTGGTCGCGCGGGCGTTCGATCTACGTCATCGCCCTGACCCGGCCCGAGCTGCTCGACCGGCGGCCAACCTGGGGGGCGGGCCAGCGCGCCTTCACCTCGCTGGGCCTGGAACCACTGGCCGATGACGAGATGGGCAGGCTCCTGAGCGGCCTGGTTCCTGGCCTTCCAGACGCGGCACTTCGCGCCATCGTCGCCCGTGCGGAGGGAATTCCTCTGTACGCGGTCGAGACCGTGCGCATGCTGCTCAACGAGAACCGGATCGAGCCGGACGGCGACACCTTCCGGCCGATCGGTGACCTGACGGAGCTTGCGGTTCCCGAGTCGCTCCACGCACTTATTGCGTCCCGAATCGACGCCCTCCAGCCAGGCGAGCGGACACTGATCCAGCACGCGTCGATCCTGGGCCTGTCGTTCACGGTGGCGGCATTGACCGCGGTCACCTCGGAACAGGACCCGGTGGAGCCGATCCTGCGGCGCCTCGTCCAGCGCGAGGTGCTGACCGTTGACGACGACCCGCGCTCGCCGGAGCGGGGCCAATACCGCTTCGTGCAGGGCCTGTTGCGCGAGGTGGCGTACGGAACCCTCGCACGGAGCGAGCGCCGGACGCGGCACCTGGCTGCGGCGCGCTATTTCGAAGGGCTCGGAGACGACGAGCTGGCAGGCATGCTGGCTCAGCACTACCTGGACGCCTACCGCGCACAGCCGGCGGGCGAGGAGGGCACCGCGGTCGCAACGCAGGCCCGCATCGCCCTGCGTGCAGCCGCTCAGCGGGCGACCGACCTCGGATCGCCGCGCCAGGCGCAGCGCTACCTGGAGGACGCGCTCGAGGCGGTGACCGATCTGGCAGAAGAGCTCGAGATCCGGCGGGCGGCCGGTCGGGCCGCCGTCAATGCCGGGCTGGTCGAGGCCGCGGACATCCACTTCCAGCGCGCGATCGACCTCGCCACCGGGCTCGGAGACGCCGGGGGTCGCCGAAGATCCATTGCCGAGCGAGCCGGCCTGCTCGTGGAGGGCCACCAGGAACAGGGACGCCAACTCCTTCTCGACGCGATGGCCGAACCCGGGCTGACCCCATCGGATCCGGGCTTCATCGAGCTGGCAGGGCGCCTCGCCCTTGTTGAGATGCGCATGGGAAGAGGGGCCGAGGCCGTGGCCATCGCCGACCGGGCACTGCCCGCCATGGAGGCGGCCGGCGACGATGAGCTGACCGTCCAGACCCTGATCACTCGAGGCGTGGCCCTTGTGAATCAAGGCCGGGCAATCGAGGCGACAGTCACCCTGACCGGCGCAAGGGCGTTCGCTGAGCGCCGCGGCTTCCTGGGTCCGATGCTGCGGGCATCAACCAACCTGGGCTATGCCCTGGAGACCGAGGATCCGGTCCTCTCGTTCCAGATATCGCGCGAGGGGTACGAACACGCCACGCGGTACGGCATCACCTGGGCGGGCCGCTACCTGCTCGGCAACGCCTTCGATGGTGCCTTCCAGGTTGGCGAGTGGGATTGGGCCCAGCACGAACTCCAGCAGCAGCTGAGCCAGGGACTTGAGACCGCCGAGCGGCTCTGGTTCGAGTCGGGGGACCTCATCATCCGCGCGTACCGGGGCGAACTCTCCAGAGCCGGAGGAGACCGGTTGGCGAACCTCGCACAGGGCTTCGACGACGTGCAGTACCAGCTCGTCCCACTGTGGGTGCGACTCCATACGGCACTCGTTGACGGTCGGTTGGCAGATGTGATCGAGCTCGCCGACGAGGCGCTTGCCCTCGGCCCGGCGGCGGCCGACGCCGCGGACATCGGAGCCCGAGCAGCGACCTGGGATGGTGACGCGGCAACGGCGCGCCGCATGCTGGACGCCTATTCGATGGCACGTCCGGGCCGTCGCACCGATGCCATGCGGGCCACCATGGGCGCAGGCATCGCGATGCTCGACGGACGCACGAGCGACGCCCGACAGGGGTATCTCGACGCCCAGTCGCTGTGGCATGAATTGGGACTCCCAACCTGGCTCGCGCTCTGCCAGCTGGACCTGGTCGAGACCGGCGCCATGGAGCCGGCAGAGCGTCGCCGGGCAGGCGAAGAGGCGCGGGCCTACTTCGAGCGGGTTGGCGCCGCACCGCTCATTGCGCGGCTCGAAGCGGCATTGGCCCGCGTGCCCGCGCGGACTCCGGGGTCGACGGGTGAGGGGAGCGTGGCCGCTCATGCGGCCGTCGAGCAGGTTCCGGGCAGCTGAGCTAGGGCAGCTCCTCGGGAGGCTTCACCGCCTGGAAGGCGCGCAGCACCAGCAGGTCGTACACGATCTTCAGTCCGCCGCCGATGAAGAACGGCAGCCCGGCCAGGGGCACCGATTGGATCAGCGGCGCCGCCAGGGATGGCGAGATAGCGGCACCCAGGCTGCGGGCGATCCCGGTCACGCCGGCGGCCGCCGATCGCTCATCGGGTTCCACCACCGCGAGCGTGTACGACTGGCGGGTCGGCACGTCCATCTGGCTGATGGCGAAGCGCGCCAGCAGGACGCCAACCGCGATCGGCAGGCTGGGCATTAGCGGCACCAGGATCAGCAGCACGTTGGACGGCAGGTGGGTAAAGACCATGGTGTTGATGAGGCCGATGCGCGCGGCGAGCCGCGCGGCGGCCAGCGCCGAGAAGCCGGCCAGGATGTTGGCCCCGAAGAAGATGGCCCCCAGGGTCGCGGGGTCCGCCCCGAAGCGCAGGTGGAACCAGTAGGCGATCAGGCTCTGCATCACGAACCCACCGGCGAAGGCGTCCAGCGAGAAGAGCCCCGCCAGCCGCAGCACGATCCTCCTTGATTTGTGCAGCCCGAGCCGGGTGGCGACCGAGACATCCGGCGCCATCGGCACCTCGATCGCCGGCGAGAGGCGCGTGAAGAGGAGGGCCATCAGGATTCCGATGAGCGCGTAGGCGAAGACGACTGCCCGGTACGAGTCGAGCTCGGTGGAGCCACTTCCGTGGATGTACTGCGCCGTTAGTCCCGCGACCAGCGCGCCGGTGGCGGTGGCCAGCGAGCCGGCCAGGTTGTACCAGCCGAAGATGCGGGTCCGATCGCGGTCCGGCATCGTCTGCGACAGCGACGCCTGCTCGACCGCCAGGAACGGGCCGACCTCGTTGCCGCTCGGACTGATGACGCCGATGGTGGCCGCCAGCAGCAGCACCCAGAAGTCTCGCGTCAGGCCAAAGACGACCCCGGCTCCCAGCATCAGGGCCGCGCCGACCAGCAGGATGCGGCGACGGCCGAGCCGATCGGCATGGGTCGTCAGCCACAGGCTGATCACGGCGTCGCCGACCAGGGTCAGGGTCAGGATCGCCCCGATCCGCGCGCCGTCGAGGCCCAGCTCCGCCAGATACAGGACCAGGACCACCGAGAGCAGCCCGTAGCCGAACATGCGCGCCATGCGCGTGGCGAAGAGCAGACGAGCGTCTCTGGTGAGGGTCACGGACGTCGGGATCGGGGTGACGGGGAGCCGAGAATCTCCTGGTGAGCCGCTGCCGCTGCGGCAGCCAGCACGCAGGCGACGGCGGGGCCGTCCGGTCCGAGCACCTTGAGCCAGGCCCCGAGCCCGTTCGGCAGCAGGCTCGCCCCGGCCTGTGTGCCTCGCTCTTCGACCGATGCGGCCGCTTCGCGCAGCAGGTCAGCGCCGAATCCGGCACGGACGACGTACAGCGTCCCGACCGCGGCGTGGCCCCCCAGCCGCCCCGGTGAGGCGAGGCCGTCCGCCGGGTCGAGCAGCGTGGCATCGACGGCCAGCGGCGGACCCTCCGGACGGGAGAATTCGACGACCGACTCGTAGCGTGCAAACTGGTGCACCTCGCCGCGCGCTGCACGCCCCGCGGTGACCGCCTCGGCGAGGATGAGCGTGGCTCCTTCGTCCACCACGCAGCTGATGTGCGCGCGAAAATCGGAACCGGCGAAGGGGATCGACGGTTCGGGCAGGAACTCGAGGTAGCCATCGCCTTTGACGGTCAGTTCGACCCGCTGCTCGGCCCGCGCGTCAGGCATGCGGTAGAGGCGCGTCGCTGACGGGGTGTCGAGGCGCAGCTGCGCCCCGGCCTCGATCACGGCGCTCACCTCCAGTCGGTCCCCCTGCAGCACCCCGCCCGACGCGCTGACGATGGTGGCGCAGGCCATGCCCGGGCAGGCGGCGTCGAGATAGTGCGAACGCAGCACCTGCAGCGGAGCACGGCACTCCAGCTCGGTCAGCCGCGTGCGCTCGCCAACGCGCGCCGCGCGAAGCCGCAGGTGTCCCTCAGTGCGCGTGAGCGTGGACGCGATGGTCATCGGCCAGGCGCCGGCGATCGCCGGCCAGGTGCGCGAGCCGCGCGCGCTCGATGTGGGATGCCACGGCGTCGAGTCCGACCCCGGCCCGGCAATCGGTGAACAGGAACGGCCGATCGCCACGAACCAGGCGTGCGTCGCGCTCCATGACGCCCAGGTCGGCGCCGACGTACGGGGCAAGATCGGTCTTGTTGATGACCAGCAGGTCGGCCAGGATCAGCCCGGGGCCGCGCTTGCGCGGGATCTTGTCGCCGCCGGCCACGTCGATCACGTAGAAGCTGTGGTCAACCAGCTCGGGACTGAAGGTCAGGGTCAGGTTGTCACCGCCGCTCTCCAGCAGGACAAGATCGGCATCGGGGTAGGCGGCCTCCAGCTCGGCAAGCACGGCCAGGTTCATGGAGGGGTCCTCGCGCACCGCCGCATGCGGGCAGGCGCCGGTCTCGACCCCTACGATGCGCCTCTCGTCGAGCACGCCCGACAGGGTCGCCTTGACGTGCTGCTCGTCCTCGCGCGTGACGATGTCGTTAGTCACCACCAGGACCGATCTGCCGGCCGAGATCAGGAGTGGCACCAACCGCTCGACGAGCGCCGTCTTGCCCGAACCGACAGGCCCGCCGATCCCGACGCGAAAGACCGACGTCGCACTCACGTGGCGAACAGGTGCGCTTCGGCGGACTCGTGCCTGGCCAGCGCGACCTCGAGCTGCGGGCCGGACGGGCGCAGTTCGCGAGGACTCGCGACGAGGGCATGCTCAACCGCCACTTCGATGACCGGACCGGCTTCCCGGAGGACGCGCTGTGCCGCACCGTGGCCGATCAGCCCCAGTCGCACGGCGGCGGTGCACAGGCCGTTGGCGAAACCCCAGGCCGCACCGGTCGCGGCCTCTCGCGCGCCGACGCCGAACGCCCGCATGGCGAGCCCCAGGGAGACGGCGGCGTTGCCGGGAGAGCGGCCCGCGTCGAGCGCCGCCAGGTAGTTCTGCAGCAACTGGTCGGGGGTCAGTCGCGCCGCTTCAATGGCGAGGCGCCGACCGACGCGTTCTGACGCTGTGCGCTCGTCCGCTGCGAGCTTGACGGTCGAGAGGCGGCGGTCCAGTTCCACCACCTCGTCGATGCTCGCTGCTCCGTGGACGCCGATCAGCACCACCAGGTCGGCCCGGGCCAGCCGGTCCAGGAGCGATACGCGCAGCACCGCGGCGAGGTCATCGGCCGTTCGGACAGCGCCATCGGCCACCAGCGATTCCAGTCCGTGCGACAGGGTGAATGCACCGGAGGGGAAGCCGCTGTCGGCCAGTTGGAGAAGGCCGAGCAGCGGGTTCATCGGTCAGACCAGGAAATAGAGCTGGGTCATCGGCAGCGTCTCTGCCGGCGGCACCGTGGCCAGCACGCCGTCCAGGCGGACCTCGTAGGTTTCCGGGTCGACGGTGATCTCCGGCGTGGCGTCGTTGCGCACCATGTCGGCCTTGCCCACAGAGCGGCAGCCGTGGACCGGCTCGACGATGCGCCGCAGGCCGAGCTGCTCGCGGATCCCCGCCTCATGCGCGGAACGGGAGACGAAGGTCACGCACGTCGCGGCCACCACACCGGGGAGGGCTCCGAACATCGGTCGGTAGCGGACCGGCTCAGGCGTGGGGATGCTGGCGTTGGGGTCGCCCATCAGCGCCCATGCGATCATGCCGCCCTTCACGATCATCTTCGGCTTGACCCCGAAGAACGCGATCGGCCAGAGCACGATATCCGCCAGCCGTCCCGGAAGCAGCGAGCCGACGACCTCGGAGATGCCGTGGGTGCGGGCCGGGTTGACGGTGATCTTGGCCAGGTAGCGCAGGATCCGATTGTTGTCGTTGGCTCCGTCACCGGCCAGCGGCCCCGTGAAGTGGCGCATCTTGTGAGCGGTCTGGAAGAGCCGCAGGATGGTCTCGCCGACCCGACCCATGGCCTGTGAGTCGGATGAGTACATCGACAGCACGCCAAGGTCGTGGAGCACGTCCTCGGCGGCCATCGTCTCGGGGCGGATGCGGCTCTCGGCGAAGGCCACGTCCTCGGGGACGCCGGGGTTGAGATGGTGGGCGACCATCAGCATGTCGAGGTGCTCGTCGAGGGTGTTGACCGTGTACGGGCGGGTCGGGTTTGTCGAGCTGGGCAGCACATTGGGCAAGGCCGCGATGCGGATGATGTCGGGGGCGTGGCCACCACCGGCACCCTCGGTGTGGAAAGTGTGGATCGTGCGCCCGGCGATTGCCGCGATCGTGTCCTCCACGAAGCCCGCCTCGTTGAGCGTGTCGGTGTGGATCGCGACCTGCACGTCCTCTTCGTCGGCGACGCGCAGCGACATGTCGATCACCGCCGGCGTGGTACCCCAGTCCTCGTGGTCCTTGAGGCCGCAGGCACCAGCGGCGATCTGCTCGCGCAGCGCCTCGGGGCGACTGGCATTGCCCTTGCCGAAGACGCCCCAGTTGACCGGCAGTGTCTCAGCGGCCTGTAGCATGCGGCCGATATTCCAAGGACCCGGCGTCACGGTGGTGGCGTTGGTGCCATCGGCCGGCCCGGTGCCGCCCCCGAGCATGGTGGTGATCCCGTTGGAGAGCGCCGACCAGACCTGCTGGGGGCTGATCATGTGCACGTGGCTGTCGATCCCGCCTGGCGTGGCGATCAGCCCCTCCCCGGAGATCACCTCGGTCCCCGGGCCGATCACCAGGTCAGGCGACACGCCGTCCATGATGTCGGGATTGCCGGCCTTGCCGATCCCCACGATCCGCCCGCCGCGAACGCCGATATCGGCCTTGACGATCCCGATCAGCGGGTCCATCACCACCGCGCTGGTGATCACCAGGTCCAGGGCCCCTTCCGCATTGGTGACCGATGACGACTGCGCCATCCCGTCCCGAATCGACTTTCCGCCGCCAAAGACCGCCTCTTCCCCTGGAACGGTCAGGTCCCGCTCGACCTCGCAGACCAGGTTCGTGTCCGCCAGCCGGAACCGGTCCCCGGTGGTGGGTCCGTACAGCTCCGCGTAGCGGCGCCGGTCGATCTTCACGCCTCGAAGCCTCGATCGGCCAGGGCTGCCGCGAACCGCTGGCGCGCGCCTGGCGCGTCCAGGGAGCCGCCCACCAGCGCGTGGCCGCCGGTCACGATCCGGGCGCCCCCGAAGGGGACCAGCTCGACGTCGCGGGCCTCGCCCGGCTCGAAACGGACCGCGGTGCCGGCCGGGATCGCCAGCCGCTGGCCGTATGCGCCGAGGCGATCGAAACGCAGCGCGCGGTTGGCCTCGGCAAAATGATAGTGCGAACCGACCTGGATCGGCCGGTCGCCGGTGTTGGTCACGGCGAGCGTCGTGATCGGTCGACCCGCGTGCAGGTCAATCTCCCCGTCCGGATGCTGGTACCCGCCGATCGGGCCGGCACCACTCACGGGATCGGGTCGTGGCACGAGACGAGCGTCGTGCCGTCGGGGAAGGTGGCCTCCACCTGCACCACCGGGAGCAGTTCGGGGACCTCGTCCATGACGTCGGCGCGGGTCAGCACCTGGCGCGCCAGCGCCCTTACCGCCGAGACGCTCTTGCCGTCGCGCGCCCCCTCCAGCATCGCCTCGGTGATCAGGGCAGTTGCCTCCGGGAGGTTCAGTCGCAGACCCCTGGCCCGGCGCCGCCGCGCAAGGTCGGCGGCAACGTAGATGAGGAGCTTGTCGACCTCGCGGGGCGTGAGCAGCACGCGGCTGAGTGTAGTCGGCCTCTGTAAGCGCGACCTGCCAAATGAGGTGGCATTCCCCCATTGACGCAAGCGGTGGCCGGTCCGCAGAATGCCGACCAATCGCCGTCCACGCAGGAGAGACCGATGATCATCGATACCGGCAACACCGGCTTCATGCTGCTGTGCAGCAGCCTCGTGATGCTCATGACCCCGGGCCTTGCCTTCTTCTACGGAGGGCTGGTCAGCCGCAAGAACGTGCTGACGATCATGATGCAGTCGTTTGTGTCGATGGGCTGGACGACGGTGATCTGGTTCGTGGTCGGCTACTCGCTCACCTTCTCCGGCGATGTCGGCGGGGTGATCGGCAACCTGGACATGGCATTCCTGCGCGGCGTGACCCTGGACACCCCGTCCCCCACTCCTGGCATCCCGCTGATCGTGCACATCGCCTACCAGATGATGTTCGCGGTCATCACCCCTGCCTTGATCACCGGGGCGTTTGCCAACCGGATCACGTTCAAGGCTTACCTCGCCTTCCTGACGCTGTGGCTCCTGTTCGTGTACTTCCCGTTCGCCCACATGATCTGGGGCGGTGGAATCCTGCAGAAGTGGGGCGTACTCGACTTCGCCGGCGGTATCGTGGTCCACAACACGGCCGGGCTCGCCGCGCTCGCCTCGGTCCTGTACGTCGGTCGGCGCAAGGTCAAGGACTCCGGCGCCCATAGCATCCCGCTGGTGGCGCTTGGAACGGGCCTGCTCTGGTTCGGCTGGTATGGGTTCAACGCCGGCAGCGAGTTCCGGGTCGACTCGGTGACCGCCATCGCCTTCCTGAACACCGACGTGGCGGCCTCGTTCGCTGCCATCACGTGGCTGGCGGTCGGATGGTGGCGTGAGAAGCGGCCGACCTTCGTGGGGCTGCTGACCGGTGCGGTCGCCGGACTCGCCACCATTACGCCGGCTGCCGGCTACGTGTCGCCGGTGACCGCGGTGATCATCGGGATCGCGGCCGGTGGGGTCTGCTTCTTCGCAGTGGCGCTCAAGAACCGCCTGCACTGGGACGACGCGCTCGACGTGTGGGGTGTCCACGGCGTCGGCGGCTTCCTGGGAATCGTGCTGCTGGGAGTCTTCGCCACCACGGCCTTCAACCCGGCCGGGACCGATGGGCTGCTGGCCGGCAACGGCTCCTTCTTCCTCATCGAGCTGGTGGCGGTGGCCATCTCATCGGCCTGGGCCTTTGGCTTCACCTACGGCATGCTCTGGCTGATCGATCGGGTCACCCCGGTCAAGGTCGAGCAAGCGGCCGAAGAGAGCGGCCTGGACGAGGCGCTGCACGGCGAGACGGCCTACCTCGGGGTGGAGTGAGGCCGACGAACTCCTCGCGCTCTCATCGGTACACGTCGTGCTAGGCGGGCCGCATTTGCAATCGGCGTCGCCGGCACGGCTGGGTCACTCGACGACGATCGACACGATCGAGGCGATCTGCGTGTCGGTCTCTCCGCCGATCACGTAGCCGGTCCCGGCGATGACCGCCGTCGCGACATCGGAGACCGGCTGCGGCAGGCGGCCGACGACGCGCGTCGCGCCGGTGCCGAGATTGACCTGCCAGATGGCGTCCTGCGCCTGGCCTGCGCTGCTGCCCCCGATCACCAGCAGCCGTCCGCCGATCACGATCGCGCCGGCATGCGAGATCGGCCGCGGCATCTGCCCGATAAGGTCCACCCTGCCGGATCCCGGGTCGATGCGCTGGATGTCGGCGATGTCACCGGCGGCGCCGACGCCCCCGATCACGTAGATCAGCCCGCCGCTCTCGGCCACCGCCGCATATCGAACGCCCACGATGAGTTCCGCCAGCGGTCGAAAGTGAATCCCGTCCTCGGTGACGAGCACCGCGCGGTCCAGCGCGCCGGATACCCCACCCCCGATGACAAAGGCGGAGTCTCCTATGGACACGGCCCCCAGGTCTGCGCGGGCGCTGGGCAGGTCGCCGACGATGCTGGCGAGCGCGCTCGCATCGATCCGCTGCACGACTGAGACCGGAGTCGTGTTGCCGCCACCGAAGATCAGGGCGGCGGCGCGGAGGGCCACGCCCGCGGCGTCGTGAACGGGCACCGCCAGGGAACCGACAAGGGTCAATGCGCCCGTGCCCGGGTCAAAGGCGAGGATGGCTTCGGTCGTCGATCCGGTCGAGGCGAAGCCTCCGCATACGAAGATCCGGCCCCCAACCACCATGGCGACCGCCCGGCTCAGTCCGGTCGGGAGGCTCGTCGCCAGGGTCGTCGCTCGAACGACCGCCCAGGCCGGACTCGCCTCCGGGGTCTGGGGGGCGATGCTGGGGTCGGTGGTCGCCGCGACAGATGCCGCGCTCGAGGCCGATCCCTGCGTCGGCGTCGAGCCTGCCACCGAGGGAGATGCCGGAGCCGGTGCCGAGCCGCAGGCGGCTATTACCGTCGCGCCGACCACCGCCAGCACGGCCCACCGCCCACGTCGATACGCGTGGACATGCTGGCCCGGGTGCGCACCGACAACGCCGCCCTTGACCAGCACCGGCGGAGTATGCGCGTGAAGGCGCAGCGGCCGCGCGGACGAAGCTGGTGGCGCGGGTGACGCCGGGCTAACCGATCGCACCCTGCGCGCGCAGCGCGGCGATCTCCTCCAGGCCGAGCCCGATCTCGGCCAGGATCTGATCCGTCCCGCTGCCGAGGCGCGGCGGAGCCATGCGCAGCGGCAGTCGCTGTCCGTCGACGAGGATGGGGTTCGGCGCCAGGCGCATTCCCTCCGAGACCTGCGTCCAAGCGCCGTCGTACGCCGCCTGCATGTCGGCGAGGGCCTCGCTGACCTGGTTCACCGGCCCGACCGGCACATCGGCCGCGGTCAGCGCGATGACCAGCTCGTCCCGCGCCCACTCTCCGATCCGCGCGGCGAGCAGCGGGACCAGCTCGTCGCGGTGGGCGAGCCGGTCGGGGTTGGTTGCGAAGCGGCGGTTGGTCGGCAGACCGAGCACCCGCAGCAGCCGTTCGAATTGGGCATCGTTGCCCACCGCCAGCACCAGCCGCCCGTCGCTGGCGGCAAAGACCTGGTACGGCACGATGTCAGGGTGCGCGGTGCCCCAGCGCCGCGGCTCGTCCCCGGTCGCCAGGTAATGGCCGAGCACGTTGGTCAGACTGGCCACGCCTGCCTCGATCAGGCTGACCGAGGCATGCGCGCCATGCTCGGTCGCTCCCCGCCGGCGAGCAAGCAGTCCGGCCAGGGCGGCGATGGTTGCCTGCAGGCCGGCCGTCAGGTCGAGGAGCGCCACCCCAACCTTCATCGGCTCGCCTTCGGGCTCACCGGTGACCGACATCAGCCCGCTCATGGCCTGCGCCACCAGGTCATAGGCCGGCCGTTCGGCCGCGGGCCCGCTCCCCGGGAAGCCGCCGATGCTGATCACCACCAGGCGCGGATGCGCCAGGCGCAGCCGCTCGTCGTCAAGCCCCAGCCGGGCTGCGACGCTGGGCTGGTAGTTGTGCAGGAGGAGGTCAGCCTTGTCGGCCAGCCGATCGAGCAGGGCGCGACCGACATCGGTCTTTAGATTGAGCACCAGGCTGCGCTTGTTGCGGTTGACCGATGCGAAGTAGGCGCTGATCCCCTCCGCGGGGTCACCCCAGTACGGCGGCCCCCAGCCGCGCGTCTCGTCGCCGGCCGGCGGTTCGACCTTCCAGATCTCCGCGCCAAGGTCGCCCAGCAGCATGCTGGCGATCGGTCCTGCGTAGACGCGCGAGCAGTCCAGCACGCGGACGCCGGCAAGCGGAAGAGGCTGCGCCACCTTGCGCCGCCCTAGCCCGTCGCCAGCAGGACATGTCGGCCGGCGCGCCGGCGGAGACGGGCCAGCGTCGGGCCGACCACGCGGACGCCGCAGACCGAGCAGCGGGTCCACCGGCCATCGCGCACCAGCCGCACCGCGTGCTCTGCCACGAGGACACGCATCGGGCGCCGCAGTCGCGCTCGCTCGCGCAGCGTGCTGCGGCGTGCGAGCCAGGCTTCGTCGGCTCCCGGAACTCCGAGCCTCCGCGCGTGACCAAGGGAGCTGGGATATCGTCCGCCTTCACGGGCGATCGCCTCCGCCGCGGGGATGCCGTGGGTCTGGTAGAGCCCGAAGGCGACGCCATAGAAGGTGATGTCGTGGTGGGCGGTGCGGCGGCGACGGCGCGTGGCAGCGGGCGCCAGCCAATGCGCGAGCTCGTGCAGCAGCGTCAGTCGCTGATCGAGCGGGTCGGCGCCGGCGGTGACCGTGATCTGGCCAAGCGCCGGACGCGTGACCCCCGAGGACTTCGGCCGGGCAGCGCTGCGCCAGCGCACGGCCGGTTCGGGTCGGCCGGCCGCGGCACACACCTCGCTCACCAGGGTGGCTGCCCAGTCGGGGAGCATCAGCAGCGGCGTCCGCGCTGCCGCAGGATCTCGCCGAGCTCGGCAAGCCACGCCTGGAGCGCAGGATCGGTGTACGTGTAGGCGTCGTAGGTGTAGCCGACCATCGCCGCCCCGTGGCGGGCTCCGTACTCTGCCGCGGTCTCCGTGGTCCACGGGAAAAACGAGCGGGCGCGCGCCTCGCGTTCCGGATCAGCCGCCGCAAGACCTTCGGACAACCGGCGCGCCTCGTGGCGCGAGCGCCAGCGATCGGTCAGCTCGTCCAGGTGCCGACGGCGCGCTTCGCTCATATGCTGAGGGTAGCGGCTCCCGCGCCGCCGTTGCACTCAGCGGGACGCGACCTCGTACAGGCCGAGCTTGGACACCGCCCGCTGGATCCAGGCAGGCGCCCACCAGTTGACCCAGCCCATCACCCGCATGAAGGCCGGCACCAGCAGCCCGCGCACCAGCGTGGCGTCGATCAGCACCGCCAGTGACTGCGTCAGGCCGAGCGCCTTGATCGAGGTGATACTCGACAGGGCGAACGCGGCAAAGACCGCGACCATGATCAGCGCGGCACCGGTGATGATCCCGCCGGTGATGCCGATCCCCTCCGCCACCGCTCGAGTGTTGTCACCGTGCGCGAGGTAGCGCTCGCGGATGCGGGAGAGGAGCAGGACCTCGTAGTCCATGGAGAGCCCGAACAGGATCGCGAACATGATCACCGGTAGCCAGGCGGCGATCACGCCTGAGGGCTCGAAGCCCAGCGGACCGGCCAGGTGCCCCTGCTGGAAGATCCAGACCAGGGCGCCGAAGCTGGCGCTGATGCTGATCAGGCTCATCAACACCGCCTTGAGTGGCAGGAAGACGGAGCCAAAGGTGAGAAACAGGACCAGCCCGGTGACACCCACCACGATCAGCACCGCCACCGGCACGGCGCTCTTGAAGCTGGTCATGAAGTCCGCCGACCGCGACGGCAGCCCGGCGGTGAGCGCCTCGGTCCCCGGAGGCACGGTGACCTGGCGTACCGCTGCGACAAGGGCCCTGCCATCGTCGGAGTCGGGCAGGAGGTCCGAGAAGACGCGGAGCTTAGTCGTGTCGCCGGCGATCCAGTCGGCGAGGTACGCGTTCAGCGCGGCGGCCACGGACTCCGGTCGCTGGTCGGCAGGGACGGCCAGCAGGGCCAGGTACTGGTCAGCCGATAGGCCGGGCGGCGGAGTCAGGGCGCTCTCGATATCGGTCACTCCATCGAGCTGCGCGATCCGGTCGGCATAGGCCTGCAGATCGGCCTGCCGTTCCGGCGCCAGTGATCCGCCGAGTTCAGCGTCCGGCCAGGTGACTGCCACGGTGATCGGATCGGACTCTCCACCGGGGAAGTCGCTGGCAATCAGCTCGAAGCCGATCCGCGCCGGCGTCAACGGGACATCCTTGAGGTTCTGGCCGGTGGACAGCTGCAGACCCAGGAACGGCGATCCGGCCGCGAGCAGCAGGATCAGGACCGGAATGGCGACCAGGAAGGGGCGACGCATGACGCGGGCAGCGATCCAGGCCCACACCCCCCGCCCCTGTCGGCGTTCCGCCGCCTCCGGGTCGTCCTCGATCAGGCGCAGCGCACGCGGCAACGGAACGCGCAGCCGGTTGACGCGCGGCCCCAGCAGGGCAAGCAGGGACGGCAGCACGGTCAGCCCGAACACCAGGGTCGAAACCACGGTCACGATGCCGGCAAGCCCCATGCTGCGCAGGGCCGGGGCATCGAAGACCACCAGCGACGAGAGGCCGATGGCGACCGCCACCCCGGAGACCGCCACCGCCCGGCCGACGCTGCCCATCATCCGCTCAAGCGCGATCTCCACGTCGTGGTGGCGCAGCTCCTCACGGAAGCGGCTGACCATGAAGAGGGCGTAATCGATCGCCAGCGCGAGGCCGATCATGGTGGCCAGGTTGTTGACGAAGACGCTCATGTCGGTGACGTTGGCGAGCAGCCGGATCACGGCGAACGCGGTCGGCATCGCCAGCAGCGCGACGACGAGCGGAAGCGAGGCGGCGACCAGCGTGCCGAAGACCGCCAGCAGGATGAAGAGCGCGATGGGGAGGCTGATCGCCTCCGCCTTGAAGAGGTCCTGCTCGATCTGGTGGTTGAACTCGCTGTACAACTGCGGAATGCCGGTGATCCAGGTTTCCACGCCGGCCGGGCGATGCACCTTGCCGGAGACACGGGCCGCGTCCTCGACGGCGTCCTCGATCGGCTTGTCGAGGTAGATGACCGCCATCGTCTCGCTGCGGTCCTCGCTCAGCAGCGCGGTGGCGTGGGTCTGGTCATAGGTCAGGACTTTCGTGACCGATGGGTCGGCAGCCACCTCGACCAGGCTGTCGTTCACCGTGGCCTGGAAGGCATCCGACGTGGCATCGCCAGCCGGGTTGCGGTAGACCACCAGAATGGAGGTGGCCTGCTCGCCGAAGCGACTGGCGAGCAGGGATGCGGCGCGTTGCTCCTCGGAGCCGGGGATCACCCAGCCCCCCTGGATCAACTTGCCGCCGCTGGCGTTGGCCCACACGTTGAGACCGATCACCACGCCCAGACCGATGATCGGCAGCAGCTTGCGGAATCGATAGTCGAAGCGTCCGACCGCGGCGAAGATACCGGTCGGGTGGGGTTCGCGGATCTCCAAGACCACCTCTGGCTCTGATCGTTCTCTTGCGAAGCAGTGGACAGGGTAGCGTGACGACCGGACGCGCGTCGGACGGAGGGTTGACGCGAGGCGGCGCCGCTATGATCCGCGGATGATGAGCGGCTGGCGCACGCGGTGACGGCGCTCGCACCGACCGCCTGGTGGCGCGGCCTGGCCGGCCTGACGCGCTCCGGCAGCGCCGTCGAAGGGCTCAGCTGGGCGCTTTACGACTTCGCCAACACCATCTTCTCGTTCGCCATCGTCAGCTTCGCGATGGGTCCGTGGGCGACGCGCTTCCTGGGTGAGGCGACCGGAACGCTGGCCTTCACGGTGACCGCCAGCGCATCGGTGCTGGTCAACGCCCTCGTCTCGCCGGCGCTCGGCGCGATGAGCGACCGGACCGGCGGACGCAAGCGCTACCTGCTCGTCTTCACCGTGCTCTGCGTCGGGCCCGCCGCCCTGATCGGCCTTGCCAATATCTGGATCGGACTGCTGGCCTTCGGCATTGCCAACTTCGGCTACCAGGCGGCCCTGATCTACTACGACGCGCTGCTGCCCGACGTGGCGCGGCCGAACAAGCGCGGCCGGTTGTCCGGCGTCGGCGTGGCGCTCGGGTACCTGGGGACGATCGTGTCCGGGCTGCTGCTGCGCTTCACTACGGACGCCGAGGGGCTCATCACCGCCTCGTCGTTCCTGCTGGTGGCGGCCCTCTTCGCCATCTTCGCCATCCCGCTCTTCGTGGTCGTCCGCGAGGCACAGCGGCCAGGCGCGCCCTTCCGGGTCAGGGATGCGGTCGCCTCGTGGGGCCAGCTGGGCGTCACCTGGCGGCATGCCGGCGAGGAGCCGGGCCTGCGGCGATTCATCGTCGGCCGCTTCTTCTACAGCGACGCGGTCAACACCACCATCGCGGTGATGAGCCTGTTCACCATCCATGCGGTGGGCTTCAGCGAGTCGGAGGCGCTGTCGGTCCTGCTGCTGCTGACCGTGGTGGCGGTCGTCGCCTCGTTCGGCTGGGGGATCCTGGTCGATCGCTGGGGCCCGAAGCGGACCCTGCTGACCGTGCTGCTGTCCTGGATGATCGGTCTGCTGCTGGGGGGCCTGGTGCTGGAGAAGCCGGCTTTCCTGGTGGCCGGGGCGATCCTCGGCTCGGGGCTGGGCGGGGTGGCGGTGACCGATCGGCTCTACCTGCTGCGGCTCACGCCACCTGAGCGGGTCGGCGAGATGTTCGGCCTCTTCGGGCTCGCTGGCAAGTTCAGCGCCGTGGTCGGGCCGATCCTCTACGGGGCGATCATCTACTTCTTCCTCGGACCACTCGGGCGCACCGCATACCAGATCGCCATCCTGTCGCTGATGGTGCTGCTGGCGATCGGCTACTGGATCCTGCGCGGGGTGCCGGAGGGATCGGCCCATCCAGACCTGGAAGAGCAATTCGGCATGCCGCTGGAGCCGGCCATCGTGCCACCCGGAGAGACCCCGTGACGCTGGTGGTCGCGCACCGAGGCGCATCGGCGCATGCGCCGGAAAACACCATGGCGGCGTATCGCCTGGCGGTCGAGATGGGGGCCGATGCGATCGAACTCGACGTGCATCTCACCAGTGACGGGCAGCTCGCCGTGATCCACGATGAGACCCTGGAACGCACAACCGACCGCAGCGGGGCGGTGAGCGAGCAGACGATGAAACAACTCCGCTCCGCCGATGCGGGGTTCAGGTTCGCCGCGCCAGACGGCACTACCCCGTTCCGCGGAAAGGGCCTTCGAATTCCGACGCTGCCGGAAGTGCTCGAGTGGCTGCCCGACGGGATCGGCCTGGTGGTCGAGCTGAAGGCACGCCGGGCGACCGAGGCAACCGTGCGAACGCTCCAGGGCTCAAAGGTGCGCGCGGCACAGGCGGTCAGCCTCATCAGCTTTGACGAGACCGCCCTCGACCAGGCGCACTCGCTCGATCCCGCCCTGCCGACCGGCTACCTGCTGGTCCCGTCGCAGAGCTTCGAGGCCGGCCTGACGTATGCCGTTGAGCACGGGTACGCGGCGGTGCACCCCTATGAGGGCGACCTCGGACTGGACCCCGCGCGCAGCCTTGCCATGGCGCAGGCGTTTGGACGCCAGGTGGGTTGCTACGTCGTCAACGACGCCGACCGCATGAAGCAGCTGGCTGCCTTCGGCCTGTGGGGCTTCGTCACCGACCGACCCGATGTCGGCCGCGACGCATTGGGCCCTCGCTAGGAGCCCATCTTCCCCAGCGCAGCCTCCGCCGCCTCGGCGTTGCTGACGCCAAACGCGACCTGCACCTTCTCGCCGTCCATCCCGATCACGAACATCGTCTCGATGTTGATCCCGGCATCTGCCAGCCCGCGCGCGGCGGCAGCCAGGGTCCCCGAGCGGTGCTCGAGCGCCGCGATCGCCAGCGCAACCTCGCGGAAGCGCCAACCACGGGCCCCGATGGCGGCGCGGGTGCCCTCCATGTCATCCGTGGTCAGGGTCACCTGGCCGGCATCCCCGGCTGTCGAGCCGGTGACGCCGGTGATGTTCGCTCCGGCAGCTGCCACAGCCTCGCAGACATCGGCCAGGCTGCCCGGACGGTTGGGAAGATCAACGATGAATGCGTGCATGGGTACCCTCGACTGCATGTTTGACCTGAGTGTACGACGGGGTGTCATGATCGCCCGATGCAGCGCCGCCTCGGGTTTGGGATGACCGCCCTGCCTGATCCCCAGGCCGCTGAGCTGGCCCGCCTCGGCGAGCGGGTGGAGCAACTCGGCTACGACGAACTGTGGGCGAACGACGGCCGGCGCGGCTCCGGGCTGGCGACCCTCGCGGCCGCCGCGGGAAGCAGGCCGCGTCTCGACCTGTGCGTCGGGGTGGTGCCGCTCTCGGAACGCAGCCCTGCCTCGATCGCCGCAGAGGTGTCCGGGCTGGCGCTGCCGGCTCAGCGGCTGGTGCTCGGGGTTGGCACCGGGTCGGGGTCATCGCTGGCCGTGGTGCGCGGAGCGATCGCCGAGCTGCGAGACCTGCTGCCGGGGGTGCGCCTGGCCGTCTCCGCGCTCGGACCGCGGATGTGCTTCCTGGGGGGCCAGGTTGCCGACCTGGTGCTGCTCAACTGGGCCTTTCCCGAGCGAATTGCCTGGGCACGCGAGCGAATCGCCGACGGTGCGGCCGCCGCGGACAGGCCCGCTCCAAGGGTGGCGTGCTATGTTCGGGTGGCGATCGGTCCGGGGGCCAGGGAGCGGCTCGAGGCGGAGGGGGCCCGCTACCGAGGCCGCCCGCGTCCCTACGCCCGCCTCTTCGATGAGCAGGAGGTGGCTCTGCGCGGCGTTCCGGGGATCGCCGCCCCCGATCCGGCGGAGGTGCCGACCTTGCTGGCCCCGTATCGCGAGGCGCTCGACCACTGCGTCGTGCGTGCCCTGCCGGTCGGCGATGCGCCGGAGGACTGGCTCGCGATCGCCGAGGCCGCTACGCTGCCGTCATGACGTACAGCATCGTTGCCCGCGACCCGGTCACCGGCCGCTTCGGGGTCGCTGTCCAGTCACACTACCTTGGGGTTGGTCCGGTCGTGCCCTGGCTCGAAGCCGGGGTGGGGGCGATCGCCACCCAGGCATCGGTCAATATCAGCTTCGGGCCGATCGGGCTGGCGTTGCTGCGCGCCGGGCGCTCTGCGGCCGAGGTGGTTGCGGCCTGCATGGCCAGCGACGAGCAGGCTGCGGTTCGCCAGCTCGGCGTGGTGGATGCCAGCGGTACCGCGGCGGCGCACACCGGGGCCGACTGTATCGCCGCCTGCGGCCACCTGGTCCGCGACGGATTCAGCGTGCAGGGAAACCTGCTCGAGCGCGACAGCTGCTGGCCGGCGATGGCCGCGGCCTACGAGCAGGGGCTCGTCGAGGGGGCTCCGTTCGTTGAGCGCCTCCTGCGCGCGCTCGAGGCAGCGGAGCGCGAGGGCGGCGACGTCCGCGGCCGCCAATCGGCGGCGATCATGGTCGTGGGCGCCGCGCTGGAGCCGGCCAGTTGGCGTGGCCGGCTGATGGACATGAGGATCGAGGATCACCCCGATCCGGTACCCGAGTTGCGCCGGATCGTGACCATGCAGCAGGCCTACGAGCTGCTCGACGATGAGGGCGACGCCGCCAGGGAGGGCCTGAGCGCCGAGGCGCGCTACGAAAAGGCACGGCACCTGTCGCCGGATGCCTACGAGCTCGTCTTCTGGCGCGCCGTGGAACTCACCAAGCAGGGCGAGATGGAGGCTGCCCGACGCGAACTGCGCATTGCGGTCGCCGCCGACGGGCGATGGGCAACCACGCTGCAGCACCTGGCTTCCGGGGGACGAGAAGGGATCACCGAAGAGCTGGCCAGCCAGCTCCTGGCCGACTAGGCGGAATCGGGTTGGTCGACCGCCCGTGCGGCGAGCCACCAGCCCGGTCGCCACGCTCGGCATCGAGCGGAGGGGCAATCCGGACACCAGCCTGAGGCGGGCTGGGGGTCGATTGCGACCGTCACGGACCTTACTTCTCAGCTGCGGGGGCTTATGGCGAGCGGCCAACCTCCTCCCCGGCTTGCCGGAGCGTAATTCTCATCGGCTGAGAGGTGGGGGTCGAAGCGAACTGTAGTTGCCGCGCCCTCGTGGGTAAGTCTCCGAGAGTGAGAAATGGGAATCAGGCGAGACCCGCCCACCTCGACGACATGACGGGTCATCTCCGCAACTGTCGGGCACCGCTTCCCGCCGCGGATCCCTACGGAAGCAGCTACCAGTTCGTGGCGGTCGAGGCCTGCGTCTCGCCGACCGACTCGAGCCAGCGCTCCGCGTCGATCGCTGCCTGGCACCCCTCG
>Ga0315281_10001860_pt1 | contig 31337 bp, 32 predicted proteins | sample YL17G07_0_MG_FD_204540 | JGI IMG/M metagenome (GOLD analysis project Ga0315281, IMG submission 204540) | Sediment microbial communities from Yellowstone Lake, YNP, Wyoming, USA - YL17G07_0 | ecosystem: Environmental > Aquatic > Freshwater > Lake > Sediment | place: USA: Wyoming | collected...
GCCGTGATCAAGGGCCTTCCCTTCTTAATAATGCCCGCCTTCTCTCTGGCAATCTTCAAGATACTTCTGCCCAGATAGTCCTCATGGTCTTTGGCGATATTGGTGATGATGGAGATCAGTGGATCAACCACATTGGTCGAATCGAGTCTTCCTCCCAGCCCAACCTCTAAAATGGCGAGATCCACCAACTTCTGCTTAAAATAGTGAAGCGCCATAGCAGTGGTAAAATCGAAAAAGGTGAAGGGAGGGGTGATGCCTGCCGCCTCTATCTCCTTTCTCATCCCTCCTACCAGGGCGGCCACCTCTTCTTTCTCGATCTCCTTCCCGTTCACCTTGATCCTTTCAGTAAATCGAATGAGATGGGGAGACGTGTATAGGCCTACCCGGTAGCCCTCTTTCTGCAGGATCGAACTCATGATTGCCGCCGTGGACCCTTTCCCGTTTGTCCCCCCGATATGGATGGCCTGAATTTCTTTGTGGGGATTTCCAATGGCGTTGAGGATTTTCTCCACTTGAGTCAGTCCAAAGATCATTCCGAACTTTTCGAGACGGTAAAGATAGTCCAGCGACTGCTGATAAGGGTCTTGTCCCATGGATCGAATCTCTCTCTTAACCCTCTGTTTTAAGCATTTCTAATAGGGAGGCAAGGGTGTGTTGGAGATCCTTACGCTCCACAATGAGGTCAACCATCCCGTGTTCGAGAAGATATTCCGCCCGCTGGAATCCCTCCGGGAGCTCTGTCCGAATCGTATCTCTTATCACCCTGGGCCCTGCAAATCCGATCATCGCCTTTGGTTCAGCAATGATGATATCACCCAACATAGCGATGCTGGCGGAAACGCCACCTGTGGTGGGATCGGTCAACACCGAGATATAGGGAATTCTTGCCTGCTGAAGTTTAGCCAGGGCTGCACTGGTTTTGGCCATCTGCATCAAGGAGAGAATACCTTCCTGCATCCTCGCTCCACCCGAGGCGCAGAAGATCACCACACCGATTTTCTTTTCAATGGCTCTTTCGATCAGACGAGTGATCTTCTCTCCCACCACCGATCCCAAACTTCCGCCCATAAAATTAAATTCGAAAATGCCAATCATCGCTGGCTGCCCTTCAATCCTCACCTCTCCGCAGATGATGGCATCCTTCAGTCCGGTCTTTTCCTGGGATTCTTTGACTCGAGAGGGATATCGTTTCGAATCCTTGAACTCTAAAGGATCGGCAGAGATGAGGCCAGCATCATATTCGATGAAGGTCCCAGGGTCAGCGACACAATCGATTCTCCTCCGAGCAGGGATCTGAAAATGGTAGTTGCACTTGGGGCAAACTTGAAGATTCCGTTCGATGACCTTCCGGTAGATAATCTCATTGCAAGAGTTGCATTTCACCCAAAGCTGGTCAGAGGGTTTCAACTCCTCTCGTTTCTCTTTCCCCTCTTTCTCTTCTTCACCTTTTTTAAACCAGGTCATCCTCTCCGGTCATCCTCCCTATATAAGTGATTAAAATTAACAAAATCATAATAAGATGTCAATCCATTCTGCCCCATTCTGCCCCATTCTGCCCCATTCTGCCCCATCCTCCCCTCCTTGAATCCATTGAATCTCGCTCCTTTCCATGCTATTTTTAAACGATAATGGGAAAAGTTAAGGTCCATATTGATTCCGTAGCTTTTAAAGGATATGGAGTGGGTCGGATCCGTGGCAAAGTGGTCTTCATCCCCTATACCGTGACCGGCGATGAGGCATGGATTGAGATGACAGAAGAGAAGAAGAAATACTCGATGGGAAGGTTAATCCAGGTCGTCGAACCATCTCCTTGGAGAGTAAATCCTCCCTGTCCATACTTCGGGAGTTGTGGTGGCTGCCAGTGGCAACACATCGACTATTCGACTCATGGAGAATTAAAAAAAGAAATTTTGGGGGGGATCCTTCAAAGAATAGGGAGGCTGAAGGAAATTCCTTTCATCAGCGTAACCTCTTCGCCTAAACCTTATGACTATCGGGTTAGGATACAACTGAAGGTGAAGGGAAAAGCGATGGGCTACCACCAAGAAAGGTCCCATCAAATTGTGGATATCGATCACTGTCCCATCTCACATCCTCTGGTGAATCAGATCATCCGAAAACTTCGAGAGGCATTAGCCGCCTTATTACCCATGGAAGAGATCGAGATCAATGTGTCCCAAGAGGAAGAGAGGGGGGTGCTTTTATTTCATCCTCATTCATATGATCAACGGATCGAGTATTTCGCAAGAGAGTTTCTTCAGAATCAACCGATCCTCCGGGGTATCGCTATAGCAAGAAAAGATGGATTAAATTTATCCGGTGACCCTTCTTTGAACTTTACAATCCCTTTGGGTCAGGAGAGAGAAGAAAGAAATCTCAAGTTTCGAATCTCACCAGGGAGTTTTTTTCAGGTCAATCCGGGGCAGAATCAAACTTTGATTCAAACCGTTCTTCAATTCTCAGAAGTGAATAAGGAGTCCAGGGTCCTCGACCTCTATGCCGGCGTGGGAAACCTAACTCTCCCATTGGCCACTTCGGCGAAGGAAGTCTTGGGGATCGAAGAGAATAGGATGGCCATAGAGGATGCCCGATTCAATGCAGAAAGAAATGGGATCAGAAATTGCGATTTCATTCAAGGAAGGGTAGAAGATGTTTTGATGAGTTGGAAAAGAAAAAAACCTGATCTCATCGTCCTCGACCCTCCCAGAACAGGGTGCAAGACGATCTTGGATCAGGTGGTCAGATTGAAACCTCAAAAAATCATTTATGTTTCTTGCGAACCCACCACCTTCTCGCGGGATCTCCGACTCTTCTCTGAAAGGGGATATTGCCTCCAAAGGCTCGGCCTCATCGATATGTTCCCCCAGACCTTCCACATGGAAGTGGTCAGTTTACTCCAAAAAGGTTGAGGCTGAGGTTAAGGTTAAGGAAAAAGATTTTTTCTCACCCTTAGCCTAAACCTTAACCTCAGATGACTTTGTTGAGGGGATATTCGATGATCCCTACTGCTCCTCGTTTCTGCAATCTCGGAATGAGTTCCCGGACGACCTTCTCAGAAATAATGGTCTCCACAGAAAACCAATCGGTCTGGAAGAGATTAGAAACCGTGGGGGCGGTGATGCTGGGAAGAATCTCAATCACACTCTTGAGGTCATTGGCCGAGACGTTCATTTTGAGCCCAACCATTCCCTCTGCTCGGAGGGCTCCCCGAAGAAGAAGCGAGATCTGCTCAATCTTTTCCCTTTTCCATGGATCTTGATAGGATTCGCGATTGGCAATCAATTGGGTATTGGTCTGCAAGAGTTCTTCAACGATACGGAGTTTATTGGCCCGCAACGTGCTCCCGGTCTCCGTGACTTCAACCACGGCATCGCACAATCCTTCAATGACCTTCCCCTCTGTGGCCCCCCAAGAGAACTCCACATAGATTTTGATGCTTCGCTCGGCAAAGTATCGTTTGGTGAAATTGACGAGTTCGGTGTAGATCTTTTTCCCTTCCAAATCCCTCAATTGATGGATAGGAGAATCTTCGGCTACGACCAAAACCCACCGGGCAGGAGAGGCGCTGGTCTTGGAGTAGATCAAATCCTGAACGACCACGATGTCAGAGCCATTTTCCAAAATCCAATCCTTCCCGGTCAGCCCCATATCCAGGGTCCCTATCTCCACAAACCTCGACATCTCCTGGGCCCTCACCAAGGTGCACCGGATCTCATCATCATCCACGATGGGAAAATAACTTCGAGAGCTCACCGAGATTTTCCAGCCCGACTTCCTAAAAAGCTCAATGGTGGCATTCTCCAGACTTCCTTTCGGAATTCCAACCTTCAGCATGTTCACTTTCCGTATACCTCCTTCGGGTCAAAGATTCTCTTTCCCGAGACCTTCCATTCCCCTTTTTCAAATCGTTGATGGAAGCAGCTCCGAAAACCAGTATGGCAGGCCGCCCCTCCTATCTGATCCACTTTGAGCAGGAGGGTATCTCCATCACAATCAAGATAAATTTCCTCAATTTCTTGAAAATTCCCTGAGGTCTCTCCTTTGACCCAAATTTTTTTGCGAGACCTTGACCAGAAGGACGCCTTCTTCGTTTCCAGCGTCTTTTCCCACGATGCTCGATTCATGTAACCTAACATCAGGACTTCATTGGTTGAGGCATCCTGGATGATGACCGGGATGAGCCCATCCCCTTTTTTAAAATCGATCTCGATCACAAAACCTCCCCTTTTTTAAAGTTCGGAGTGATGGGTTCGTAGTTCGGAGTTTTTTACCTTGAAGTATTTTTTCACTCCGAACTCTGAACTCATTACTACTGCTCCATGAGCAGCTTGGCCATCTGGGCAGCATTTTTAGCCGCAGAGCCTGCATGACAGTTATTAAAAAAGATTAAAGTCCTGGCCGTCTTTTTAGAAATATCCTTGATGTCCGGAATGAATTCTTTCAATTCTCTCTCACTGTAGAGGTAGTCATACCTCACAGAAGTAGGAACGTTGAACCAGTTAGAATTTCTGCCATGAAATCGGAAATAACCAATTTCGGAAGTAGCCCTTGGAAGGTAGGGCATTAATTGGGGCAGTTTGGGTTCGTCTACAATGCAAAATCCAATTCCATTTTTTTCCAGAAACTGAAAGGTTTGTTCTTTCAGCCAGGCCTGGTTTCGAAACTCAAAAACCAGCGGGATGTCTGCTATCTCCTCCTTGAATCTTTGGAGATAACCTAAATTTTCCCGATTGGGGAAGAATCCGTAAGGAAACTGCGCCAGGACACAAGCGAGTTTCTTCTCTTCAATCAAGGAAACAAGGCTATATTTAAATTTCTTGAAGGCCTCCTGATTATCAATCCTTGAACCGGTCTCTTTATCCCAAATTTCATGGGTCATCCCCTTAAAAGACTTCACAACAAATTCAAAACCATTGGACGTCTTTTGGGACATTGCCGCCAGACTCTTCTGAGAGGGGAGAGTATAATAAGTGAAATTGACCTCCACGACATTAAACCCCAGTTCTTTCTCATAGAAGGGTAACATATCCCTTTCTCGGATGCCTACAGGATAGACAGGTCCCTTCCAATCCGGAAAGGAAAAACCACTTGTACCAATCTTGATCATCTCTCTCCTATGGAGCCCCATGAGCAGCTATAGGATACTTAAGTTTAATGCTCATATGGGGCGATATCCCGGCCAACGAATAGATAATCTTCCCTGTCGGGATAAAGGAAACGGGCCCTTAAGCCCGGTGTTTTTAAAATAGAACGAACACCATGGGATTGTCAACCCCCCGGCTTCCACCACCTAAAGACCAGGGCGTACCTTTGCCCTGAGTGTTCGATTGAGTTCACGCCAAAGTCTCAGGCTGAGGGCTCAGAATTGACCCTGGGCACGTCTTTCTCTCTGCACAAAAAAGCAGTGTTTGGCACAGTCGAAGGGGCAACCCTGATGTTGCATTCCTCTCTCATCCTTCCCCCGTTGGGGGAGAAGGTAAAGGTGAGGGAGATTGAACCGCAGGGGTGCTTTAGGTTAAGAAAGGAACATGAATAGATATCAATACAAAATGTTTTCGAAATTTCTAATCCTTGTTTTTCTCTTTTTCCCTTGGAGCATTGATTCAGGATGGCCCCAAGAAATGCAAACGAAGGAAAGGATCATCTCAACATTCAGGGGTAGGGCCCCGCAGGAATGGGGAGAAACAGTGAGAGGGGTGAAAACCAGACTCAATACAAACCAGAAGGTTTTGGCATTGACTTTCGACGCCTGCAGTGGCCCAAGGAGTTTAGGCTATGACGCCAGGTTGATCAAGTACCTGGGAACCGAGAAAGTACCCGCCACTTTATTTATCAGCGGCAGATGGATGGATGCCAATGCAGAAATCTTCAAGAAATTTTCGGAAAACCCTCTTTTTGAAATTGAAAATCATGGTTTGGACCATAAGCCATGTTCAGCCATTGGTCGCTCTGTCTACGGAATAGAAGGGACAAAGAGTGCGGGAAAAATTTTTGATGAAATAGAATTGAATGCCTTAAAAATTCTGAACCTGACCGGTCACAAACCAAAATATTATCGGCCCGGTACATCCTACTGCGATGAAATCTGTGTGGAGATCGCCAATGCCTTAGGGGTTGAAGTGGTGAATTTTAGTGTTCGGGGGGATGCGGGTGCAACCTACTCAAAGAAGCAGGTAAAGGAGGCGTTATGGAATGCTCCTCCCTCCTCCATTATATTGATGCACATGAACCATCCTGAAGGAGACACAGCAGAGGGGGTGATTGAAGCCATCCCAAAATTAAAAAAGCATGGTTTCAGATTTGTGAAATTGTCAGAATATGGTCTGAGATGAAATGCAACCCGAAGACCCCAAAAGCCTTAAGCCTAATGATGTTATTTCTCCTACAAAATTCTAGCTGAGGATAACACACAAAGAGTGAGGATCAGCCAAGGATAGGGTTAACGATTTCGGATTGAAAGTGAGCCCAACGATTAAGCTAAGGGGCGCGGCGGGTTTTTTGCCGCGTCCCTCTTGAGTGCCTTATAAGTGTTAGGCGGTAATCATTTTTGTTTTATTTCATAAACTTAATAATCAAGTCTGACCCCGCATCCCGCCCCAAAAAGCCCAGGCCATTCAACCTGGGCTTTCTCTGGTTTCATTATGATCAAATAGAAAATTATTCTGCTGTGCTTGAACCGCCACTGTAACCACCAATTATTTGCCATTTTCCATCTTGCTTCATCCAGAAATGCCCAATTCGCCCCGAGAATTTCATATCCGGTCCGGTCCAACTAAATCGGTAGTAAATGACTGCAAATTTGTCAAAGATATTAATTGCCTGAGGTTTAAGATCATAAGATCTTACATACTTATACCAAGGGATCGTCCCCTTTTCTAATCCCTCCGTCCCAATTGGGTTTGGTGCCCAATGAGGCCATGCAATAACATCCTTGTGCCATAATTCCATGTACCCTTTTAAATCCCCTGCTTTTAAAAAATCCCAATATGCTACTTCCATTTTCAAAACTTCCTTTTGCTCTGCCGACCATTCTTGTCCAAAAGCTTGAACCCCTCCGAAAAACAAGAGACTGATTCCAAATAAAGCCACCAATAATTTTGTCGAATATTTCATAGTGATACCTCCTTTGTGTAATGTTTTTGGCGAAAAGAAGAAAGTCCCCTAAGGGATATCCAAATCCCCTGAAGGCCGTTTATTGGCATTCTTGGAAAACCTTTTTTAATAAAATCCTCCAGAATCCTCTTTTCTGACTTCATGCCTTAAACTCGATAACCCACTCACAAACCGAATCGCCTCGGGGCCTTGCTTTAACCAACGTTGAAGTCAGTTTTGGATTTATAGCTTTGACAAAACCATCCCACCAGTACTGGGAATGGACAGAGCAAAGATCGTCAGTAATTTTTCGGGCTTGCACAGCATTCCAAAGTTCACAATTAAGGCATTTAAGCCTTGCTTTTTCCGCTGTAGCTTCTTCAATTTCAAATTTTTGCTTAGGACCATACACGATTATAAGGGAGGCCGGGATAATTGCAGCCGCTGATTTGGCGTCGTTGCCAGTAAAACCAAGACGATCTGCATTTCCCTTAGACCGGGCCGCTACCAATGGAGAGGTTTTCTTAAAATGCTCAAGATATTGCTCCCGTCCTTTTGTATCGTAAACTTCCTTTAGATAAGAGACTGACCAAAAAATTAAACCGCCAGCAGCAATATTCCAACGGGCTTCCATTGGAACTTTTTCCAAATAGTCTTCGATAGATTGCCCCATGGCCTCTTTCGGATGGATCAACAAAGTACCAAGGGCATATCCCCCTGCCCCAACCGCCATACCTTTTAGAAATCTCCTTCGGCTTGTGGAATCAATTCTGGTTTCCATGGACAGCCTCCTTTCCTTTTCATAAAGGATTTTTTAACGAGTTAAAGTATCTCTTGCTTTTGGGAGACGGGACAAAAAGGCTCTAAAGGGATTTTAGAATCCCTTTAGAGCCATGGTATAGGCATCTTCTGGAAAATTCTTCTCATGACTTCCTCCAAAAGGTTGGAGGTTAGGTTGTGAGGTTAATAATGGCCAGGTGGGAATCAGTAACTTGAAAATACTCCTTTCGGCAAAGGCAGTCAAGTGGAAAATTATCCTCATTTTTCAGGCCGGATTGCTGATTTCTATTTGAAGGGTAGTATACTTATGGAAAATCCCAAAAACACGATTTCAGGAAGAAAGCGTGGGAGAGATTTCCAGTAGTTAATCGGGAGGTTGAAAAAGAACTATGGCCTCCTGCCATCTAAGAAGTATTGTTTCAGTTCTTCCAAACTCAAATCAGTCACCCCCGGCTTTTCCAGAACCCGTCCGATGGTGTAGAAGTCAGTATCATTGACCACTGAAGCAAGGTGGATCATGGTTTCATACGGAGGAATTGGCACCCCCGACCATTTCCAGAACCAATCGCACAGATTTCTTTGCGTATAAAATTTGTAGGGTTCATACAAATTCTCTGATATCGTAACCCAGATCTGGATCTGGATCTTCTTCATTGACATCTTTTTCGACCTTACACCCACACCAATATTTTCCGTCTGGTAATTTAATAATGACCTGGCTGCATTTTGAACAAACCTTGGGGACTAATTTCTCATTTTCTCTATTTACCATTGCCATTTCTCCGTTTTTATCCTAAACGGCTTACTCCTAACACTAAATTACTCTATCCTCACCCATTTCGGCGACCTAATCTTTAGACGGGGGCGCAAAAATGGGCGCCGAAACGTCCAGTCCCATTCGCATTCACAATCGCAACAGAAATATTCTTCCTTTTTCCAATACCCTTCTTCAACGCTTTCATTGATGAGTTCAATGTTATTTCCATGACAAATCGGGCAAGCAACATTGGCTCTCTTCTTTTTCTTTCTCAATCTTAAATGAGTCAGCATTGGAATACGAAAATGATGGTCATTTCAATTCATAAATTGATTCATGGATTGATAATGGACAATTTCTCTTCTTTCAGAAGGAAATCTTATGGAAATAAATGTCTTTCCCTTCTTTTCATCCGTTTCAAATCGCATGATTCCTTGATTCCTCCGAACAATCTCCTTAACCAATCGTAATATGAGATCTAATGGTTCTTCTTCATGAAAGGTTAAACTTTCCTCAAATTGCTCTTTCTCCTTCCTATAACCTGTAAAAAACATTTCAATCTCGACATACCTCCCATCCTTTCTTAAATCAGATTGAGTCAGCTCCTCCCCCTTAAAAAGGTATGTCTTTGTCAAAAATCCCATATAGCCATTGGGAGTGATCGAGTTCACTCCGTATTGAAGAATGGAATTCAAAATATATCTCAATGGTTCATCGGGAACGATCGTTTCAGGAAGATCCTTTTCAAAATTTTTAGATAATTTGATTTTTTTTGATTCCAATTGAACTTGGTACTTCTTCAATACCTCTTCGATCATTCTGTGAATGGTATCCTTTTTTTTGAGAGGAGTGTTGACCACGAGATATTTGAGAAAACCTTCCAGCAAAAGATCGGCTTCCCCGATATCCTTTGTGACAGATCGGTAAAAAAACTCACCGAATTCTCTGTCGCTCAATTTCACCCGGGCAAGTTCTGTCAAGTTTCTGATAGAATCAAGAGCACTTTTCGTATAACACAGCAATTCAATGATAAAAGGCCGTTCAATCAGAGATTCTCGATCCCGCCATTCGATGGGGGGAGTGGGGGAATGAATTTGAATACCCCCTGAGATAAAAAAGGGTCGCTTTGGTTCCCCACGTCGTCTTGGGATGTAATCCCTATATAGTAAGTTGCAGGTTCTTTCGGAAACTCGGGCCACTCATCGGGAATAATCAACTCAGCCTTCCCATTGATTAACTTGGAAATGATTCCAGGGGTGGCCTCCCATGAAAATTTGGAGGGTTCAAATATGTCTCTGTCTTTGCTAACATATATGAAATAGCTTGTAGCTTCAGGGACAGGCTCCCACCAAATGCGTCTTTTCCTAATTAATGGCATAATTTTTCCTCCTTTCCTTTTTTTTAACTGAAATTAGTTTTTATCCATGAAAGAAATTATAATCTTTTTCATCCTGCTTCACAAGACATCATTCTGATCGAATCATCGAATTTCAGACAGGGTTGGAATCAATGGGTATGAGTTTTTTACATCTAAATAAAAGTGCAAAAGGATGTTAAGAATAATTTTAAGGGAAAGTTAAGGGGTATAGAGTGTGACCATGAGCTCACACTTTTCATCGGAAATATTTCGGAGTTTATGTTTGGTTTCAGAATCGAAATGGATGGTCTCTCCCTGCTTCAAATGAAACACCTTGTTTCCTAAAGTAAGCTCCAATTCTCCCTTATAAACAAAAATGAACTCCTCTCCTGGATGTTTATATTCTACTATTTTATGGTATTCTTTGGGTTCAATAGTGACCATAAAGGCGCGAAGATGCTTGTCCGCAGCCCCCGGAGTAAGGGTGCGGTAAGAGTAGTTCTGAGTGCGCTTTGCAAATCCCTCCTGCCTCTTTCCGTCAATTTGAATCTTTTCCTGATCGGTCAGAAAGTTACTGGGATCAATGTGGAGAGCCTGAGACAGTTGTAACAGAAAGGAAACTGGAGGAGTCAGGCTGTCTGTCTCCACTTGCTCAATAAACTCTGGTGGTTGTCCGGTCTTTTCCGCCAGATCTACCACGCTCATTTTGTGGTCTTCTCTCAGTTTTTTGATCCGCTGCCCGAAAGAAACCGACTTCTGGTCTCTGCCAGTCCTTTCCTGGGTGCGGTAGAGATCTGTAATCTCCCGAAAAAGGTGATTTTTTACCTCCATCATAAAGGCGGGCAGGAAGGAGTGTGCATCGGCTATGACTCCAAAATCGGCGAATTTGAATATCGGTGCGTGTGGATCACGGTTGACGGCCACAATGGTCCCTGCTCCCCTAATGGCGGCGGTATATTGAACCGCTCCAGAAGTGCCGCAGGTAATCAACAGTTCCGGTTTGATGGACGCGCCGGTCTGCCCGATTAACTGTTCGTGCGAAGTCCAATGAGCATCCACGGCCGGCCGGGTCGCCCCCACCTCACCTCCCAAAAGCAAGGCCAATTCTCTGATGGTGTCGAATCCTTCTGAATTCTTAACTCCCCGACCACCTACGACCACGATTTTGGCATCCTCCAGTTTAGCAGTTTGGTGCGGTTCCCGAACGGAAGAAATCACATTGATTTTGGAAGAAGCTGCATTTAATTTTTTTTCTATCCTCACTATCTCCCCATCGGCGGTTGTGTCATAGGGACGTTCAGAGAAAGTTCCAGAGCTAATTGTGGCCATATAGGGTTGGTGAGTATTCCATACGATGCGGGCCAAAAAATTACCGCCAAAGGCTGGACTGGAGGCGATCAACCTTTCCCGTTGCCCTTCCCAATCTAAAGAGACGCAATCTGCGCAAAGCCCTACTCCGAGTCGCTTAGCAATCCTGGGCGCCAGTTCTTTACCAAATTCCGAAGCCCCCACCAGAAAGATCTCCGGTTGATACTCCTGAATCAGATCACTGATGATGGTTGTAAATAAATCCATTCGATAGAAAGCTAACTGTGAATGATCCACTAGGAGGATGCGCTGGGCGCCGTGGGCAATATATTCTTTCGCGATCCCTTCCGCTTGATGCCCCACGAGGATCACCGTAACCCTTCCTTGATCATTGGAGAGAGATCGAGCCTGCCCCAATACTTGCAGGGTCAGACGGTCCTGAAGATAATTGCGATGGTCTCCAAACACCCAGATGTCCAAACCTTTTTTCATGGCCCTATTCTAAGATACCAAATTTTTCTCGATTAATTTTGAAAATAGCGACTTGGCCTGCTGCCGAGGTTCTCCTTCAATAAAGACGCAGGACTTTTGTTGTGCTATTGGAATGAGCTCTTCCACCCACGTGCAGGAACCAGCACTCCCAAGCTTGGTGGGGTCGGCGTTTAAATCCTCTAGATTCCAGCAGTCGATGGAATATTTCGTGAACACGTCCTGGATTTCTATCAAACTCGGGAGGCGCACCGCACCCTTCGAAGAGATGGTAAACAAAGCGGGTGCGGATACCTCCAGAATTTCTCTAAATCCATCAGAGAATCGTTCTACCCGAAACAGATTATTCTTAATCTCCAGCTTCATCACGCCGGTTACATGGGGGAGAGCAAGCTCCTCGGCTAGTTGGGGACCCACCTGCCCAGTATCGCTGTCAGTCGTTCGCATCCCGCAAAGGATCAGGTCAAATTTACCGATTTTTCGGATGCCCATCCCAAGCACATACGAAGTGGCCAGAGTATCGCTTGTAGCAAAGCGCGGGTCGGATAGGAGTACCGCCCGGTCTGCTCCAATGGCTAAAGCCTCCCACAGTACCTCTTCACTGATCTTAGGTCCCATCGTTACAGCTGTAATTGAGCCGGAGTACTCCTTTTTTAGTTGCACCGCCATATTGAGGGCAAACAAATCAAAAGGGTTTATCCGGGAAAATTCTGCGGAGCGCACAAGACTGTGGGTGCGGGGATCAATCTTCACCTCATCTCCAGCGATCACCTGTTTAATACATACAATAATGTCCATTTCCGTCCCTTAGATCGAAGGTGGATTCGCTGCTCTTAATCCACCCTACTTATTTCTTATGATGTTTCTGGGTTTTACGCTATGCGCTATGCGGTTTCTTACATTTAGTCTTCTCCTCTTTTTAATAACTCCCGGGCGATAACGATTTGTTGAATCTCATTGGTCCCTTCATAAATCTCCGTCACTCGGGCATCCCGGAAATAGCGCTCGATAGGGTAGTCTTTGCTGTATCCGTAACCTCCGTGGATCTGCACACCCATCGAGGCCACTTTCGAAGCAGTCCGGGCGGCAAAGAGTTTGGCCATCGCTGAAGGGCCGGACAGTTCGCCTCCCTGATCCCTGATATGGGCAGCTTGTAAGGTCAGCAGCCGTGCTGCCTCCACCATCGTGCCCATGTCGGCGAGCATCATCTGAATGGCTTGATGTCGAGCTAAGGGGACGCGGAACTGTATCCGCTCCTTGGCGTATTTCAAGGATGCATCGAGGGCACCTTGACCGATTCCCACTGCCTGTGCTGCAATACCAATCCGGCCCGTATCGAGACCCGCCATGGCAATTTTGAATCCATCGCCCTCCTGACCCAGGAGGTTGGCCCTGGGCACTCGACAGTCAGTAAGGACAATCGAGCTAACGGGATTCGCACGGACGCCGCAATTATTTTCGAGGAGCCCCACTTCAAATCCAGGAGTGCCGCGCTCCACCAGGATGGCACTAAAACCTTTCTTCACATCGTCTGGATTGACCGAAGTGAAAATGATCAAGGTATCGGCCACCCCGCCGTTGGTGACAAATATTTTGTTGGCATTTACGACATAGAAGTCGCCATCCCTGATCGCAGTGGATTCAATCGCCATCGCGTCCGATCCAGCGTTGGGTTCGGTTAAACAAAAAGCGCCGATCTTCTCGCCCACGGCCAAAGCAGGAAGGAATTTTGCCTTTTGCGCATCATTCCCGAATTGACTTAAGGGATACACCACCACGCTGTTGTGCACGGCTACGGTCAGCCCCATGGCCGCGCACACGCGGGAAATCTCCTCAATCACCAGGCAGTAGGAGATCGAATCCATCTCAGCTCCACCGTATTGTCTGGGAGCTTGCATGCCGAAAAAATTGAGTGGGCCCATCTTCTCCACTGCTTCCCAGGGGAAACGCCCTTCTTCATCAATCTCCTTGGCAATGGGAGCCAGTTCAGCCTTGGCAAATTGTCGTGCCATTCGTCTTATCTGTTTCTGTTTTATTGAAAGCCTGAAGTCCAAATGTTCCACCTCAATTTAAAACATTGCCATTTATTATTAAAAACTTCTTAGATTAAAATACAATTTTAACATGCATATCATAAAAGCAGAAAAATAAGATTTCAATATCTTATATGAATTATCCATAATTTCTCTTGAGTCCATCAGGGGAATGGCCTATATTTGACAGTATGACACAAAAGAAGAACCCTGTGGTGATGGAATTTCATATCTCCCGGAAGGCACGGGACCTCTACCAATTTGATGAATCCCTATTTTCCCTTAGTGGAAATGTCATCGTCCCCAACTTTCATGCCGCAAGATTATTTGCTCAGAGGATGAATGAAAAAAGAGATTTGATCAACTTCCCCGATCAAGCCATCAAAGCTGGTCAGATCAATGCCATGGGGTTGATTGACGAAATCCTTCATTACATCATCGGCCTATATCGCGGTGAAAAAAATTCACAAGTGATGCAACAAGCACTGAATTGGCTCTATGAAAAGCTGGGTAAACAAAAAGTGGATGAGGCTCTCCGGAAATTTGCGGAGGAATTTCCAGCGGTGGCTGTCTATCGGCGTGAAGTGGAATTCGATACCTACTTAGAAGGAGAGACAGCGGATGTCCCTCATCGCTTGATTGTATTGGAAGAGATGCTCATGCTCTGGCTGGCCAACATGAACCCTGCTTTTTCTCCCTTTATGGAGTTGTTCGATGACTCCGCACTCGAAAAAGATACGCCTTACTTGCAAATCATTGAAGCTCTACATCCATTCTTTGACAACCAACCCTTGTTTGGTCCTGATCACCAGAATCTGGTGGACATGCTTCGTAGCCCTGCCTTAGCTGTTCCCCAATCGCTCTCAGGACAGCTGGAATACATCCGGGTAAAATGGGGTTACTTGCTGGGTCCTTATCTCCTGCAACTTCTCAGCAGTCTTGACCTGATTAAAGAAGAAGAAATCGCGGAATTGCGGAGAATGGCATTTTGGGGTCGTGCTCCTGCGGAGGTTTATGAATTTCTCGGGATGGGGGAAGAACCAGAACGCTTTAGCCATGATCTGGATTGGATGCCCAGTTTGGTGCTCATGGCAAAAAATGTTTATGTGTGGCTCCATCAACTCTCCAGGAAATATCGGCGTTCCATCTACCGGCTCGACCAAATCCCTGATGAAGAACTGAACCTCTTAGCGAATTGTGGGGTTACTGGCTTATGGCTCATAGGTGTGTGGGAGAGGAGCCTTGCCTCAAAAAGAATCAAGGAGCTGTTGGGCGATCCTGATGCAGTGGCTTCGGCTTATTCCCTGTTCGACTACCAGATCGCAAGCGACCTCGGAGGTGAAGAAGCCTTTCAGAATTTAAAAGATCGGGCCTGGAAGCGGGGCATCCGCATGGCAAGCGATATGGTGCCAAACCATGTGGGAATTGACTCCAGGTGGGTCATGGAACATCCGGAGTGGTTCATTTCCCTGGATTACAGTCCTTTCCCTGCTTATCGTTTTAGTGGACCTGACCTGTCCTGGCATGGAGAGGTAGGAATCCATCTTGAAGATCATTATTTCGACCGGAGTGACGCAGCGGTGGTCTTCAAAAGGGTGGATCGCCGAAACGAGAATGAAAGATTTATCTATCATGGCAACGACGGCACTCGAATGCCCTGGAATGATACAGCCCAGTTGAACTACCTTAACCCTGAAGTGAGAGAAGCGGTCATTCAAACGATCCTTCACGTCGCTCGGAAATTTCCAGTCATTCGGTTCGATGCTGCCATGACCCTGACGAAGAAGCATTATCAACGCTTGTGGTTTCCGGAACCAGGCACCGGTGGAGCCATTCCTTCGCGGGCTGAACATGGTCTATCCAGAGAACAATTCAATCGTCTTATGCCTGAAGAATTCTGGCGCCAGGTGGTAGACCGTGTGGCTCAAGAAGCCCCCGACACCTTATTACTGGCCGAAGCCTTCTGGTTATTGGAGGGGTACTTTGTCCGAACATTGGGGATGCATCGCGTTTATAACAGCGCTTTTATGAATATGCTGAAGGATGAAGAAAACTCCAAATACCGTTCCGTCATTAAAAATACCCTGGAATTCAATCCCGAGGTCCTCAAGCGCTTCGTCAATTTTATGAGTAATCCGGATGAGGAGACGGCCCTGACTCAATTCGGAAAGGGAGATAAGTATTTCGGGGTATGCACGATGATGGTGACCATGCCCGGACTCCCCATGTTCGCTCACGGTCAGATTGAGGGATTCAACGAAAAATATGGGATGGAATACCGGTATGCCAAATGGGATGAACCCCCTGACCAGGAATTGATCCAGCGGCATGAGAGGGAGATTTTCCCGCTGGCGAAGCGCCGTCATCTTTTTTCTGATGTAAAAAATTTTCTGCTCTACGATTTTTTCACTCCAGAGGGATATGTCAATGAGAATGTATTTGCTTACTCCAATCGCTCCGGGGATGAGCGAGCTCTAGTCATCTATCAAAACAAATATGATTCTGCTCGAGGATGGGTCCGGTCTTCCGTCGCCTATTCGGTCAAGACCGGCGAAGGGGATGAACGCACATTGATCCAGAAAGGCTTAGGAGATGGCCTTGGATTGCACGACGATCAAACCTATTTTTGCATTTTCAGGGACAATGCGATCGGCTTGGAGTACATTCGTAACAGCAGGGAATTGTGTGAAAAAGGGTTGTATGTAGAACTGGATGCTTACAAATATCATGCGTTCATCGATTTTAGAGAAGTTCGGGATAACCAGTGGCATCATTATTCCCAAATAGCCAATTATCTAAATGGCCGTGGAGTATCCAGTATCGAAGAGTCATTGAAAGAAATATTGTTGCAACCTCTTCAGGGCGCTTTTAAGGAGCTGCTTAATGTGGAGACATTCCATCGTTTGATGGAGGCACGCATCACTCAACCACAAGCCCAACTCGATCAGAAACTCATGGAAGAGATAGAAAAGAAAACGATCGACCTCCTCCGGAAAGTTAAAGAGCTCAGGGGGGGGAGAGAAGATGAGGCGACGCTGGCCCAGGAGATAAGGCATAAGCTGGAAGCCATCCTCTACTTACCCATCCTCACGAGCCGCTACCCACGGCTCCAACCGAGAGGAGTCAAAGCAGCGGCAGAATACCTGCATAAGAAACTGACCGATTCGCCATACACCTGGGCTACACTTTTCAGTTGGTTATTTGTCCACGCCCTAGGTAAGGTAGTCAATCAAAGGGACTTCGCAGGACAGAGTCGTAGTTGGATCGATGGATGGGGGCTGGGCAAAACAATCGTGAGTGTGCTGAAGGATTTAGGGCTGGAGGAAACCATCACGTGGAGTTCATTGACAGGCATCAAATTGCTCACGGGTCACCAAAGATGGTTTGAGGTGAAACCATCTGGCCAAAAGCAAGCCTATGCGATATTAGAATCATTATTGAAGGATAGTGAGGTTCGACAATTCTTAAAAGTGAACCAGTACAATGATATTTGGTGGTTCAACGAAGAAGCCTTCGAGGAAATGCTGTGGTGGTTGATGATGGTGGCAGCCTTGGCAATCGGTTCCGACCCTCTCCGTCCCGTCAATGCCGTGGTTGCAGAATTGGAAAGGTGTTACTCAATCATTCAGACATGGCAGGAGGCTGAAGAAAAATCCGGATATCAAGTTGAAAAATTGCTGAAAACACTTACCTAAAATCATCCCCTTAGGGGAGGGGGATGATGGAGAGGGGGAATTTTGGCTTAATAACTTAGTGAATTAATGACTCAATAACCTCATTAATAAAGCCCTGCCCAGGTTAAGGTCCAATCTCCGAATCGTTCATTGATTCGATCTATTGCTTTGAGAAGGTCTTCCTTTTTATCCTTCCTTTCAAAAAGATCCAACTGGCACCACTCTTTTTTCAATTGAGAAATCCCCACTCCGAGGAGACGAATTGGTTTTGGATGGGGAATCGATTCAAAAATCTCAAAGGCGTGTTGAAATATTTCATTACCGCTATTCATCCATTTAGAAAGGGTCCTTTGTTTTGAGAAGGTAAAAAAATCTGAATAACGGACCGTAATGGCAATCCTCTTCCCATCGAACTTTTCCCTCCTCATCCTTCTGGAAACCTTTTCGGAAAGTTGAAGCAAAACTTTTCTCAGGATATTTGGGTCAGAGGTATCCTCTTCGAGGGTGACGCTGTGGCTGATTGATTTGGCATCCTCCTCCTCATCAAAGGGCATGACCGGGCTGTCATCCAATCCCAAACCCATCTCGTGGAGTCTCTCACCGATGACACCAAACCTTTTGGTTAAAACAGAAACCGGAAACTTTCCCAATTGTCCACAAGTAAATATGCTTATCGAATTTAACGCCTCTCCAAGCTTTGGACCAATCCCATTGAGTTTCGATACGGGAAGATCTTTTAATATCTCCTTCACCTCCTCTTTTCGAATCACCACCAGCCCATCGGGTTTTTTTAGACGACTTCCCAACTTAGCAAGAAGTTTATTCGGAGCCACTCCGATGGAACAGGTCAATTGTTCACTTCCCCCAATTCGTTCTTTGATCGATTGGGCAATGAGGAGAGGAGAATGGAAGAGGAGCAGGGATTGGGTGATATCGAGATAGGCCTCGTCAATGGAGGCAACTTCCACCAGGGGCGTATATTCCTTCAGAATAGAAAAAATTCGGGCTGCGGTTTCCGTATATTTCGAATGGTTCCCCTCCACAAGAATCAACTGGGGGCAATGCCTTTTTGCCTCCTGGGTCGACATCCCTGCTCGAATTCCAAAAGGCCTTGCCTCATAGGTGGCTGAGGTAACCACACTTCGGGAAAGGGAGCCACAAACCGCTGCAGGTTTTCCCATGAGTGCAGGATTATCCCTCTGCTCCACTGAAATAAAAAAAGCATCCATGTCTATATGAAGTATAATTCGATCGTCCATAGAATTACACATAGCAGATAGCCTATGGCTGATGGTAAACGGAATAAAGGACTTAACAATAAGCTATTAGCTATAAGCCATTCGCCATTGGCTATCAGCCATTAAAGTTTTCTAAAAATCCCGATTACCTTTCCAACAATGGTAATCTTTTTCTCTCCCCTTTTGACGACAATGGGTTCCATCTTAGGATTGGCGGGTTCAAGCCGAATCAAATCCCTCTTTTTAAAGATCCTCTTGATCGTGGCTTCATCTTCGATTAAGGCCACAACGATCTCACCATTCTCTGCATTGGGCTGGGGCTTCACCAGGGCAAAATCTCCGTCCTGAATGTGAGCATCGATCATGCTCTCTCCCTGGACCCGAAGGAGAAAGACATCCCCTGAAGAAACAAGAGTCCGATCGAAGTTAATGTAACCCTCGATATTCTCGATGGCGAGAATGGGTTCACCTGCTTTCACTCTTCCTACAATGGGGATTGGAAGTATTTGGGTAAGACTGAACTGTGGGTAGCTTAAAATTTCAATCGCCCTCGAACCTCCCGGGACTTTACGGATGTACCCCTTCCTCTCCAGGATGCTCAGGGTTTTTTGTGGGGCCTTAGGCCCTTTTAATCCAAAGTGAGAAGCAATTTCACGAAGCGTTGGCGGAAACCCTTTTTCCCGAAGATAATCCTTCAAAAAATCAAAGACTCTCTGTTGAGTTGAAGTCAGTTCTTTTTTGTCTTCCATTTTATTTTCCTTTTTCCCCTTTTGAGCTTTAAACCTTGAACTTTGAGCCTCTTTATTAAGGTCTACATTTGTAGACTACAAGTATATCTTCAATTCTTTTCGCTGTCAAGGGGAATTTTTGAGATTTCTGAAAAAGCCCTGCAATCTCTGATTACATAGATTAGGAAACGATGACACTGATAAGACCTGCCTGCCCTGCCTACTGCAGGCAGGCGCAGACAGGAATACATTGAAAATAGAGAAAAAATCTGTGTAATCAAGAGAGCGTAAAGTAGTTTTTCAAAGCTCTCTTTTTTTGAATTTGAATTTCCCTCCAACTGCTGTAAAATCCAATGGTAATGATTTAAGAAATAGAAGGATTATGAAAGCTGATCGGAAACGGTGGGACAAGAGATTCGGGAGGAAGGAATTCGCTCTCGGGAAAGAACCCAATCCTTTTCTCAAGAAACATATCCATCTCCTCCCAAAAGGGAAAGTCCTCGATATTGCTACGGGAGAAGGAAGAAACTCAGTCTTTCTTGCCCAAAATGGATTTGAAGTGGATGCAGTGGATATCTCTGAGAGGGGTTTGAAGAAAACTCAAAAATTAGCCAGGGAGAAAGGAGTTCATATTAATACCTTTCTCGTTGACCTCGATCAATATCCGATTGAAAAAGAACGATACGACCTCATCGCCAATTTCTACTTCCTCAAGCGTCGTCTCATCCCGAGGATCAAAAAAGGACTTAAAAAAGGAGGAAAGGTGATTTTCGAGACTTACCTCCTTGAGCACAGGACGCTCGGGACAGGAGGGCCCAAACAGGCTAAATATTTTTTAAAACACAACGAACTTCTCAGGCTCTTTAAAAACTTCCGGATTCTATTCTATCGTGAAGGAATCTTCAGGGAGGGTGGAAAAAAGAAGGCAGTGGCAAGCCTCATCGCCGAAAAAACCTAAAAAGCGTCTTTGCGTCCTAGTGTCGTTGCGTCTTTTGGACTCAATACCCCAATAACAAGCCAAGTCCCCAATAAATCAACATTCCCAGGACGACCGAAGCCCAAAGGCTCTTCACTTTCCAGGCAAAGAAAAAAACAGGAATAGCAGAGAGAAGGTAATGAGGTTGAATTTCAACCTTTCCCTCTCCATTGAAAAAAAGGATGGGGAAAACGATCGCACTCAAAATGGCGATCGGAATATAACCCAATCCCATTTTAACCCTTTCAGGAATGACCCACCTGGTCAAAAAGGCCAGTGGGAGGGAGCGGGGTAAAAAGGTCACAACCGCCATCCCTACAATAATCGCCAGCATTTCTACTCTCATATTTCTATCTGCTTCTTTTAATCATGATTTCAGCTTTCAGCTTTCAGCTTTGAGCTTTGACCCTTGAGCTTTTATCACCCCTATCCCTGCAGCAAGAAGAGCAGCGAGTAAGATATACCAATTGCCGGGAAATGCCCACTTGAAGAATAGAGAGGAAACCCCTGCAACAACCATAATCCAAAAATGATGGAAACTCTTAAGTTGAAGCATGAGGAGGCAGATGAAGAGAGACGGAAGGGCAAAGGGAAGGCCATATTCCGAAATTTTGATGAAAGGGCCGAATAAGGCACCTCCAATAGATCCTGTCACCCAAGCGAGGTGAGAAGTGATTTGGAGGCCGAAGAGGTACAGAGGTTTATTCTTCACCTTGTGGAGATTGGAAATAGCCACAGCGAAGGACTCATCTGTCAATTGTGCCGAAAGAAAGCCAAGAAGAGGAAGCCTGGTGTTTTTAAGATAGAGGGAAAGGTTAGAACTCATGAGAAAATGTCTCAGGTTGATGAAAAAGGTGGCGAGGACGATGGGAAGCCAAGTCATCCCCTTGGAAATCATTTCAATAGCAAGGAATTGACTCGCTCCAGCGTAGACAAGCAGGCTCATCAATCCTACTTCGAATGTAGTGAGCCCTGTTTTCCGAGCCAATAAGCCAAAAGCCACCCCAACTGGAAGGTACCCTAAAACGATGGGCAGGGCAGCTTTTACTCCCTCTCTAAATTGCCGCTCATCCATCTTTAAAATAGCTCCGAATTATTAGCTCGGAGTTCGGAGTCCATGGTTTCAATTCTCCGAACTCCTGCCTGCGCGTAGCCGCTTCGGCGAAGGCAGGCTAAACTCCGAACTCAGCACCTCGAATTCGGTCTCCATTACTTCCGCTGGAGTAAAAGGATTCTTTAGTGCGGTTGAAATAACCGAATTGGAGAGAAGGGAATTCCTTCTTGAGAACATCGATCATCTTAGAGATACCTACCCCTTCACCTCTTCCCATGGTCTTGAGATAGAGGTCTGGATCAATGTTGAGGTTCCGCATCTGGATGAGATCGAGGCTCGTTTTCCTGATCAGGTCTATCAATCCCTCCACTTCTTCCTCCCTGTCTGTGAACCCTGGGAAGACGAGGAGATTAATCGAAGTGTAGGTCCCTTTTCCTTTCGCCTGAATCAAGGAATCCACCACTTCCCCGAAGGAATATCCCTTGGGTCTGTGATAGCGTTTGTAAAATTTTAAATGGGGACTGTTGAGTGTGATACGAACACTGTCAAGCCCTGCGTCACACAGTTTTGTCAACCGTTCCGGAAAACTCCCATTGGTATTGAGATTGATCGTTCCCCGATCAGTCTTTTCTCGAAGCCTGCGTATCGAATTTTCCAAAAGCCTCCATTGAATCAACGGTTCTCCCTCACAGCCCTGACCAAAACTGACGACCGCATCCTCTGCTTCTTCCAGATGGGGCAAGGCAACGCCCACAACTTCGTTTACTGTCGGAACAAAATTAATCCTTTCTTGAGAGGCCGGGCAACATTCAGAGGGTTGAAGGGAAATGCAACCCAAACAATCTGCGTTGCATGAAGGGGAAGTCGGTAAGGGACATTCCCATCTTCGAAAAAAAACATTTTTTGCTGCAAAGCAGTGATATTCCAAAGCACACCTGGAAAGTTGTCGAAGGAGGCGATTCTTTGGGTTTTTACTAAGATACGGTTGAACCTTTCTTTTTAAAAGGCGATCGTTCCCAAAATATTTTGGATTCCAATGAGGATTGGTGTCAAGGAATAGTCCTGGCGCCCAAAATTTCCCGTCTTTCCAACCCACGGCACTATAAGCCCAAAGTGGAAGGGGGGGCGCTTTTGGTATTAGTTGTGTTGCAGGGAGAAGAGTGCGGATATATCCTGGTGGGAGGAAAGCAGCAACCGCTGTACATTCCACCTCTCTCTCCCCCAAATTTACTTTTCTCGAAGAGACAAAAGATCTTTTTTCTTCATCCCATCCAATTGGAATCCTTCCGGGCAAAGTAAAGAGTTGACTCCCTTTAGGTAGAGGCACCAATTCTGATGGATGGGGTAGGAGGAACCGATCTCCAGATCGACCCGATAGTTTCAGAGAGGGATGATCAAAGATATTCCCATCAGGGTCTGATAAGACAAGCCGAGGATATTCAAGGTGAGGCATGATTCATCTATTGTAGCGTCCCGACCGAGGGCGGGACGGAATATATATTCTATTCAAAAAATTCGCCCTCAATAAATGAGGGCGCTACATTTTCTGCTGCCTCTCACAATGTTTTTTACCTCCAACCTCTAACCTCAACTCTCTAACCTTGCTGATCACGTTGGATATTTTCTTTCTCCTTTAGACTTCCTCAAGGAGTGCTTAACATTTTTTCTCTTCAACGCTGCTTTCAAACGATTCGTTTTTTTTCGCCTCTTCATACTCTCCTCCCTCTATCAATCTCTTCGAGTGCCGAAAGTAGCAAGTGGAGAGTGGTTTTTAAATCCACGGACCACTGACCACTCACCACCTTCCATCTTCCATCACTATTTGACCAGCCAGATTCCTGAGACGATTAGTGCTGTACCAATGACCCTGTGAAGGGTTACTCCTTCTTTGAGAACCAAAACACTCAGAAGGGCAGTCACCAAAGGGTAACAGGCGGCAATGGGAACGATTTTAGAGGTGGCCTCCATTTTCAAGGCAGTGTAATAAGTCCACATACCGAGAAGACCTGCCATCATGCCGCTTGCGCCAAAGAGAAAAATGCTCTTCCCATCCAATTCAATTAATGCCCTGCCTTTACCCAATAGAAAGGTGAGCAAAAAAAGGCCTGCCGTGACAATGGCGCTTCGAATGGTGACCCCAATCAGGGGGTCCACTTTTGCCAAACCTATCTTTTCAAGAATGGGGGTCGTTCCCCATAGCAAAGTCGTGACGATCAATAAAAGGACAACCACCTATTTACTTCTCCAATAAAGACCGATTTCGAACTGCCTTGAGATTCTCCACGATGGAGAAAGGAATCTTCATCTCTCCTCTCCCTACCCCGATGTCCAATGCGTTTTTTTCGATTCCATGATAATCCGTCCCCCCTGTCGCCAGGAGACCGTATCTTTCGGCAAGGGTTTTATACTGTGCCACTTCCGCCGCAGAGTGCTCAGGATAATAGACCTCAATCCCTTTAAGCCCCTCTTCCGCAAGTTTAAGAATAAGTTTCTCCAGTTCTGAGTATCCATTCATCCCGAGGGTATTTGGATGAGCAAGCACTGCCACCCCTTTGGCTTCGTTGATAAAATGCAGAGCCTCTTTCGATGTAAATCTTAATTTGTCCACATAGGCTGGGGCTCCCTTTTTCAGAAACCGATCGAAAGCTTCCTGAAAACTTCTGACATACTTCTTTTCCAAAAGCACATTGGCAAAATGGGGCCGCCCAACCTGCCCACCCCCAGAGGCCTTCACCACCTCTTCAAAGGTTACATCAATTCCTAACCGATTCAACTTTTCCACAATCTTCGGATTTCTTTCTGCCCTTGCCTTTTGAAGATATGCCAACCTTTCATTGAGGAGGGGATGATGGATATCGAGAAAAAACCCTAAGATATGCATGGAGCCAGGTGAATGCTCGGCGCTAATTTCAATTCCCGGGATCACTTCAAAACCAATTTTTTCCCCTTCTGCCAACCCCTCCTCACACCCTTCGATAGTATCATGATCAGTGATTGCAATCGCCTGAAGCCCTTTCCCTTTTGCATATCTCACGATCTCTGATGGGCTTAGCACCCCGTCAGAAGCGGTTGTATGAAGGTGGAGATCCACATATCCCATAGGCATTCTTTCAACCCTTTTTAGAAAAGGGAATGGAGGATTAATTATTCAGATTTAAATTTTATAAGAGATGCCCTACCCAAAGTCAACCCTTGAGTTCCCCGGCCTGAGGGCTGGGGCTTGCTTTCGGCCCGAACGCTCGACTGAGGTCACGCCGAAGTCTAAGGCCAAGGGCTTGGGTGCCGTTGAACGGGTCAAATTAAGAACCATTACTTTTTTCCTGCCACCATCATATGAAGAATTTATTTTAATTTTCAAATAGTTACAAAGCAATGTTTCAACCCTGGAGAATTTATTAACTATTCACAAAAAAATGCGGAATTAATCCTATATGAAAATAGGAATATTAACCGTCTAATTTATAACTAACTGAAAATAATAAATAATTTACATAAAAATAATGCTTGACAAAACTTGCTACTTTGAATATATTAGTATTGAGAATTGATTAAATTACTTTATATGGGTGTCAGATATAGGGAGGTCCATTCTACCAGGTAGGGTTATTTAGTAAAAGAAAAATTGAATAAATCCACCCTTTCCATGGACTAAGAATGGAGAGGGTTTTTTGTTATAGAAAGAAAGGGGTAGATACCCGTGAAAAATAGTAAGACAACAAGTAAAAAAGGAGAGGATTTAACCCTTGAACCTGTTCAGTCCTCATCCCTTTTTGCTGAACCTCCAACCTCTATTCCACCTATTCAATCCGCATCTTACGTAGAGAGTGAAATAGAGGAGACAATAGAGGATTTTGAGCTTCCGACGGAAGAAGCGGAATTAGCCGTTGAGGAAGAGGATGAAGTTTCAGCAGATCAGGCCCCTACGGAAGAAATAATTTTTCAACCTCAGGATATCACCTGGGAATATTTAAAGGGCCTTGAAAAAATATCCCTTCTTACGCCAGAGAAAGAGGTCGAATTGGCAAAAAGGATTAAGGAAGGCGAGCGTCAAGTCAAGATCTTCGAGATAAAGACCAATCGTCTGAAAGCCCAATTATATCCCCCTTCGAGTCCAAAAAACGGGGGTAAACGTACCCATACCAATACCCGGCAAGGATATAAATTAAAGGGCAAGAATGGGAAGAATGGGAAAAAATCAAAATCCGCTTCTTCAGAAATGAAGGAGAAAAATCTCCTTTATAAAAAGATGCTGAACCGATATCAACAGGCGCTTCTCGAGCTCCAACAGGCAAAGAATGAATTGACTCAGGCCAATCTGCGGTTGGTGGTCAGTATTGCGAAACGATATGCCAATCGGGGGCTTTCTTTCCTGGATTTGATCCAGGAGGGAAATCTTGGTCTCATCCAGGCCATGGTCAAGTTCGATTATACCAAAGGTTTTAAATTCAGTACCTACGCTTCCTGGTGGATCAGGGCTGCCATTTTAAGAGCCTTTGCAGAGAAATCGAGAACCATTCGAATTCCCAACTATCTTTTTGAGATCAAAGGAAAGTTGATGAAATCCTTTAAGGATCAGGTAAAGAAGTTGGGTCGGGAGCCCACCTCCCAGGAATTATCAAAGGATAGTGGAATTCCTCTACACGATGTGGAGAAAATTCTCAATCTCATTGAAGAACCGATCTCTCTGGATATGTCTATTGGGGAAGAGGATAGTACTCTTGAAGATCTGATCCCTGATGACAAGAGCCTTTCGCCTAGTGATTCCTTACTGGAAAAAGATTTAACTCATCAAATCCAGAAGCTCCTATCTGGCCTATCTCCGAGAGAGGAAAAGATTCTCCGGCTCCGTTTTGGTATTGGAGAAGACGGGGAATGTACTCTTGAAGAAATCGGTAGGCAGTTCGGTCTCAGCCGAGAGAGAATTCGCCAAATCGAAGCGAAAGCCCTTGATCGATTGAGAGACCCCAAACGCTATAAAGAAGTAAAAGAATATTTTGAGTAATTTTTTAAGAAGAAAATTAAAAGGGGCATCCATGGTTCTATATGGAGTGCCCCTTTTTTTTATTCTTGTTGGAGAAACTTAATCTTCCATCTGGATGGCCTCTACGGGACAATTTTCAGCAGCCTCTTTACAAGTCTCCCGTACATCCTCAGGAACCTCATCTACTTTGACACGGGCCTTATCATCGTTCATCTCAAAGACCTCCTGGCAAGTCTCTACGCAAAGCCCACATCCGATACAGGTCTCCTCATCCACTACCGCTCTCATCGACCATCTTCCTTTCCACTTCTTTTAATTCATTATTCATAATCATTTTTTTAAAATCAAGTTTTCCTCCTAAATTTGTGATAGAGATATCCGAACGCCACAGCCATTCCGATCAACATCAAAATGGAGACGATCGTCTCCACCGAATCTAAACGGGTCGCTGCTTTTTCGTAAGTGGCCCCGATCCACCATCCAAAAAAACCCAGGAAAAAACATCGGAAGATCGAACCCAAAAAGGTGAAAATCGTGAAGGGTTTGATAGGAATCCTGAGGAGACCGGCAAAGATGGAAACCAAAGAGATCGGGAAGACGGGAATGGCCCGGGAGAGAAAGATGCTCAAAGCTTCTTTCCTCCCCTGAAATCGCTTCTCCAATCTTTCTATCTGACCCCAGTCCACATCCAAAAAACGCTGGAACCGAAGGACCAAGGCTTTCCCTCCATAATAACTGATCACGTATCCAATATAGGAACCCAGTGTGGACGCAATGGAACCGGGGAGGACGATGACCCACAGAATCTGAAGGAAGGCATCAGGAATGGAAAGTCCAGGTAAGATGAGGATAGCCCCTGCCCCCATGATGATCAGAGGCGATGGAATGGGGACGATGATCTGTTCGATCATCACGCCGATGAAGACCGAGAGTTGGCCATGAGTCCTCATCAACTCCATAATCCATTGAGTAATCTCTGAAATCAAGAATACCTCCAATAGCCCATACTTCATAACCTCAGACCAAAATTCCGTCAAGTCACTTCTTTATTTTTTTTGAGACATTTAGGTTCTCATCTCTTTACTTTTCTTTTTCTATCTGTTAAAAGGATGCTTTATGAATACATCTTCAAAACACCGGCTCGCTTTGATCTTTGTGCTGATCTCCCTTGCTACAGGGGTCATTATAGGATTTATTGTGAATTCTATCATCACCAACCGCGTGATCTATGAGACACAAGAGAGGGTCAAAGAGTCTTTGAATACAGCCCGATGGGTTTATACCTCTAAATTGAATGATATTGACCGGACGATTCATCTGACTTCGATCAGATATATATTGAAAGAGGCCCTCAAAAGGGAAAAGGCCTTATCCATAAAGGACGATATGACCAAGCTGATGACTGATGAAGGATTGGATTTTTTAACTTTGGTGGGTCGAAAGGGAACAGTCCTGCTGAGGTTTCATAATCCTGGGATGTCGGGAGATAGTTTGACAGAGGATCCTTTTGTAAAGGAGACTCTTGGAAATAAAGCCATTTCAGGAACCCAGGTGCTCTCGAGAGAGGAATTATTAAAGGAAGGAAAAACTTTAGCAAATAAAGCAGTGTTCTCCCTCATTCCGACACCCAAAGAAAAATCCATTGAAAAGTTAGATCAAACTTCGGGGATGGTTTTAAAATCGGCTCATCCAGTGGTGGATGCCAATGGGCAAGTTTTAGGAGCCTTGGTGGGTGGTATCCTTCTAAACCGTAATTATGAAATTGTGGATCGGATTAAAAATATCGTCTTCAAGGGTGCCAAATACAAAGGGAAAGATATTGGGACGGCCACGATCTTTTTAGGGGATTGGAGAATATCCACTAATGTCATGGATAAGGAAGGGCATCGAGCCGTTGGAACACGGGCTATGAAGGAAGTGCAAGAACAAGTCCTCCAGAACGGATTGCCCTGGATGCAAAGAGCCTATGTGGTCGATGACTGGTATATTACCGCCTATGAACCGATACGCGACTTTCAGGGTAAGATTGCTGGAATGCTTTATGTGGGAATAATGGAAAGCAAGTACACGGTGTTAAAAGAAAGGCTGATCCTCCTCTTTATGTTTGGAATGTTAGTTTCCGTAGCCATCTCCTCTTTCCTCTCCTTGAAAATCCTGAAGAAAGAATTTTGGGAGGAAATAAAAAAATAGGGACACATCCCATTTTAGAAAACGAGAGGAAAACCGCTCTTTTTCTATTGGGGGATTCACTTAATTAAAAGTAGATAACCTTTTCATTCCTCTCTTTAGGAAATAGCTTCTCTTTATTGTGGCTTCAGAAAAAAGGGAAGTGTCCCTATTTTTTAAATTGCCATAAATTGGAGAAAAAGTTACCCTTAATCATAAAAACTCCGAAAGGGGCTTTGTATGCATCACGTTGGAATTATCGGAACGGGGTCTTATGTTCCAGAAAGGGTCCTTACAAACCACGATCTGGAAAAGATGGTGGAGACCAGTGACAAATGGATTTTGGAAAGGACAGGCATCCGTGAGCGAAGGATTGCAGCGGAAGGAGAAACCAACGTTACCATGGGCCGACTTGCCCTTGAAAGGGCTATTGAAAATGCACGCATCGACCCCACAGAAATTGAGATGCTCGTGGTTGGTACCAATACCACTGATCCGATGTGGCCCTCTGCTGCGGGCCACATCGCATATCTCCTCAATCTCCATAAAAACATACCTTTCTTTGATCTGCAGGCAGGGTGTACCGGTTTCAATTATTCTCTGGCCGTGGCAGAACAATTTGTAAAATCAGGGCAACATAAAACAGTTGCTGTGGTCGGATCGGACAAGCTTTCGGCTATCACCAATTATAAGGATAGAAACACGTGCGTCCTCTTTGGAGACGGAGCAGGAGCCGTGATATTACAGCGGAGGGCTAAAGAAGGGATCATCCGATCCCATCTCGGTGGTGAATACAAATCGCGGGATACCCTTGTGCTTCGCAAGAATGAAGACAATGGCAATCGATTCATGTGGATGAAGGGTAAAAAGGTCTACGCTTTCGCCAAAGGCGCTATGGCGGAAAGCTGCCTGCGGGTCCTTGATCCTGAGGGGACGGCCAGCAGAAAAGAGCTTTGTGCCTTGCTCAATCAGGTTAAAAAAATCATTCCCCATCAGGCCAATGCAAGGATCATCAAAAGCGCTGCAGAGAATATCGAATCCAGACTCGAACTTCCCGATGGGGCAGTCAAAAATAAGATGATCGTTACGATTGAAAAGTATGGGAACAACTCCACCGCTTCCATTCCCCTCGCTCTTGATGAGTCCTTTCGAGAAGGGAAGCTCCAGACGGGGGATCTTGTGATTCTTGTTGGTTTCGGAGCTGGCCTGACTTATGGCGCCAATCTGGTGAGGTTGTAGCGTTGCGATCACTTCCATGATGGGGATAGATGCAGGCAGATCAAATTGTTCTATTTTTTTTGGCTGCTGTACCTTTTTGAAAAGAATTTTTCGTCTGAAACTTGAAGCTCTCTCCCCTCCCTCATTTTAGCAACAACAGGATCCGGATTCTTTCCCTAGATTGGAGAAAATGAAAAATCCGCCTCCTCTGGGCGTATCGATAAAATCCACCTTAATGGGCTTTACCTGCTCAAACAAGTCTTTGTTAACAAGATAAGTGACACCTTCTTGTGTAAAAACTTCGTCATCTTCACTCGGTTCATCCTGAACCAGGCCCAATGATGGCCCCATTCAGCCACCCTCGTTGAATGCCACACGGATGGATGGGATTTTCTCCTGATCTATGAAGGACTCCTTGATCGTCTCAGTCGCCTTTTCCGAAACCTCAAACATGGGTTCCTCCCTTAAGAATTTGATTGGCTCAGAATCTCTGACAAACAAATCGGTTTGAATCAATATAACACACTTGATGCGTTATCGCTAAACTTCAGATCTTCAACCCAGATTCATCTGATTTCAACCATTCTCCAGTAACTTAACCATACAAAGGGTAACTTTAGTTACCTTTTCTGTTGAATTCTTCGAGTCCCCCTCACCCTTCCTCCTCCCGCTCAGGGGAGAGGGAGAGTAAGGGGTACAGGCGTTTTGCATCATACCCTAGATGGATCAATATCTCCTCGGTTGCTTTCACGAGCATCTCCAGATATTTTTTGACATCGTAGGTGTCATCCGGCCCCACTAAAGGGAAAGGCCTGACTCGCTCCGCCTTATCCCTGGATTCGGCATTCTTGATCACATACCGAACCTTCTCTCCGGGATGGATCTCGATTCCAACATCTTCCAACTGTTGGGCGGCGAGAGCAGTGAGGCTATCCACTTTATAGGCATTAGGCTCCCGAGAAATTCTCTTCCCGATAGCCAAATCCTCTTGCCTCGTCTGGCCGTCCTTCAACTTCAGGCTATATTCGAGGAGAAGGTCTAAAATCTCAGGGATCTTCGACCGGAAATCCTCCATATTCTTTGTCCCTGTCAAAACCCCTATCATTCGAACCTGAGCCTCTTGAATCAAAGGAGGCATATCGCCTCGCCGAAAGGATAACCCCCTCGCTTTAATCTTTCCGTTTTGGAAGAGTCCGAAATAACAGTTGGCCACCGGGCTTTCTGGGTTCCCTTTTGAGGGGAGAAAAGCCATCCATCGATAAATTCCCTCCAGACTCATCGTGATCCCTGTGGCCTTGCTGATCTTCTCGCAGAGATTAAGAACCTCTTCCTCTCTGAATCCTTTCTTGCGAATCCAGAGGGAATCGGTAATGGCATGGAGAAGTTCGAACCCTTCCGCCTCACAGATCTCCTTGGCTTGAAGGAGGCTTTCCCTCCCAAAGGCAGTGACCGCTTCATGGGCTTCGATTCTTCCAAAGCGAGCATT
>Ga0315281_10001861_pt1 | contig 31336 bp, 31 predicted proteins | sample YL17G07_0_MG_FD_204540 | JGI IMG/M metagenome (GOLD analysis project Ga0315281, IMG submission 204540) | Sediment microbial communities from Yellowstone Lake, YNP, Wyoming, USA - YL17G07_0 | ecosystem: Environmental > Aquatic > Freshwater > Lake > Sediment | place: USA: Wyoming | collected...
GGAGGGGCTATGCGCCCCTCGTCCTTTGCCTGCGCTGCGGCCATAGTCCTCGCTGCCGGCGCTGCGACATCGCGTTGAGCTATCACAAGAAAGACAATACCTGGGCCTGTCATTATTGCGGCGCCACTCTGCCGGCTTCCCGGAAATGCCCCGAGTGCGGAGGGACGCTCGTCGAGCGGAGGGCCAAGGGGATCGAGGCCGTGGAGGAAGAGCTGAAGAACGCGTTCCCCGGGGTCGGCACGGCCTGCTTCGACTCGGACGCCGCCGGCCGCGAAGCGGACCGGGAGAGGATCGTCCGGGACTTCCGGAAAGGAAGGATCCCGGTCCTCCTGGGCACACGGCTGCTGGCCTGCCGGACGGAAGTGCCCAAGGTCCGCCTGGCCGGGGTCGTCTCTCCCGAGGCCCTGCTTGGACTCTCCGATTACCGGGCCTCCCAGAAGGTTTCCGGGTCAATCACCCAGATGATTTCCTTTGTCGAGGACGATGAGGCGGCCGAGGCCGTCATCCAGACATCCTGCCCTTCGGACCTCAGCATCCGCACGGCGTCCGAAGGGGATTATCCTGCCTTCTATGAAGCTGAGATCGAGGCCAGGCGCCTTTTGAATTATCCCCCCTTCACCCATCTGGCCGAGGTCCTGCTCCGGGGAGGGGACCTGAGGTCCCTGGCCCGGAAGTCGCGGGAGTTCGCGGCAAGGCTGAAAGGCCGCGAGGAGGAGATCGAAGTGCTTGGCCCCGCCCTGGCTTCGGTCTCGAGGGCGCGGGGGCTTTACCAGATCCAGGTCATCCTAAAAGGCCGGGAGTGGGATGACCTGGACAAATCCCTACGCCGCGGGCTGGAAAAGATCGGGACAAAAAGAGCCTTGCGGCTCTCTTGGTGACGAGACGGCCTTCTTTCGTCAACAGTCCAAGGTCAAGTCCCTAACCCCGGTCCGCGATGATAAAGACCCGGGCGAAATCCGCGATGAATTCATTGCCTTCCGAGGCCGCCGTGGCCCAGATATAGACGGACGTGTTGGCTTTGAGTTCTTTTCTGAGGGGCCCGTAGTAAACGAGGTTGATGTTCCCTTCGGCGTCCGTCTGTCTGGAGATAGCCCCTCCCCACTTCATGCCTTCGAAATATCCGATTTTGACTCGGAGATGGTCGGAATCACAGATCTCGAAGTAGATGGTCCTGCCGGCTAGCGGTGTCCCGTCGAATCGCTTGAGGGAGACCGAAATCGTCGATCCTTCCCGCTGGCCTTTGCCCTCACCCGCAAAGATGACGTTGGGGCTTGCGGAGAGCTTCAGGAGAACGGAAAACGAAGAAGGCCCCACGGGAGAAGGTGTGCCGACGTCATGTCTCGTGCAGGCGAAGGACGCCAAGAGCAGGACCAAACCTAACGCGAATGTCAGAGCTCTTTTTGTTTTCATGTTCGTCATCCTTATTGGGAAGTCGCGGGGGCGGTCGTCGAGTCGGCGTAGTTCGCAAAAAAGATGGTCAAATAACCCGTGGCCTTGACCTTGTTCTCGACCAGGTCATGGCCGTAGAACTCGATCTTGGCCGTAACCTCGATGACGCCTTCCGCCCGGTTTTGGATGGCGAGGTCGATGAGCGGCGACTCGAGCTTGGCGACCTCGCGCACGACGACAAAGGAGATCGAGGTGCTCGTCCCGATCTTGAGGAGCTGGGTGAGGGCGCCTTCGAAAGAGTAGGGGACGTCCACACCCTGACGGTTCTTTCCGTCGACCCGGAAATACGAAACGATGTAGCGGTCCAGGATGATATCGTTATACTGGCTTGGATTGAGGATAGGGGCCGGGTCCAGGAGGCTGGCCTGTAGGGTGACGGTCGCCACGTCGGCCACGACGGTCGAATCAGTGAGGACGACGTCGGACTGGAGGAAGCTGGCGGTCTTTCCGGAAAGATCCGTCCCGGTGATGCTCTCGACGATGATGAAGCTCGAGGACTTGGAATCGTCCTCCAGCGGGTTGCAGCCGGAGAGCATCAGGATCGCGGGGAGAACGGCCAGTATTAAGAGGGTTGTTGCCGGTTTTTTCTTGGTCATTGGTTCTCTCCTACTTGATGATTCTGGGGGTGATGAAAATGAGAAGTTCCCGGTTCTGTTTCGTCCGGGCGAAAGAGCGGAAGAGGTTCCCCAGAATGGGTATCTTGCCGAGGAAGGGGACGCTGTCCCGGGTGACGGAATCCTCCGTCCGGTAGATCCCTCCGATGACCGTCGTCCCTCCGTCCGGGACCATGACGGTCGTCTTCGCGCTCTGGGTCGTTATGGGGGGGATGCCGTTGACCAGGTTGGCGAAGTCGGCCGCGTTGTTCTGGAGCTCGACGAGCATGATGATGGTCCCTTCGGCCGTAATCTGAGGCGTCGCCTTGAGCTCGAGCGCGGCGTTCACGTAGCGCGTGGTCACCGTGAAGTTGGCCACCGTCTGGACCGGGATCTGCCGGCCTTGTATGATCTCGGCGGGCTGATTGTTCTGGGTCGTCACTTTGGGGCTTGAGATGATCCGGCCGCTCCCCGAAGTCTCCATCGCGGAAAGCGCCACGTCCAGCCTGAACGTGTCCAGGATGTTGGCGAAGGAAAAGCCGACCGCTGTGTTGAAGGCGGGGGCGGGGAGGTTAACCGCGTACCCCCCCAGAGGGCCGGAAATCCCCTTGGTCACTTCGCCCTGGGGGATCAGGGCGCCGTCCGCCAGGATCTTGTGCGGGAATTTAAGGGACGTTTGGTTCCCATAGAAGGGATCGACGATCCCCTGGTAGCCCCACTGGATCCCCAGGTTGCGGATGAAAGTGGACGAGGCTTCGATGATCCGGGCCTCGATCGAAACTTGGGGGGTCGGGGTGTCGAGGACGGCGATGAGCTTTTCGAGCAGGTCCAGCTTGTCCCTGACCTCGGATATGATCAGGGTGTTGGTCCGATCGTCGATGACGATCTCCCCTCTGGTGGAGATCTTGGATTTGAGAAGGTTGGCGATGTCCTTGGCCTTGGAATAGGAAAGGGTGATGGTCTTGACCTGGACGGGCCCGGCCAGTTCCTTGCTCTCTTTGAGCTTCCTCAGGTCCTCATCTTCTCGGGTCAGGATCCCGATGGGGGCGATCCGCAGGACATTGCCCTCGATGGTCTTTCCCATCCGGTTGTAACGGAGCACGATATCGAGGGCCTGGTCCCAAGGCAAGAGCGTCAGGTCGCAGGTCACGGTCCCCCGAACGTCGGGGTCGAAGACGACGTTCAAGTTGGCGAACTCGGCCAGGTAGAGGACCACGTCCCTCAAGTCGGCGTCCTTGAACTTAAGGCTGATGGGCTCACCCGAGTATTTCTCTTCTTCGGACGTGATGGTCTTGGGTTTGAATTTGTCTTCCTGCGGGGCCTTCTCGGCGGAGCCTTCCTGCTTGACCGCCTGCTTTACTTCCTGATTTTCCTGGGGAGGAGCGGGAGGGGGCATGGAAGGCGCCGGGGCCGCTGTGCTCACCGGCTTGACCTCTTTTTTCAGCTCGTCCACGCGGGCGGCGGGGCGGGGCGGAGGCGCCTGGCTCTCGATCCGAGGCTTCCGGACCTCCTGCGTGGCCTGCGGCTTAAAGAAGGAGATGACGAGATCGCCGTTCACCGTGTCCATGGCATAGAGGCTGGGCTCCTTGAGATCGAAGACCATCCGGGTGATGGCCCGGGGATTGGAAGGCTGGAACTGGCCAACCCGGACCTTGTCGACACCCAGCTTGGAGACCGGATAGACGGTCGTCGGCCTGGAGAACGTCGTGTCGAACAGGTCCACGACGAGGCGGGAGGGGTTGTCCAGAGCGAAGACCTGGGACACGGTCCCGCCGTTCAGCTTGGCCCGGAAGCTGATCCGGTCGGCTTGCTCGGAGATGTCCAGGTTGTTCAGGACGATCTCGCTCACGGGCTTCTTGTCGAGCTGGGACCGGGTGTCGGCGTCGATGAGGTATTCTCCCCGGGCCCTCTGGATAGCATTCAGCTCGATCACGGTCCGGTCACTCCTCGAGAGGATCCGGTAGGGGACCTTCTCTTTCAAGCGCAGAGAGAACCGCAGGCCCGCGGTCCCGGTCTTCTCGACCTGAATGTTCTCGATGAGCTGGGAATCGGCCGGCGAGAGGCGCGGGATCTCCGCGGTCTTCGCCTTGCCGATGTCGATGACGAGAGTCTGGGGCTGCTGCGGCGCGTAGTATGTCGTCTGGATCGGCAGGAGAGCATCGGTCTGGAGAACCAGCTTGGTGGTGAGGATGCCCGACTGGACCTCGATCTTGTTGATGCTGGTCAGGGGGTCCTGTCCCGGCACGGGTGACGCGAGCAGGAGAAGGAGGCACAGAGAGGTCAATAACGGCGCATAAAATTTCCTTTTCATGTTAACGCTCCTCGGGGTTGATTTCTTTGATGATATCCCTAGGCCTCATCAAGGGGATCCCGCGTTCATTGGTCTTTCTGAATACGACCTGATAATCGCTGATGGAAAGGATGTATCCATCGGAGAACTTGTCCCCGACCTTGACGAAATACGGAAATCCTTGAGGACCGACCACGATGGCCGTGAGCTTCTGCTTGGCCTTGACGATGCCGACGAGGTTGGCGTCGTCGATCGAGATCTGGGGAATCCCCCCAGCAGCTGCTTTCTCCTTGATGTCCTTCCCCGCCAGGAGGTTCTTGAAGGGGTCCCGCCTCCCGGCGGGATCGTATGTGCCCCTTGCAGGAGGGCTCTTCAGCAGGTCCTTTTCAGGCCGGCTCCCTTGTTCCTGGGCGGGAAGGGCAGAGCCTCCCAGGAACAAAAGGCCCGCCGCGAAAATAAAGATCATGGATTTTTTCATGGTCATTCTCCCGGTTTGGTCTGGGCGCTCGGCGGGGCGACGGGTTCTTCGATGAAGTAATAGGTCTTGGCCGTGAAGCTGGAGGTGATGGTCAGGGCGTCCGATTGCGTTTGGGCGCTGCGGATGGCGAAATCTTCGATATTGAATATCCGTTCGAAGAGGCTGAGCCTGTCGAAGAATATGGCAAGGTTGTGGTAAGTCCCCGTGACCTCGATGGGAATGGGCCACTCCGCGAAGTAGTCCTTTTTGATCTCTCCGCCGGGAGCGAACTTGAGGATGTCCAGCCGTGCGTCGAAAGCCAGCTGCTGGATCCGCCTAAGGATCTCCGAGATCTCCTTCTTCTGGGGGATGATGACTTCGAGATCCTTCAGGGTCGCTTTCAAATTGACGAGCTCGGCCTCGATCTTGATCAGCTGTTCCTTCTTGATCCTGAGGTCCTGGACTTCTTGCTCGATCTTTTGCCGTTCCGCCTTCAGGTCCTTGAGCTCCTGGTCCTTGGGCCTGAAGTAGAAGAAGAAGACGAGGGCGAAGACGATGAGAGCCAGGACAAGGGAACCGTACCAAGGCCAGGTTTTCATGGGGTCCTCCTTTGCGTGGCCGCTTTATCGGGAGGAGGCGGAGCGGTCATCTGCTTGGGGTTGACGACGCCGGCGGTCAAGGAGAACTCCAGATACTGGTCCTTTCCCTGGGTCTTCTGGGTCGAGGAGATCAGGTTCACGCTCTCGAAATACGGACTGCTCTCGAGGTTGGAGATATAATCTGCGATCAGGTTGTTGGACAGGGCATTGCCCCGGATCTGAACGCCCTTCGTCCCGAAAGTGACATCGTTCAACCAGACCCATTCGGGCAGGACCCGGCTCAACTCGTCCATGATCCTGACGGCCAGATCCCGCTGGGACTTGAGCAGGGTGATGAGGGTGATCTTCTTATTAAAGGATTCTTTCTGCTTTTGGAGTTCCATGAGCTTGGTGCTGACGTACTGGAGCTTGCCCTTTTCCTCCTGCGCGTGGCTTAATAGCTGCCGCTCCCCGTCCATGGCCTTTTTCTGGTAGAAGTAGAAGCCGGCCAGCACGATGATGAGCAGGAGGAAGATGAGGTTTCCGACCGCAGGCCTTTTCTTGGTCTTGAATTCGGGCATGCCCTCGGCCGGGGTCTCCCTGATCTCCTTGGTTTCCGGTTTTAAAAGGTTGATCCGAATCATTTTTCTGCCTTTCGGGTCGAAAGTCCGACGGCCACCCCGAAGGCCGGGGCCATCTCATTAAAATAAATGGGATCGAATTTCTTCTCGTCGTAGGGGATGTTGCGGAAGGGGTTGAAGATCTCGGACTTGATCCGGAACTTTTGCTCGAAGGCGCCGGCCATGTTCGCGACGTTGGCCAGCCCGCCGCTGAGATAGATCTGCTCGATCTTCCGCTCCCTCTTCTCCCCGGCCTCGTAGAACGAAAACGTTTTTTCCATCTCATCGAGGAGGTCGCGGATGTTCATGGTCAGAACAGTCTGGAACTGGTCGGCGGGGACGCTCTTGCCCGGAATGCCCTTGAGGAGCTTCTCGGCCTCCTCGAAGGGGATGTTCAACTCCTTACGCATGTTCTCCGTGAAAAAATAGCCCCCCAGGGAAAGGTCGCGGAACAACTGCGGCATTCCCTTCTCGATGATCACGACGTTGGTGATGTTGGCCCCCAGGTTGATGATGGCGACCGTCTTGTCGAAGAAGACCTCCGGGTAGTTCAGCTCGAGGGCGTTCTGAAGGGCGAACACATCGACCTCGATGGCCTGAAGGTTCTTTCGCGCCTGGTTCACCGCGTTGCTGTAGTTTGCGATCTTGTCCTTCTTGGCGGCCACGAGGAGGATGTCCAGGTTCCTCTCCTCGGCGCTCCGCGGGGACTTGAGGACGGCGTAGTCGACGTTGGTCTCTTCGTAGGGGTAGGGGATGTTGTGTTTGGCCTCCCAGATGATGGATTCGGCCAGCTCCTGCCTCTCCATGGCCGGGAGCGAGATCTTTTTGATGATCACGGAGTTGCCGGAGATCGAGATAACGATGTCCTTATTCGAGATCTTGCTCTCATCGAAGATGAGCCGGATGGTCTCGACCACGGCGGCCGAATCGATGATGGTTCCCTCGACGATGGCGTCATGGGGGAGCTGCTCGTAGCCCACCTTGGCGACCTCGTAGGTCTCGCGGCCCCCCTTTTTTCTGGCCTTGAGCTCCACCGCTTTGATCGAATAGGAACCGATGTCCAATCCTACCAAGCCTTTTTCCCTAGAGATACCCAGCATTTTTCCCTGCCTTTTTGTAGATTTGAACGCGCTTGTTCGTCCCGAATTTTTTCCTGAGTTTCGCCTCGACGGGCCCGGGGACGAAGTCCCGGACGGACCCGCCGAGCATGAAGACCTCCTTGACCAGGTTCGAGCTGAGGAAGGAGAACTCGAGGCTCGGCATCATGTACAGGGTCTCCATTTCCGGAGAGAGCTTCCGGTTCATGAGCGCCATCTGGAATTCGTACTCGAAGTCCGAGATGGCCCGCAGGCCGCGGATGACGGTGTTGGTCCCGTTCTTCCCGGCGAACTCGACGAGCAGGCCGTGGAAGGACTTGACCTCCACCTTCTCCTGGTCCTTGAAGATCTTCCGGATCATGGCCACTCTCTCTTTAGTCGTGAGCAGAGGGTCCTTTTTGGGATTTTCCAGGACGGCCACCAGGATCCGGTCGAAGATCTTGAGCCCTCGACGGATGATGTCGACATGGCCGTTCGTTATGGGATCAAATGACCCCGGGTATATGGCTTTGTTCTCCATCAAAAGACCCTTTGAAAGTTCCACATTCAGAGTTGACTCTTAAATAACAAAAATAATCTCGTTTGTCAATCAAAAGTTATTCAATGGCTTGGGTTTATGTCCTCCGGTGGGGGCCGGCGGGTCCCACGCGCTTATCATAAAAAACCCAGCTCCGGCCGTCAATCACCTCCCGAGGGGATATCCGGGGTGAATTAAGGGCAAAAAAATTGCATTTCCAGGATCCTTGTGCTACTTTTTAATGAAGAGAAACGATGATCAAGTTCGGGACATCCGGCTGGCGGGCCGTCATGGGGGACGAGTTCACGTTCCAGAACGTCCGTATCGTCGTCCAAGGGGCGGTCAACTACCTGAAAAGCCGGTTCCCGGACCAGCCTATCTCCATCGTTGTCAACTATGACACGCGCTTCCTTTCGGAGCGCTATGCCTTCGAGGCGGCCAAGCTCCTTTCTAAAAACCAGATCCGGGTCTTCCTGGCGGACAGGGACGCCCCGACCCAGGCCCAGGCTTACCAGATCATCAAACGTCAGTGCCAGGGGGGGATCAATTTCACGGCGTCCTTCAATCCGCCCGAATACAACGGACTGAAATTCAACACCCACACGGGCGCTCCCGCTCTTCCCGAGGTGACGGACCGGATCGAGGAAGAGATCCAGAAGCTGGCGAAGGACTTCAGCCTCGATCCTTATTACGCCCGGACCGAGTTCATCACCAGGATCGACCTCCGGTCGGACTACCTCGAATTCCTTCAACAGAAGATCGATTTCGACGTCATCCGCCGGTCCGGGATCAAGGTCGGCTTGGACCTCCTCTTCGGCACGAGCCGGGAATACCTGGACGAGATCCTGGAGGAGAACGAGGTCCCGATCGAGGAGATCCACGGCTATGTGGACCCCTATTTCGGGGGCGTCATCCCGTCCTGCACTGAGGAGAATCTTCGGGAGCTCAGACGTTTGGTCAGGGATAAAAAATGCAACCTGGGGCTGGCGACGGACGCCGACGGGGACCGGTTCGGGATCCTCGATCAGAATGGCAATTTCATCCACCAGAACCTCATCCTGGCCATGCTCCTGGATTACCTGGTCTCGGTGAAGGGGTGGCGGGGAGGGGTGGCCCGGTCGGTCACGACGACCCACCTCATGGACCGCATCGCCCGCAAATACGACCTTCCGGTCTATAGGACGCCGGTGGGGTTCAAGTACATGGCCGAACTGTTCCTCCAGGGAAGGATCATTTTCGGAGGCGAGGAGAGCGCCTGTATCGCCGTCAAGGACCATCTTCCCGAGAAGGACGGGATCTTCGCCGGCCTTCTGGTCACCGAGATGGTCGCCGCTTTGGGAAAGAATCTTTCGGAGATCGAGCAAAGCCTGTTCAATGACTATGGCGAAATGGTCGGCGGCCAAAAGAACATCCCGCGGACCCCGGAGGCCGAGAAGAAGCTGAGGGAGATCATCTCCGATCCGCCTTCGCGGCTCGGGAACCGGAAGGTCGAAGCCACGGAGGCGATCGACGGGATCAAACTGGACTTCGCCAACGACACCTGGCTGCTTCTCCGGTTCTCGGGGACCGAGCCGCTCATCCGCTGTTACGCCGAGGCCGAAACCAAGAAGGAGCTCGACCATCTGCTGAAGCTCGGCTTGGAGGTCTTCCCGTGAAGGACGAGGCCCGGAAGAACAACACCTCGGTTAAAAGGAAGTTCTTCATGGCGGGCGTCGGGTTCTTCATCCTCGTGATGCTCGTCACCTCTTTCTTCGGGAAGAAGGGATACATGGACATCTACCGGACGAGGAAGGCCTACCAGGCCCTGGAGGCTGAGCTCCAAAGGCTCGAAGTGCAGAAGAAGAATCTGGAACTGGAGATCCGGGAGCTCGAGACGAACCCCAAGGCCGTGGAAAAAGAGGCCCGGGAGAAACTCTGGCTCATGAGGCCCGACGAGAAGGTCATCGTCACCAAGGGCCGATAACAAGCCCCCGGACGGCTGCCTCACCATGCCCCAACGACCCCAGGACGACAGGTCGCAGGATCTCCTCAAGGACCTCAACCCCATCCAGCGTGAGGCCGTAATCTATGGAGAGGGTCCCCTCCTCATCATCGCCGGCGCGGGGACGGGAAAGACCAAAGTCATCACCAACCGCATCGCCCATCTCATCGCTTCCAAAATGGCCAGCCCGGAGGAGATCCTGGCCGTCACGTTCACCGAGAAGGCGGCCAACGAGATGGAGGCCCGTGTGGACCTCCTCGTCCCCTACACCTATTCTTTCGTCGAGATCAGCACCTTCAATTCCTTCGGGGAGAAGGTCCTGAGGGATTACGGGATCGAGTTCGGCTACCCTCCCGATTTCAGGCTCCTTGACGACGTGGAACAGGCCATCTTCTTCCGGGAGAACCTCTTCAAGTTCTCCCTCCGGTATTTCCGGCCCCTGAGCTTCCCGACCAAGCACATCCAGGAGCTCCTCGTTGCCATCAAGAAGCTGAAGCAGGAGGACGTCCGCCCCGGGGATTACCTGGCTTATGCCCAGGCGCTCCAGGAAAAGGCTTCGGACGATGTCGAGAGGGAAGAGGCGCTCAAGCAGGTGGAAGTGGCCCGCATCTACGGGGAATACCAGGACCTTCTCAGGAAAGAAGGGAAGATCGACTTCGAGGACCAGGTGACCCTGGCCGCCGAGATCTTCCGGACGCGGCCTTCCGTCCTTAAGGAGTTCCAGTCGAAATACAAGTACATCCTGGTGGATGAGTTCCAGGACACCAATTTCGTCCAGTTCGAGCTCCTCAAGCTCCTGGCCGCCCGCCATGGGAACCTGACCGTGGTCGGTGACGATGATCAAAGCATCTTCCGGTTCAGGGGGGCTTCCTTGAGCAACATCCTCAATTTTCAGGAGGTCTATCCTCTGGCCAAGAAGATCGTCCTGACCAGGAACTACAGATCCACCCAGGCCATCCTGGATGCCTCCTACCAGCTTATCCGGCACAACGATCCCAACAGACTCGAGTTCAAGTATAGGATCGATAAGCACCTCGTCTCATCCCTCGATGTCAGGGAAAAGAGCATCCACATGCTCCAGTTCGACTCCGTTTCCCACGAGGCCGATCGGGTGGCCGACCTCATCCTGGAAAAGAACGGGGAGGGGGTCCGGTGGAGCGACATGGCCATCCTGGTCAGGCGGAACGCGGATGCCGACCCTTATCTCAGGGCCCTGAACATGAAGCAGGTTCCCTACCGCTTTTCCGGGAGCCGCGGGCTCTACCAGCAGGAGGAGATCAAGGTCCTTATCTCCTTCATCAAGGCCCTGACGGATTTCGAGGACAGCCGGAGTCTTTTCTATCTCGCTCTTTCCGGGGTCTATGGGATGGACCCCTACGACCTGACCATCGTTTCAAACTATGCCCAGAAGAGGAACCTCCCCCTCCACAAGGTCTTTCGGATGGTCCATGAGGGGGCCCGGCCGGTCGAGCTCTCGGCGGCGGCCGAAGCGGCGATCAAACGGATTTTCGAGGACCTTCTCGGCTTCATCAGGCTGGCCGGACAGAAGAACGCGGGCATGGTCCTCTATGCCTTCCTCGAGAAGAGCGGCACCCTGAAATCCCTGGTCTCGCGGATGGACCCTGCCTCGGAGATGAAGATCAAGAACATCCGGCTTTTCTTCGACAAAGTGAAGGGCTTCACCGACCTTGCCGATGATGACTCCATCCATTCATTCGCCGGGTATCTGGACCTCCTTCAGCAGGTAGGGGACAATCCCGCCACTTCCGAAGCTGAGTTGGACGAGGACGCCGTCAACGTTCTGACTGTGCACAAAGCCAAAGGGCTGGAGTTCTGCGTGGTTTTCCTCGTGAGCCTCATCGAAGACCGCTACCCGGGTCGCGAGAGACGGGAAAAGATCCCCGTGCCTGCCGGGATCCTCAAGGAGGAGCTGCCGGGGGACGAGAATTTCGTCCAGGAGGAAAGGCGGCTCTTCTATGTCGGGATGACCAGGGCGAAAAGGCTCCTCTACTTGACCTGGGCGAGGGATTATGGGCTCAAGAGGTTGAAAAAGGTCAGCCCCTTCGTCCTCGAAGCCCTCGACATTCCCGGCATGCCGGAGGAGGTTCTCCGCAGTTCGGCGCTGGAAGAGATCCGGCGCTTCTCCCTCCGGGAGGAGGCCGGCGCTTTTCCGCTCCGCAAGCCCAGGGGAACCCTGACCCTGAGCTTCCTCCGGTTGGAGGATTATCTCACCTGTCCGCTTAAATACAGGTTCCGCCACATCCTGCGGATCCCCGTCCTCCCCCATCATGCCCTCGTGTTTGGCAGGGTGCTTCACGCGTCGGTCCACCATTTTTTAAAGAACCGGATGAAAGGGCGGACGCTTGGGGAGGAGGATGTCATCCGGGAGTACCAGAGGCTCTGGGTGAACGAAGGTTATCTCAGCCGGGAACACGAGGAGCTGAGAAAGAAGTCCGGCGAACAGGCCCTCCGTCTCTTCTATCGCAGGGAAACGAAGTCGGGGAATGTCCCTGCGCTGCTTGAAAAGAGCTTCAGATGGCAGGCGGGGAAGGTCCGGTTCACAGGGCGCTGGGACAGGGTGGACTTCGAGACAGGAGGCGCGGTGATCATCGATTTTAAGACGACCGAGGTCAAGGATCAGAAGGAGGCCGATCGGAGGACCAGGGACAGTCTCCAGATGGACGTTTATGCGCTTTCGTTCCTTGAGACCGAGGGCATGGCGCCCATCGAAACACGGCTGCACTTCCTGGAATCCGACCTCGTCGGCCGGGCCCGGAAAGGCGGGAAAGAACAAGAGAGGGCCCGGGGAAAGATCCTCGAGGCGGAGGAGGGGATCCGGGCCGGGGAATTCAGGCCCCGTCCAGAATGGCACAATTGCAATTATTGCGAGTTCAAAACGATCTGCCCGTCTTCGTACGCGTTCTAAACGGAACCCCGGTCATTCGGGCCCGGACCAGAAGGGCATGACCGCCCAGACGCGGTTCCTTTCCATGAGCCTTAGGGCCAGGGCGGCTTGCTTCAGCCCGGGACGCATATCGAGCAGGCTTTCCGGGGTCCGCCTCCCTAACAACGACTCCCAGAAGGTCTTTTTCTTGGGCCACACGACCAGCCTGACCTCTTCTTCCCTGGCGATCCCCGCCAGGCCTTTGGCCAGCTCGATGGCCTTCGTCAGGCCTCCCAGCTCGTCCACGAGCCTGATCTCCTTGGCCTGACGGCCTGTCCAGACCCTGCCTCGGCCGACCGCGTTCACCTCGTCCTTGGTCATGTTCCGGCCTTCGGCGACCTTGGTCAGGAACTGATCGTAGGTCCAGAGGATCTCATCCTTCATGATCTTCTTTTCTTCCGGTGAGAACGGCCGGAAGGTCGAGAAGATGTCGGCTTCCTTTCCGTAGGCGAGCTTTTCGGTGGTCAGGCCGAGCTTCTCGTAAAGGGCCGAGAGGTCGAACTTACCCGCCAGGACCCCGATGGAGCCCGTGAGGGTCTGGGGTTGGGCCACGATCTTGTGGGCCGCCATGGAGATCCAGTAGCCGCCGGAACCCGCGACGTCGGACATCGAAACGACGAAGGGCTTCTCTTTCTTGGCCAAGAAGACCTCGCGCCAGATGACGTCGGAGGCCACCGCGGAGCCGCCCGGGCTGTCCACCCGGAAGACGATCGCGGCGATGGACTTGTCTTGCCGGGCCTGCCGGATCCAGCGGGCGACGGTCGTTCCCCCCATGCTCTGGGGCAGGCTCTCACCGCTCAAGATGGGCCCGATGCCGTAGATCAAGGCGATCCTCCGGCCGATGCCGATCCCGACCGAGGCCGGAGAGACCCGGGCATAAGCGTCGGAGGCGATTCTGCCCAGCTTCAGCCCCCCGCTCTGCAGCAGGTTCTGGAGCTGGTCTTCGTAAAGGAGGTCGTCGACGAGACCGGCCTTGAGGGCGTTCTCCCCCTGAAAAAAGGCATGGTCGATGAGGCCCCGGACCTCCGCCTCGCTCTTTTTCCGGGCCGATGCCACAGCTTTAACATAGTCGGAGAAGAGGTCCCCGTAGATGGACTCCATCATCTCCCGGTGGGCCGGTGTGAACCCTTTTTCCGTGAGCTGGTTGGTGGCCGTTTTGTATTCCTCGACGTGCTCGAACTCGGCCCGGACGCCCAGTTTGTCGAGGGCATTCTTAAAGAAGGGGACATATCCGCCGATGCCGTTGATGCCGAGCCATCCCATCGGGTGCAGAATGATCCGGTCGCAGGCGGTGGCCAGATAGTATTCCTTGTCAAAATCAGGCGCCTCGTCGATATAGGCGTAGGCTTTCTTGCCGGCTTTGCGGAAATCGAGGATCGCGTCGCGGAGTTCCGTCATCTTGGCCCAGTCGCAAGCGAGCAGGTTGAGCCGGAGGAGGATGGCGTCGATCCGATCGTCGGCCTTGGCCTTGCGGATGTTCATCCAGAGCTCGTTCATGGACAGCGGCCGGATCCCCAGGATGACGTTCGAGAAGAAGTCGGGAGCGGCGATCTCCTGAAGCTCGCCGGACAGGTTGATCTCCAGGTAAGCGTGGAGCGGGACCGTCACGGCCGGCCGTCCCCAATCCATCAGGAAATAGGAGACCGCCGCGGCCGCCGCCAGGATGAAGAAGACCAGGAAGATGATCAGGACATATGTGCGCTTTTTCATCGTTTCACCGCCTTAACGGAAAATATATCAGAAATCTGCCGGGGGAGAAAGCCTCGTCCGCCGGGTCCGTCATCCCCCTCAAGGAAGCATCTCTTTTTGCGTGATTGAATAAATAAGGGCCAAACTCTTACTGGGCGGCACTGGATGCCGCCCGTAAGCCCCCGTAGCGGAGGGGGGACCCGTCGGCTTATCCGATGGGGGGAACCGACGGGACTGGTTCCCTGGGGGCCGGGGGCCAAGGGCGGCTCCAGGCCGCGGCCGACGGAGGGCGCGTCCCGAGCCTGAATTCCTTCACACACGAAAAGAAACGCATCCTGATCTATCACGGATTTGGAGATGCTTATCCCCCTTAAAAAAGACTTGATTTGTCCTTTTTGTTATGATTGAATAAATCGACTCTTCCGATCGTGTGACCCGATGAAAATCGGGCAAGGCGATGGTGAGAGATCAAGGAGGTTTCTTTTATGTCTCAAAAACTTTATGTCGGCAACCTCAACTACAAGACCACTGAGGACACGCTGAAACAGCTGTTTTCCCAGTACGGTGAGGTGATCTCGGTCAACATCCTGCAGGGACGAGGTTTCGGTTTCGTCGAGATGGCGACCCCCGAAGCTGCCGCGGAGGCCAAGAACAGGCTCAGCGGGACCGATTTCGACGGACGCAAGCTGATCATCAACGATGCCCGGCCCAGAGCCGACCACAAGCCCGGCGACAGACAGCCCGGCGACTTCGAAAAAAGAGGCGGTTTCCGCAAGTTCTAATAGATCCTTCTTTCGTTTCCTAGCTTTTTTTTACCAGAGACAATCTGGGAGGGGGGGTATTTTATTCCGCGCGGCCGGGTCCAGGTCTTGGCCGGAACGCTCCTCCGGCCATTCGTTCCGGTGACACACGAGGGAGGCATGAACCTTTTTCTTTTTCCCTTCGTAGTACCCAGTGAAGACCGAAACGGGAACCAGGCGAAAAGAATGGACAGGGAACGCTCGATCAGGAGAGAGGACATCCATGCTCTGGTCAGAGAGATCCAAAACGGGAACAGAGAAGCTTTCATGACCATCGTCGGCGCTTATCAACAGCGGGTCTTCGTGATGGCCTATTCCATGCTCCGCAATAAAGAGGACGCGCTGGATGTCGTCCAGGAGACGTTCCTCCGGCTTTTCCAGAAGGCGGGGCAATTCAAGGAAGGCTGCAATTTCCAGGGCTGGCTGCTGCGGATCGCCAAGAACATGTCCGTGGATTACTACCGGAAAAACTACAGGAAAAGACGAGAGTTCGAGAGCCCGAAGAGTCTGGATGAGCTCCAGGTGGCGGCTGAGCCGGCCCCGGCCTCTTCGTCCTCCGGAGAGATGTGGGACGTTTTCTTCCGGAGCATCGACAAGCTGGCCGGCCGTCAACGCATGGTCTTCGTCCTGAGACATGTCGACGAGCTCCAATTCAACGAGATCTCCGAAACGATGAACATTTCCGTCGGCACCGTCAAGTCCCTGCATTTCAAAGCGGTCCAAAACCTAAGGAAATGGCTCAGCCCATACATGGGGATAACATCATGAATACGTGTCAAGATCTTCAAAAAGATCGGGCGGCTTTCCTGGCCGGAGAGATGGGTCCCGAGAGGAGAGAGCGCATGGCGTCCCATCTCAAAGGGTGCCCCCGATGCCGGGAAGAGGTCGATGAGATGAGAAAGGTCATCGATGCCGCTGGTCTCGTCAAAGGGGAGATGGAAAAGGTTATCGCGTCGGTGGATTGGGAGACGCTGCCCGCGAAGGTCACGGACTATGTCTTCGGAAAAATGGCCCGTCCGCGCCGGCTGACCATCGGCGAGCGTCTCCGGCGCCGGCTGACCCGGCCCGTGATGATACCCGTTTACGCGGGGGTCGTCCTCGGGCTCATCCTCGGGTCCCTGGCCACGTACCTCATCCTGAATCGCCGCGCGCCGTCCACGGTCACCGAAAACAGGTTCTTCGCTTCCCCCGAATTCATCGATCGCGTGGAACTCGAGATGACCCGAAGGCAGACCCTGGATTACCTCCAAAAGAGCCAATATCTTCTCCTGGACCTCGCCCAGTCCTCTTCGCGGGACAAGGGGAGGGGCATGGAACAGCTGGTCTCAGGAAGGGCCAAGGAACTTTTGGCCAAGAAGAAATACCTCAATCCTCAGCTGGGGAATTCCCGGATGGCCAAGGCTAAAGTCATCTGTGACCAGATCGAACTTCTGTTCCTGGAGCTTTCCCAGATCAGCGATGATCTGACGGGGGCCGAGATGAAGAGGATCCAGGGCATGATCGAGGACCGCCGACTCCTCCTGAAGATCAGCCTGGTCGAGAAAGAATTGGAAGAAAGCGAGGTTTGACGTGAGACACATCAAAGTTTGCATAGGGGCTCTGCTGTTGGCTTCTCTCTGCCTGGGAGCCTATGCCCAAACCCGGCCTGACGAGAGGCTTTTCGAGGAGGCCAAAGTCCTGATCTTCGACAAGAAGTGGGAGGCCGCCCAGGATAAGCTCGATGACCTTCTGGACAGGTACCCACAGAGCCTGATGAAGGAGCAGGCCCTCTTCTACCGGGCCAAGTGCTTGAGCGAGCGGACGGGCATGGAGAAGGAGGCGATCGAGGCCTACGAATCCTACATCCGCGACGTCAAGGCTTCGGACAGGAATACCAGCCTGATCGAGGATTCCGAGATCTCCATCATCGACCTGGCCTACGGCCTTTCCGAAAAGGGCGAGAGACGGTTTTTGGACGCCATCGAGGGGCGGCTTGGGAGCCCCAACAAGGTCATTCGCTACTACGCGGCGTTCAAGCTGAGCTACGTCAAGGACAAAACCATTTCGGGCCGGGCCGTTCCCATTCTCAGGAGGATCATCGAAAGCGAGCCGGACGCCGAACTCAAGGACAGGGCCAAGATCGCTCTCCTCCGGGTCGACCCGGGGGCCCTCAAGGCCATCGGAGACGAACGGGACGAACAGTCGGAAGCGCATACCCGGATCCTCAAGATCCAGGTCTTCGAAGGGGGGAAGAAGAAGATCGACATCAACATCCCCTGGGCCCTGGCGGACCTGGCCCTGCAGGCCATCCCGGACGAAGAGAAGTCCGTGATGCGGAAGAAGGGCTACGACCTGGACAGGATCATCAACGAACTGGCGAAAACGAAGAGCAGCATCATCGAGATCAATGATGCCGATTCGGTCATCAAGATCTGGATCGAATAAATCAAGGAGGAAACACATGAAAAAAGCGACATTCACGGTGCTCGCGGCGTTCGCCCTGGCCCTCGCGCTCGGCGGGTTCGCGCCGGCGGAAAGCCACGACGACATCCAGGCCATCAAGAAGGCCGTCAAGGAGAACCCGAACTACGAGCCCGGCAAAGAGGTGAAGTGGTTCAAGGTCCTGGTCACGGACAACAAGGCCGGCAAGGACAAGGTCCGCATCACCCTTCCCATCTCGCTGGTCGAAGCGTTCGTCAAGTGCGCCGACAACAAGCACCTGCGCATCGACAAGGGAAACTGCGATATCGATTTTGGGCAGCTCCTGGCCGAGCTGAAAAAGGTCGGTCCCATGGCCATCGTCGAAATCTATGAGGACGACGAAACGGTGAAGGTCTGGCTGGAATGACGCCGGGCCGGTAAGGCCGGGACAAGGCATTCCGGGACATGGGGAGGCGCTCCGCCTCCCCTTTTTTTTGGTTCTTCTCCGAAATTCGGGGGCCGACACAAAAGCGCGGCGATGAAAATCGCCCCTCTCCCCCCGACCCCCAGGAACCAGTCCCGGCGGTTCTCCCCGCCGAGAACGGCGGTTCCCCCCTCCGCTACGGGGGGCTTCAGGGCGACCTTCATCGTCCCGGGCATTCCTCCCCGCAGTTCGGCGAAGAACCTTTTTTTTGGGGGTCCGGGTTGATAATTTTCGCGGGGGATGTATATTAAGGAGTGATTATATCGACTTCGGGAGGAGAGAATGCCTAAATTCAGGATCGCGATCCTGCCGGGAGACGGCGTCGGGAAGGACGTCATCGAAGCGGCGATGATCGTCCTCGACAGGATGGCCCTCGACGCGGAGTATATCTACGGCGATATCGGTTGGCAGTTCTGGTGCGCCGAGGGAAATGCCCTTCCCGACCGCACGGTCAAGCTGCTCAAGGAGACGGACGCTTGTCTGTTCGGCGCCATCACATCAAAGCCTAAAGGGGACGCCGCCCAAGAGTTGGCCCCGGCCTTTCAGGGCAAGGGCTTGTCCTATTTCAGCCCTATCGTCCGTCTGCGCCAGGAGTTCGACCTTTACACCAACCTCCGCCCCTGCAAGGCTTATGCGGGGAACCCTCTCAACTATAAGGATGACATCGATCTGGTCATCTTCCGGGAGAACACGGAGGGCCTGTATGCCGGCGTGGAATTCCATCCCCTTCCGTCCATCGTCCGTGACGCCCTCCTGACCCACCCCAAGATGAAGCCGTTCAAGGACATTCCCCCCGACGATATCGCCGTTTCCACCCGGATCATGACCCGGAAGGGCTGTTCGCGCATCGTCCGGGCGGCCTTCGAATACGCCAGGGCGAACAAGCGCCGGTCCGTGACCATCGTCGAGAAGCCCAATGTCCTCCGTGAGACGGGAGGTCTCATGCTGGGGATCGCCAGGGAGATCGCGAAGGAATACCCGGAGATCCCGTTCACAGAGACCAACGTGGACGCCATCTGCATGTGGCTGGTGAAGAACCCCCAGGATTACGACGTCCTCGTCGCCGAGAACCTCTTCGGCGATATCATCTCCGACCTGGCGGCCCAGCTCGTCGGCGGGTTGGGCTTCGCCTGCAGCGGAAACATCGGCGCCACGCATGCCGTCTTCGAGCCCACCCACGGATCCGCCCCCAAATACGCCGGAAAATACAAGGTCAACCCTATCGCCACCATCCTTGCCGCCAGGATGATGCTCGACTGGCTCGGGGAGAAGGACAAGGCCCGGGCCCTGGAAGAGGCCGTGGCCGAGGTCATCAAGGAGGGGAAGGTCAGGACCTACGACATGAAGGGTTCGTCGACGACGCTTGACGTCGGCCGGGCGGTCGCCGCAAAGCTGTGACGGGGGACGGTCGCGTTCCATGCGGATCCTTGCGGTCGACACCACCACCTCCAGCGGCTCGGCGGCCCTTCTCGAGGACGTCAGGCTCATGGGGGAAATCACCTGCGAGTCCCCTGCGACCCATTCCGCGAGACTCCTCCGGGCCATCGATCATCTCCTCCGGGCCGCGGACCTCGACATCAAAGATGTCGGCGGCTTTGCCGTCGCGGCCGGGCCGGGCTCGTTCACGGGCATCCGGATCGGCCTGAGCACGATCAAATCCTTGGCCTTCGCTTCGGGAAGGCCCGTCGCCGCCGTCTCGACGCTGGGCGCGCTGGCCTTGAAACTCGTCCATCCCCAGGTTCGGCTCATCTGTCCCATCTTGGACGCGAAAAAAGGAGAGGTCTATTCCGCTCTCTTTGAATCTTCGAGAGGGAGGCTTGTGGAGATCATTCCCCAAGGCGCGTATACTCCCGACGATCTCTTCGCCCGCCTTCCCTCACACCGGGTCATCCACTTCATCGGGAGCGGCCTTTCCGTCTGGCAGGACCGCCTCATGCCTTACATCAAGGACAGAGGAAGGTTCCCGTCGAGGACCCCGTTCATCGCCCATGAGGTCGGGGTCCTGGGTCTTGAGGAATTGAAGCAGGGGAGGGGCCTGCCCGCAGGCAGACTCGAGCCCATTTATTTCCGGAGGTCCCAGGTGGAGGAAAAGCATTAGGCCGGTGATTCCCAAAAAGGTCGCCTTCCATCTGAGGCAGATGAAAGAGTCGGACATCCCCGTCGTCCATGTCATCGAGGGGCTGTCCTTTTCCAATCCCTGGAGCGACGCGACCTTCCGCGGGGAGGTCCAGAACAAAGGCATTTCCTTTCCCGTGGTGATCGTCCACGAGCCTGACCAGAGTGTGGCCGGTTACATCATTTATTGGCACATCCGGGACGAGGTCCAGATCAACAATTTCGCTCTCCACCCGGATTTCCGGGGACGGGGGATCGGCGAGGCCGCCCTGACGGTCATCCTGAAAGAGGTCCGCGGGAAGGGCGCGACGTTCGTCACCCTGGAGGTCCGGCCGTCGAGCATGCCGGCCGTTTCCCTCTATAGGAAGCTCGGCTTCAAGGTCCTCGGCACGAGGAAGGACTATTACAGCAACCCGGTCGAAGACGCTTACGTCATGGGCTTAGCCCTCGGCGGGTAGTCGACTTTGACCAGACAGAGCCCCTTGGCGGGGGCGGTCGGGCTGCTGAGAGAACGCGACCTTTCCCGGAAGAGCTCCTCGACCCTTTCAGGCGGGATCTTTCCACGGCCCACCTCGAGCAAGGTCCCGACGATCGTCCTCACCATGTAGCGGAGGAACCCGTCGGCCCGGATCGTGAAGACGATCTTGTCCCCCTTCTTCCGGAGATCGGAAAGGACGACCCTCCGCACCGGTTGGAGCTCCCGGTTCGACGAAAAGGCCGAGAAATCCGCCTCCCTCACAAAGAGGGCGGCCGCTTTTCTCATGGCCCGGACGTCGAGGCGATGGGGCCAGTGAAGGACGTAGCGAACGAGGAACGGACTGACCCGCGACGCCTGAAGAATCCTGTACCGGTAGGTCTTGGACTTGGCCGACTTCCGGGCATGGAAATCGGCGGGGACCTTCCGGAGGGCGAGGACCTTCAGGTCGTCCGGAAGGAGGGCGTTCAGGGCGCGGAAAAGGTCGTCCAAGCCGAGGCGGGTCGCGACCCTGAAGTTTGCGACCTGGCCTTCGGCGTGGACGCCGGCGTCGGTCCGGCCCGCGCCGTGGACGGTGACCAACTGCCCCGTGATCTTAAATAGGGCGTTTTCCATGGCGCCCTGGATCGTCCGCTCCCGAGGCTGGCGCTGCCAGCCCTTGAAGTCCGTGCCGTCATAGCAGAGCGTCACCCTGTAGTTGGCGAGGGAGGATTTTGCCGCAGAGGGCTTTCGGTTACCGGCTGTTCTTTCCATCTTTCGAATCGTCCGAAGGAGACGGCGATCGGAGCGCCAGGCTCACGGCCTCCTCGGGCGATTTGGCCGGAAGGACGCCCCGGATTTCCCAGGTACCGAGGCCGATGACCCTTTTCCCGAGGATGATCCCGTAGGCGATCTCGCTCAAGGTCCCGTACTCCCCGTCGATGGCGATGAGGGCGTCTGCGTTCATAGCCACGAGCGAATTGCGCGTGAAGCCGAGCCCTGTCGCGATCGGTACGTCGATGAAGGGGTTCGCGTCGGCAGGGGAAGACCCGGGAAGGATCCCCACCGTCAATCCTCCGGCGGCCTTGGCGCCCCGGGCGGCGGCTTCCATGACCCCGCCCAGTCCACCGCAGACCAGGATGGCCCCGGCCCCGGCGATGAGCCGGCCGACCTGGCCGGCCGCCTCCAGGGACGCGATGTCCGCCCGGGCTCCGCCGATCACTCCAATCCTTCTCCCTTCCGGGATATGCGTCATGTGTTCTCTTGGCGGCGGTCGATCGGCCGCCGACGTCCAGCTTATCATAATCGCGCGGCAAAAAGAATTCCGAACCTCCTCGCGCCGCCCAAAATTGCCGATAGGACGTAAGTCTCCGGGTATTGCCAGAAGCCGGCTTCATCGCTCGAGAAGCAAGAATCCTAACGGCTATTTTGGGGCACCGCCCGGGAGTTGAACGTCCGCGGCAAATCGATTAGAATGTTCCTCTCAAGGCCTTCAAATGCCCGCAAAAATTATTTTTCATCTTGTCTTGGCCTTGTCCTATTCATGCGTGAGGTGACGGGAATGAACAAGTTTCTGGAGATTGGATGTTTGACGCCGGAGGAGCGGGACGCGCTTGTCCGGGCGATCGAGGACACGATCGCCGCAAAAAAGAAAGACGGTCTTTTCACGGACAGGGAGGTCCGCCAGATCGAGGAGATGAGGCTCTGGCCCCTGCCGGACATCCAGGACGTCCAGAGCGTCCATGAGGACCATCTGTTCCGCAAGAGGGGATGAAGGAGAACGCCATGGAGGACAAAATGACGGATGCTCAGAAGGAAGCCCCGATCCGGATCGATCACGACAACGTTGACGTGGCCGATATTATGGACCAGATCAAGCAGCGGATCGCCCAGAGACTTCCGGCCCCCGCCGGGGCCCCGGCCGCAACGAGGGAGAGGCCGCCTGGCGCCGTCCCCGTTGCTCCCGGCGGAGGAGGAGGGCTGGCGAGGAGGGTCCTGCGCCTGCTGGTCCGCCCTTTCATGCCTATCGTCAGGCCCCTGCTCGACCGCTTCTTCGTCCGGGTGAACCCGGTCGTGAACATGCGGATCGACGAGATGTCCGGCAGGCTCAACATGCGGATGGACGAGATGTCCGGCAGGCTCATTACGACCCAGGAGAACACGAAGCTGCTTCACACCCTGGCGCACAACCTTGTTCTCGATCTGACCAAGCTCAGGATCGAGCATGAAGCCCTCAAGAGCAAGACGCGGATCATGGAGAAGGACTTTGAGATGCTGGGGAAGAGGGAAAAGGTCCTCGAAAAGAGGATGACCGAATGAAGTTGGCCTTTGTTGTCCAGCGCTACGGCATGGAGATCAACGGCGGCGCCGAGCTCCACTGCCGCTGGATCGCCGAGCACATGATGAAATATTCCGACGTTGAGGTCCTGACGACCAGGGCCCTCGATTACATCACCTGGAAGAACCACTACCCTCGCGGAAAAGGGGTCGTCAACGGCGTCCCCGTGCGGCGCTTTTCCGTCACCAGGACGCGCCGTCCCGAGCGGTTCGGACGCCTCCAGCGGTTCATCCTGGAGAACGAACACCGTGTGGAGGACGAGCTCCGATGGGTCGAGGAGGAGGGGCCCCACGCCCCGTCGCTCGTCCGGTACATTCGGAAGCACGCGGCCGACTATGACCATTTTATCTTTTTCAGCTACCGGTATTACCACTCCTTTTTCGGGATCCGGGCCGTCCCGGAGAAGAGCGTCCTGGTCCCCACCGCCGAGCATGACGCGGTCATCCATCTCAAGATCTTCAAGGACCTGTTCAACCTGCCCCGGGCGTTTGTCTACAATTCCGTCGAGGAGAGACGGATGATCGAGAGCATCTCCCGGAACGGCCGCATCCCGGGTGACGTCGTCGGCGTCGGGACCGAGGTCCCGTCCGTTTCTTCCGGAGAGAGGTTCCGCGGCAGGCACGGGATCGATGGTGATTACATCCTCTACATCGGCAGGATCGACGAGAACAAGGGCTGTCATCGCCTTTTCGAATACTTTCTGAGGTTCAAGACGGAAACCGGTTCCAGGGTCAAGCTCGTCCTCATCGGGAACGCCGTCCTCAAGATCCCTTCCCACCCCGATCTCGTTCCCCTCGGCTTCCTGCCGGAGGAGGACAAGTTCGACGCCCTGGAAGGGGCCCGCCTGCTCGTCATGCCGTCCTTTTATGAAAGCTTGTCCATGGTCACCCTCGAGGCTTGGGCGATGAAAAAGCCCGTCCTGGCCAACGCCCGCTGCGAGGTCCTCAAAGGCCAGTGCCTGCGGTCGAACGCCGGGCTGTTTTACGAAGACTACGAAGAGTTCAGGGAAAGTCTGGACCTCCTCCTGGGCTCTGAAGGACTTTGTCAGGCCATGGGCGGGAACGGCCGGAAGTATTATGATGCCCATTACACTTGGGAAAACATCGAGAACAAGTACCTGGCCCTCCTCCGCAGACTGGAAGGGACGTGAGTCCGTGGACGTTCATCAGTTCGCCACCGCGCTGACCCACGGGGACGCCATTTCCGACGAGATGCTCGAGATCCGGAAAGCCCTCCGGGCCAGGGGTTACGGGTCCGAGATCTTCATCTGCTTCTATGACCCGGCCCTGGCCGGACTCATCCACGATTACCGGGAATACAGGAAGTTCAGTTCCCCCGGGAACGTCGTCATCTTCCACTTTTCGATTGGATCGCCCGTCTCCAAGATGTTCCTGCGCATCCCGGACCGGAAGATCATGATCTACCACAACATCACCCCGCACGAGTTCTTCCTGGACACTCATAGGATCCTGACCCGGGAATGCTACAAGGGCCGCCTGGAAATCCGCCTCTTCGCGGGCAAGGTTGACCTGGCCCTGGGGGACTCCGAGTTCAATCGTCTGGAGCTCGAGAGGTCCGGGTATGCCCCGACAGGCGTCCTTCCCATCCTCATGGACCTCGCTAAGTTCGACATTCCGGGAGACCCGGTTTTTCGTGAAATCTATGCCAATGGCAAGACGACCCTCCTCTTCGTGGGGCGGGTCATTCCCAACAAGAAATTCGAGAATGTCATCAAGACCTTTTATTTTTACAAGAGATATTTCAACCCGGACTCCCAGCTCATCCTGGCCGGGGACACCCGGGGCATGGAGCGCTATTATGCCGCCCTCCAGGAGCTCATCGGCCGGCTGGCCCTCACGGACGTCCACTTTACCGGCCATGTGGATTTCCCGGAGCTCGTGTCCTGCTACCGCACGGCGAGCTGTTATCTGAGCATGAGCGAGCACGAAGGGTTCGGCGTCCCCCTCCTCGAAGCGTTCCACATGCGCGTCCCGGTCGTCGGGTTCGCGGCGGGTGCGGTCGAAGAGACCATGAACGGAGGCGGCGCCCTTCTCAGGGAGAAAAACTTCCCGGCGACAGCGGCCCTCATCGCCTGCTTGGACAGGGACCCCTCGCTCCGGCGGCGGGTCGTGGACGGCCAACTCCGGGCCCTCGAAAAATACACGGTGGGGAACGTTTCGAGAATCCTCCTGGACCACGTGGAAAGGGTGTCGGAACGATGAGGGTCGACCAGCTCGTCCCAACCTTTCACCGCGGAGACGCCATCGGTGACGCCGCCTCCCAAATGAGGGATTTCTTCCGGTCGCAGGGGTTCGCTTCCGGGATCTATTGCCTGGAATGTGATGAGGGTCTTGAGGCCGAGGCCGGGCCGTTCGCGGAATTCCCGGCGCCCGGACCGGGCGATGTGACGATCCTCCATTTTGCCCTGCCCTCCGCCCTGACCCAAGGATTCGCCCGGCTCAAGAGCCGGAAGATCCTCGTCTACCACAACATCACGCCCGAGGGCTTCTTCGCCCCGTTCGACCAGGAAATGGCCCGGATCTGCCGGCTGGGACGCGAGGAGCTGGCCTCCCTGGCCCCGGTCGTTGACCTCGCCCTGGCGGATTCGGAATACAACCGCCGGGAGCTCCCGGACCTGGGTTACAGGAAGACGGGAGTCCTTCCCCTTGTCATCGATTTTAAAAAGTACACCAGGCCCATGAGCTCCTTCGTCCACGGCCTTTACCGTGACGACCGGACCAACATCCTCTTCGTCGGCCGCGTCGCCCCGAACAAGAGGATTGAGGACCTCATCCGGACGACGTTCTACTTCAAGAAGTACATCTCGCCCCTCGTCCGGCTCATCGTCGTCGGGAAGACCTCCTCCCTCCCCAAGTATTACGGGAGCCTCGTCCGGATGGCCGATGAGTTCTGCCTCAGGCCCGAGGAGATCGTCTTTACCGGGCACGTCCCGGACGATGAGCTGTTCGCCTTGTACCGGGCGTCCGACGTCTTCCTGTCCATGAGCGAACACGAGGGTTTCTGCCTGCCGCTCATCGAAAGCATGGTCTTCGACCTACCGATCATCGCCTACGACAGCACGGCCGTTCCCTTTACCTTGGAGGGGGCCGGGGTCCTCATCGACTCCAAAGGCCCGGACATGGTGGGAGAGCTCGTAGACCGGGCGGCCCATGATATCGAGCTCAGACGGAGGGTTCTCGAAGGTCAGAAGGCCAGGCTCGAGAGGTTCCGGAAATTAGACCTCCGGGGCTTCCTCCTGGAGAAGATCAAGGAGCTTGTGCCATGATCAGGAAGATCGCGTTCGTCGTCCAGCGGTACGGCAAGGAGGTCATGGGCGGTTCCGAGCTCCACTGCCGCCTCATCGCCGAACGCCTGGCCGGGGCCGGTTATGCCGTCACGGTCTACACGACGACCGCCAAGGACTACGTGACTTGGAGGAACGAGTACCCGGAGGGGACGACCATCCTCAACGGCGTCGTCATCAAGCGCTTCCGGGTAAAAAAAGAGAGGGACATTGCTTCCTTCAACGAATATTCGGATTGGATTTTTCATCATCCGCACGGCCCGAACGACGAAAAGAAGTGGATGGAATGGCAAGGCCCATATTCGACCGGCCTTATTGAAGCCCTCGCCATGGAGGAGAAAGACCAGGACATGTTCATTTTTTTTACATATCTCTATTATAATACCTACTGGGGCCTCCAGGCGGTCAAGGGGGAGAACAAGGTGCTCGTCCCCACCGCTCACGACGAGCCCGCCCTAAGGCTCGACCTCATGAAGGAAGTCTTCTCCCATCCCCGGGCCTTTGTTTTTAACACCGACTCCGAAAGGGAGATGCTGGGGCGCTATTTTTCGTTCGAGGGCAAATACGGTGACGTGGTCGGTGTCGGAGTCGACCTTCCGTCCGGGCCGGCGGACCCCGGTTTCCGGAGGAAATACGGCCTCCATTCGCCCTTTATTCTTTATGCCGGTCGGATAGAACCGGGGAAAGGTTGCCGGGAACTCCTTGACAACTTCCGGGAATACAGCCGGAAGGCCCCCGGCCTTGAGCTTGTGCTCATTGGGAACCTTCTGATGGACCTCCCGGCCCATCCCAAGGTGCGCTACCTGGGCTTCGTATCCCCCGAGGACAAGAACGATGCCATGGCTTCGGCGCTGGCGACGGTCCATCCTTCCCATCTGGAGAGCCTGTGCATGGCGGCCCTCGAGTCCCTGGCCGTCCGGACACCCATCCTGGTCCAGGAAGGGGCCGATCCGCTCAAACAGCACTGTCTCAAGGGGAGGTGCGGCCTGTTCTACTCGAATTATCCGGAATTCGCGGCGGGGCTGGACCTCCTTTTGGGGGATGGGCGGCTGCGACGCACCCTGGGGAGCAACGGGCTTGATTATGTCGCCCGGAATTACACCTGGCCCCTGATCATCCAAAAATACGAAAAGCTCTTCGAGCATATGGCCGGCCCGGGACCCCGCGCGGACTCCGGGGCGAATTGACGAGCGGGGATATGCCCCGCGGCTTGCCGCGGGGAACCGCTCGTCGGGGGATCCAAGGGGGTATGCCCCCTTGGTCGCAGGGCGCGGGTTCATGCCCCGCCCGAGAAAGGGAGGCAGGGAGCGAAGCGACCGTTGGAAGGGGGAAACGCGAAGCGGGTTCCCCCTCCAAGTTGACTAGGATCAACTTATATGTTAAGGATGAATTAAAAAGAAGGGGTGCGTATTTATGGCTTTTGTTAATTACGCAACGAAGAACCTGGCCATTAAGATCGTCTACTACGGCCCCGGGCTGAGCGGCAAGACGACCAACCTCCGCTACATCTACTTCAAGCTGGATTCCGGCTTCCGGGGCGACTTCATCTGCCTGGAGACCGAGACCGAACGGACCTTCTTCTTCGACCTCCTCCCCATCAAGGCCGGCCTCATCGGCGAATTCAAGGTCCACTTTCAGCTGATGACCGTTCCCGGCCAGGCCTTCTATGAGGCCTCCCGGAAGAGCGTTCTGAAAGGGGCCGACGGCATCATCTTCGTCGGCGACTCCCAAATCCCGCTCCTCGACGCCAACTTGGAGAACTTCGACGGCTTGCGCCGCAACTGTCTGGAGCACAACATCGACCTCAACCAGATCCCGCTCGTTTTCCAGTACAACAAGCGGGACCTGAACTACCTCATCCCCGTCGAGACCTTCAACAACCTCCTGAACCCGAAACGGCTGCCCTTCGTCGAAGCGGCCGCCATCAACGGCGTCGGCGTCTTCGAGGCCCTTCGGGAGATCGCCAAGCTGACCGTTCCCGTGGTCCGCGAGAGGCTCTTCGGGGAAAAGAAGAAGGCGCCCCGCAAGGACGAGTTCAAGAAAGAGTTCCTCCCGGGGCAGGAGAGGCCGCAAAAGCCGAAGGAGGACATCGAGTTCATCCCGCCCGGCCAGGCCACGCCATTCCAATTGACGAAGATCAAGATGAAGTCGCAGAAAGAGATCGAGGAGGAGCTGGAGAAGCTCTCCAAGGAATTCGGGACGAAGGAGAAGTGACCTAGAATTGCCGATAGGACGTGGACCGGAATTCCATCGGCAATTTTGAGAGTGATACAATAACACCTCCGCGTCCGTCTTTCTAGTGAAGACGGATGCTTTTCAAGATTTTCAGCGCGTCGCTCAAAGGGATCGAGGCCTACACCGTCGAGGTGGAGGTGGACATCCGCCTGGGTTTTCCCCAATTCATCACCGTCGGCCTGCCCGATCCGGCCGTCCGGGAGAGCAAGGAACGCGTCAGGGCCGCCCTCAAGAACTGCGGTTACGATGTCATGTCCCGGAAGATCACCATCAACCTGGCGCCCGCGGACCGGAGGAAGGAGGGGTCCGCTTTCGACCTGCCCATCTCGCTGGGCTTCCTGGCCGACCTCGGGATCTTCCCTCCCGAGAGGCTGCGCGATTACCTTTTCGTCGGCGAGCTGGCCCTGGACGGGAGGCTCAAGCCCGTTCCCGGAGTCCTGCCGATCGCCCTCCTCGTCAAGAAGAAGGGCTTCCGCGGCATCGTCGTGCCCGGGGCGAACGAGCGGGAGGCCGTCCTCGTGCCGGACCTCGACGTCTTTGCCCTGGACAACCTTGTCCAGGTCGTCGAATTCCTGAACGGATCGTCGGCCATCCGGCCATCCTCGGTCTCGCCGGAAGACCTCTTTACGGCCCCGATCTACAACGTCGATTTCCAGGAGGTGAAAGGCCAACAGCACGCCAAGCGGGCCATTGAAGTGGCGGCGGCCGGGGGCCACAACCTCCTCCTCATCGGGCCGCCGGGCGCCGGCAAAACCATGCTCGCCCGAAGGCTCCCGACCATCCTCCCCGTCATGACCTTCGACGAGATGATCGACGTGACCCAGGTCTACAGCGCGGCGGGGCTCCTCCAGGGGACCTGGGCCGTAAGCCAACGTCCGTTCCGGTCGCCGCATCACACGATCACCGACGCCGGGCTCGCCGGCGGCGGACTGGTGCCAAGGCCGGGGGAGGTGAGCCTGGCCCATCACGGCGTCCTCTTTCTGGACGAGCTTCCGGAATTCCGCCGGAAGGTGCTCGAGGACCTCCGCCAGCCGCTGGAGGACGGCCGCATCACGGTCTCCCGGTGCTTTTCGAGCGCCACCTTTCCGGCCTCGTTCATGCTGGTCGCCGCCATGAATCCCTGTGGTTGCGTTGCCCAGATGCCATCAATTTAGAAGATGAGGGAAGATAGGTGAGGTTGATGGTAACGTCTTCGTTTCCAATTGTGATCTTTTCAGTAATGTTTTCTATGATTTTGCGCTTCTCTTCAGGCATAAGCTGAAGCCAGCGGGAATAAAGATCTTTCGCTTCATTGAAAATCTGGTCTGAGGAGATATATTGAATCTTCAAGAAGTCGATCCCTCCCTGAACTTCTGGTATTTGGCCGTCAATCTGTTTCAGTCTTTCTTCAAGGGGCTTGTAATGCCGTCCAAAGCCTTCCATCGTAATCTCTTCAGAGATGTAAGCTCTATATGTCTTTTCCATCTCCTGTTCGGTTTTCCGTTTCTCGTCCCTTATAGTCTTTAGAAGGTCTTCTTTCTCTTTGATAACCTGATCAGCCTGGTTCAAATAATTCGTTATCTCTGTCGGCGAGAAGAAGAAGTCTTTAAGTTGATGGTGGAAGATGTCTTCCAAGTCCGTGGTTCCGATCTTGTTTCGGCACTTGTAGCAAATATACTTGGGAGAGTTCGAAGGAACATACATCTTATAGCCGCAATGGCAGAAAACATATCCGGCGAAGAGTTGAACGGTCTTTCGGGTAGGTCGCTTGTTCTTCCTCTCCTGCTCGTCCAGGATCGCGTTGCACTTATCCCAGAGTTCTTCGGAGACAATAGGCTCGATCCGGCCGTAGACCCATTCATCTTTGGGCTTAATGACCCGTTTCTGGTTCTTTTCAGGCGGCCCTTTCGTCCAATTGGCCCGGTGCAACCCTTTTGCCGTGGTATCCCTTAAAAGCCTTCCTACGGTCGTGTCTGAGAATTTGGAGCCGTTTCTGGTGCGGTGTCCGGCTTCATTCAGGAGCCGAGCCACGGTCTTTTTTCTCTGGTGCTCAAAGAATAGCTCATAGATGAGCTTCCTTATTGGCGCTTCCTTGGGATCAGGCACCAATTTTCTGTCTAACCATTGATAGCCGAGAGCGGCTTGTCCGCCTGTCGGCTTTCCTAATTTGGCTCTGATCGGGACGGATGCCGCGACCCGCTCCGAAATTTCTTCTCTTTCCCATTGGGCCATGCCCGCGATCATGGTATAGAAAAGCCTTCCGGCAGGGGAGGAAGTGTCGATGGCCTCTTGAAGAGAGATCAGGTCGGCGTTGTGCTGGCGGAAAATGTCGGCGAATTCGAGCAATTCTTTGGTATTTCGGGCAAGCCGGGCAAGCTTTGAAAAAATCAGGCCCGTGATATGGCCGGATTTGATATGATCGAGCATTTTCTGGGTCTCGGGATGACCCATGACCGACTTCCCGCTGACCGCCTCTAAATGATATATCTCTTTGACTTGCCAGCCTTTGGATTCGGCGTAGTATAGGGCGCGCTTCTCATGGTGCTCCGGGCTTTCGCCCCTGGCCTGGTCTTCGGTCGAGACCCGAATCCAAATGCCGACTGGCTTTTGCTGCTCCATCTGATTTACCCCTGCAATTTAGATATTTTATCACAATCATCAATGCGGTGAGGCAAATTAATAAGAGCGGTTGCTATTGAAATATGGATTTGTAACATATAAATTAAAGAAGCGGTTCGGAAGGATGAATTTTGTTTAAAGCATATAAAAAATATCCTTGCCCTAAGTGGTACGATTTATTTATAACTTGCCATACGCATGGCTGGATTAATCTTGCTCCGTTCTCTTGGGATGAAACAAGTGGCCGCTTGGAATTTCCTCTTTTCATTGACAGCCAAACCGTCGATGTTTCGATTCATCAAGATAATCGCTCTATTCAAGCAGTAATTTGCTCTGAAAAGAGAATCAACTCAAATTCCATAAAACGACTAGATGCTGTGCTGGCTCGGATTC
>Ga0315281_10001862_pt1 | contig 31333 bp, 37 predicted proteins | sample YL17G07_0_MG_FD_204540 | JGI IMG/M metagenome (GOLD analysis project Ga0315281, IMG submission 204540) | Sediment microbial communities from Yellowstone Lake, YNP, Wyoming, USA - YL17G07_0 | ecosystem: Environmental > Aquatic > Freshwater > Lake > Sediment | place: USA: Wyoming | collected...
AGAACGGGATTACCGTAAAAAAGCTTCAGGTATCCGTTCCCATGGGAAACCGAAAACTTCTCCCCTAGAAGGAGAAGGAGAAGGAGAAGAAGATTTAAAAGAAAAAAATATAAAAAAAGAAAGTGTGGAGCCACTTGAGGATAAACCAATTCCAGATTTGGACTTTATAAAATCCGTCCTCGAAAACCTGAACGCGGTTTCCGGCAAAAAATATACTCACAAAAACGCCGCGAATTGCGAACATATCCGGGCGCGAAAAAACGAGGGCGCGACACTTGATAATTTTTATGAGGTCAACCGGAAGCAGGCATTGCGGTGGCTTGGCGGTGATATGGAGAAATATCTTCGACCGTCAACGCTTTACCTTCCCTCAAAATTCGAGGGGTACCTGAACGCGCCGGAAAAACAGGGAAACCCAGCTTTGCGTGATTACCCGGAATCGAATCCAAACGATTCAGCGATGTTGAAAACAATAAAATCCCGCATAGCAAAACAGGTTTTACCTGAAAGTTTTGCAACGTGGTTCGCGCCGTTGAGCGACACCCCAGCCGGGGATCGTAACGGGCAAGCGTTTGAATTACTTGTTCCAAACGAGTTTTTCAAAAAATATCTTACTGAAAATTATTTAGAATTAATCGAAAATAGCGTTGAGACGGTTACGGGAATAAAGAAAAAGGTGATTTTAACCTCCTTAGAACACTTGCCCGTCAAACCACCCGTGCAGGCCGCTAAGGAGACGGGAACCATTCAAGCTAGGTGTGGTGCAAGCGGGCGCAAATAGCCGGTTGGCGGCGATTTGGCGAAGCCTGAACATAAATTAAAGTGAAAACGTGGGGGTTAAAATGCGAGAGGATGAAACGCGAAGGAGTTGGCAAGTGGTTGATGGGCCGGTAATCCCTGTGGAGGTGCGGTGCGGGGACTGTAATCTATGCCTCTACCATAGAGGGGAAACAGGCGCGTGCAGTGTTCCAGTCCCAGATAGCGTGGGAAGCGATAACGGTATGTGTGACGCCAATTTAACCGAGTGGAGAGTATGCGGGTTTTATCAAGAAAAGAAACCAGAGGAGGATTTGCCGTGACTAGAAGTGGGATAGCTATAAAAATTAACGAGGCGACCGGTCGGCCTGTGCGCAGGTGCAGAGAGTATCTAGACTGCGTATTGCGCAACATCCGGCAGGAGCTGGCCGCTGGCGGCGTGGTTGTGATCCGCGGGTTTGGTGAACTGTCCGTTGTGGACAAAGCGGCACGGGTTGGACGAAATCCCAAGACTGGTAGCCAAGTTATTATCAAAGCGCGGCGGCGCGTCAGGATGAAAATCAGCCGAACTTGGAAAAATGCAATGGCAAATAATCTTTGGAGAAAACCAAATGACTGACGAAACAATCATGGCTGAACGCGCCGCATTGTACGGCGATGCTGGAAAAATGTATATGACAAGCGAGAGGATGACAAACCATCTGCGCCGATTTTGTAACGGGGATACGCCGATGGAGGACGCGGATAAATGGTATGCGACGTTAGGCATGATGTCAAAAGTCATATCTAAGATTGTGAGAATCGGTGCCAACCCCCGGCATCTAGATAGTTATGCGGACGCGAGAAATTATCTGACGCTGATAGAACGGTTATGGGCGGATAACACGGGGAACAAAGCGACGGGAACACCTCATGACAAGCAACCTTGAAAGCTTATTCCTATTTCAAGTCAAAGCCGCAACGCTTCCAATGCCGATGCTTGAATTCTCGTTTAACGCGGATGAGAACTGGAAATCGCCAACAGGCAGGGTGAAGCGGCCCCGATTCGACTTTGCTTGGCCTGACCCGTTTATCAGGATCGCCGCTGAGATTGAGGGCGGTAGCTGGAGCGGCGGACGGCATACGCGCGGCAAGGGGTTCGAGGAGGACTGTAAAAAATATAACCAAGCGCAATTGCAGGGCTGGACTGTCTATCGTTTTACAGCGGGGATGGTAAAGAGCGGCGACGCTTTACAAACGATTGAAAGGGCTATCAAGGGAAGGCTAAAAACCCAATGAAAACCCCTTTTACATATTTCGGCGGGAAATCAACCATTGCCAAAATTGTCTGGGACGCGCTGGGGCCGGTAAGCCAGTACATTGAACCGTTTTTCGGTTCTGGCGCGGTGTTGCTCAACCGCCCAGAATCTCACAACAAACAGTATGAGATCATAAATGACAAAGATGGTTTTGTCGCAAACGTATGGCGTTCTTTACAGGCGAATCCTGATGAAGTGGCGAAGCATTGCGACAAACCAGTCAACCACGCAGATTTAAATGCCATCCGCAAATACTTGATCGGTGAAGAGGAAAATTTATTGCAAAAGTTGGAGCTGGATGCGGATTGGTACGACGCAAAAGCGGCCGGCAGGTGGATATGGGCCGCCTCGTGCTGGATAGGTTCGGGGCTTACTCGCAAAACGTCAATACCTGATGTATCTTGCAATATAGGCGTTCATTCTGGAGGCCAGGTACCTAATTTAACTCACAATAGAGGCGTTAATTCCGGAGGCAAAAGACCTCATTTAACTCGCAATCAAGGCGTTAATTCTGGAGGCAAGATACCTAACTTGGGTTGTAATATAGGTGTCCAAGAACCGTATAATCTGGCTATCTACGATTGGTTTCGGTTATTGTCAGAAAGGCTTCGGTATGTCAAGGTGGTTTGCGGGGACTGGAATCGTGTTTGCGGGGGCAACTGGCAAAACGGCAATGGTGTCGTTGGAATATTTTTTGACCCGCCTTATGCCGTCGAACAACGCGACAAGGTTTATCACCACGATTCCTACGACGTGGCTCTTGAAGTTGAAAAGTGGTGCTTGGTTCGCGGCGGATTGCCTGACTACCGGATCGTGTGCGCTGGCTATGAGGGCGAATACCCGTCTCTGGAAAATGCCGGATGGTCGAAAGTTGAATGGTCAGCGGTAGGCGGATATGCAAACTTAGGGTCGGCGGAAAACGAAAACCGCCACGCCGAAAGATTGTGGATGTCGCCGAACTGCGTCGGGAATTCCGCGCAATTGGATTTGTTTGCGTAAAATAAATAATTGATTCAGGGGGGGGTATGACCGAAAGACATTGGGTTTTGCAAGCTAAAGTAAATAATGCATGGGTAACATATCATTGCATGTTTGCTACTAAAAAGAAAGCCAATGAGCAGTTTAAAATAGCAAAGTCAGCCGCAAAATTAAAACCATTAGCCTGTGTAAAACTCCGGGTGGTGGAACTCGTTATAAAAGCAAAGAAGCTTGGGAAAGGTCAATAACTCCATACCCACGGACGCGGGCGTTTGAGTTCAGGTGAATCCGCGGCATCGTCTAAATGGATAAATCTTTTATTATGGTCTCCCCTCTGGCTGACGCCCATGCCCGTAAACGCCATTCTGGAGGCTATGCGGATCAGCCTGTATGAGTCCATGCCACAGACCATGATATCCACGGCGTGGCCTACACAGTGGACGCTATTGGTTTCCCCGCCAACTGCCGCATTGTGGCTTGGGCAACGATACCCCGATGATATATTCAGAGGCTTGCCAAACAGACCCCCCAGAACATCGACGATAGCCACGAATTCCGCCGACATTTTAGATTCGCCGCAACACGGGCAGGCCAGTTTTTTGGCATCCATTCAATGCCCCCCTGTTATTTTAGAGTATAAGTGAGCTATGCCAGACGCAACCCCGCCGCCCATTATTCCCGTTACCCATTTGATAATAGTCAATCCGGTTTTCATTTCATTCGTGTCCGCAACCAAGCCGCCGCGCCCATCGCCTATCAGCATCACGTCATGTTTTTTGCTTAGATCGACTACGGTGCCTAGCAACGCGGCCTGATTAATTAAAAGCTCGCGCAGTTCGGCATGCCGTTCCTTGCTCTCGTCCGCTATTGCGTAAATCTTGCTTTCAAACCCCTTGACCCTAGCCTCAAACTGGTCAAAAGCTTTGTCGCAATCACTATGAGTCATCCAGTCTACCCGGCGTTCCTCAGCCATAGAATTTTCCTTACCTGTCCAAGTCGAATAACGCGTCAACAATCCCCGGTTGCTGAACGTCGCCAAGAAGCACATCAAGAACCGCCTGTTTGAGTTGAGGCAGAGTGGACGCGCCGTTTATTTTTGCTTTTACCCGCGCTTCGACAACTGCCTTGCTTGGATTATTGGCGCGGAATCTGTCTTTTTTTTGCGCCTTGTCCTCGTTTTCAGGATGATATCTTCTTTCCAGTCCCGCCATATTCCCTCCTATTTGTAGTTTAATCCGAGTGCATGGAGTTCGTAGGATTCGCCCGTAGTGGTTTGCCTGATTCTGACTTTCGGGCTTGTCCCGGACGGCTGGCCCGTCACGGTAACCTGCGCCAGTTTAGCCGTCGTGCCGTCCGCAAGCGTGTCGTCTATGTCCCACGTCGCGACTGCCGTATAGGTAGTCCCCGCATCGCGCGAAACTTCATACACCAACGAAGACCCGCTGACACGCTTTTCGATTATTTCCACAACCAAGGTTGCCGGAGCAGACGCCGGAACCGGGGGCATAGAGGTTCCGCCGAACACTCTGGAGACCAGCGATATTGCCGAGGACACGGCGTCATAATTTATGCGCGTCTGATCGACCTGCGGATTGTTCGTGTTGACCGTGGAATACAAGATCGGCACGATTCCCGCTTTGCCCGTGGGAACGGCGAGCGAGGCATCCATTGACTGGATAAGCACCGCGCTGGTCATCCGGTTTGCGGCAAGAGTTAAAGCCTGCCTGATAGCCCCCGCCAGCGTGTTGATCGTTGTATTGGTCAAGGTCTCGCTACCGTAGGTGGCGTTCGAATTATACTGCCACGTTCCGGCGGTGTTGATTACGACCTTGCGGTAAGTTCCGGTTGTAACTTCATGCGCCCCAAGTTCCGTAGTCGCGCCCCACGCCGTGATTGCCGTTTTAAATACCAGATACCAAACATTCGCGCTGTTCAGTGTTTCTGTTTTGGCAAACGAGTTAACGTCGCTCCATGCCGAAACAGCCGCAAGATTCGCGAAAGTGGGGATTACCGGCACATATTCATTGATCACGTTTACCGAAGAACCTTGATAAACTTTTAAGAAGGTTATCCCGTCCGATACCCATGAGTTGTTGTTGTTTCTGCGGCCTGTTGTGTATGTGGCTGGGCCGTCCGTCACAAAATAATTCGTCGCATCGTTTCCCCCGTCTCTTGTAAAAACCACAATATAATAATTGTTTGCCGTGAGTGTATATGGTGTGGGAAAAGTAATCGTGGTTTCCACGAATGAGGTTGTCAACGCCGTGCCAGCTATCGAAGTGGCAGTTGCCAAAGCCGCTCCCGTGGGCATCCCCCCAGCCGCTGTTGGCGTGGTGGTCGCAAATAACGACGCAATAAAATTATCAGTGGGCGATGCGACTTTCTTGAGTGTTATTTTAATCGAAGATATGGCGGGGGTCGTCGTAACTTGAAACTCTTGTCCCCAAGCTTGTTTGTTATTATTTGTTCCGCCATAAAGCGAATTATTATTATCAGCCGCGGAAGTCCCGGTAATGTCAACCGTCAACGTCGTGCTATTCGCCGTTCCAAGTTTTGCCACGCCGGAGGCAATTTGGAAGCTCCGCAAAGTCCACGCGGAATTTGACGCGGTCAACCCATGCCCAGCCACAAGCACAACGTGCGTCGAATCAGTGTATGTTGCGATTACCGCGCTGTTGGAGGGGTTGAATGGATTCTCCGGCGAGAACCGCATCCCCACGGCGTTCGCGGGGAATGTCCCAGCCGTGATCGTGATGGTGTTTGTGGCAATAGTCGCCGTCGTGCCGGGGTAATCGTAGGTTTCGTGATTCGCTTCCGTCGTAAAGTCCTGATCGGAATTCAAACCGGTGCTTCCGGGGGTATTCTTCCAAAGCTTATTCGTATTATCGTGGGTATTGCCGGTGGAATTGGTCAAGTCAATACCCGTATTATTCTGCGTGGAGCCATCTTGGAACTTATCAGCAAAACCGTCAATCGTGTTCGCCACGTAGGCGGAATGATCGGATAATCTACGCACGTTCAGGAGGAAGACGTTGGCAGTATTTATATTGACTTGGGCTGATTCCGATTGGCTCCCGCCATACAGCAAAATAAACGCGTCCGCCACGGAATCATAAATCAATTCGTATGAACCATTAGCCTCGATGTCGCCTGACGACAGCGTAACTATCCCGGCCCCGGCAAACTTCTTTATGGTCTTCGCGCCCAAACCGGAAATATTGCCGGTTGCTGAAGCGGTGTTGGCAAAGTTTGCTTTTATAAAGTAGTGATTCCCATTTACGTACGCGCCCAGCGGGACGCTCGGAGTAATGACATAAGCGTTTGCCGATCCAGTGGTCAAAACGTAGGAAGACCCCGATGCCGCCGCCGCTTGCGCCGCCGCCGCGCTTGTGTTGGCGGTCGTTTTATCAGCCGCCACGATCGCCTTGTCCGCCGCAACCGTGTTCATATCGGCTATTACAATCGCCTTGTCCGCCGCTACCGTGGCTTTATCCGCCGCTACCGTGGCAGTATCCGCAACTACCGTCGCCTTGTCAGCGGCTACCGTCGCCTTGTCCGCCGCTACCGTCGCCTTGTCAGCGGCTACCGTCGCCGTGTTTGCCGCCGCTTCAGCGGCTTTAGTCGTGGCGATGGCGGCCTGAGCCGTTGCGGTTGCGGCATCGGCGGCAATTGCCGGGCCGGGGTCTGCAATATATTTAAAAAACGTCAAGCTTCCCGAAGTCGCCAGTTGAAGTGTTTGGCCTGCGATTGTCGTCGGGGTGTCTTTTATAAAAGGCGGTGTCGATGCGGAAGTCGAAGTTAATTTTAACGACCTGTTAAGTTCCTCTTTTAATTGTTGCGCCGCCATCATGTTTTTATCCAAGCCGTTTTCCAGCGACGATGCCGGGAGCGCGTCATTCTCGACCAAGTCTATGGTCTGCGTCAAAGCCACCACGCGGTTTATCAAAACCGTATCGCCAGCGGTAACGTAAGAACTGTTTATGGATACAGACCCACCGTTTTCGTTGCCAACGCCAGAAACGGAATAATGCGTATCGAGCGTTTTCGATACTCCGTTTATATATAGGACGATTTCCGATGAGGCCAATATCTTAAACGAAAACCCGTAAACATAAACACCTGCCGTCGCGGTGTAAGAAATCTTGGTTGTTGTGGATGAAATCGTCATTGTTGCGCCTCTTTATTGGGGGGTTTTAAACTTTCTTCATAAAACTGCCTCCTCGCAATCCTCGTTTTGTCCAAATCAGGGAACTCAACAAACATCTGTTTTCTTGCGGATTGCCTATACATTGTGATAACCTTGCCTATCATTAATATTTTCATTTGGTCGGAAGCATTTTTATATTCATCGGTTTTAATACTTTCATCCAGTTGTATTTTTGCCGGTTTCCCAGCCAGTTCAGCAAGCCTATTATGTTGAGTCGGCGTTAGTTCAATTCCGTCTATTGTCTTCCCCGGTTTTTTCAGTGCCATCTCAAGCCGGACTATTTCAGTATTTATATTGTAAGCTTTGTCCTTTTCTCCAACGCTTTTGAATACCGGTAAAATAACGTTTGCCATTATATGCGGAGGAACCTTCTCGCCCCATAAATCCAATTTTGGCGGCAAGCTGGAAGAAAGGCCGGGGATTTTTGATTTCATAGCCGAAGTTATATCCGTTATATATCTCAGGTCAGGATCGACAAGTTTGGCAACCTGTCCTGAGACGGCTGGCACTAACGATGCCGCGAATTGTTTTGAAAACGATTCACCCGCGCCGGGCTTCAATGCCAAGGCTTCCATCGCGCCCATAAGCCCCATCAATGAACTTTTCTGGGTTATGTTTTTCGCGACAACCAGAGCGTATTTTTCCATCGTCTTTTCAATTTCTTCGCTGGTTTGTTCATCGAGATCACCGCTTTCCGACTCGTTCACGATTTCCGCTAAATCTCCGGCAACGCTAAGAAATGTTGCAATAGGGTCTAAACGCGAGAGGCCATAATATACTTTTTCTCCCGCCTTGTTTGCCAAAACCAACGAATAAGGCCGCCAGCCGGTTCGCAATAAAGCTTCTTTCTGGGCCGCGTCTCGAGGCCCGCCGCCGGTGATTTTCCCATCAAGAGCCAGCTGGTAAAAGTAAAAAGACAGCGCGGAGCCTGTTATTACCTTGGCTAACGCCAAATCTCCATCCGCACCGCCTTTTGCTATGCGCGCCCTTGTGCTTGACAAGAACAAGGCGAGCGGGGTTCGCTCAAAAAACTCCTTCAAGATATTTATCGGGACGGTCAAAAATGGGGCACCAAATTTTAAATATAGATGCTCATTTGTCGCCTTTTTAAAGGTTCCCATTAAACCGGTTAGGCTGTTAGAGAACGCCGCTTTATCGCCGGCCACTTTTGCGTTCTTTTGCAGTAGCGGCGGCGGCGCGTCGATTATCTGTTGAATTCTCTTAGCTAAATCTTCCCCGATCCGGTTTTCAGACAAGGCTTTGCGCGTCGCGAGAGCGGTAAGCTCCGCTTTGTAGCCCATATATTTGTATAATTCGTCAACCGACATCAAGCCGCGCCCCGGCAGTCGCAGCATAGTACCAAATAAATCCACGAGTACCCCCGGCCACGATCCCGGATTAAGTTGCAGGTTTTCGGCAGTCCAAGTGTAGGTATAACTTTCAGGGTTTGAAAACTGGCCGGAGGGCTTGCCTGTCTTCCACGCCTTCCGTAACAGTAATAAACCATCGGGAATTGCCTTTGCCATGCCATACACATAGGCGGTTGCTTCTGACAAAGAAACCCCTTCGTCGGCTCCAAATTGCCCTGCCACCTTACGTCCAGCACCAGCGGCGTATCGTTCTATAACGTTTAACATCACGAGCAACGGGCTTCCTAAAAAATTTGTGATGAGTGTAGACGTTGAGGATAATAAAGAAAAGTAATAATATTCAAGTAAATATGCCCAGAAATTTGGTCTTTTGGCGGCCTGATTCATAAAGAATTCCCGCTCCGCTTGGTCGCTTAATGACGAAAATCTTTTAATGAGTTCTTCTGGCGTTATTTTTGCGCCCGCCATTTCAGCCAAATCGTTTTTTAGAAGCTCCGGTATTGTATTTAGATTGTTTATCATTTCATTAGACATCCCCGGTGGGAACGATCCCGGCACGTCAATTCTTCGTGTCGCTAACCCAGTGGAAAAGCCACTGCTAAATTCTTTGTTATGAGTTCCCAGAGCTTTGGTTATTGCAAATTGCCGCATAAACGCCATACTATCTTCCGGGCTTTTTGTGATTTCGAAAATTCTAGCTAATCGGACTTGTTCTAGCACGGATGAGGCTTGTAATATCCGTGTCGCAAGTTGCTGTTTTATCAAATTATCGAATATCGCTTTAGGATTGCGCGCCAACGCTTTTTGCAATGTCTCTGGAAAATCCTTGCCAATCATGGTTACTACCGAAGATACGATATCATTAAACTCTCGCGCTGGATTTCCCGCCGCAATTTCACCGCTAAGTATTTTGTGGATATCGACTTTCGCTGATTCCAAATTACCCAAGGTCTTGATTTTTCCCCAATCGATGGATAGGCCCCCAATGTCCACTGGCTGTCCTTCAATATTGATAAACGTGGGGGTTTTCGGGACTGCGGCTGGCGTGGGTTTTTTCGGGCCTACGGCTCCGCGTTCATTTTGTAATACCTTGAAAGCCCCCGCTTTATTCAATAATTTAAACGACTTCAGAATCCCCTCGATCCCCGCCACCATCCCAGCACCTTCCAAGGCTTTTTTAAGCTTGGCAGTGGCAATAGAGTCCTCTGGATTCGAAGCCAGATAAGTGTCGATGGCGGATTGTAATTCAGGGTGTCCGCTGGATATCGCGCTGACCATATTAAAAAAGCCGGGTTCTCTTGGGTTAAAAGCAATACCCTCAACCAACGCCTGTGCCGCCATTGCCTTTGTTATGGAGTTGAGTCCGCCGACTGCCTTTGAAGCTGGAATCAGGGCTATCGCGCCTTGGCTGATGCGACGCACCACCTCCCCGACTGGACCTCCTGCGTGTTGAACTTCAGGGATGTTAACCCTGACTGGGCCGCCCATCAACTTATCGGTTAAAAATTTGTCGATGTCTTTTAGCGTCTCTGAATTGTCTCGAATCCAATTCATCCCTTGGTTAATGGCTGTCCCTGACTCAACGACAGCGTCCCTAACGCCACCACCAATCTGGCCCGGTAGGGACTTAACGACATCCATCGCGCCTTCTTGTTGTGGTTGCGTCTGGCGCGGTGGCTGGCTTTGTGGTTGCGGGTTTTCATCATATAGATGACGTCTGCTCTCGATATAAACATCATCAGGCGAATCATCAAGCGAATCATCAGTCGGCGGCGCAGGCGGCGGCGCGGGCGCGGTCTCGGACTCAGGCGGGGGCGCAATCTCGGTCTCGGGCGCGGGCGCAACATGATCACGAATTTCATGGCCTGTCGCGTTAGGGCCGTCCCCTTTTGGCGGAGGTGGCCCTTTAAACAACCTTATACGCCCGTCAACCGGCTCTGTCGCTATGTTCGCATTATCAGTCTTTGCCGGGGACGCAGGGAATAACGGCTTGCTTGCGTCGCCTGTTGTTACGTCTTGGTTAGGTTTTTTCATTTTTTAAACTCTTGCGTAGGCCAACCCATGTCCTTGAATATGTTGGAAATATATCGTTGCGTTGCTGGCGGAAGCTTCTTATATATCACGCTATGCGTATTTTTATGCGCATCGGGTAACATCATTACCATTTCGTCCAAATTGCCTAACCCCCAATTATAGGCGGCTAAAGCCTTAAACATGTCATCCTTATATCTAGTCATCAACGTCGAAAGGTATCCAGTTCCTAAATTAATGTTGTCTGAAGGATTAAATAAATCATGTGTCTTATACCCGTGTTTCCCGGCTTGCTCAGCAGCCGTCTTTGGCAGCACCTGCATCAACCCTTCCGCGCCTTTTTCGCTTACTATGTTTGGGTCCCAACCACTTTCCCTTGTTATCATGGAGTATATAAGTTTTGGGTTAACCTTATGCTTTTCGGAAGCTACTTTTATAATTTTATCATACTTTAGCGTGGCACTAGAAGACGCGCGCGCGGACGGAACTACCGGCGCGACAGCGGCAGGGGAGGCAGACCCGGGTACCTTGGTTGTGGGTTCGCCTTCTTGCCAAAACGGGTTCTTACCCTCTTCTATGCGTTTTCTTGCATGTTTAATCGCTATGTCAGCAATCTCTTTCGTGATTTTCCCGCCATGCACCAAATGGTCTAACTGCTCTTTGCTTAAACCCGGCACTATCGCTGGTATTAAAATTTCATTCCCAAATTTATCCTTGAGGTCGGATGTCGTGAAGCTTTTTTCTGTTACATCAAACGTATTGCCGTTTTCTATGTATCGTAGCGGCCCATAATATCCCCGGCCTTTTTGCGTACCATCTTCCCGGGGGCCATAATCCGGCGCATTGGTCGTAGGAGCAGAAGACGCGGATTGAGGGGGCGATGTGCCAACTTTTCCGGGAGCGGATTTAGTTGAATTTTGTTTTGACAAATTCTCAGTAGGCACAGGCGCCGCCGTGGGTGCGATCGCGAGTGGAGGCACGGACACGGGTTGAGGTACCGTCGCGGGCTGGGACGCGGGCGCGGTCGCTGGCTGGGGCGCGGGCGTGGGTGCGGGTAGAGCTACCGGCGCGGGGGCGGGTTGAGGTACCGGCGCGGGTGCGGCCCTTCTTGCGATCTCTGCTTTGATGCTATTCTGCAATTTTGCATCACCAACCCCCTTTTCGCTTGCCATTGCCAAGACCTTGTCAGTGGTGTTTTCCGGGGTGGCTCTCCCCGATAACAAGTCTAATACCGACAATTCGTCCGGGTAGATGTTAGGATGTTGATTGTAAAAGTTGTAAAGGTTGTCAGCCGCGGGTTTATTCTTTTGCGCAAGTTCCGAAAGCATAGAGAAAATTTGCTCGGAAATCCCGGGAACTTTCGGGGGTACAGGGGGTGTGGTTTTCGGCGCGGGGTGCTCTAATCGGTCGAGACCCTGTGTGTTAAGGGGAGTAGGGGGCTGGAGGAAACTCCCGGTGTCATTGGTCAGTTTTTCAGCTGTGTCCCGTAGTGCACGTACGTCTTTTTTTTGCTTTGCGTCCCTTTCTTCGTCTTCCTGCTTACCCCTCGTGGTCAATGAGAAGTTTCCGCTGGTATCGACGGTGAAAATTTTATGTTTAAATGCGGGAGAATTATTTATCTCATTAAAAGCATCTTGTGCGGTTTTGCCTTTATCTACTAATTCAGAGTACCATTGTTGGGCTTGGTTATACTCCATCAGCCTTGCTTCGGGCGTTACTTCGAACGGTCCTCTTACAAAAAGGTCTTTTATTCTTTTCGCGTACAATTTAAATTGCTCTGACTTGAGGCCATTGATAGCAACTGTAACGCGCTTTATAAGCTTTGTGGCGTCGGCACCATTGATTTGCCCACTTGCGTGCGCCTGTAATATCGTCTCTCTGATTGGGTAATCTACCGGTAGTTCGCTCGACAATATGCCTGAAATCGCTGTTTCAATTACCAGTATTCTTTTTGGATTGGATTTTGCTGTTAAGTCATCCTCGCTTTTGTGGAGTTCAGAAACCAAGGCATCATATTGTTCCCTCGATATGGCTTGCGATTGCATAGCTTGGTTAAGCGTGGATCGCAACGCATCTTCAGCAGTCTTTAACTTTTTTTCTTTCGCATCTTGTCCGGCGAAGTCGTAAGTATCCACCGCGCCCATCTTTTCTTTTTGAAATTCCGCGATGGCGCTTAAGAACTTCACGGTTTTACTTTCCTGCCCTGCCTTGCGGAGCTTTTCCTCTTTTACGTCTAAATGTGATTCGTTAGTTATGATATGCCGCAATTGCTCATAGTAATGGGTTTGGGCCATTTGCGACAGTTCGGCGGATTTGACAGGATCGTTAAGCTGATAAACAACACCGTCTTTAATGTCTGTACTTAATTTGTTAAATTTTTCTTCAAGTAATTTTAAATTATTTATGGTGGAAAATTCGGTAATTCCCTCTATAATGTAAGCTCGCGCCAAGCTTGCATCCAGTTTTCTTAATTCTGCGTCGGCTCTTTCCGGAGTATAAACACGGGTTTTTACCGCGCGATCAAAAACTATTTTTCTTTCCTCAAACAAATGGCCTTGTTTGACCGGGTCTTTCTCTGCAAAAATTTCTTCATTTAACCTTGCCGCGAATTGATCTGTTATAGCCATCGTGGTTTGTATATCTAATGCCGTTTGCTGGTGTAGCACGTGGACAAAAAGGGGGGCGGCGGCGTCGTCCAGGGCCTTCTTTAGCGTGAGTACGCTATGCGTAGACCCCTTGTATTCTTTGACTATATTCCGCCCTAAATCGGTCAAGCGAGCCTCAAAATCTTTCGCATAGGTATCGGGATTGCCGTTTTTCAACAAGTCATCCGTTATCTGTTCCGCGCCAATTTTAAAATTATAGAGATCACTATGTAGTCTTGCCGTGTCTTTAGCGTCTCTTACGTCGATGCCGATTTCATAGATTTTGTTAGCCGCTTTCTCCACTCCCACGCCAAACCCTCCCATGGCGTTAGACACCTGCGAAAACGCCACAGGGTCGGCATTGGCGGTGAATGGGATCACGTTGAGCGGAACGTTGCCAGTCCCCGGATTTTGCAGGGGAACTCCGCCTGCGCCGCCTTCAGTTGATAATGGTAGGATGTTTGCCATTATATTTTACTCGCTCCGTACGCAACGCCAGCCCCGCCTGTTAACAAAGCGGTTGCGGCCCCGATATCTCCTGCTGATCTGGCTTGAGAACCAGATAATTTAGCCAGACCAGCCGCGCTCGTATAATTGAGTGCCTTGATATTGCCTTCCTGAATCTGCTGTAATCCAAGATTTTTATTCTTGTTGGATTCTATGCCGCCCATATAAAGAGCCAGATTGCCTTTATTTTGCATGGTTGCGGCGGAAACATAGCCCGTATGCAGGATATTCCGTTCACTCATGTCGCTGTAATACGCGTCCATCGCATCAACCAGCAGAGGCGACCCCATACCGACATCCACACCGCTTGACGACATCTTAACCATGTTTCGCGCCCTTGTTTGCATGTCCTTGGTGGATTGCAACTTGGCATCGAACTGGGCTTTTGCAACAGCGGCAGTCGCCTCGCGTCCATACATATCCGCGTTATAACGCTGTATCGTCATCGCGTTAGCGGCTTCATCTTCATAAAATTTCTGATTTTGTTTCGCGACGTATTCCGACTGACGGGCGTTGTTTTCCATCACCTGCGCATTGTATTCATACGCGCGCTGTTGATCCCGACCCGCTTTCGCGCTTCCGACGGCCTGCATTATGGTTCCCGCACCCAACAAACCAACCGCCGCCCCCATTAATCCCATTATAGCAACCTCGAGAACATTAAATGATCTTCCCGCAAGGGGCCGTAGTTTCTCAATCTAGACTCGAACTCAAATCCGCAAAACTCCACAAACCTGATCAACCGTGGAACGCCGCATATAACCGTCGCCTGAATTCTATGCAATCCCTTTTCCGCCGCAATAATCGCAAGCTTTTTCCTCACGCTCCTTGCGAAAAAAATCCCATGCGCTCCTATCAACGGAGTTCCGATTATCCAAGCGTGTCCAACTCCTTGCCATATTAAAGCCACACCGCCCACCGCTAATATCTCCCCGTTATAAAACCCCGTAAACGCCGGGCCTTTGTCCAGAATCTCTTGCGCGTATTCTGGGGTTTTATCTCTTATTTCCTTGTTTGGCTTTTCCCACAGCCTGCATTCCATCCCGGTTAAATGCTCGATCTTATAAGGCTCTATGGTGTACATAAAGGCTCTTACCGATTCTCGCAATTCACAAGATTATAATACATATTAATGGCTTTTGCACCAGTTCCAGCGAGATTTGTCGAGTCATGGGAAATGCCGATATAACCATACCCCGGCGTTTCAGAAAAAATATAACCCGTTGTCCCCACCTTGTTCGCGCTAAAATCTTCCGTGCCGTAAATCCGCTTGTCCCCGGTTCCGGGAAGTGTTGCGCTGGGAACTGGAAAACGCACGATAGACACGCTCTCGCTTGCCGCCGTGATCGTCCCGATATCATTGCTTCCCGAACTTGGCGAGGAAGTGGGGACAATAAAAATCTTGACACCGCATCCAGCGGCGTTTATTTGGGCGACGCTCCCCTTGTCGGAATCCACGCTGGATGAATCCCGGTAATGCGTCCAGCCTGCCGCTAAAAATGCAATCACAAAAAACAAGGCAATTCTTTTCATAGTCTGGCCCTTAATCGGTAATGGTTAATTCTGCCGTGATAGCCAGAATCGTTATTGGCAACGGTTGTGGTTGCGTGATCGTGATCGTTGCCACACTGCCCATATTTGAGACGGATTTTTTCCCCGTGAAAACGGGCGGTTCAGAATCCATCGGGTCTGACCCTCGCCGAAACGGCACGGTTTGACCGTTGATATTCAGGCCAAGCGACTGATATAAATCGACGGTAATTTTGTTAATTTGTTTTGCCCTGCCAACACTTGACCCATCAGGCATCTGCACTTCAGGTTCGAGTGTTATAATCTTCGGAGTGTAGCCTAGTCCGATATAGGCCGTCGCAACGGCCTTTGAGATAGTAACCGTCCCGGCGACGGAAACAACCTGTTCGGGGAATACCGCGCCATCGCCAACAATGTGCACGGTTTGTCCCACAAGATGCGTCAACCCCGTCAAAACAGTTGTCGCCACCCCTGAATATTTCAACCCTGAATCGACATGGATGGTCTTGTCCATATATTCAACATAGCGAACCGTTGACCCGTTTACGGTTCTTTTGACGGACAACCAAACCTCATCATTCAATCCGTCAACAGAGGGGATAATGGCGACACTTTCGACAACGGTTTCCGTGCCGCCCAAAGTATGCCGATGCCACGCAACAACCTCTTGATCACGTTCGTAGGTCATGCCAAGCAAAACCCCATCGGCTCTAACGCACCATAAAATTGAATCGGGTTCCTGCTGGTAATCCATATCGACAATCCCGCCAGCCGTGATATGCTCGGCGAGTATTGACATATCTGGCGACAGGTATTTGTCCGTCGTCAGGCTATATGCCATTTCCCTAACTTTTTGGTTTGACCTCTGCACGTACAAAACCGCCGCCCCCGCTTCAACCGGCCTTATGACATTGGAACCATAACGCGTTTGCTTGATGATTCGGACGTTTGTCGGCGTAACGGCTTCGCTTGAGCCGCCAGTCATTTTGAATTCCGCGCCCACCGTGCCGATCAATAAAACATCTTCGCCGATCATCCAACGAATAACATTGACTTGGTTGCTGGCAATGGTATATTCGAACCCCTCGTCAGCTAGCCCCGTGCCCTGCGCCATGTTCTCGAAAGACCCAGATTGCGAACTCCAGATCGTTTGCGGGCTGTTGTTGCTCCCGCCCCACAATAGCCGTTCCTCGAAAAAACAAACCGTGGCTGGATTTTTATTGTTGCCATCGACACCAACGCCAGCCGCGCCCGCGCAGAACGTGGCAGGGAATGACACCGCGCCAGTGAAAGATATCGTGGTCAACGTCCATGCGGTATGGCTGGTTCGCGTTATTTTTCGGGGCGCGTAGGATTTATGCGCTATGAAAAGCGTGTCGGCGGATTGCGTAACCTGCAATCCGAATAAATCGGCTTCCAAGTAAGGCGTGGAAATCTCAACGGGCGATCCCCCTGAAACGATCTGCCCATTGTCCTTGTAAAACCTGCAATACTGATCGCCAAATTCGATGATGTAGGCTTGCGTTACAGAGAACTCGAACGCAATCAGTTTCACTTTTTTTGAATTGGTTTTGACCCCCGCCACATAATGCGACCCGGCGCGGCCTGTCGCCGCCCCGTGCGGCAACGTCTGGAAATTCAGCATCGTGCCCAGCCCATTGCCGTACTTGCTGAAATCTGAACGCCTGCTAAGACGGGGAGAAAATTCGCCGCCTGTCAGGTTGTATTGGGTTTTATAAAACTTCGGCATTACAAGAATCTCGCGTTTTGGATATATTGGCTTGCCAAAGGCTGTTCGATTTGCGCTTGGAATTTTGCTTGCCCTTCTTGGGCATCCATGGACATGGCAAGGTCTTTATGGATTTGGTATGCGCGAAACAATTCCGCGGTAACTTTGACATCCCGCCTGATGGCGTAAGAAATCATATAGGCAAGGTAGAAAACCACCGCCGTGTAAAGCAGAGAGTCGTAATCGTTGGGGTCGGTGATTTTTTTTGCGTACAAGATTTCTATCCCCGACTCGTCCGCAAGCAGTTTCTTGCCCCTTATTTCATATTCCAATAAGTTCCCGCCCGTATTCTGAACCTTGAGAATCCGCAGGAGATTCGATGGCAACAGATATTCGTAACTCCATCCCATAATGGGAGTGGTTGAAAGCGGAGATAGAGCCGCCTCCGCCTTCGAGCTATTCCAATACCCGCCGTCGCGGATTACGCAATCGCGGCTGGTTTCATAGAATCGGTTGCACAACACCGCTTCATTGCTCGAATCGGAAAGGTCGGTAATGAAAGAGGCTCCAAGCAAGCCCAGAGCTTCATTGCAGATAGCCACGACTGATGCCATTCAATCCCCCAAAGTTAGTGTGCGCGTGAAACGGTCGGGAGTCCGCATAACGCGGACTCCCAATATCACGTTATGCCGCAACATAAAAAACAACGCCTGAAATCCATCCGGTGGTCGGGAATACCGCGCCCCCCACGGTGGCTTGCAATGTCATTTCTCCGGTTGTAACGTATCCGTTTTCGTTGCCAGCGTCGAAATTCGTCATTGCCGCGCTGGTCATGCTTTTCGCGGACTGGAACGCCGTCTGCGCCGCCACCACCGCCGTGCCTGAAGGCGTGGTGTGAGCCGGATAACCGAGGTCAATCGTAACCGAGGACATCGCTTTATTAAACATGGCGGAATTAGGCAAAATCCTCACTCCCGCCGGAATCTTGACAAGGTCAATCGTCGAGGCGATGGCAAGTGTCGATCCCGAAGCGTTGTTATAGTGAAAATACAGCCCAACCACCTTGTTAGCGTCGTAGGTTTTATTCAAAACCTGCGGAACCGCGTCCGCATTGGTAATCTGATCTGATTTAACGGCTGCCATATTTCTATCCTGCCTTTCTTGGGAAAAGTTTGTTTGTTATTCCTGACAATCGAACTGGACGATTTTTTCGTCTTCGATCCGGGTCGCGCCCATCGAGACAGAAACAAAAACCTGCGTGGCATAGTTCTTGCCCGGCATCCGGTCGATCTCGGTTTTGACGTCGCTCAAAACGGCGACGCCCATCGCGTTTTTCAGCCAGATGAAGCACTGTCGGTCGGAACCGGATTTTGTAAGCAGGTTCGAAACGCACCAGTTTATTCCAAGGGCAGAACCTACTTTGGCGGTTTTAAGAGCCTTCACGTCTTGATAATCAGCTGATGTTAATTTTATGTCGTTCAGCATATCCGTAACTTGCTTCGGCGAAATAACCCCGTAAATATCGGATTCGTCATCCAAGTCCTTCAATGACAGAACTTCAAGGGCCAGCAAAAGTTTCGAAAAGGTTGCGCCTGTGCCGCCAGCCGCGACGACTTGCGCCGCAGGCATGGCAACGGCTGTTGCCGTATCGTCAGAGTCAACGGAATAAGCATTGCCGTTCATAGCCGCGATAATAAGACTGTCTTTTTTCCGGTTAGCCGCCCAGACATACCCCTGCATATATGGATTGGTGGGATCGGCGATAGCCATAATCTTCTCTGGATTGTCGATCAATTCCGCGCCGTCATAGGTTTCGGTAACGACCCGGCGTCTGGAGTGGGGGGTATTGGTGTAAAGCGTGTCCCGCCCGCGTCCCGTCCGCTTGTTCATCGACACGGAGCCAAGCCGGTCGAAATAAGCTTTTGCCGCGCTTATATCAGGGTCTGTGCGGACTTTGTCAAAAAGCTTTGACGGTTTCTGCTGGGAAAGATGGATAAAGGTATCATGAAATTTGGTTCTAAAAGATTTATTGATTTCGTCTGACATGGCAACTCCTTCTGGTAAAATTGGTTAAAATTTTTACGAGAAGGTTTCCGCGCTGGGGCTTCTCCGGGTTTGCGTCCCGATGGATTACTTTGCGGCTTTCCCGCCAGCACCGGGCTTCAGGAGGTTTCCGGTCAAACTTTTGCCGCGCCGCGCCGGGTGCCTCGTTCAAGAGGCCGACACGGATACTATTGCGCCCGGACAATACGTCCATTCTGATTCAGGGTCGCAGTGCGCTTCATAAAAACTGCATCTATAATGCTCGATAGCAGGCGCAACAATCTTAGGCTTTGGAACCGGCCCCGGCTTTTTCCTGACGGAAACAGGTTCTTCCTCTTCTTGCAACGCCTCGTAAACTGGCTCGCATCTTTTGCATTCTGAGCATTTAACCATGTCATTCAGCCAGCTTGTAAAGTTGGTCTAGATAGTCCATTGATTCCTTGTGTTGCGGGTCTTTCCCATTCATGTATGCCTTGTTCAACCTGTGCTTTGGATCGCTCCGCACAGCGGCGATTTCCTTTTTCGCCGAGACGGAATCATGGAAATTCTGTTCAACGGTATTGCCCGCATGGTCGTTGGATTCCGACATTTTTCTGCTGATGTTGGCGAATAGCCGGATCATGCTGGGGTCATTCCCGTACCCCTTCGCATTTATATAATCGATATCTTTCTTGTCCGCGAACACACGCAAGACCTTTCGCGCCGCATCCAAATTATTTTTAAAGCCCCTCTCCCCCCATTCCTGCTTCAATTCTGCTTCGGCTTTGGCTTCAGCCTCTTTCCCAACCCGTTCATGCTCATAAAACGAATTGGCGGCGTATTTATTGTGGAAGTCCAGAGCCATCTTCAACTGGTCTTGCGTGAATCCCGCTTTGTGAGCCGCTATGGAAAACTCTTTTACGACGGGTTCGTTATATTGCACGGCGGACGGCATTTCAGGCTTGTCGTAGACGTAGCCTTCAGGTTTTTCCGGCCTCCCCAGTTTATTGTAAGTATCGTTTAAAAAAGCCTCCCTTTCCTCTGGCGTCGATTTTTCGTTGGGCAGTCTCACGGATGAACCTATAAACCGTGATTGGCTGACGTGTCCTTTCGCCAGCTCGTCAATCGACTTGTATTTCCCAAGCTCCTTCGCCCCGCGCAAATCTTCCGGCAAGTCGTCCAACCATGACGCCGTTTTTTCATGCTCTTCGGATTCTATCGCCGCATCCGCCGATAAAACGTCCTCCGCAACTCCGTCTTGATGTTCGTTATTTTCCATGTTCGATCCCCCCTTGGTTTAAAATAGATTCTCCGCGCTGTATATTATACTTTATCGCCAGATAAACCGCGCGGCATCCCTCGTTCCGCGCTGTTTCGTGTGGATCGCCGGTTATGTATGACGGAACGTCATGATATTCGCCGCGCAGGTAATCCAGCGCGACGGCTCCTTCCGGCGTTAAAAAAGCGCGATAAAAAGCCACTGCCACATTTTCGATTCTTTCCTTATGCTCGAGATTCAGATTGATTCGCTCTTCCGCCATCTCAAGCGTCATGCCCATCTCAACCAAATCTTCAACTTGCTTGCGGTTGCTGTCCACTCATGCTCTCCTTTAATAAACCCAACGCTGGCGCGGCTTTGCCAGCCCCCTCCGCGAGATTCATCATCTCCTGTTGCTGTTCCGCTTTCGCCTTGGCTTGCATCCGTTCCGCGCGAATACGTTCCACAATGGCCTTGTCTTTTATAAAATCCTTCGGAACTCCAAGGCGATCCGCGGAACCCGACGCTATTTTGTCGAAATCCACGATATCCAGAATTGACGGATCGGCTTGCATTCCCGGTATTATCACGGTTTGCAACCATTGCTGGGTTGACGTTACTTCATGGAGCAATTGCGCCCGCGCCATTTGCCCGATGAATTTCACGTCGATCTGATTCAGGCCGTGCAACGATTGGGGCGGCGGTGGAAACATGTTATCCCGCATCATCAAACCGAACGTCCGCAAAATCAGCGGCACGAGGACTTCGGTTTCAAACCGCGATATTGTCGGCCCCATCATGGTGTGTGTTTGCTGGCGGATGGCTTGAATCTCGGTCGCCGTCATATTGGATTTTTCAGGCAGGGATAGGCTGTCCGCGTAATAAGACTTGCGGATACTGGCGACAAGCCCTTCGACAGTCATCATTTCGGCTTGGATATTGCCGCTGAATTTCGCTTGCTGGACTTCCTTTGGGTCGATTGTCGGAATGAGTGCTCCGGGAACCCATTTATACGCCCCAATGATGTTCTTGTTACGCGTAAAAATCGGCGGATGGACTTCCAAGGCCCGCTGTGCCAGCCCCAATTGCTTCAGGCAATTCAGCATTTTAATTGGCGGCATGGCGATATCGCTCGGCCCGTGCCCGTAGTTTTCGCCGGTGGCCTTGTCAAACCGGCCTATCGCATAGGGGAATTCATGGTATCCGCCTTCCTCGCCAATGAACTCCTTGTCATCAAGAAAAATATTGCGCAATTCGTACGGCATGTTCTTCTTGTCCAGTTTGTCCTCGTTGTACTCCTTCCGCGGATAGACGCACCGCAGAAACGTAAACATGGTGTCCGGCGACGCTTCCAGCTTGCCGCTTATCTTTTCAGGCAGATCGTCCTTGCCAAACATCTGCATGGCTTGCCTTGCGCTCAATTCGTATTCCTCGAAGACCGTGTCGGCTATGCCGTTTATATCCTCGTCGAAAACAAACCGTCCCAGAGACTTTGATTTGTAAACAAGGGAACCCTGCTTGTCTTTATTGGATTCCGAGTAAATGCACATAGTGTGAAAGGAAGTGTAATCTAGATAAGTTTCGCCAATGACGCTGTAAAAATTGCTTTGATGCATCGTGAAAAACATTTTCCTCTCAACGTCCTGAAACCATCTTTTCACGTCGCCTTCGTCGCTAAATTGGGCAAACGGATTTCCGTCGGGTATTTGCAATCCGAACCATATTTCCGTCGCGGGGGTCAAGGCGTTTTGAATCGCATTGGCTAGAAGCCGCGAGGCGTCTGGCGCGGTGGAGTCGAACCGGTTCACGTCAAAGCGTTGCCCTTGATTGATGGGAGACGAGTCAACGCCCTGCTTTCTGGGCCGGACATAATCCCTGACGTTGCGGAAAAAAGGTTCGTACCGGATTCTCCGGCTTTTCAAAACTTCGTAACGCCTTATAAGTGCCGATGGAGTTTTTTCCATTTATGAACCTAAAGTTTTTTTGGTTAACAGAGTGTCTTTACTGGGATCGCCAAGTTGTGCGCCTATGATGTCAGTAGTGGAACCCGTCCGCCCCAGCCCCAGCAATCTTTTTTTCGCGCTTTCCCCTGAACCCGGTATAGGGTCTTGCACAAATTTCCCCGTGGCGGTTTGGCGCGGCGGCGGAGCTACCGGCGCGGGCGGGGGCGCGGGCGGGGACGGCGGCTGAACATAAACGGGAGCACTGGGGAAATACCTGATTTCTGGCGGCGGTCGCGGCGGCGCAGGCGGCGGCGGCGGCGGCACTAGATCAAAAGTATCGGAATCCCCTCTTTGGGCATATTTCACGCCGTGTCTAGCCTCCAACGCGCGCTTTGTTACTTTGAACTCCTCTAAGTTAATTTCATATTGTTGTGCCATGTATTCATCTATCGATCCCTTCTGGGGATTTTGAGCTGGCTGTGCAAAACCTAGCAAAGGCAAGTCGTCTATGCCGCCTGGCACCTCACGAACCGGTATGCTCTGAGGCCTGTAAATTTCCTGAGGCGGCCCTGCTGGCTCTGAGTAGCTTGGCGGCGATCCCATCACACCCCTCCGCCAAGAACTGGTTTTTTAGTTGGGGCTTCGTCTAAAAGACCTTCCCCCCCGGTCAACAATGTTTCCGCACGGCCTTTCCTTTTTGCCGACAGACTTTCCATTCTTTTTATTGTTTCATCCTCCGTGGGGTCTTTATACACCGGCGCGGGCGGGGGAGTTACGGGCGATGGAAGATACACAGTTTCAGGGGGCGAGTAGATATACTGCGGCGTCGGCGGCGGGTTATAAACTGGGGGCGACGCGCTTTTCCCTCCACCAAATAGACCTCCCATATTATTCCTTGAGTTTAATTGTTAAAACCGTTCATTCGCATATCGAATGGATTGAAATCGAGTTTATAGGGATCATCAGTCCCCGGTTGATATCCCTGAACTTGAATTGTCGCGCCGTTGTTCCCAACCATTTCCGCGAGCATCCTGCCAAAAAGCCCAAACGCATCGACTTGGTCATCATACCGCGCCGCCGGGAATCCAAGCAATTCCGCTTGGAATGCTGGCATCCACGGAGCATCGGCTGGGAAAAAGACCTTGCCCTGCGCCATCCTGCCGCGAATCGCCTGCGCCCGCGAAGATTTATCCATGTTCGAAACGAATGGTTTACGGTAGCAATAAGTCCGTGTTTCCTGTTCTTTCTTTTCTATAAATGGGCCGATGCTCTTATTAATCTGCCCGGCCTCGACACCCCATTCAACCGGCTTCCACCGTTTGACAAGCCCAACATAAGCGTCCATCCAAACCAATGGGTCGGTCTGCCCGCGCCACAAATCGAGGATGTATAAATTATCCAGTTCGTCAACCCCCGCCACGATATGAACCGTGTAATCGCCACCCTTGTCGGTAACGGCGTAATCCGAGGTCGCGTAGACAATCAGGTTTTCGGGAGTTTTGGTGTAAAACCTAAACCATTCCTTCAAGAAGAAATCTCCCGTGTCGGGGATCGGCAATCCTTGATACAGCGCGCTCCAGTTTCTGGCCCCCTGCGACCGGCGTTCCTGTTCGACCATTGCTGGCGAGTACCATTCAGGCCAGAGATATTCGCCGGGCTTCCTGCCCATCGGGTCATTTACTCTGGCAACCGCCGGAAGGTTCAGCACCTCCCACGTTTCACCGTCTCTGGATTGAATCAGCCCTGATTCCCCCGCATAATTCGCGGGTAATATTCTCCCTGCCAGATCGTCTTCATGCCAGCGGGTTTGAATGAGGATAATGAACGCGCTGGGCTTCATGCGGGTTCTCAAATCGCTCTTGTACCATTCCCAAACGCTGTTACGAACAATATCGCTATCGGCTTCTTTCCGGCTTTTCACGGGGTCGTCTATAATGGCTCCATCGGCGCGTTTGCCCGTAACGGACGAGTCCACGCCAACGGCGTAAAACTGCGACCCGTGCTTCCCTTCAGCATCGACAACCTGCCAGCTTTCAGCCGATTTCGAATCCGGTGCCAGCTTCAGGTCGAAAATATCGTAATATTCAGCCGATTTGACCACGTTTCTGACTTTCCTTGAAAACGACCGGGCCAATTCCTTGGCATGGGACGCGCTGATAATGCTATGTTTTGGATGTTGCCCAATGTAAAACCCCGGGAATGCTATGCTTGCATAGGTGGATTTTGCATAACCCGGCGGCATAAAAATCATCAGGCGGGTGTTTTTCCCGGAAGCCACGGCCTCAAGCTTTTCAATCATCAGCAGGTGGTGTTTCGCTGGCTTGTGCCCTATTATCTTCTCCGAGTATTCCGCTAACGACGTCCTCGACAGTTCCCTGTCTATCGCCGCTATCGCCGTTTCCAGCTCCAATTTCGTCTGCGCATGTTTGAGCAAGCCGTTTCAACTCCAAAAGTTTGTTTCGCGGAACGTTGCCTAACTGAATTGTCTGGTTAAACAGATTTATATCCCGCGCCGGAAACTGTGGTTTTTCTTTATCCATGTTCCATCCAAGCGTTTTTGCGAGTGAGCTAAAGGCTTCGATGGGGCTATACATTTTAACCGAGGTGGTGTTCACGCCGTTTCTATCCGTCGAGCATTTTATTTCGGCTATCGAAGCGCGCGCGGCGGATGACATAGACTTGAAATCCTTTGGGCGGTAATTGCCGTCAACCTCATCCAGAACCTCGTCGATTGTGGTTTGCGTGATGGCATACATCCGCCTTAAGGCGTTCTCCTTATTAATAACAAGTTTGTGTTCGGCTTTATCCCGTTCCTTCTTGATGATGTTGCTTATGACTGGATGTTTCAACAAGGTGGAGACGCGGACGCGGACGCCTTTTTCGCTATATCCGGCGCGTCTTGCCGCCGCCGCCGCGTTGTTAGGCGCGGCGAGGTACTCCGACACAAACCGCGCCTGCAAATGAGTTAAAGGGACTCTAGTTCCGCTTTTCATGTTAGCGGCCTATCAGCATCCGACGGTTTGAAACATGGCCTTGATCCCGGCGTCGGAACCCGTGATATTTGAAGAAGTGTGGGCAATCCCTATAAAATCGAACCCGCCGGTTGGGACGGTCGTGTTATCGACAATCGAGAAGTCAACGAAATACATGCCGCCGTCCTTGCCCATCGTGGTTGCCAAGTTCTTGTAATAAACGAAATCCGTGTCGGACGGGGTGGATTCGCTTCCGGTTTTGAGATAACCGAAGAAATCGATTGTCTCCGATGCGTATGAAATGGTTTTGGACGTAGTGGCGTTTGTCGAGGTCGAGCCGGAAACCCACGTTGTCTTTGGCTTGACGTGAATCAAAACGCCAGTGCAATTCCTGTCAATGGCCTTGGCTGTCGAAGCCACAGTGGAGTAAGGGCGCGTGTTCGACCCTGAATTGAGGTATGTTGAATCCTTCGTGGTCATCGGAGCGGACGCGAGGTTCCCGGCGGTGGTGTCGGTTTCGCGAAGCAATGCCCATCCCTTGAACATAGTCGCGTAAGAGCTTCCCGCCATAACCAAAGCCATGAATAGAACAGCGATAAAAATCTTGTTTTTTCTCATCTTAGTGATTCTCCTTTTGATGATATGGAACTGCTTTAACATTCGTTTTCGCATTCGCCTGAATGCGGTTCATTTATTATAATTGGGATATTTGCGAGGAGGTATTCCCACGACGGTTCCGCGACGGTTATTTCACGGTCGTTTATGGTGATGCCGCCGCAGGGTTTGAACCCTTGGGCGATGATCGGGAAAGCGAGCGAGATTGCATGGACAGCATCGTGTTGCGGGTAATTGAGATGCAGGACAACTCCCAAGGAGGGGTGGGGTTGCCACAATCCCGCCGCGAAAGCGGATTTAATCGAGGTGTTAGACGGTAGTCCGGCAGGAACTGCGTGGGCGGAAGCGACGAAGATCATCAACGCCGCCGCTATTGCGACGGCGACTGCCGCGGCGATGGCGGTTATGACAAGGCAATTATCCGTAAACAATCCCCCTTCAAATAGCTTGTTTGCGGCTTTTTTAATTTTTCTGGGGACGCGCGGCGGTTTTAGCATTGTTATCTAGCCTTGCATTCATCGAGTTGTTTTAGCAGACTGCGTTCAACTTGGTAGCGTTCTTGAATCCACGCCGAGGTGACGGAGAAGCTATTACCCGATAAATGCGTTACCGTCCTGTCCTCCGGAATGACTACCGGATTCCCTGCGCAAGCGTTCAAAAAGAACGCCGATAGAAGAAGCGTCGTTAGTGCGGATGGCTTTATCCAGTTCCTCAAGGTCATGGGAATATTCTCGTTGTGGTTTAGGATCGCGGTTTTTAATGAAAGCCAGCAGAAGCCCGGCAAGCATGGCGATTATCTCGATCATCCTGTTTCTACCCCGCCAAACATGTTTCCCTGCGATTGATTTTCCTCTATTTTTTCCCTGATTTGCGGAAACCACATGATTCCAGCTGGACAGCATTGGTGGCAACCGCACGAGTACTGACTGTGAGTCCAGTTAGACAGCATTGGCGGAAACCGCATGATTCCAGCTGGACAGCATTTGCGGCAACCGCACGAGTCCAGCTGGACAGCATGATCCTGACATACGCAAAGCGACGAACAAAAGTGGGTTATATGGGTTTTCATAAGCCGCCGTTTATGTCTTGACAATCGATCTGCCTAGAACATAGGCGATCACCACGCCGGCAAACGCCGTGATTTGCTCTACGGGCAGATTGACCCCCAGCCCTTGGTTAAGCACCATAACCACCGCCGACACCACGGTAACCCAAAACTCCGAAGTTTTCCAGCCTGTTTTAATTGTGTCCATGTTATCACGTTTCCCCCACAGCGTTTTAATTCAATTCATGCTATACGCTAAATAACACAAACCCCCAAAACCTGTCAAGCTTTTTTTTCAAACCGCATTGCGGGGATATTATAATCCGCAAGCCAAGTGTAGCTTATAAGTTACGGGCTTAAATCCCACGTCCCACGCGGGGAAATTCCATTTTCACCCGACCGGCCTTACTCCGAGGCTTAGGTTCTTTTGGAAAAGTTGATTAAAAACATAGCAGTTTATAGAAAAAACACGCCATCCGCAAAGCCACGCCCACCGCAACCCATTCCACTATTTTTACACTATTTGCTTGACAAACAGAGTTACACCCCCCACTATTGATATGAATTGATAACCCGTGCCCCCCAGAAGAAGAATAAGGTTAAACCCATCCAAGATCGCCCAACCCCAAACACCTGCTCATTGCCACACGGCTAAGGCGCATCAATGCAATAAACGCCGCCACAAACCATCCCGGATATCCGAAAATCCCAGCGCAAAGAAAAAAAATTCCGAAGGTTTCTAAAAGTTCACTCTTCCAATAAACACTAAATTTTGCAAACCCGGCGCGCATTGCGTTGGGGGGTGGATCGATAGTATCGATGCGTCTAAAAGGGGGGTGGGGGCATCCTGAATCATCGGACGACAGAGTAAGGCGAACAGCATCTAAGGGCGTAGAGTAACGGAGTAAGGCGAACAACATCTAAGGGCATGGAGCAACCAAGCCAAAGGTAAACAGCATCTAACGGCATAGAGTAACGGAGTAAGGAAGAACACCACATATGTATCCAGTGCACAGCGACCTGATTCACGGCACGGCAAACCCGAACCGGAAAACTCAGAGGAATACAAAACGCTTAATCACGGGATATATATAGAGCGTCAAAAGATTGACGGTGCGTCAAAAGATTGACGCTTTACCATTCCCTCCCCTATTCCCCATTATCCCTCCACCGAGATATACAGCGGCCGGGGTTAAAAAATGCAATTGCTGTTAACCGCTGGTGGTTTAGGATCGTAACCGTGCGCTGGACGGGCGCGGAATCCCCATAATCGCCGTTAATTCAACGGGTTAGCGAGTGAGGCCGTCAAATTCTTGACGGTTGACCGTATGATTCCGTGCAAATTGCATACAACTGGATAAAAACCGTCAATTTCTTGACGTTATTTAGTTGCACTGTCTGATTCCGTGCTAATCCGCGCCTCCCATCCCACGTTGATGTATCCTTTTCCATACGGCTTCGTCAATTTCTTGACGGTGAATCAACGCCGCCGTAAATTGTAACTATTGCCGTTTTCTGTAAAAACACGCTAACTATCGGATTCTAAACGATTATTCCGTCCTCCCACGGTCCGGGTTCCAGCAGATTGTCAACCCATATCCAGCCGTTCCCCGCGCCCGCCTAACTCGATTTTTTTATATCACCGTAACCCCAATGGATACAATGGTTTACGGGTTATTTATTTATTACCCCCTGCTTGGCACATGCTTTGCAACCTATATGCTTATAGTTGTTCACCTTAAAGCGGAAAAAACAATTTAATCGAGGACGAAAAATGGCTTACGAACTTTCAACATTTAAAGGCAACGAGCAACACTCGATCCAATGCACGGGGGATGTGGTGGCGGGGGATGAGGTCGCTTTTGAGCGAGCGACTTTTACGGGATCATTCCGGAACGCAAAATTTGCCGGATTCGAGCGGATCGCTGGGAAAATTATAACAGATTCTTATGGGCAAAAATCTCAACAGCATACGTTCACAATTCAAACCGCGGGGGGGGAAATAATCAAAATCAAGGGCCGCAATCTCTATAAAAACGGTGTGTGGCGGAAACCGTGGGACGACGAGCGCGCACGCGTCGCAGTTGCTGACGAAAAACACAGCCGTGGCGCGCAAGCGCGGATGCAAAAAGAGTTGAATTACGCGAACGTTTAACCCCGCGGGGTAACCTCAAACTAGGAGAAAAAATCATGAAAACGAAAACCCCGCTAAAAATAGTAAACCTGCGAAAAATTTTAAAATTACATGCTCTTTGGCTTGCATTCGACCCCAGCGGTAAAAAGGCCGATCTTTCCGACGCTAAACTTTGCGGGGTTGATTTATCCTTTGCTGATCTCAGATACGCCAACCTATCCCGCGCTAACCTCAGATACGCAAACCTCAGAGACGCCAACCTGTTTTACGCCAACCTGTCACACGCTAATTTCAAATACGCCAACCTCAGGGACGCCAACCTGTCACACGCTAACCTCAGATACGCAAACCTGTCTAACGCTAATCTCGCTAACGTGGACATCGCGGCGGCGGACCTCGGAAATGCCTATCTCGTTGACGCCGATTTCAGGGACGCCAACCTCAAGCGAGATAAACAGTAACACCATAACTAGACGGCCCGCGTTTGCGGGCCGTATTTACCCTCAAACTCGGAGATAAAAATCATGGAAACAGACTTGGCGGTAACAAAACCAGAAATCCCTAAATCCCGTTTTATGCGGGCCGTTCAGGGTTTTGCGAGCGAGGAAATCACCGGCCCGCGCGGTGGACGGTATATAATTTACACCGAGGGGGGGGAGGACGGCGATATTGGAATAATGGAATTCAACGGGAATAGGGCATTGCCAGCGTGGATATTAAAAAAATACATACCCGCTGATTATCGATCGGTTTTAACAGGTGGAACAACCTATGCGTGGCACGGGCAATTATTTTCCAAAATGGAGGCGGAAAAAACGGGCCCAGAATTTCTGAAAACGCAGGAACTCGTGCGTGTGCGGGAAAACGAGCGTATAAAGGAGTGGTGTATCCACGACATGGAACGCTGGCCTATTATAAACAGACAATGGTTCCTCAGCCCGGTCGCTGGGAATTTCTCTCCGGGGTGTTCCCCGTTCCCTCCACGCGCGTGGGGAATACAGTGCCCCCATTGCCAGAGAGGTTTATGCGGATTTGTCGTTGACCGCGTAAGCAATTCACCAGAAGACACCGTCGTATGGTTCTAACCAAATCATTTCATCCCCGCACATTGGGGAACACCCTCTAACTCGGAGAGAAAAATCATGAAATTCAATTTTGCGGAATTCCGTTCCCGAATTAAACTAGGGCCCGAATCACTACTGATCAGAATGGCTTGGGCAATGCAATCAATGCCAGCCCGAATCACGGCCGAAAATTCAACACCAGAGGACTGGACTGACTGGCAGGCCATGTCAAAAGCGGCGATGGAAGCCCACCGCTGGGAGGCCCATAACTGGTCGTGGAAAGTTCAGCCATAACATACAGGGTAGCCCGTTCAGAGCGGGATACCCGATAGGCGGCCCGCAAACGCGGGCCGTATTTACCGCAAACTAGGAGGAAAAATCATGGACACTATGACCGAAAATTCAACGGAATCAACAGAATCCATTCTCGAAAAATACAGGGACGCTTTGTATGAGAAAAAAAAAGCGGAATTAAACAGCCTCGCAAAAATGACAGAGATTGAAATCCAAATCACGCGCGATCGACTATCCCTATATCCTGCTATTCAGGAAGCAAAAACCATAACCGCCGCGCGGAAACATTTTGCCCGATTTTTAAAAGTTTGCGACTTGCTAGAAAAGGCGAAAAAACTCGACCGCGCCGGTTTGCCGTGCGGCAAGGCTTACGCTGACTGGGCTAATGCGAGCTGGATAAATGCGAGAAAGGCCCCCCCAAACTGCTGATAAGCTGGATATCCCACAGGCGGCCCGCGTTTGCGGGCCGTATTTACCCTCAAACTCGGAGATAAAAATCATGGAACCGATTTTTGGAAATTCAAATTCACGTTTTACGCGGGCAATCCGCAATTTTAAAGCCGAAATAGCGAGAGGCCCGAACGGTGATGACCACGACGTTTATGTTGTTTATACCGAGGATAGAGCGGACGGCAATATTGGGATAAAGACATATAACGGGAAAAACACATTTCCTCAGTGGTTATTAGATAAATACATACCCGCTGATTATCGGGTTGTTGTAACAAGTGGCTCTACCAATGCGTGGCACGGGAAAGTATATGCAAAAATGGATCATGAACTCCTGCAACTGTTGGAAATTCGCTTGGCGGTAACGATTGACCCATGGGCTGATTGACTCGTAAGAACTGGCTGTATTTACCTCAAACTAGGAGAAAAAATCATGAAAATAAATTTGCCGAAAATTTTAAAATTACATGCGCTCTGGCTCGAAA
>Ga0315281_10001863_pt1 | contig 31332 bp, 28 predicted proteins | sample YL17G07_0_MG_FD_204540 | JGI IMG/M metagenome (GOLD analysis project Ga0315281, IMG submission 204540) | Sediment microbial communities from Yellowstone Lake, YNP, Wyoming, USA - YL17G07_0 | ecosystem: Environmental > Aquatic > Freshwater > Lake > Sediment | place: USA: Wyoming | collected...
GACAAACCGCCAACACCATAAACGCCTTGATTAAGAACCTCATAAACTCCCTCCTTCTGTTTATTTTTCTATAATACTCATACAGCCATGTCTATTGATTTGAGATTTTATCTCAAGACAGCATCTCAATGTCCCCCTCCCAAAAAAGCTCATCTTATGCTTTTACATAGACGGACAAAATATTATTAATGGATTCAGGCAAAAAGCGCTGCGTTATGTTTTTTAATTGCCACGTTTGCCCATATTGCACATGCAATATGACATGCGGGCATCAGAATGATTGCCCCAAACCCCAAAGTTATAACAGATAATATTATACATATCAATTCAACAACAGCCATAATCAAGCCCGCTTTAACCGATGCGTAAAATAACCCCAGAAATCCAAAAACAATTGCCAGTACTATACCAAGCCCCATGCTCTTGCTTTGCACCATGATTCTTGCAGTTTCCTTATCCACAGTCTTGCTCCTCCTTTTTTAATTCACGGGATAGTTATTCAACCCCTGCTCAGGTAACTTAAAATGATCCTACAATACCTACAAAAGGCCCATGAAAGAAATTTCGCAATGTGGAAGTTGTGTTGGCTCCGTTAGAGTTTATCCATTCTGAAAGTATTTGCGCATCAAAAAAAACTCTGTAACCTGCTTTGAGGGCTACCAATCCTTGACCTACCTTGAAAGCTTTCTTTACGCCGGCGTCAATTTGTGAATTAAACTGAAACCCATAAACGTCGTCGGTCAATTCTTTGGCCTTAGCGGATGATATGCCAAAGGCAAAATCTCCGTCAAGGTAGTACCATTTGCCGTTATCTTTTCCAAAATTGATAGGGTCCGTGGACTTTACAACAAATGCAATCCCGGTTGTATCTGTGTCGTATGTAACATGACCCAGGTCGGCGCCTGCCTTGGAAACATGGGAAAACTCTACCGGCATACGATATTGCAGATAACGAACCCCATAACCGAAGCCGGATTTTGGATTGGCAAGTAATAAATCGATTTTTGTCCATTTTGTGGAAAAGCTGGATTCACCTGCCAACTCACCTTTAAAATTACCGGTTTGAATTTGAGTCATAAGCTGTTTATCATCACTTATTCCATAAGACACCAATGCTTTTAAAAGATCTGTTTTTTTGCCTGATGCGTTGCTGCTCTCACGATTAATGTAGTCTCCATAAAGATCAAGCATGACATTCCAACCCCCTTTTTTTTGGGAGCCTGATTCAGCACTGAAAGATAACCCGTGAATAAAGGTGGGGTCTATCTTGAAATCACTGCTTTTATGAACATTTGTCGTGTCGTCTAAAGCAAAGCCTTTAACTTTCCACATTGCATACCACAAATCGTAACCGGCGCTTACTTTGAGTGCTTTCGTCCCGTCAGATGCGTTATCCTTCTCTCCACTGAAAGCATCGCAATGAATGAACACAGTTGCCGTAACAATAAAAATGCTTAAGACAGTCTTTAATTTCATTTGCAAATCTCCTCCTGTAAGAAAGATTTTGAAGATGTCAAGCATCTTCTTGACCGCAGCGCATCCCCATAGCTCTTCGTGTCTGACTGAGGGTCACTCCATTATTTCCTCAAAAAACATAACCTCCTTTAATGGAATTTCCATACTACCCGCAATTCAGCGAAACAGAGCTTTTTCCGTTGACCGCTGGATTTCTTTTTCATCCGTCCAGACTATTTCTCCTCTTTCAATGTTCACTGCCTGTAACGTAATGTTATAAAAAATAATATCTTTTCTATCGCTTCTTTTCCGGATAGAGGAAATTTTCCCCCTTAATATGAGCTTGGCTCCAACCAGTTTGCCGAGTTGAGCAACACTATGATCATCAAAAAGCCCTGACTGCTGTAGCTTTAACTGGTTCAAAATATCATTTAACGCCTGATCATCTACGAATATCGCAAGTCCATCATTGATCAACCTCGTCCTGATTTTTTCCATTATTATCCGGGTATCAACATGTTCATCCGTGTCGTTTTTTAAATCTTTTGCCAGAATCCAACGTGGTTTTTCACTGAGGTATTGAGCACTTGAAAGAAACGTTGCCTTTTTGATGGAGCCTGCCATATGTTCAGCCACTAATTTGAGATCTCTTGCAGACCAATCGGAACCGGTCACTGTTTCTTCGTCAATGATGTCCTGTTTGATTGATGTTGTGCACCCTATGACGGAAGACAAACATACAACAAATAAAAACAGTATCAATCTTATGTTCATACAATCTCCTCTTTGCATAAATATATGAAGTGGACAACACGTAGGCTTTAAGCCTACGTCACGGCGCTGCCGGTCTGTGACTTTCCCTCCACTCAACCGGCCCTCGCCTACAACCACTTCCCAGCAGCTATTCATTCCGTGACTGAAGCTATGAATATTAGGCTAAGCTGTTCATAACTTTAGAAAGTTACAATATTGCGCAGATATGGACATATATGATTAGCGACTTAATTCGCAACCACAAAATATGTCGTATTGATGCTGTTATTGTTTATCTGCACTTTTTTTGTCTGTGATTCAGAACCATAATTAATTTTTATTATGTGCTCCCCAGCCTCTAGTCCATTGATTCTCAAGTACTGAATATTTTTAGGGAGGGTTCTCCATCCGCGCAAATCCGCCTGTTCATCAGCAATCCATTTAGCGCCAGCAGCTTGAGCGGCCTTCTTAAACAGGAAGCCGCCGAAGGGTATATTGTCAGCGATTTTATCAGTAGCTGCTTGTATACCAACCTGAGCAACTGCTTTAGCAGTCATTCTTGCCACTATCTTTGCCACCAAGGAAGACTTGTTTTTATCGTACTGGGCAAGAATTGTTTTCTCTAAATCATAAAGAATCTTAGGTGCGCCAGCAGGTTTGCCATCAATACTGATACTGACATCAGACAACCCACTATTGGTTGGCTTATATGCGGCATAGGCAAACCCTAATGTTATAGATTTTCCTGCTGCGGATATTGTTGTAGGCCCCCACTTTTCCTCATACTTCTGAGGAGACAGTCCCATATCAAAAATTAGAACCAGGTCGGAAGATTTATCTTTCCTGTTTTCCATCCGACTTGTTTCATTGTCCGACTTCATTTTTTTGTATTCAATTGCCGCATCGTCATTCCTGCCTTCCATTTCGTAAACAATTGCGCTCATAAGTCTTGCAAAAGGATTCTCAAGATAAGACCGTTCCTCCAGGTTGCTTTCTATATATTGATTAATTTTGTTTATGGTTCTATTTCTTTCAACTACAGCTCCGTCAAGATCGTTTTTAAGCAGGTATGCCATTGTAAGGTATGGGCTGATCATCAACTTTTCGTGCATTTCCGCTTCATATTCCTGAACCGTATCGTCAGTAAGTATTGAGCCGAAACCTTCGGTCAGGGAAATTGTGCCTTCTATCATGAGAAATTTCTTCTCAGCCTCTTGAAGGTCGGTAATGGCTTGGTCTAACTTATCGGAAGCAAGAGCGATTTTTCCCCGTTCCAATAAAGCAATATGCTTATCTTGTTTGAAATTATCTGCATTGACTGTTTTATTTACAAATCCGTCTGCAGCGGCAAATGCAGCATCAAAACTGCAACTTTTCAGATTAGATATAATTTCTGCAGTTTCTACATTGTAAGGTTGCTTCTTCTCTTTTTGATCAGCAGCATAAGCACTGACCGCCCCAAAAAGCAGGAAGAGACAAGTGAAGAAAAAATAGATGGAGCGGCTTATTGTTTTCATTGAGCCGCCTCGGACGCGGTTCCCGACACTATCAATAGTTGTGGTTCTACCACACAAGCTGTAAGCAATGAACAGACTGTTGATAAAACTTGCTGCTGAACCTTTTCCGTAAATCTTCATGTCAATCCCCCTCATTATTTAGATACCCTCACGGGCTGATGAAACTCTCCAATCATTGACGGACTCGGACACGAGAGTCCGCTTGACAGTCGTCATTCCCGAAAGTCTTAATCGGGAATCCATGGTTCGACAGGCTCACCATGACATATCACTCTTTTCGAGGGCATTATTTACACAACAAAAAAGGCATGCAGCCTTATTCGGCGACATGCCTATTGAGAAAAAAATTTTTGATATTATCAGGTAATCAAGGAAAACTGACTGACTGACTGACTGAGCAAGTTACATGCCATAGGAATTACACCAAAATGTCTTTCCACTGCCCTCCCAAGTGCTCAACATCCCATACAGCTTCAGATAACAGATTGCGTTAAGTTATCATGCGCACATAATTAGAGTCAAGGTAATAATCACAATTTTGCCAGCAAAATCCATTGAAATATAATGGTACGTAAATACCGGGACCCCACGAGGCCAACAATAACAAAAACCGCAAGAACAAAGCCCTTTAGGTGTTCTATGAATCCCTCTAAAAATTCGCGGTGCGGTCACGCCCTCCCTTCAGGCTTTCCCTTTTGCCGCCGCCTTTTCTTCCAGGACTTTTAATCTCGAGGTCTCGCCGAGGGCTATGAGAGTGTCCCCGGCCTGTATGGTGCTGCGAAAAGTGGGGTTGAACTGCATCTCGCCGTCCTTCCTCCTCATGGCCACTATGATGATCCCCAGCTCCCTTCCGATGCCGCATTGGTCAAGAGTGCAGCCCACGAGACCCGACTGTCCGTGAATCGATATTTCCTCCATCTGGACGTCGATGTTACCGCTCTTTGTGGCGAACTCTATGAAGTCCACAACCGCCGGTTTCAAAATAGTGTGGGCTATCCTGAGCCCGCCGATGTGATAGGGAGAAATGACCCTGTCGGCGCCGGCCCTGATAAGTTTCTGCTCGGACCCTTCCTCCCCGGCCCGCGCAACGATAAGAAGACCCGGGTTCAGCCCCCGCGCGCTCAGGACCACGAAGAGGTTCTCAGCGTCGGAAGGGAGCACTGATATCAGCCCCTTCGCTTTCGCGATGCCCGCTTCGTTGAGCGTCGCATCCTGGGTAGCGTCCCCCTCAAGAATAAGGGTCTCACCTTTTTCCAAAACGCCCGTGGCGCCCTTTTCGACCACCACGAATTTCACGCCCTGACCCTTCAGTTCGCGGCAGATGATCTTTCCCATCCTGCCGTAACCGCAGATGATGTAATGGTCCGCCATCTCCTTTATCTTCTTCTCCAATCTGCTCCTCCCGTAAATTTCCTGCAGTTCCCCTTCAAGCACTATCTTCGCGCCGGTGCTGAACGCGTAAAGGACCGTCCCTACGCCCACGGTAATAAGGCCGATATTGAATATCTTTCCCGCATCGGAGAGGTCGTGGACTTCCTTGTAGCCCACCGTCGTAAGGGTGATGATGGTCATATAGACCGAATCGAGCAGGCCCCACCCTTCTATGGTCATGAAGCCCGCGGTCCCCAGCGAAATGATAAGGGCGATCAACACCCCGGCGAGCACCAATCGTTTTCTGAGTTCTTCCAATGAGTGACTATCTCCCCTGAAATCTTCCGCACCCGCGCGGCGATGAGCTTCGTATTATAAGCGGCCCACTAAACTTTACCACAACCGGAGCATCTAAAAAAAGCACATCGGACCCCTTAAGGCCGACTCCTTGATCTCCTTAATACTCTGCCTGATGAGGGCCACTTCAGGAGCATTAGGAGCAAGTTCGATGCTCTTTTCGAGTTCCTTGACCGCCTCGTCCTTACGCTTCAGGTCGAATCCGAGCACGATACCCAGGTTTCTATGCCCGTTCAGGTGGTTGGGATCTGTCTTCAGGGCCTTTCTGTACTCCTCAACCGCTTTGTCGGGCTTGCCTGCGTTCTTAAAGCAGGTGCCGAGGTCCACTCGCACATCTACATTCTTCGGATCCAGGGCAAGGGCCTTCTCATATGCGGAAACAGCCTCGGCGAAGCGTTTGGCATCCATGAGCATGTTGCCGAGCCGTATCCAGCCGCCTGTATTAGAGGGGGCTTTCCTGACAGCCTCCTGGAGCATAGTGATCTCGCTGTTGGACTGCAGAGCAACAGCCGGCATCTGCGGTGCGGGCGCTGCCTGCTGCGGCTCATCCTTCTTCTGGCATCCTGCGGCTGATACCATCAGGAGTAATAGTGCGATAAAAACTCTTTTCATTTCTTCCTCCGGTACTTGGTGTGTATCTACTATTGTAACAAAAAAAGGGCCGCGGAGAAACCCCCGCGGCCATGGCCGTTTCTATCTGAAATCTCTTTCTACTCTTCTTCCAGCAAAGCTGCGGCAAACCCTTCCTGCTCAAGCTGCATGGCGTAGAAATCGCCCTTGATGAAAGTCTCACGGTAGGACTTCATTCCCGAACCGGCAGGGATGACCCTTCCCATAATGACATTTTCCTTCAGACCTCTCAGTTCGTCCACGAGCCCGCTCAGCGCGGCCTCGGTGAGCACCCTTGTGGTCTCCTGGAAGGACGCTGCGGAGACCCAGCTTTCGGTGGAAAGGGACGCCTTGGTGATGCCGAGGAGCAGCGGCTTGCCCTGGGCAGGCCTCTTGCTTTTTGATCTCACCCTTTCGTTCTCCTCCACAAAAACCGTCCTGTCCACTTCATCTCCCATAAGGAATATGGTGTCTCCCGGCTCCTCGATGCGTATCTTCCTCATCATCTGGCGGACGATGACTTCGATATGCTTATCGTTGATGGAAACTCCCTGCAGCCGGTAGACCTTCTGGACCTCGTCCACCAGGTAGCCCTGGAGTTCCTTGGGGCCGAGGATGTCGAGAATGCTGTGCGGGTTGACCGCGCCGTCCATCAGGGGTTCGCCGGCCTTTACCCAGTCGCCCTCATGGACGGTAACGTGCTTGCCCTTGGGGATAAGGTACTCACGCGAGTCGCTGCCGCCTTTGACGACAACCACACGCATGCCCTTATGCGCGGGCCTGAACTCCACTATCCCGTCGATTTCACTGACAATGGTCTGTTCCTTGGGCTTGCGCGCTTCGAAGAGTTCCGCGACCCTGGGCAGACCGCCGGTGATGTCCTTGGTCTTTGTGGTCTCTCTCGGTATCTTCGCCAGTATATCGCCGGGAGCGACCATCTCGCCTTTTTCAACGAGCATGTGAGCGCCCGCCGGGAGCTGGTACCGCGCGGGGTTGTTGGTGCCCGATATCTTCACGGTCTTGCCGTGCTCGTCCTTGATGGAAATCCTGGGTCTCATGTTCGCGGGATAATCAATGACCACCTTGTGGGCAAGACCGGTGGTTTCATCCACCTCTTCCTTAAAGGTGACGCCTTCCGTAATATCGCCCATGGCGATCTTCCCGCCGAGTTCGGTAAGGATGGGGGTTGAGTAGGGGTCCCATTCCACCAGCCGGTGGGTCGCTTCCACCTTCTGGCCGTTCTCCACAAAGATGCGCGCGCCGTAGACAAGGTTGTACTTCTCCTTCTCCCTGCCCGATTTATCGGAAATGGCGATCATGGCGTTACGGTTGAGTACGACAAGAACGCCCTCTTTGTTCTTCACGGCGCTCACATCGATAAACTTTACAAACCCGGAGTTCTTGGAAACAAGGGTCGCCTGTTCGATGATCTTCGTGGCCGCGCCTCCGATATGGAAGGTCCTCATGGTAAGCTGGGTCCCAGGCTCTCCGATGGACTGGGCGGCGATGATCCCGATGGCCTCACCGATCTCGATTTTGCCGCCTCTTCCAAGGTCCCTGCCGTAACACCTGCCGCAGACGCCGACCTTCGAATTGCAGGTAAGCACTGAACGTATTTTCACCTTGTCGATACCGGCCTCCACAACCTTCCTGGCCAGTTCGTCGTCCATCTCCACATTTCTCTGGACAAGCACCTCGTTGGTAACGGGGTCCTTCAGGGTCTCGGCAAGGGTCCGGCCGAAAATCCTCTCTTCGAGGGCCTGTATGATTTCACCGCCTTCGATCAGGGGTACCACGGTGATGCCTTCCCGTGTGCCGCAATCCTCTTCCGCGAGGATAACGTCCTGCGCAACGTCCACCAGCCTCCTGGTCAGGTAACCGGCGTTCGCCGTCTTCAGCGCGGTATCGGCAAGACCTTTACGCGCGCCGTGCGTGGAGATGAAGTACTGCAGGGGAGTAAGACCTTCCCTGAAGTTGGCGGTAATAGGGGTCTCGATGATCTCGCCCGACGGCTTTGCCATCAGGCCTCTCATGCCGGCCAGCTGCCTGATCTGGGCCGCGCTTCCCCTGGCGCCCGAATCCGCCATCATGAATATGTTATTGAAGGACCGCCTCTCCTTGACCTCTTCTTCGGAGAGGGTCTTGCCTTCTTCGGTGCCCAGCTCCTTCATCATCTCATCGGCGACCTTCTCGGTCACGTTCGCCCAGATGTCGATGACTTTATTGTAGCGCTCGCCCTGGGTGATAAGACCGTCCGCGTATTGCCTCTGGACCTCCATGACTTCCTGCTCCGCCGCATGGATAAGCTCCGCTTTTTTGGACGGGACATGCATGTCGTCGATGCAGATCGAGATACCCGAGATAGTGGCATACTTAAAGCCGAGTCTCTCGAGTTCGTTCAGGAACACCACCGTCTCCCTTTTACCGGAAACCTTATGGATGTACTCGATAAGCTTGGCGAGTTCCTTCTTGGTCATTTCCTTGTTGACCATGGAGAAAGGAATGTCCTTGGGCATTATCTCGCCGAAAATGATACGCCCCACCGTGGTCTCGGTGAAGCCGCCGTCCATTCTTACTTTCACCAGAGCGTGCTCATCCACCACACCGGAGTCGTACGCCACACGCACATCTTCGGCGTCGGCGAAGCGCTTGCCTTCGCCAAGAACGCCCGTCTTCTGCTTGGTGAGGTAGTAGAGGCCGAGGACCATGTCCTGGGTCGGCACCACCACCGGCTTTCCATTGGCAGGGGAAAGGAGGTTGTTGATGGAGAGCATCAGCACTCTCGCTTCTATCTGAGCCTCGATGGAAAGCGGCACATGCACGGCCATCTGGTCTCCGTCGAAGTCCGCATTGAAGGCGGTACAGACGAGGGGGTGGAGCCTGATGGCTTTGCCTTCCACCAGGATCGGGTCAAAGGCCTGTATGCCGAGCCTGTGCAGGGTCGGCGCACGGTTCAGGAGCACGGGATGTTCGCTGATCACATCTTCAAGCGCGTCCCAGACTTCCGGCTTCTCCTTTTCCACCAGCCTCTTGGCCTGCTTGATGGTGGTGGCGTATCCCTTCTCCTCAAGCTTATTGAAGACAAAGGGCTTGAAGAGTTCGAGGGCCATGCGCTTGGGAAGACCGCACTGGTTGAGTTTAAGCTCCGGACCGACAACGATAACGGAACGGCCGGAATAGTCCACTCTCTTGCCCAGCAGGTTCTGCCTGAAACGGCCCTGTTTGCCTTTGATCATGTCGCTCAGGGATTTAAGGGCGCGTTTGCCCCCGGCCTTGAGGACCTTTGAACGCTTGCTGTTATCAAAGAGAGCGTCCACCGCTTCCTGGAGCATTCTCTTTTCGTTCTTGATGATAACGCTCGGCGCCTTAAGCTCCATCAATCTCTTCAGCCTGTTGTTCCTGTTGATGACGCGGCGGTACAGGTCATTGAGGTCTGAGGTGGCAAAACGTCCGCCGTCCAGGGGCACCAAAGGCCGCAGGTCCGGAGGAAGCACCGGAACGATGTCCAGTATCATCCAGTCGGGCTTGTTCTCGGACTTTAAGAAGGCCTCCACGATCTTGAGCCTCTTGGTGAGCCTCTTTTTTACCCCGATGGAAGAGACGGAGTCGATCTTGTCCTTCAACTCCCGAGCCAGGGTATTGAGGTCGACCTTCCTCAGGAGTTCCCTGACGGCGTCGGCGCCCATGCCTGCCTTGAACCTGCTGCCGAGTTCCGAGAGCTTTTTCTTGTATTCGTCCTCGGGCAGCAGTTCCTTTTCCTTGAGGGGCGTGTCACCGGCATCGATGACGATATATTCCTCAAAGTACAGGACCTTCTCCAACTGGCGCACGGTCATGTCCAGCAGGGTCCCTATCCTGCTCGGCACGCCCCTCAGCAGCCATACGTGGGCAACGGGGGTCGCAAGCTCGATGTGGCCCATACGCTCCCTTCTGACCTTGGACTGGATGACTTCAACGCCGCACTTGTCGCAGATGACGCCGCGGTGCTTCATCCTTTTGTATTTGCCGCAAAGGCATTCCCAGTCCCGCACCGGGCCGAATATCTTGGCGCAGAACAGGCCGTCGCGCTCCGGCTTGAAAGTGCGGTAATTAATGGTCTCAGGCTTCTTTACCTCGCCGTAGGACCACTCCCGGATCTTCTCGGGAGAGGCGAGCTTTATCCTTATGGCATCGAAATCCTTAGGATTCTTCGGCTTCTGAAAAAGGGCATAAATATCTTCTACCACTATTCCTCCCTCTTCTTCTTTTTCTCGAGAAGCTCGACATCGAGGCCGAGACTCTGGAGCTCTTTTATTAATACATGGAAAGATTCAGGCACCCCGGGTTCCAAAACGGGGTCTCCCTTCACAATGGCCTCATACATACGCGACCTTCCACTGATATCATCACTCTTCACCGTGAGGAATTCCTGCAGGGTGTGCGCGGCCCCGTATGCCTCCAAGGCCCAGACTTCCATCTCTCCGAGCCTCTGGCCGCCGAACTGGGCCTTGCCGCCCAGCGGCTGCTGGGTAACGAGAGAGTATGGTCCGATGGAACGGGCGTGGATTTTATCGGCGACAAGATGATGCAGTTTCAGCATATACATGCAGCCCACCGTCACCGGCCGCCTGAAAGTCTCACCCGTCCTGCCGTCGTGGAGTTCTATCTGCCCCGACTGGGGAAGCCCGGCCTTCTTCAGAAGGCTCTTTATCTCGCTCTCCTTCGCGCCCTCGAAGACCGGGGTGGATACATGAAGGCCCAGAGCTTTAGCGGCCCAGCCAAGGTGTATCTCCAGTATCTGTCCCACGTTCATCCTGGAAGGAACGCCCAGGGGGTTGAGCACTATGTCAACCGGGGTGCCGTCAGGCATATACGGCATGTCCTCTTCAGGCACTATTATGGAGACAACACCTTTGTTTCCGTGGCGGCCCGCCATTTTGTCGCCCACCTGGATTTTCCTCTTCATGGCGATAAAGGCCTTGACCACCTTATTGACACCCGGCGGCAGTTCATCGCCCTTGCGCACCCTGTCGATCCTCTCCTGGTAGCGGCTTTCGAGATACTTGATATACTGCGCGATGCCGCCGCTCACTTCTTCTATCTGGGACCTGACTTCATTGTCTTCGATCTTTATCCTGAGGAGATGTTCATCCCTGACCCTCAGCAATTGCGCTTCCACCAGCTTTTTGCCCTTCAGCGCGACAAGGTCCTTGGTCTTGGGGTCCCTGAAATCCTCGGCGAGTTTCTGGCCTTCCAGGAGTTTCCGTATCTTGCCCGCCTTCTCTTCCTTAAGGATCTTTATCTCCTCCTCAAGGTCTCTCTGGAGGGCGTTGATATCGTCTTCCTCTATGCTCTTCGTCCTCTGGTCCTTCTCGATGCCCTTTCTCGAAAGCACCCGCACATCAACCACAACGCCTTCGATGCCGGGCGGCACATAGAGGCAGCTTTCCTTGACCTCTTCCGCCTTCTCGCCGAAGATGGCCCTCAGGAGCTTCTCCTCCGGTGTCAGCATGGTTTCCCCTTTAGGGGTCACTTTGCCCACGAGGATATCACCGGGCTTGACTTCAGCGCCTATCCTGATGATACCGCTCTCGTCGAGGTCCTTCAGCGCCTCTTCTCCCACGTTCGGAATATCGCGGGTGATATCTTCGGGTCCGAGTTTGGTGTCCCGCGCCTCCACTTCGAATTCCTCGACATGGATGGAGGTAAAGGCGTCCTCCTTGACAAGCCTTTCGTTCAGAAGGATGGCGTCTTCAAAATTGTAACCGCCCCAGGGCATGAAGGCCACAATGGCGTTCTTTCCCATGGCCAGTTCCCCGAGTTCCGTGGAAGGCCCGTCCGCCAGAATGTCTCCCTTGTCAACCACATCGCCCACATTGACTACGGGCTTCTGGTTCATGCAGGTCCCCTGGTTGGAGCGGTGAAATTTCACGAGGCCGTAGATATCGACCCCGCCTTCTTCCGTACACCGCACCACGATGCGTGCGGAATCCACGCTCTCCACCACGCCTGCACGCCGCGCAAGCACGAGCCAGCCGGAGTCCTTCGCGGCGGCGTGTTCCATACCGGTCCCCACAACGGGAGCTTCGGAGGAAAGAAGCGGCACTGCCTGCCTCTGCATGTTCGAGCCCATGAGGGCCCTGTTGGCATCGTCGTTTTCGAGGAAGGGTATCAGGGACGCCGATACGCTCACAATCTGTTTGGGAGAAACATCCATATACTGGACATCCGTGGGAAGGACGATCTGGAAGTCCCCGCCCACTCGCGCCGAAACAGCTTCGCCTACAAGGTTGCCCTTTTTGTCCATGGGCGACGTAGCTTCCGCGATGATATTGTTTTCACCCTCTATGGCCGAGAGGTACACAATCTCCTTGGTAACACGGCCTTCAATGACCTTCCGGTATGGGGCCTCGATGAAGCCGAAGTCGTTTATTTTCGCATAGGAAGCCAGCGAGGTGATAAGGCCGATGTTCGGACCTTCCGGGGTCTCAATGGGGCATATTCTGCCGTAATGGGTGGGATGAACGTCTCTCACCTCAAAGCCCGCCCTCTCCCTCGTAAGACCTCCGGGACCCAGGGCCGAGAGCCTTCTTTTGTGCGTGATCTCGGACAGCGGGTTCGTCTGGTCCATGAACTGGCTCAACTGGCTGGAGCCGAAGAACTCCTTCACCGCGGCCATGACCGGCTTTGCGTTGATGAGGTCGTGAGGCATTGCCGTGTCGAGCTCGGTAAGGGTCATTTTTTCCTTTATGGCCCTCTCCATACGCACAAGCCCTATCCTGAAATGGTTTTCGAGGAGTTCGCCGATGCCCCTGACGCGCCTGTTGCCGAGGTGGTCGATGTCGTCCACGTCGCCCCTGCCCGTTCTGAGGTTCAACAGGTAGCGCACGATCTCGACGATGTCCTTGTCGGTCAGCACTCTCATATCGAGAGGCACGTCCAGGTGCAGCTTCTCATTCACTTTCAGTCTGCCTACGGGGGAGAGGTCATATCTCTTCGGATCGAAAAAGAGCCCGTTGAAAAGCTCCCGCGCTGCGTCCTCAGTGGCCGGCTCGCCGGGCCTCAGCTTCCGGTATATCTCCTTCAGCGCCTCCTGCTGCTTGGTGACCTTATCGGTAAGGAGCGTCTCCCTGAAGGAGGGGAGATAATTGACATTGTCGATAAAGAGCAGTTTCAGCGTCTCGATCTTGAGAGAGAGTATCTTATGGAATATTTCCTCTGTTATCTCCTTGTTGCCGTCGAGTATGATCTCGCCGGTGGAAGGGTCCACAATATCGGTGAGGGTGACCCTTCCGACGATCTCGCTCCGCGGAATGGCTATCTCCTTAATCCCCGCCGCCTCCATCTTCCTGAGCGCGACCTTCGTTATTTTGCTTCCCTCCTTTACGATCAACTCCTTGTTGGAGGGGGCTATGATGGCATCCTTGGTCCTGACCCCGGCGATCACCTCACTGATGACCCTGGTAAAGTTCTCCTTGCCCTTGAGCTTTATCTCTTCAACCGGGTAGAAGGTCTTCAACAGGTCCTCGTTGGAATACCCGAGCGCCTTCAGCACAATAGTTGCAGGCAGTTTCCTGCGCCTGTCGATCCTCACGTAGAGGATGTCCTTGGAATCAAATTCGAAATCCAGCCATGAACCTCTGGCCGGGATCGCCCGTGCCGTATATAAAAGCCTGCCGCTCGCATGGGTCTTTCCCTTGTCCGGCGCAAAGTACACTCCGGGGGAGCGGTGCAGCTGGCTTACAATGACCCTTTCCGTTCCATTTATGATAAAGCTCCCCGTCTCCGTCATGACAGGCATATCACCTATGTAAACTTCCTGCTCCCTCGATTCCTTGAGAATACGTTTGCCCCTTTCATCCCTCTCCCAGATGTTGAGCTTGACCCTTATCTTGAGGGGAGCGGCATAGGTAAGTCCTTTCAGGATGCATTCACGGGGTGTTATTTTCGATTCGCCGAGTGTGTATGAAATGAACTCTATCGACGAGGTATCGTTGTAATCCGTTATGGGGAAAACACTGTTGAAGGCCGAATGCAGTCCTTCGTCCACCCGCATTTCCGCGGCGGTGTCCTTCTGCAGGAACCTGTCAAAAGACCTCTTCTGAAATTCCACAAGATAGGGAACCTCCAGCACCAGAGGTACCTTGCCGAAATCTAGCCTCTCTCTTAAAAGCTTTGCCATAGCTCTCCTTTTCAGACTGTTACAGCGTATAAAGCGCAAGAGCGTTATAGCGTCAACCGGTTTCCCGGCACGCTATAACGCCTGAACGCCTACGCGATAACGTTATTTTATTTCTACTTTTGCGCCTTCTGCCTCGAGCTTCGCCTTTACGGAATCGGCCTCTTCCTTGGTAACACCGGTCTTGACGGGTTTGGGTGCGCCGTCCACGAGGTCTTTCGCCTCTTTAAGGCCGAGTCCGGTCAGTTCCCTGACCACTTTGATGACCTGGATCTTCTTGTCACCTGCGGCAAGAAGTACCACATCGAAGCTCGACTTCTCTTCGACGGCAGCTGCGGGAGCCGCTCCCGGCGCTGCGGCAACAGCCACCGGCGCTGCGGCGGTCACACCGTATCTCTCCTCGAATTCCTTAATAAACTTGGACATCTCGAGGATCGTCATATTGTCAATAAAACCGAAGACATCTTCTTTTGTAACAGCCATTTACTCTTCCTCCTTAATTTTTCTTTTCTCTATTATTGTTTGCATGTTTTCCGCTGAATGCTATAGCTCTCAGGCGCTCTTCTTGTTTTTTACCGCTTCCAGCGCGTAGGCGAACTGGGCCACGGTTGCGTTCAATGCGCCGGCAAGCTTTGCCGCCGGGGCCTGGAACGCCCCTGCCAGCATGCTGAGAAGCACAATGCGGGGGGGAAGCTTCGACATCGCCTTGAGATCGTCGGTGCTGCAAAGCTTTCCTTCGACAACGCCGCTCTTCACCTTGAACTTGTCGTTCCTGCCGGCATACTCGAGGAGCTTTTTGGTCGCGGCGACCGGGTCGTCGAAACCAAAAGCGATACCGGTGGGACCGACAAAAAAACCCTCTGCAGCTTCGATGGGGGTACCCTTGGAGGCAATGGACACCAGAGTATTCTTTGCAACTTTATACTCTGCTCCGGCTTCCTTCAGGAGTTTTCTCAGTTCCGCCATATCTGCAACAGTCAGACCCTTGTACTCGGTGAAAATTACTGCCTTCGAGCGGGAAAACCTCTCTGTCAGGTCGGTAATTTGTTGGGATTTCTTCGCTTTGGTAATCAGAACTTCTCTCCTTTCTCAGAGACCATACGCAATGCAGGGAGCAAGTATTAGTAACCACAACCAGGCGCTGTTCAGAACACCCCTCTACTTTTCTTGCCTCTGTCTCGGCAGGCCGCCTTATAGTCGGTCAATTAAAGTGCGGCGCATGGTGACGCCGTACTGCCCACTGTCTCTGACATGATGTATAGACAGGCAAAGCCTGTGTACAAAAACTTCGGTCGGGGCAGCCCCGGACCGCCTTATGCTACCTTCAGCCGTGTGAGGTCCACCTTGATGCCGAGGCCCATGGTCGATGATATGGTGATCTTCTTCAGGTACCTGCCCTTGGAGGTGGCCGGCTTCGCCTTTACCACCGACTTCAGCACCGCCATGGTATTTTCTACAAGCTTCTCCTTATCAAAGGAGGCCTTCCCCACGGGGACATGGACAATGCCGGCCTTTTCCACTTTGTACTCGACCTTCCCCGCCTTGATTTCCTTTACCGCCTTTGCAACTTCGAAGGTAACGGTCCCAAGCTTGGGATTGGGCATAAGGCCGCGAGGGCCGAGGACCTTGCCGAGCTTTCCCACAAGACCCATAAGGTCAGGGGTCGCCACTGCCTTATCGAACTCAAGCCAACCCTTCTGTATTTTCTCCACGAGATCTTCAGCCCCAACGTGATCGGCGCCCGCTTCCCTCGCTTCTTTTTCTTTCTCGCCTTTGGCAAAAACAAGCACCCGCACTGTCTTGCCGGTGCCGTAGGGAAGGACCACCGTCCCCCTCACCATCTGCTCGGACTTCTTCGGATCAACTCCCAGGTTTATGGCCATGTCGATGGTCTCATCGAACTTGGCGATAGTGTTGTCCCTTACCAGAGAAAGGGCTTCCTCTACGGAATATTCCTTGTTCGCATCGACCTTCGCTTCAACATTGTTAAGTTTCTTGCCCATCGGTATCCCTCCTTACTCCTTTATATCCACGCCCATGCTCCGCGCAGTGCCCTTGATGATCCGCTTGGCCGACTCAAGAGATGTGGTATTAAGATCCGGGAGCTTGGTCTTCGATATTTCATCTATCTGGGCTTCGGTAAGCGCACCCACCTTTTCCTTGTTGGGAACAGCGGACCCCTTCACGATTCCCGCCGCTTTCTTTATGAGTTCCGAGGCCGGGGGTGTCTTCAGAATAAAGGTAAACGACCTGTCATTGTACACGCTCAAAACAACAGGAACAAGGGTTTCCCCCATGCTCTGCGTCTGGGCATTAAATTCCTTGCAGAACCCCATGATATTGATTCCATGAGGACCGAGGGCCGGCCCTACGGGCGGCGCCGGGTTGGCCTTTCCTGCAGAGATCAGGAGTTTGACCTGTGCTACAACCTCTTTCTTCGCCATGTATCTTCCTCCACTTTTAATTTATGATCTCAGACTTATGATTACAGACCAACTGCATTTCACACATCCCGAATCATAAATCACTATTAATTACGCTTTCTCCACCTGCGAGAAGGCCAGTTCCACCGGCGTCTGCCTGCCGAAAATACTGACCATGACACGCAGCCTTCCGTGGTCCATATCGGACTCATCTATATATCCCACAAAGCTGCTGAACGGGCCGTCTATAATCCTCACGCTCTCGCCCTTTGCATACTGGCTCTTGACCTGGGGCGCCGGACCTTTCTCCATCTGCCGCACGATTTCTTCCACTTCCTCCTCGGGAAGCGGAACAGGCTTGCTCCCCCCCACAAAACCGGTAACACGGAGAGTATTCTTGATTAGGTGCCATGTCTCGTCGTCCAGTTCCATTTCCACCAGAATGTATCCGGGGTAGAATTTCCTGTCCAGCTCCTTCTTCTTCTTTCCCTTAAGTTCCACAACCTTCTCGGTAGGGATAAGAATCCGGGAGATCTTGTCCTCAAGACCTTTGAGCTTGATCTTTTCCTCTATGGAGACTTTGACCTTTTCCTCGTATCCCGAATACGTATGGACAACAAACCAGCTTTTGCTCATTTCGTTACCTTACCAGTAGTTTTATTATTTTCGAGAGGCTCAGATCGACAATGCCGAGAAAGAGCGAGGAGATCACCACTGTGGTGATAACGACCCATGTGGAGCCGACAAGCTCATCCTTCGACGGGTAGTTGACCTTCTTGGCCTCAATTTTTACATCGTGAAAAAAAGCTTTCAGTTTCTCGATCATTCCCGCTCCTTTCCCCTTTTTGTGTCCGCCTGACTGTCCGGGATTTGTCATCCATCATCCCTATACCACATCAATGCTTCAGGAGTGGCAGGCCAGGAGGGATTCGAACCCCCAGCCCTCGGATTTGGAGTCCGATGCTCTAGCCGTTAGAGCTACTGGCCTATCCTGAACTACAAATCCTAAAATCCAAACTCTAAATTATCAGTATTTAGCGCTTAGGATTTGAAAATTGCCTTTTACGACTTCGTTTCCTTGTGCAGGACATGTTTCCTGCAATGCCTGCAAAACTTCTTGCGCTGGAGCTTCTCCGTCGTATTCTTCTTGTTCTTCATGGTCGAATAATTCTTGTTCTTACACTCGGTGCATTGAAAAAGTATAATATCTCTCATTTTTTCACTCCAGGATCTCGGTAACGACACCGGCACCGACGGTCCTACCGCCTTCACGTATGGCGAACCTCAGTTCTTTCTCCATCGCAATAGGTGCTATCAGTTCTACGGTTATGGTGATATTATCACCCGGCATTATCATTTCCACTCCCTCGGGCAGATGCGCTACACCCGTCACGTCCGTCGTACGGAAGTAAAACTGCGGCCGGTACCCGTTGAAAAACGGCGTGTGCCTTCCCCCTTCCTCCTTAGTCAAAATGTACGCCTCTGCCTTGAACTTCGTGTGAGGTTTAATGCTTCCCGGCTTCGCCAGTACCATGCCCCTCTCTACTTCGTCCTTGCCCGTTCCCCTGAGCAATACTCCTATGTTATCTCCCGCACGCCCTTCATCCAGCAGCTTGCGGAACATCTCCACCCCCGTGGCCACCGTCTTTCTCGTCTCGCGCAGGCCGACTATCTCCAACTCCTCCTGCACCTTGACTATCCCTCTCTCCACCCTCCCCGTTACCACCGTGCCGCGCCCGGATATCGAAAATACGTCTTCTATCGGCATGATAAAGGGCTTGTCAATAGGCCGCTCAGGTGTAGGTATGTAGCTGTCTACCGCATCCCCAAGCTCCAGTATGCACTTGTACTCAGGCGCGTTGACGTCCGTGCTGGCGCTCTCCACCGCCTTAAGAGCACTGCCCCTCACCATCGGTATGTCATTACCGGGGAAGCCGTACTTTATCAGAAGCTCCCTGATTTCCAGTTCCACAAGGTCCAGCAGTTCGGGATCATCCACCATGTCCACTTTGTTCATGAACACCACCATGTAGGGCACACCAACCTGCCGCGCAAGCAGTATGTGCTCCCTCGTCTGCGGCATCGGTCCGTCCGCTGCCGACACCACCAGGATGGCCCCGTCCATCTGCGCCGCTCCCGTGATCATGTTCTTCACATAGTCCGCATGTCCAGGACAGTCCACATGCGCATAATGCCTCTTCTCCGTCTCGTACTCCACGTGCGCCGTAGCTATGGTTATGCCCCTCGCCTTCTCCTCAGGAGCGTTGTCTATCTGATCGTAGGCCCTGTATTGCGCCAGACCCTTCAGCGCCAGTACCTTCGTTATTGCCGCCGTCAAGGTCGTCTTGCCGTGGTCTACGTGCCCGATCGTTCCAACGTTTACATGCGGCTTTACCCTCTCAAATTTTGCCTTCGCCATATTTCCTCCTTCTTACCTTTCCTGCAATGACTTTAATTGGAATTACTCGCCCTTCACCTTGGCAACGATGGCTTCCATAATATTCTTAGGCACTTCCTCGTAGTGGTCGAACTGCATGGTATAGTTGGCGCGCCCCTGGGTCTTGGACCTTAAATCGGTAGAGTACCCGAACATCTCGGACAGCGGCACCATGGATTTTATCACCTGCGCAGCGGCCCTCTTCTCCATGGACTGGATCTTTCCACGCCGTGAATTGAGGTCACCGATAACATCACCCATATACTCTTCGGGCGTCACCACTTCAACACTCATAATCGGTTCGATAAGCGCCAGGCCGCCCTTTTTAGCGCCTTCCTTGAAAGCCATGGAACCGGCAATCTTGAAAGCCATTTCCGATGAGTCAACTTCATGATACGAGCCGTCTATAAGCGTTACCTTCATGTCCACCACGGGGTAGCCGGCTAGAACGCCGCCAACCATGGCTTCCTTGATGCCCTTTTCGACGGCAGGAACGTATTCCCTGGGTATTGAGCCTCCCACAACCTTGTTAACGAACTCAAACCCGGCGCCTCTCTCAAGCGGCTCCACATCTATCCACACATGGCCGTACTGACCGCGTCCGCCGGACTGGCGCACAAACTTACCTTCCACCCGCGCAGACTTCTTGATCGTTTCTTTATATGCAACCTGCGGCTTTCCGACAGTAGCGCCCACCTTGAATTCTCTGAGCAATCTATCGACGATGATTTCCAGATGAAGCTCACCCATTCCGGCAATAATGGTCTGACCCGTCTCTTCGTTATACGACACCCTGAAGGACGGGTCCTCCTGGGTAAGCTTTCCAAGTGACAGCGACAGCCTCTCCTGGTCAGCCTTCGTCTTGGGCTCGATGGCCACCGAAATAACGGGTTCGGGGAATTCCATTGCTTCGAGAACAACCGGATTGTCCTCATCACACAGAGTGTCCCCGGTAAGAGTGTGCTTCAGGCCAACGACGGCGGCAATATCGCCGGCCCTGACCTCTTTTATTTCTTCCCTTTTATTGGCGTGCATTTTAAGGAGCCGGCCCACCCTTTCCTTGACGTCCTTGGTGGAATTGAATATGTAGGAGCCTGCATTCAATACGCCGGAGTATACCCTTACAAATGTGAGCTGGCCCACAAACGGGTCAGTCATGATCTTGAAAGCGAGCGCCGCAAAAGGCTCATCATCAGATGCCGTTCTCACCACCTCCGCATCATCCGACGGCCTTATTCCCGTAACGGGAGGAATGTCCAGCGGCGAAGGCAGGTAATCCACAATGGCGTCGAGCAGCAATTGCACACCCTTGTTCTTAAATGCGGAGCCGCACAGAACAGGTGTGATCTCCAGGGAAATAGTCCCCTTCCTCAAAGCCTTCCTTATCTCATCGGCGGTAATCTCCCCGCCGGAAATATACTTGTCCATCAGGGCCTCGTCCACATCGGCAAGGGTCTCAATCATCTTGTCCCTGAACTCTTTTGCCTTGGCCTCATATTCCGCGGGTATGGCGTCCTCCACATACTTGGCGCCGAGGGTCTCGTCATCAAAGAAAAAACCTCTCATTGTTATAAGATCTATGGAACCGCGAAGCTTGTCCTCCGAGCCGATGGGTATCTGAACAGCCACAGGCCTTGCGCCCAGCTTCTCCACCATGCTATCCACCGACATAAAGAAATCCGCGCCCACCCTGTCCATTTTATTCATAAAGGCTATTCTCGGCACATTGTATTTGCTGGCCTGCCTCCAGACGGTCTCGGACTGGGGCTCAACACCGGCAACCGAATCGAATACGGCAACCGCGCCGTCCAGCACTCTCAGCGAGCGTTCCACCTCGATGGTGAAATCCACGTGGCCGGGAGTATCAATGATATTAATGACGTTGTCTCTCCACGAACAAGTGGTTGCAGCGGAAGTGATGGTTATACCCCTCTCCTGCTCCTGGACCATCCAGTCCATAACAGCGGTCCCGTCATGGACCTCTCCGATTTTATAAGTTACCCCTGTATAAAAGAGTACCCTTTCGGTAGTAGTCGTCTTACCGGCATCGATGTGAGCCATGATACCGATATTGCGCGTCTTCTCTAATGGTGCTCGCGACATCTGAATCCCTATCTCCTTGACTTACCAGCGGTAATGAGCAAAAGCCCTGTTTGCTTCCGCCATCCTGTGCGTATCTTCTTTTTTCTTTACCGACGTACCCGTATTATTGAAGGCGTCCAGCAATTCCCCGGCAATCCTCTCCCGCATGGTCTTTTCCTTGCGCGCCCTTGCATAAGTCACAACCCAGCGCAGAGCAAGCGCCACTTTCCTTTGCGGCCTTACTTCCATGGGGACCTGGTATGTGGCGCCGCCTACTCTTCTCGGCTTGACCTCAAGAAGCGGCTTCACATTTTCAACCGCCGCCTTGAACACCTTCAGCGGGTCATTCCCGGTCTTCTCCTGAAGAATATCGAAGGCGCCGTAGCAAATCGCTTCGGCAGTAGACATCTTGCCATCTTTCAACAGAACGCTCATGAACCTGCTCACCAGCTTGCTGTTAAACTTGGGGTCAGCCAGTATCTCTCTCTTCTCAGCTACTCTTCTTCTTGCCATTTATCCTGCTCCAGTTGTTATTTAATTAAGTTAGTGTCCGTTACTTCGGTCTCTTGGCCCCGTACTTGGACCTGCCCTGCCTTCTATCAGCCACGCCGGCGCAATCGAGGGCGCCTCTCAGTATGTGATACCTCACACCCGGAAGGTCCTTGACCCTGCCGCCCCTGATCAATACAATGGAATGCTCCTGAAGGTTATGCCCCACGCCCGGAATATATGCAGTGACCTCCATGGCGTTGGTGAGCCTGACCCTCGCAACCTTTCTCAACGCGGAGTTCGGTTTCTTGGGGGTTGTCGTATAAACCCTGACACAGACCCCGCGCTTCTGCGGACAGCTCTTCAGAGCCGGGCTCTTCGTCTTTCTCTCAACTTTCTTACGCCCATGCTTAACTAACTGTGCAATCGTAGGCACCTTTCCTCCATAATGTTTAAGACTGTTTTTTCTATTTACAATGAAAACCCTGAATTTACGGAAAACCTGTAAATTTTACCAGAGATTTAATGTTTTGTCAAGCATTGCAGATGGCGCTTTCCGTTTTTAAGCCTAACAAACAAGAAGCAATAATATAACATACTAAAACATATAAAAGAAAGGGGTTTTTTTGATATAATTTCAGCATCACCTGCAGTTTAAGGAAAAGGGGGTACACCATCGAAGCATCCTCTGCAAAAGGATACCGGCTCGTGCAATCGCCGGACCTGTCCGTGGAGCACATTAATATAGCTCTCAGGGGCAGCACTGCAAGGATCGGCAGGGAAGTCGTCTTTCTGGAGAGTGTCGATTCCACCAACACCTTTGCAGCGCGGCTTGCGGGCGAAGGCGGGGCGGAAGGCACGGTAGTCCTCGCCGATGCCCAAACAGGCGGCAAGGGCAGGTTCGGAAGGACATGGCTCTCACCCCCCGGCAGGAACCTTTATATGAGCATTATTGTACGACCCGTAATGCTCCCCGGCGAAGCGGCCGTCCTCACACTCATGTCAGCGGTTGCCTGCGTTTCAGCCATTAAAAAGCTCACCACTGTCCCCGTTTCAATAAAGTGGCCCAACGATATTCTGGTATCAGGCAGGAAACTTGGGGGAATACTCACCGAGATACGGGCCGACATGGACAAGATTTTCCATGCGGTCATAGGTATAGGCATAAATGTGAACCTAACTACAGACGATATGCCGGATGACCTGAAACTCATTGCAACATCTATAAAACAGGAAACCGGAACTTCCTTCCCTAGAACATTGCTCGCCGTCGGGGTCCTGAAAGAAATGGACAGATGGTATGGTATGTTTCTGGAGAAGGGCAAGAAACCTGTCCTGTTGCGCTGGAAGGAACTGACCTCAACCATAGGGCAAACAGTGCAGGTACGCTCCGGCGCTGAAACAATCACCGGAATTGCGGAAGGGATCGATGATGACGGCATGCTACTGATAAGATTGCCCGGAGGACCCGTAAAGAGAGTGAGTTCAGGAGAAGTTGCCTATATGCCATAGCCCATGACAGTCAGCTCATGGTATGCTTAACACAAAATGATAAGAAACCTTAGACAAACGCCATGCTTCTCTCTATCGATATAGGCAATTCTACCATAGGTCTCGGCCTCTACCCCGAAGCGCTGCGGCCGGAGGGGCTCATCATTAATAAGATCCCGATCCGTCCGGCAGGAACAGCAGAATCTTATAAAAAAACCCTGGCCGTCTTTTTAAGAAGCGCCGCCGGAGGAGTACCTGAAGCCGGCAGCTGGGATGCCATTATCTCTTCCGTCGTGCCAGCCCTCACAAAACCTCTGTCCGGCATTATCAGTGAACTGAACGGTAAAAAACCCCTTGTGGTCAGCCACAAGATAGTTACCGGTCTTTCCTTTGAGGTGAAGGACCCGAAAAAAGCAGGGGCGGACAGGATCGCAAACGCGGTAGCCGGACTCCACCGGTGCAAGGGTCCGGTAGCAGTCATAGATTTCGGCACCGCAACCACTATCACCGTTGTGGGTAACAGGCGGAACTTCCTTGGAGGAGCCATCTTCCCCGGCCTGCATCTCATGCGGCGGTCCCTTTATGCCGGGACTGCAAAACTCCCCTTTGTCCCTCTTGAAAAACCCTTGCGGGCAGTAGGAGACGATACGGTTTCATCCATTGCCGCCGGTATCCTTTTCGGCACGGCGGGGGCAGTGGAAACCATTACAAAAAGAATGGAGAAAGAGCTTGATTTTAAGTTACAATTAGTCCTGACAGGAGGGCATGCGGAAATGATGGCCTCCTGTATGAGCGGGCGTTATGAGCTGGTCCCCGCCCTTACCTTCGAGGGACTGCGGCTTATCTATATACAGAACCGGCCTCCCTGCGGAGCGCCGGCACGGGATGGGACATCTCATGTCCGCCCATACGCCGGCAGGAAATAACGAATCGGGATACGCTATGCATGAATTGAGAAAGGACCCGCTCCTCGGCAAATGGGTAGCTGTACTGAAAGATTCAAAAGAGCCGGAACATTACCTGCAATATCCACTCGGGCGCCGGGACGCCGCAGAGGAGAGCACCGGTTGCATGTTCTGCTCCGGCAGGGAGCCTGAGACCCCTCCTGAAATTTTCGCCCTTCGCCAGCCGGGATCTCCTCCCGATTCCTCCGGCTGGCATACGAGAGTAGTACCAAAATCGAATCCTCTCTTTCAGATTGAAGGCGATCTTGGACGCAAAGGCATAGGGATGTACGATAAAATGAACAGTATCGGGGCTAACGAGATAATTATAGAGTCCCCACAACATAACGTCCCGGTAGAGCTTATGGGTCCCGCGCAGATGAAACTGGTATTGGCAACATACCGGCACCGCATTGCCGAACTCGAAAAAGATCCCCGGTTCAGGTACCTCCTCATTTTTAAGGACCACGGCAAATCTGCGGGAGAAGTCTACCATCACCCTCATGCGCAGGTAGTAGCGACCCCGGTCATCCCCAAGGGCATCAAGGAGGAACTGGACGGGGCAAAGGACTATTTTTTCTACAAGGAGCGCTGCATATTCTGCGATATGATCGACGAGGAACTGCAGAACGGCAGAAGGATCATTATGGAAACGGGACATTTCGTTGCCTTCACGCCCTTCGCCTCAATAACCCCCTTCGAATTCTGGATAATGCCGAAGAAACATAATTGCGCTTTCCAGGACAGTGACGATGAGGAAATGGAGGATCTGAGCTTCGTGCTGACCACCGCCTTAAAAAAAATGAATTGGATATTGAAAGACCCTCCCTATCATTACGTCCTCCATACGGCGCCTAACAGGGTTCCCAGGAAGGACCACTGGCATACCCTTGGAGAGGACTTTCACTGGCATATAGAAATCATGCCGGAGCTTCTGTCACGGAGCGGCTTCGAGCTAAGTTCCGAAATGTTCGTACTGACCACTTCTCCCGAGGACGCAGCAGATTACCTGAGAGGGGCCTCGCCCCTTTCATAAGCTTTTGGCAGTCATTGCAGTAAGCACAAGGAGGACTATTCCATGCTGATTAAAAAAGTTCTATTCCCTACGGATTTCTCGGAAGGGGCGTTGAGCGCGCTGCCCTATGCCCTGGATATGGTGCGGAACTGTGGAGCGCAGTTGCATCTGCTCCACGTTATTTACGATATTGCAAGCGCATCAGGTCTTTACGTGCCTCATATCTCCTTCGATGAAATGTACAAAGAAATGGAAACCAATGCAAAGAAAGAGCTGGAGAAATTCGGGCTCGAGGGCAGAAGAGATATCAAGGATGTGAAGTGCACCATCCTTCGGGGCATCCCTTACGAAGAGATACTGGAGTTCGCAAAGCAACAGAAAGCAGACCTTATTGTCCTCGGGACGCATGGCAGAAAGGGTCTCGACAGGTTTCTCTTCGGAAGCACTGCGGAGAAAGTCGTGCGGTATGCCTCCTGCCCTGTACTCACCGTCAGGGGAGAACACAAATAAAAAAACATCTGGGACAAAACTTTCTCTTTGATCCATCCATCCTGCACAGGATAATCGAGGTTTCCGGGGTCATGTCCGGCGATACGGTAGTTGAAATAGGCCCGGGTCCCGGCAGGCTGACCATGCTACTGGCCGACGCGGCAGGAAAAGTCATCGCCATAGAACTGGACGACGAACTCTACGGGAAACTGCTCCTTTTCTCACGCATACGCAGCAACCTGGAGGTGGTCCACGGCGATGCCCTCGCGTACCCCTATGAGACATTGGGGGCTTTCAAGGTAGTGGCAAATATCCCGTACTACATCACTACCCCCATTATCTTCAGGCTTATCGAGGCGAAGGGACACCTGCGTTCCATGACGCTGACCATCCAGAAGGAAGTGGCTGAAAGGATAGTTGCAGGGCCGGGCTCAAAGACCTACGGGGTTCTCTCCATCGCTGTGCAGTACCACAGCATTCCCCGCCTGGAGTTCATTATTCCGCGCGAAGCCTTCAGGCCCGTGCCCGAAGTGGACTCCGCGGTGATACGCATCGACATGAGGGAAAGTCCCCGGGTGCGGGTGCCGGACGAAAAGGCCTTTTTCAAGCTTATCAGGACCGCCTTTGCACAGCGCAGGAAGACTTTGGCGAACGCGCTGAAACCGCTGCTAACAGATAGCAGGGAAAGGCTGCTTCAGGCCGGGATCGACCCGCAGCGGAGAGCGGAAACCGTCAGTATCGAAGAGTTTGCGCGGCTGGCGGAAGTGCTCAGGCAGTAATGGGAACTGATTTCCCCTTGATGGCAGAAAAAAGTTTTAAACTTTGATTTTATCGATGAAAGACTTTGCGGATTTGAAAATATCCTTCAACGCGTTCACGTCCTCTATCAGCCCGCGATAATATCCCGCGATGTGCAGTTCCTTGTAGAGCTTTTCAAATTCCCGTGAAAGTTTTCCGTTATGGGGCGTCAAGTATTTCCGGAGCATATCTCTGTAGCCTTCCACGGATTGGGGCAATTCCTTTTCGCTCACACCCCTCTTCAGGAGATACTGGTCAAGGGCCTTCAGCACCGCGAGATAAGCCGTTCCGCAGCCCTCCTGCACGTATTTGATGTCTTCGTACCTGTCGCCGGAAATGGGAGACTTACTTAAAAGCTCCTTTGCGTTGTCAAGATACCGGATCGGTTCAGGCTTGGCCTTTGTTCTCTGCACAGCACGCTCCTGTTTTTTGTTTCATTATAGCATAGGCTAAGGACTGAAAAGAGAGAAGAGTGTTGATCGCAGATCATCCAAAAACTCCGACGGCGCATCACCGCTTGTTACCAGGAGATAATCTCTCGCACGAGTGCAGGCCACATACAAGAGGTGACGTTCGGTGTTGTAGACTTCCTGAAGGTCTGAGTCGTCAGAGACTGTTTCGATTCGATCCTGCAGGGGGATGATCTCGTCATCACAGGCCATGACAACAACCGCGCGAAACTCCAGTCCCTTTGCAAGGTGCATGGTGCTGATGGATACGTGACCGGCCGTTGTCTCAACGTTCTCATCAAGTATCTTATGTGGAATTCCGGCCTTCACGACAGCCGCGCGGGCTCGATCAAGTTCGGCTTCAGAGCGGACAAATACGCCCACCTCGTGAGGTTTGATCCCCTCGTTCAGTCTTTCTGCAAGCCACCGGCCCACTGCGTCTATTTCTTTTTCCGGCGTGTCCGATACCGCGATGATGGGTTCCGGTCCATTGAATACCGAAACCGTATTGCGTCGCTCCTCTGTATTGCCGTCAACATCGGATAATTCCGGACCCAATAGCCTATCAGCCTGCTTTCTGATCTGGTGTGATGTCCGGTAGTTTATTCTTAATGTCCTGGACCGCCCACGGACATCAACACCGAGGGTCTTCCATGAAAAAGGCTGCTGAAAAATCCGCTGTCCAAGGTCGCCTGCAAAAAAGAGCCTGTTAGGTTGGGAACCTCCAAGCGAGGAAAGAAATCGCAATTGTGCCACGCCTACATCCTGTGCTTCATCCACAACGGTATAGTCGAAGGGCGCATGCCGGCTATCACAAAGATGAGCAGCCAGTCTGCTGAATATTTCTGAATAGGTGACCAGATGTTGCGCCTTCAGACCGGAATGGACCTGCTCGAAGATCGCCCAGATTTTAACCCGTTGTTGTTCCGGTAAACGGGTTTTCCTGCCTAGTCTGGTTACGTCACGATACGCCGCCCAAGTCTCCAACTGCCACGCATCAACCACCTGTTCCCACTCGGTCAATAGAAAGTACAGGCTGAATTTGTGTCCTTCGACGGTGCCGGAAGCTTGTTCGAGAAGTCGCCGTATCACCTCGCGCGATGCAATCTGAGGCCTGCCGAAATTTAACTCATAGAGCCTACGGCCAATTGCATTCATGGCATGGACTTCCAGCCTGTCGCCGAGACGCGGTTCATTGCCGATCAAGCGTTTCAGTTTCGTTCTTAAAGCGCTTGCCAGGGTATCGGAAAAGGTTGTTAGCAGTATCCGCGCATCCGGGTTGGAACGGGTAAGGAAGACAGCGCGGTGCAGTGCGACAATTGTTTTGCCGGTGCCCGCCGACCCCGAAACCCTTGCCGGACCGCTGTAATCCCGTTCAATAAGTTGACGCTGCGCCGGATGGAGAAAGACGGTCCACTTCTCCCACGGGTATTCGAGGGCGCGTTCCAGTTCTTCGATGTTGTTCATTACACGGAAACGACGTTGCGCATCAGCGTGGTCGAAGGGACCGGCACCAGTGGCTATCGGCTGCGGTATTTGCGGCATTGTGCCCGTGGCAAGGTCGAGCAATGCCTCGGCAGCCTCGCCGGGCAGATGATCGGCAAGAGTCAATAAGGAATCTTCATCGGCCTTTTGCACATCCGCCAGCCACTCTTCCGGCACACCGTAGGCAAGCAGTGCCTCTGCCGCGAGATACGCAAATAACAGAGGCTTGGGGGGTGTGGGCTGTACCGCCTCCACATATTTGGGAATGGTTATTTCCTGAACCGTTTCCCGTATCTCCACCAACTGGGCCGCGCCGGTCTTGGGGTGAGTTTCCAGCTTGCGCCGAATTGCCCAGTGATACGCAGCATCGTGGTGGTCCACATAGCACAGGAGCAGGCTTTCGCGGGTCTTGTGGACAATTATACGCAGGTCGCTGCCTACCCGGACAGACCAGAAGTTTTTGTCTTTGGCTTTGTCGAGCTTGTGGAACTGCATGCCCGGATTGGCAGAGTTCAGTTGCAGGTCAAAGGCAGTTGTCTTCACAATCTTCTGCTCTTCGCCGGTCAGTTTGGAGAGGCTGTCGGTAAATGTATCGGCTATACGAAAATGCATGTTAGAGTTTTTATTCCGACCATTTGAAATATTCTCTCACTGCTTCCAATCGTCACCAGGCATAATTCGATGCATAAACTCGTCGAACATGGGAACTGTAAATGCTGTATCCCCATGATGAGGACTCCAGATCATGCCTTTAGAGATTAACTGGTTCCTGGTCGGACCGAGCGAGGTTACTTCACGGCCCAACTCTTCAGCAATGTCTCCAGACCGATGCGGACCTGCTCCTAATTCGGCCATAGCGCGAAGGTATCTTTTCTCTGAAGGAGTCAGCCGATCAAACCTCACTCGGAAAAAGCTTTCGTCGAGTGCGGCTATCGCGGAAAGGGATGCGTTTCTAACATCCTCCTGTGTTATAGGCGACACGTCTGCCGTGTCCCATGAATGTTTACCCCACTCCTGCACAAAATAAGGATAACCGCGAGTTTCTTTCACAATTAGATCCAAGGCTTCAGGAGTTACTTCGACCCCCTCTTTTTCCGCCGGTTTGGTGATGGCAAATTTGGTCGCTTCGGGAGAAAGCGGACCGATCTCAGGAAAGTCAAACAACCGTTCCGCATATGATTTGGCCCTACCCGTTCGACCTCTCAACTGAGGTAGTCCGGCCCCCACCAGCACGACAGGGAGGCGTCGTTGCGCCGTCCGGTGAAGTGCGGTGATAAGAGCCGCAAGTTCTTCCTCTCGCACATACTGCAATTCGTCGGCAAAAATTGCCAAAGCCGTTCCTGCTTTTTGTGAGGCCGCCCCGGCAGCTTCCAACAGAGCTTGCAGATCATGTTCCAGGTCGCCATTGTCAGCCAGTCCGGGTTCAGGATCAAAGTCAAACCCCACCTCTATATCGTCATATTTCACCTTTAGAGCCTTGGCAAATCCTGCCAATGCGCGGAGGGCTCGTTGGGCAAGGTCCTTAGCCTGTTCGTTTCGGGAGAGTCTCAGCAAAGACTGGCGTAATTGGGGGGCCAGGATTGCGGGTAAGGAACGGTTCTCCGGCGCTTCTACCCGCAGGGTCTGAATGCCGACGCCTTCCGCGTCATCTCTCATTCGATCCAGCAATACTGTTTTGCCAACACCCCGAAGCCCTACCATCAGTATGCTCTTCGTCGGCAGACCTCGACGCACGCGCTCGATGGCCACACGGACAGTTTCCCGCACGTCATCTCGACCTGCGAGTTCGGGGGGCGGCGTGCCTGCGCCGGGAGCAAAAGGATTTGTTATAGGATCCATGGGATAATTATACCAGATTTAGCGAGTTTATAAAATAAACATAATTATGCTAATTTCACTCAAATTGGACAAGCCCTACTTTTCTAATAAAATCAACTATATCTTTTTTATCGCCTATCTTTATGGATTCTATAACCTTCTGCTCTTCGCCGGTCAGCTTTGCGAGGCTATCGGTATCGGTAAAGGTGTCCGAAATGCGAAAGTCCATCATTTCCCCTGCCAATCATCCGCAATAGGCTTCCAGTCGGCTTTACGCTCGACCGTTTTTCCCTCGGCGTCTTTCCCTGTCCAAACGTTCCAGAAATCTGGATCATCTGAATGTGGCTGCTGAGTCTTTAAATAAGAAAATAGGGACATAATACTATTAAATGACTGAGCTATCTGAATATACCTTAAGAACACGGGAAAGTAGTATTATGTCCCTATTTCTTCTTGCTACAGATAGTTCTTGGCCACGGTGACATCTGATTTCAGTATCTTGCCGTCCGGGGCCTGTTTCCAGTTCGTCAGTCCCATGTAGAGCTTAGTTGCATCAGCCGAGGCATAGATTATTTCAGCGGCAGTCTTGCCAGTGATGGCCCAGTGGAGCTTATTTTGCACGGTAGAGAAAAATTCCTTGGTCATCGGCGCATCCTTATCGTAATCAACTGAAAGTGCGTAAATATCTGTGATCTTCTGGTAGAACCTCCGCTCGCTCGCCCGGATTTCCCGTATGCGTTCAAGTAGCTCGTCGAAATAATCTTTGCCGAAGACTGATTTTCCCTGCTTTAGTCGTTCGTCATCCAGAACAAACCCTTTAATTATGAACTCTTTCAGTGTCTTCGTAGCCCAGATGCGAAATTGCGTCGCCTGGTAGCTGTTGACCCTATACCCAACGGCGATGATGGCGTCGAGGTTATAGTACCGGGTCTTATAGTTTTTACCATCGGCAGCAGTTGTTTCCAAAATGGAAATAACTGAATTTTCCACCAGTTCGCCAGATTCAAAAATGTTTTTCAAATGCTTGTTGAATGCGGGAACCTGAACTCCGAACAGTTCGGCCAAGGCCTTCTGCGTGAGCCAGGCTGTTTCATCCTGAAAAACAACCTCGACCTTCTTGTTTCCATCAGGGGTGGTATAAAAAATAATCTCGTTATTCATGGTTTCATCCTCTCCATCACGGGTGCAGTTG